>Ga0163144_10001568_pt1 | contig 53635 bp, 39 predicted proteins | sample OliLak19BULKMAT1_FD_123175 | JGI IMG/M metagenome (GOLD analysis project Ga0163144, IMG submission 123175) | Freshwater microbial mat bacterial communities from Lake Vanda, McMurdo Dry Valleys, Antarctica - Oligotrophic Lake LV.19.BULKMAT1 | ecosystem: Environmental > Aquatic > Freshwater >... | reverse complement strand
TCCCCGTGAGAGGTCGCTCTGCGATCCTCTTTCTTCCTTCACTTCCCGCTAGCGGGTTGTGGGACACTTAACAAAGACCGGGTGGAAGAAAATCCACCCGGTTTTGTGTTTTTAAGCCTGCGATGGCGAGAAACGAATGAGTAGCCCAAACGATCACGCACGGGTCCCCGTCTCCAGTGAGAACAAAGCAGTTCATCGCCCCCAAAAAACGCGTGTTTCCGATTCTTTCAATGAACTTTATCTGGCCCGCCGTCGCGGACTGCTGCCACACGCCAGAGCACCGCATGTTTCCAGGGCCGGATTAGAGGCGTTTGGCTCGCCCGTTCGCGGGTCCCAATCGGCGAAGTCTGGAATGTGCGCATAAAGTCGCGCGCCCGGGTTGATTCGGATCCCAGCGAACCGTTCGACCCCATGGGCGCAACATCGATTCTCGAACGGCTGGTGCGTCGCCAGCCCGCTGTGTTCTAAACTGAAGAGGAACGCAACGCTCCTGTGGGGACGTAGCTCAGCTGGATAGAGCAGCCGCCTCCTAAGCGGCAGGTCGGCCGTTCAAATCGGCTCGTCCCTACCACACCGCCTTCTCTAGCGCCCCAGCTGGGACGCCAGATAGTTGACCATCGATTTCGATTCGGCATCGGTTGCAGCGGCCCCGCGGGCGATCATGTTCTCCACGATCGTTGTCCATTCCGCGCGATTCATGCGCTGGCTCGTCACCACCTCAATCGAATGGCAGCCCGTGCCGCAGGATTTCTCGATTAACTTCCGCGCGTCGCCAGCCAGCAGCGCAACCGGAGCATTCCCTCCGACCTTAGGTTGCCCGCGCCGCGCTTTCGCCGCATCCGCCACCGCTTTAGAAACCGCTGCGGGCAAGGGCTTGCGCGGGACATCCGGCAGCGCGAACGCAACCAAAGTATTGCTCGATGCACCGCCTAAAAAGCCGCCTCCGCCCGCAGCCATGATCGCGACATATTGACGTCCATCGCGGCCCATGTAGGTGATAGGGCTGGTGTGTCCACTGGCCTCCATCTGAGTTTCCCAAAGCAGTTGTCCGGTGGCCGAAGCATACGCGCGGAACATCGCGTCATTGGTCGCGCCGATAAAGACGAGTCCGCCGGCCGTGGCAATGCTGCCGCCAATGTTGAGCGTGCCCGTATCGCGGACGCCAATCTTCTCAAGAGCTGGTATGCGTCCCAGCGGCGAGCGCCACGCAATGTCGCCTGTAACAAGATCGACGGCCAACATTTCGCCGAATGGCGGATTCTGGCAGGGGATGCGTGTTTCGCGGTTCCAAAACCGCGCATAAGGACCATAAGCCGACGTCCGAACCCATTCCCTGCCCCGCTTTTCCATGTGTCCCCACTGGCCGACGTGCATCACGTTCACAAACAACAATTGCTTCACCGGATCAATCGAAACGCCGCCCCAATTGCCTCCGCCCAGCGTACTGGGAAAGAACAGCGCGTTGCCTTCGAGCGGCATCGGTGTGTACATTCCGCTTTCGCCGATCTTCATCTGATTTGTGTCGAACAGATCTTTGCAAAAGCGTGCGTGCTCTTCCGAGCGGTTGTATAGCTCGTCCAGCGTGAACGTCGTGCGCGAAAGCGGTGGAGGCTTCAATGGAAATGGCTGCGTCTTCGAAGCGAACTCGCCTGGCACCAGCGCCGCTGGAACCGGGCGCTCTTCCATGCCGTAGACCGGTTCGCCGGTGACGCGGTGGAAGACGAACAGCAAACTCATCTTGGTGATTTGCGCGACCGCCGGAATCAGTTGCCCCTTGACACGTATATCGAAGAGGGCAGGCGGAGCGGCGGGATCGTAATCCCAAAGATCGTGATGCACAAGCTGTCGATGCCACTTCTTTTCACCGGTGCGAGCATCCAAAGCGACAAGCGAATTGCCGTAGAGATTGTCGCCCGTGCGGTCCGCTCCATAGAAGTCGTTTGTGGGGGATCCAAGCGGCGCATAAACGATCCCGCGTTCCGTATCGACGGTGAAAAAGCCCCAAACATTGGTGCCGGAACGGTTCTTCCACGCGCCTTCCGGCCACGTGTCCGCGCCGGATTCACCGGGACGCGGCACTGTATGGAACGTCCAGAGCAGTGCGCCGGTCTTCGCATCCCAGCCGCGGATGTCTCCATAAGCGCCGATCGTTGGCGCGCCCTCGCCGTTGCTGCTGCCCGTGATAACAACATCGCCGAAAACCGCAGGCGGGGATTGCAGCGTGAAGCGAGCGTCAATGAGATCGCCAAGAACGCCTTTCTTCAGATCGACGCGCCCTTCATTGCCGAAGCCCGGCGCAGGCCTGCCTGTGGTGACGTCCAGAGCCAGCAGATTCGCGCCGTTGCCCGTGAAGAGGCGTGGGTGCAAGCCTTTCGCGCCGGGCCAGTAGGCGAGTCCGCGGAGTGCGATTTGAGGGGCGGCGTACTTCCAAAGCAATTCGCCGGATTCGGGGACGAGTGCATAGACGCCATCGGGAGCGTTGACGTACATCGTGCCGTTCACGACAACGGGCACGGCTTCCGACCCTGCTTTGCCCGTACGGAACGTCCACGCGGGTTGAAGTTTCACGACGTTGCCCGTGTGGATCTGCTTGGCCGTGGAATAGCGCATCGCGCCGGGGTCGTTTCCGAAAGAGGGCCAATCGGATTGGGCACCGGCCGCAATCATTCCGACGACCGAGAGGAGCGGTACGCGCATTGACCCCGATCTTATCAGGGCGCGCGACGCGACGAAGATGCTCATTGCATACGCTGCACAGTGATGAAAGCCAAAGGCATGAAGCACCGCGTCAAACCAGGAAGCCCCGGCACGTTCACGCAGGCGATCTCAACACGCACGCCAAACAGAGGACGGACCCAAAAGCACCCCCCGGCGACCGTCAAAGCCCAAGCGGTCCCAACAGGCGCAGCGATAGCAAAGGCATGAAGCACCGCGTCAAACGAAGAAGCCCGCGCTTCGCTGAAGCGAGACCAACAACCACGCCAACCGCAAGCGAACCACAACACGCACAGCAATGGCAAGCCAAAGGCATGAAGCACCATATCAACCAGGAAGCCACGGCACGTCACGCAGGCGATCTCAACAAACAGAGAGCGGACCCGAACCAGGAAGCCCCACTTGTCCCGCAGTCGATCTTCAACAGGCACAGCTATGGCATACTGCAAACGTGAGAAGAATCTGTTCAGTTCTGGCTCTTGCGTCGATCTCTTTGTTCGGCCAAGCCGACGAAATCACCGGCGCGCGGATCCGTGCCCACGTGAAGTTTCTAGCAAGCGATCTGCTCGAAGGCCGCGGACCCGGCACCCGCGGAGGCGACCTCGCCACCGAATACCTCGCCTCGCAATTCGCCTTGCTCGGATTGAAGCCCGGCGGCGACAATGGCACGTACTTCCAGCGCGTCCCGCTCATCGGTGCGGAACCTAAACCCTCATCGACATTGAGCGCGACAGTCAACGGCAAGACCGTCGACTTCAAGTGGATGGACGACTTCACCGGTGTCACCCGCGAGCAGCAAGAGATGTCCACGTTCGACGCCGAGGCCGTCTTCGTCGGTCACGGCATCACCGCGCCGGAATACAACTGGGACGATTACAAAGGCGTCGACGTCAAGGGAAAAGTCGTTGTGCTCTTCACCAACGAACCCCCATCCGAAGACCCCGGATTTTTCAAGGGCAAAGCGCTCACCTACTACGGCCGCTGGACCTACAAGTACGAACAAGCCCTCGCCAAAGGCGCGATCGCCTGCCTGATCATTCATACGACACCCAGTGCCGGATACGGCTGGCAGGTCGTGCAGGGATTCGGCCGTGAGGATTCGCAAGTGGAACTCGACCGCGGCCAGGCAGGCCTCGCCTTTGCAGGCTGGCTCAATAAGAAATCCGCCGACCGGATTGCCGCGACACTCGGCAAATCCGTCGATGAATTGCTAAAAATGGCCGATACTCCTGGCTTTAAAGCACAAGGGCTGCCGGTCAGATTCAAAGGCGCGATTCCCATGAAGATCCGCAAGATGGAAACCCGCAACGTGGTGGCGTGGATCGAAGGCGTGGATCCAAAAGGCAAGTCTGAAGCGGTGCTATACAGCGCCCATTGGGATCACCTGGGCATCGGCCCTGCTGTAAACGGCGACACCGTTTATAACGGCGCGGTGGACAACGCGACAGGCTGCGCAATGTTGATCGAAATGGCTCGCGCCTGGGTGTCCCTGCCGCGCAAACCTCGCCGAAGTGCCGTTTTTACTGCCGTTACAGCGGAAGAAGCCGGTCTGCGCGGTGCGGATTACTACGCCAGGAAGCCCTTGTTCCCGGCTGGCAAGACGGTGGTCAATCTGAACTTCGATAGCTTCTTTCCCTTCGGCAAAACCAAAGACATCGGTCTCAACGGCGCGGAACGCACCACGCTGTGGCCAACCGTGCTGGAAATTACCCGCCGGTTCCAGTTGGCGATTGAGCCGGATCGCAGGCCCGAACAAGGCCTCTACTACCGGTCCGATCACTTCAGTTTCGCAAAGGCCGGCATCCCCGCGTTTTCCATTCACGGGGGAAATCAGGTCGTGGGCAAGCCCGACGACTTCGCGGATACTGTCTTTTTCGAGTACAATTCCAAGAATTATCACCAGCCTTCGGATCAATACAACGAAGATTGGGACATGGGCGGCATGGAACAGATGGCGCGCTTTGGATACACCCTCGGCCTGACCATCGCCAACCAGGCGGTCATGTCGACATGGAACCCCGGCGACGAGTTCCTGCCCGCCCGCAAACGCAGCCTCGTGCCCTAATGGTGGAACCTCGCTGGCCAGGCTTCGCTGCGGTCGTGAGTGTCGTTCTGCTGCACCTTCTGCTGCCGCAGTCGATGGCGGCGGAACAGTATGGCTGGTTTGTCGTTGGGATCACGGGCGCGCTGGCAATGGCTGCGTTGCTCGTTCCCAAATGGCATGTGGCATTGGGATACGGAACCTCAGCCGTTGCTACATTCGTGCTTGGATATGCACTGTTTCAGTTGGTCGCCGGCATGGTGCTTGGTCAACCGCTCCCACCCCGCCAACTCCTGGGTGGTGCACTGCTGATCTGGTCGATGAACGTCCTCGTCTTTGCCGCCTGGTATTGGCGGATAGACGCCGGTGGCCCGCACGCACGGTCGCGACACTCGTCTTATCGCGATGGCGCGTTCCTCTTTCCGCAACTCACAATGCCGCATCGGCATGGCGAGTGGCGCCCGCGGTTTGTGGATTATCTGTTCATGGCCTTCAATGCGAGCACGGCATTTTCTCCAACGGATTCGCCAGTGCTCTCGCGGTGGGCCAAGATGTTGATGATGCTCCAGTCGAGCATCTCACTCACCACTCTGGCAATCGTTGCGGCGCGGGCAGTGAATGTTCTCGGCAGTAATGGCTAGTCGCCGCTGCTGCTTTGGATCTGCACCAAAGGTTGCGGACGCCCCGCGCCAGCAGCCTGCAGATCGATCGCTTTGATCGTTTGCGGTGCGCGGAAGAAATCGAAATACGACACATAATGCACACAAGAGATCGTGCAATACGGTGCGCAGGACTTCTCCGTCAAATACTCGCGGCGGATGTCTTCCACCGTGTATTCAAGCAGTGGCGTCCCAGGATAACCGCGCTGCTGTGAGCAGTAATGCACCAGGCCGTCCTCGCAAATGTAAACATAGCGGGCGCCGGCGCGGCACCGCCAATCGGTCGAACGGCCTTCTGCGATCGCGTCCTGAAAGTAGTCGTGCAGCCGAGCGAAATGCCGCTTTTTGCCTTCGCTGAACTTGCGGTAGATTTCGCGTTCTTTCTCACCCAAGGGACGCAACTGGCCGTCGCTATCGTGGATGATGCCAAGAGTCGATGAGAACCCCAGATCGATTGCCCGCTTGCTTACCACCAGAGCGTCTTCCGGGTTCCGGATGCCGCCACCGACAACCGAGTTGATGTTGACGTGAAAGTCCGCATGCTCGGCCAGCATCTGCAGCTTTTTGTCCAAAACTTTGAGCGACTTCTTCGACACATCGTCCGGCATCACGTTGTCGATGGAGATCTGCATGTGATCGAGACCCGCGCGATTGAGGCGCTCGATCCGATCGGGCATCAACAGATAGCCGTTGGTGATCATGCAGGCCAAAACGCCACGCTTGTGCATCGCATGGATGATGTCGTCAAGGTCGGGATGCAGCAGCGGCTCGCCGCCGCTAAGGGTCACAATCGTCGTTCCCAGATCCGCCAGCTTATTGATCCGCTGGATCATTACATCGGTTGGTACCGGCTTCGAGTAGTCATCGTACTCATTGCAGTACGTGCACGCCAGATTGCACTTGCGGGTCGGGATGATATGGGCCATAATCGGGTGGTCCTTGTGGACCGCCCCATAGGCAAGTAACTGCAACTCTCTCAATCTACGGGAGACAGCGGCAGTTTTCCGGCCCCAACGAATCGAACGAATGGACATGGCGGAGTTCTAACTTTCGTATTATCCCATAGGGCGTTCCACCTTAGGAAAACCTCTCACCCGATGGCAAACAGCCGCATTGAATGGCTTGTTTAGTAGGTTGAAGCGCACCCCTCTTGGGTAGAACGGAGGCCCAACCATGAACCCTTCCGATTTTTATGTTCCAAGCAATGGACATCGAAACGAAAAAGCCAGCCCCGCAGGACTGGCTTTCCCGTTCGTTCGATGGCGGGCTTAGCGCATAGATCTGGCCGCCCGGGCCGTAAAGGAACAAGTCGGCGACAGCAATCGTGGTACCGAAGTCACCGCGAAAGGTGCCAGATTCGTCGCTCCCGAAGGGCCGTAGTCCATGTAAATCTCAATCGTGGCCGATGTGGCTCCGATGTTGACAATACCCTGCTTGAAATCGAAGAGATTGGTGGTGCCGACCACATCGCATCCGACGGTCACACCCGGGGCCATTTCGGCTGCCCAAGGGGATCGTTCACGGTGAAAGTGGCAGCAAAAGCTCCGGCGGCAAGCGCGAGGAGCGGAATGAGCAAACGCATAGACGGGTCCAACTTCCTCTAAGGAATCTTGCCCTAGTCCAATAGTACTCTTAGCGACTGTACAACATATTGGATCGGTACTGTTTGGATCGGAACCTCTGGCTAGAGCACAAAAAAAGGCCGATCGCTCCGCCCTTTGTGATCAGCCAGGTCACTACTAGAAGCCTCGTTGCGGTCGATACCCCGGGCGGGCCGAGATTCGCAGCTTCTTTCCGACATCCGTGACAATCTCGACGGCAACCTTGCGGAACCCCTCATTCGGATTCGTCTGCGGATAGTAAGTGATCGTGTACGAGTTGCCAAGATCCTCACGAATGGATTCGAAGGCTTCCACCTGCTTCTGCCAGGTTTTGGCGAAGTAGGACTTGCCTCCGGTCCTCTGCGAAATGCGGCGGAACACGCCCGCCGAGATTGGATCCTTGTTCACTTCGTTCGTGGAAATTACGTAAATCGGGATCCCCTCGTCTTCGGCCACCGCACGGACATCGTCCGGCGCAACCATGCTGGCATTGTCAGGGCCATTCGAGAAGACGATAACAACCTTGCGCCCTGGAACCTTGGCGGCATCGCGGAGGGTCAGCAACAGCGCGTTGTAAAGCGCCGAGTCGTCGCCGGCCACAGCTTTGCGAAGTCCGGCAATCGAGTCCGAACGTTCCTTGCTGAGCGGGGCGTCACGCTTCAGGTTCCGGCTGTAGGTGTAAAGCGCCACGGAATCCGCACGGTCGAGTCCGCGAACGAAATCCGCGATCGCATCCGAGGCGTAGACAAAACCACGATACATATAATTGCTGGTGTCGAAGAGTACAAATACATTCGTACCCACGAAGGAGTCGCCCGGTTTGCTATCGAGCGTACCTCCCGGATTCAGCGGCGTGACCGAGCCATCGGCATTTACCACCACCGGAGGCCGATTGCCCTCGGCAAAAGTATTGAGTTTTTGCAGAATGCCGTCTTCGAGAATCCGGATATCCTTGGGTTTGAGCCCGTTGACATAGCGGTTCTTGCTGTCGGTGACATTGAAGCTGTGCACCACCATGTCCACCTTGACTTTGAAGACGGGACGGTCTTGGGCATAGAGCCAGAGCATGCTGCCAGAGAGTGCCAGGAAACCAACCGGCACCGCAATGGTTCGAATGAACTTCTTGACGAATCGCACTCGTTCCTCCAGGGAATCTATCGAAATTTCTTACTAAAAACTTCCATCTTCGCGCTGCGTGAGCGGCAGGTTCTTCTTCGCGCGCGCTCGCACGTCGTCGCCAACGCTCCGTAGCGAACGCAACAAAGCCGGCCAGTCTTCGAGGTGAGTGGCGAAAATCCGCTCCACCGTTTGGCGCGTCCAATCTTTCACCGCGATGTTCAGTTGCCCAGGCGGCAACCCGACTTCATCGGCGAGCGCTGCATAGTAAAGCAGATTCGATTCCCAGGTCTCGGCCATAATCCGGCTTGAATATCCCATCAGCGTTGGGAAGCTGCGCAGATTGAGCAGTTCCGGCTTGTAAGAATTTCCCAGAGTTGGTTTTGGCGTTCCGAAAGCGCGGCCGATATTGGCGGCCGTGATCTCCGGATTTTCCTGCACGGCGCGCCGCAACGCCATCGCCATGGGATCGACGGTATCGTTACGCGACAGTTCGCCCGCGAGAACGTACAACTCGGCGGGAACGATCTGCTCCAGGGCTTCGTAAACGTGCCCTGCAGCGAGATGCTGTTCCACTTTTCGCACCCGGAACGGCGGAGCCTGACGGTCTAGAATCCCCAGCACTTGCGATCGGCGGGTTTCATCGAACGCGGCTTCCGCAACCGCAACTTCGCCATACTGCATTTGCATGGCGACAAAGTGCATCTGCGCCGGAGTGACGTTCCACCAGCGCGGCACCGTTGCGCTGACGATCATCTGTGGCACAAGATCGCCCCAAATCAGCGCCTGCTCGCGTGTCGGGATCAGAAAGTTCTGTTCCGCTTCGGCCAATGCGTACGGAACGTTGGTCAACGAACCCACCAGTCGACCGCCTGCGCTCGATGGCCAGCCGGAACCGAAAACCTCAGTCGGTTTCCAAGTCTGATTCGAACCTTGCAGACCGATGAAATCGTGGCTGCGGACAAATACCGGATTGGTCTGCAATACCTGCGCCGCGGGAGGCGCGTAATAGGCGTACAGATAACCCACCAGCGTGTCGCGTAGGATGCCCGCCAGATTGCCGCGAATATCCTTCAGCTTTTCCGGATCTTTGGCGGCCTTGTCAATCGCGGCTGCCAGGTTCAACTTGCGCTGGGTTTCAATGTGTTTTTCGGTCCAGTATCCGAACGCCAGATTGTTCTTTTCCTGGCTCGAAAGTGAAGCCTTTGGCAGATTCACTTCCGCGATGCGTGCCGCGAGCTTCTTGGCGAGAGCCATGTCCAACTGGCCGCCCTTGGCAACAGCCTGCAGGTTGTCATCCAACTCAAAAATGTTCTGCAGCGAGATGAGTCGCTGGCTTTCGAAAACCCGGATCAGGTCTCGCTGCAAAAGCGTGTGGGTTTCGTCGGTGGATCCTTTCACGCCTACCAGCAGATCGAGCATCCGCTCCTGATAGTTGAGATTCTTGTTCGAACTTGAGGCTTCGATGAGATCGGTGAGACCGGTGCGCGCAGCGTCAAACACTTCGCGCGAGTTCTTGATTCTTCCAAAGCCTTCGAGAATGCCAACGAGTACCTTTTCGGCATCCTTCACGCCGCCCTGCCGGTGGAAGATTTGCCACAAACCAATCAGCGACTGCAGAGAACCCGCAGTGTCGGACTTCAACGGCAGATCTTTCATCTGCCCGACGCCGCGCGCCGTATCGAGGAAAGTGAGAATCGTCTTGTCGCTCAACTCACTCGCTTCGGTGAAGAGCGGGTACTGCGAATAAAAATTACGATACTCCCGGGCCAGGCGGTCCACCGTTGCCGGTTCAAGAGGCTTCTCCCGATTGCGATCGATATCCGTCATCGCCATAAAAATCTTGAGGGGCTCGTTTTCCACAGACTTACGGGAAAGTCCGAAGAGGGCTTCGAGAACATCGTCGGGATCTTTCCAGTTGTTCGCGGCCTTGGTCAGCTTTCCATCGTACTTTCCATGAGGATGATTGACAAAAAGGTTCTTCCAGACTTCCAAGCTACCCGGAATGTGCGGCTTGCCGTTGGGTTCCATGCGGAGTCTTGTGGTGAGCAGCATGAGGTCGGTGTTGGCGCGGAATACGGGGCGCGCAGGACCAGGGCTGGTCACTTTGCCACGCACGGCGCTAAAGAATCGCTTCATCCGATCGGGATCGGTCAGGTAGTCCCGTGTGGGTCCGTTGATGCGCGCCAGGGCGTCGAAATAACTGCAGAGCCAGCCGTCGTCCTTGGAAATCATGCGGTCGAAAAACTGCGCCCCCTGATCTGGATTCACCCCAACAAGGTCGATCCAGCCCTTCACCGGGCCAGGCACAACAGCTTTGCCGTTGCGGATCTGGAACATGCTTCCGAAGAAGTCGAGCACATGCGCATAGGCTTTTAAACGCGAGGCGGCAGTGTTCTTGCGAAGCTCCTCGGCGGTTTGCGGATCGAGTTTGGAAAGTCCGAGATACATGCGGCAGAGGGCCGGATCGGACAGGAACATGTCGATGAAGTCGCCCTGCTTCTCTTTGACCGTTCCAAGCCAGTAGTCGGGTCCGTAAAGCACAGGCACGGCAGTCGGCTTGAAATCGTAGATAAAGGGCCGGTTGGTACGCAGTGCCTGTTCAAGGTTGGCAATCGGAAATCCGGAATCGATGGTGATGAAAGCCTTGGTCGCGTTCACCGTTTCGAGAACGACTTCCGCACCGCAGCCTCCCCGCATACGGTAGCCGATGATCTTGAGAATCTCGGCGGTCTGCGCGGATTCGCACTGTTCGATCTTAATCACCTTGTCCGCGCCGGAAAGCTTTTCCAGTTCGCGAGCTTGAACCAGATAGCGGACCACCAGCTTTAGATACTCGGTCTGATCGAGCGCTTCATTGTTGTTCGCTGCCTGGTATCCGTTGGTGACGACGTTGCGCGCCATGGCGGGCAGTAAGTCTTCCGGGTGGACATCGGGCGAAAGCGCAGCCATACGGGCGAAGGATCGGAGCGGCCCCGGAATGAATGCCACGTCCTTTGAGGCCAACGCGGTCGTTCTCGCACCGGGAGTCGGCCCGGCAGCGAGTGACTTCAGCGCGCGAACTCGGCGAGCAACGGCACCTTTCTCAGCCTGAGAGGCGTTGGCTTTCTCCAGAGCAGTGGCGAAAGTTCCGTAAGTCTCAAGCGTGAGTGGACTGCGTTGTCTTTCGAGCAGTTCGGCGTAGGCTTTGAGGTAAGCCGTATTGCCTGGCGTTGTCAGCAGAACGTTCCGCAAAAGGTCGCGAGCGCCCACCCCGTCGCCTTTCAACTCCATCTGCCAAGCCTGTGTAATCACGTCTTGAGCGAACAAGCACGCGGCTCCGGCAAGGAGCACCAGACACATCGAACGAGCGGGAATTTTCATCCTGCCTCCCATCGACCTATGAAAACGTATCTTCCGCCTCACACCAAGTGGCGGATCCTGAAGTGGTTTCCATACTTTACCAGAGGTGGAGGACGGTCGCCACCGGGGGGGCGGCGGCGGTTGCGTACTAACGGCCCTGCGTCACCCGCCAAACGCCCTGATCCAGCCGCAGTTTGAACCCGGATCTCTCGCGGTTAGTTCCTTTGGGATCGGCGCGCTCAAGGACAACTTCCGCAACATCGCCCCGCATGGATAGCGAAGCGGTCGGCAGAAGCAGCGCGTCCGCCGCCATTTTCTTCATCATCGGCATCATCTGGGCTTTCTCGGGCGACTTCATTCGCTGATCGAAGAGCGCCCGCTCGTCTTCAACGATGTTGGCGCGGATCTGCGCTTCGTTGCCTAAACTCATCGCTGTGAGAAATCGCTTGGCGGCGAGCGTAGCCGGATGCCGCAGCGCCGCAGTGCCGGTGATTGCCGGTGACTTGGGTATCAGCTTCTCGAGCGGTACGGCAAAGGTCACGTCAACTTTGAGTGCAGGCCAGTCAGCCATCTTGGCCTCGCCATTCGTCCACATGCGGCCCGCAAAAAACCCGTTGGAAGAAGGCTTCGCCTCAAACTTGGTCACCGTATCGGTGCCGGAGAATGAGTAAGAATACGATTTGTCCCGGGCGTAGAGTGTGCCGTTTTCCCAGGTGTTTTCGGGCGTGGCCACGGTGACCACCAGCCCTGGCATACCGTCTTTCCTCATTCGTTCCGGCGCCTCATCGTTCGCGGTTTTGCAGGATTTGGCGGCGGCGGCACTTGGCGTTGAGAGTGCGACAACGACTTGGATTCTGATCTTCTTGTCGTCGAACGGGTCGTCTTCCTCATAAGCGCAGACATACTGCACCGGTGTGGCTTTGCCATCGAGTGCGACGGATCCCTGCCACGTAGGCGATGTTGGATTGGCTTGTGCCGCCAGAAGTGAAATGAGAACGGAAAGCGGTGTCATCTACCAACACAAGCGAAAAAGAGAGGGAAACTCATTCAGGGTCGCGCCGCTATGCCGCGAAGTATCCGCCGCGCCGCTATGGCGCGAAGAATCCACTGATGTCCAGCAGCATGTGTGTCGCATTCGAGGTGTAAATCTGAATCACACCACTCGAACTAGTGGGTACAACTGCAGCGTTCGATGTCAAAGCACCATCCACCGCGTTCAGTGTCGACACCGTCGGCTGCGTCTGCCCACCCTGCCACATGGTCAGAAATCCGAAGATTCCCGAAGGTAAAACCGTGGCGTTCGTCACGTACGCCTGCGCCGTGGTCGGAATCCCGCAGGCGCTGGACGGAACCGTGAACGATCGCGTCGCGTTGGCGGCCATCGCGGGGCCTCCGAAAGAACCATCGGCATTGCGCGTATCGAAGATGCGGCACGGTGTCGAAGGATAGAACGCGAGTGCGCCCGGCGAGCCCGGCGGCGCAAAGTATCCATTCAGATCGGCAACCAGATGCGAGGCGTCGGTCACGAAGGCGTTGAATGCACCGCCGCTTCCGCTGCGTAAAATCGCCGCGTTGGCAACCACCGTACCGGTGAGATTGTTCAACGTGGAAACCGTTGGCTGCGCGGATCCCTCGGGCCACAACGTAAGAAATCCCAACGGTGCAGGCGGAACCGAAGTGATATTCAATGAATAGGCTTGCGCGCTCGATGGCAGGCATCCGCCGGAGATCCGCCGCGTTGTCTGTGCGCCGACAATGCCGCCGGTGTTGCGGGTATCCACAATGCGACAGGGGTTGAGCGGATAGTAAGCCAAAGCTCCCGCGGTTCCTGCGGGAACAAAGTATCCATTCACATCGAGCAGAATGTGAGCCGAATCGGTGACGTAAACGCTGACGGCTCCACCTGCGCTGACGCCTACGATCGCGGCGTTTGCTTTGATGCGGCCGTCCAGCGAGTTCATCGTTGAAACCACCGGCTGCGATTGCCCGGCGGGCCAAATGGAGAGGAACCCGAACTGACCTGACGGCACCAGCGTCACGTTCAACGCGAGAGCCGTGGCGTTCGAAGGAATCGAGCAGTTGCCGAACGTAAAGTTGCGCGAGGAATCGCGCGCCATGATGCTGTTCGGCCTCGTGTCGACCGCGCGGCAGGGCGTGATCGGGACAAAGTACGAGCCGCTGCTCACTGCGCTGGTGACAGTGAGGGTGACCGCGTTCGAGGCCGCGCCCCCTGCGCCATTCCGCGCGAGCACGCTATAGGATCCGGCCAAAAGGGTTGTGGCAAAGACCAATTGCGTGGCTGTTCTGGACACCGGAGCAATGACGTTGTTGCCGACTTCGACCTGCGCGGTAGTCGCATTGAAGTTTGTGCCGGTGAGGATGAAGCTGTTGGATCCGGCGGTTGTGGGATTGGGCGTGACCGCGGAAATGGATGGTGCATTCGCCGTCAGAGTGACCGCGTTCGACGCCGCACCCCCCGTTCCATTCCGAACGATGACTCCATACGATCCCGGGGCCAGAAGCGTTGCGAAAACCAATTGCGTGGCGGTGCGCGACAGTGGCGCGATCGCCGTGCCGTTGACCTCAACCTGCGCGGTCGTCGTGTTGAAGTTGGTTCCGCTGATCGTGAACGTGTTGGCTCCGCTCGCCACCTGGTTGGGTGTGAGCGTAGCGATCGTTGGCGTGGAAGCGGGCGCGGACACCGTCAAGACCAGCGCATTGCTTGCAATACCCGTGCTGCCGTTGCGCACACTGACGTTGTAAGTGCCCGCGACTCGTGTAAGATTCAACTGCAGTTGGGTCGCCGTCTTGCTGGTCAGCGAGGTATCGGCAATGGTCGTAGATCCGACGATGACTTGGGCTGTCGCAGGATTGAAGCCCGATCCGTTCACCGTAAGCGAAAAGCTCTGGAACGAGAGAGCGGGATTTGGCGATGTCGACAGAGTGCTCAAGGCCGGAATGTCGATTGCGGGCGGATCGGTGACCGTAATCGTCAGTCCCGCATTGGTTGCGGTGTCGACTCGCAGCCGCAGCGTGGTCAACGGATCCGGCCAGGTTTCACCGACTCTCAAGAGTGAGTTCTCGACGTCGGTGCCGGGGTGGAAGTTCAGCAGGTTGGTGTAGCTTTCATCGAAGGCGAGGGCAGGGCTCTGGTAGCGGATCCAGGCCCCGTTGAAATCGCCGATCACCGAAGCCGTGGTGGCGTTGAACCCTGCGTTGCGGCGAAATTCGATCCACAAATCGGCGTTGTTCGAACGGCGGATGCGCAATGCTTGCGGCCCGGTGGTGGAGGATTCGAGCGGCGCAATCGTATAGGTTCCGGATGCGGTGACCGAGGTGACATTCGCAGCGCTGAACCAGCCCAACCGGGACTTGTGCGGCGCACCGTAATGACCGATGAGGGTGCCGCCATTGAAGGTAAAAGACAATCCCATCGCAGAGAAATAGTCGCCGTACTCGTCGAAAGTTGCGGCAGCGGGGTCTTCCAGTGCGAAGGTTGGGTACGTCATCGTGTTGGCGTGATCGAGGCCAAGGTTGTGTCCCAATTCATGAGCGGCCATGCTGACGCTGGCATCGTTTCGCGAAAGGTAGTCCGCGCGAAGCCAGGAAACTCCGCTGCTGAAGTTGCCTTTGGAAGGAGACGAGAGGCTGCGGCATCCTAATGAAGCCGTCCCAATCGAACAGGAGCTGTTGTTGGGCAGGATCATCACGATGTGGTGGTATTGGGTGAAATCAACGCTTGCATCGGCCGCGCGGATGGCCGCCGAAAGAATCGGTTCGAGTTGATCGCACGTGTAGTTTGCGTCCAGCGTAAAGGGTCCGAAGACGCTGCCTGCCGCGGTGACCCGTCCATACGAGACTTCGGACCAGTAGCTTTTGAGGGATTGACCAGGGCCGAAAAATGCACTGTTGAGCGTGGTCGAGGTGACTGCCGCGGGCAGGGCGGAATTGGGTGTCCGCAGCATCAGCACCGCGACGTTCCGGGTGCCCGAAGAGAACGCGGAACATTGCGATGACGAGAGCTCGGGCAGTTCTCGCCCTGCATCTGTGAATGCACTCACGGCGATCCGGGTTCCGGCACGGATGCCGGAAACGCGCAGTATGCGTCCGCAGCCCGCTGCGGTGGGCGAACGGTTTCCAAAGAAGAGATCCACAACACTGTCGGGTGTGCGGAGCGCCCACTGAGTTTTACTTCTGCGGTGCGCGAAGTCGTCTTCGACCGTCGCTTCAAGAATGCCTTCTGTTTCAGTGACAGTTTCGAAAAGGGCGAGTTCGATGGCTCGCCTGGGATCTTGTCCGATCAATTGATAAAGCAACGCAGCACGTCGTTTCACCTCGATTGTGGAAAGCTTTGCTTGCGAACCGGCGCCACGGTTCAGAGCCTCCAATTCGGTCGAAACGCTTTGGCCGATTGCCGTTAGCGCGACAAGTACAAACAACAAAACGATGCGTATGCCCACGCCCAAAGCCTAGCCAAGCTCGCGCGTGAGTGTCAATAGACCATGCGGCATACACCGCCGCCGTCTGGACGCCTGCGGTTCTGGACCTCGACAAAAAAATCGCGGACCGGCGATTCCGGGCGATATGTCAGAAGAGAGCCCGATGACACCCGTAACTGCCAACCATGCCCGTGAATCCGCCATGAAGGCGCTGGATCGCCTCCCCGCGCTCTCGCAAACCGTTGGCCAACTGCTTGGAACGCTCGCGCAGTCGATTCCCGATATCGGGCGGTTAGAACGCCTCATTAATAAAGATCCGGCTCTGGCGGGTTTACTGCTCAGCGTAGCCAACTCGGCGGCCTATGCGCGATACTCGTCCACATCGTCAACCATGGATGCGATCTCGAGGCTTGGCTACTCGAAGTTGAAGCGATTCGCGCTCTCGCAGGCCTTCGCGAAAATATTCCGTTTTGGACGTCCCGCCGCGGTCTGGTCCCCGACTCGTTTTCATCTACACTCATCTGCCGTTGGCATGGCCGCGGAACTGATCGCGGATGCGCTTCCAGTGGAAGGCGCGGAACACGCATTTCTCTGCGGGTTGATGCACGACGTAGGCAAGCTCCTGATTGCGGTGGCGTTTCCGGATCATTGGCAGCGCATCGACTCTTTCGCCGTCCATGGCGGCGCGCCAATGGAAAAAGAGCAGGAACTGCTGGGTGTCTGTCACCCTGAGCTTTCCGCTTTGGCGTCGGAGCGTTGGAAACTACCCCATCCTGTCTGTGACGCCATCCGCCGACACCATTCCCCAAGCGTCGAAAGCGCACAGTCCATACCCCTGAGCCGCCTTGTTCAAGCATCGGACGCCTTTGTGAATTCGCTTGGTATTTCTGTCTTGAACCTCAAACCTGAAGGCGACCCTTTGCTGCCTTCCTTCAACGGCCACTTTCTCGATCCGGAACGTTTCTCGAAAAATTTCCAGGCCGAATGGGAAACGATGAGCTCGCTTTGCTTTTAGGAAACCGTGCGGTGCAACAGATGTCCGAGGCGCGACATTAGGAGGGCAGCAGACATGGGTTCACCGTCGATGAACTTGGACAGCACTGGTGCAAGCGCCTCCGCGATAAACTAGAAAGACTAGGTGCCCCGCAAGATTCTGATTTCCGTCGGCGAATCCTCGGGCGACCTCGCTGCTTCCGGACTTGTGCAAGCCCTTCGACGCGTCTGGCCCGACGCTGACTACTTTGGCTGCGCCGGACCCCGGATGCGAGCCGAGGGCGTCCGCCCCGTCATGCGCATGGAAGCCCTGAATGTCGTCGGCCTCGTCGAAGTTGTCCCGCATCTGCCGCGTATTTATGGCGAATTCCGCAAGCTTCGCGATACGATCGCCGCCGAAAAACCCGACCTCGCCATCCTCACCGATAGTCCGGATTTCAACCTCCGCCTCGTGCCGCACCTCTACAAAGCCCGTGTCCCAATTGTTTACTTCATCGCGCCGCAAGCCTGGGCCTGGCGCAAAGGGCGCATCAAAACACTGCGGCGCATGGTGGATCGGTTGCTCTGCATCATTCCCTTCGAAGAGGAATTTTTCCGCAACAACGGTGTCAACGCCACCTATATCGGGCACACCCTCCCAGGACGGTTGACCATCAACGAGCCGCGCGAGCAGTTCCGCGCACGCTTCGGCGTGACAGAGAACACGCCCTTGATCGCGCTGTTGCCCGGCAGTCGCCCCGGCGAAGCAGGACGCCACATCGACGCGCTGGCGGGTGCCGTGAAGCTCATCCAAGCCAATCGCAAGGCTGTTTTTGTGGCTGGCGCGCCTCCAGGCTTCCGTGCCCGTGTCAGCCCGAACTTTTGGGAACGATTTCCCGCCGGGACCATCCAAGTCATAGAAGGCGAAACCTGGGATCTGCTCAACGCGGCCGATTTGGCGCTTGCCGCCAGCGGTACTGTAACGGTAGAGGCCGCGCTTCTTGGATGTCCAATGGTGACTTACTACAAAGTTACGGGTTTGAGTTGGCTGATGGGAAAGATGCTCGTCCGCGTACCGTATTATACGATGGTGAACCTGATTGCAGGCAAGCTTGCGGTTCCGGAACTGATGCAACAACAGCTCAATGCCAGAAACCTCGCGACAGAGGCGATGCGTCTATTGGATGACGCCCCGGCGCGCGAAGAGATGAAATCCGAATTGGCGCGCGTCAAAGCCAAGCTCATCACCGGCCAGGATCCGATGCGCAAGGCCGTCGAAATTATTCAGAGTCTGATGGAAAAGGAAGTTTCTGCTCATGCTTCGCCCGTTGCCGCAGTTTAAAAAAACCGCCGTTGTTGCAGGCTGCCTGCTGAGTCTTGCCGCCTTTGCGCAGGATCGCAAGCAGGGCCGGGTGCGGGTCGAACACTACACCATCGACGCCGAAATCAATCCCAAAGCGCAAACCATCACCGCCAACGTACAGGCGCGCATCGTGCCGCTCGAAGACAATCAAACGTCGGCCCTTTTTGAGATGCATAACTCGCTGAATATCACGCGCGTCGTGGATAGCGAGGGCCGGCAAATCGGAGTGTCTCGGTCGCAGGAGGATTTCACCGCCCGGCTGACATTTCCGTATCGCGCGGTCAAAGGTACGCCCATCACTCTGACGTTCACCTACGATGGCCGCCTCAACGGGCAGGAAGATTCGCCGGTTTACGGCATCAAATTCGCTTCCATCCAGCCCGATTATGCGTTTTTGATGTACCCGGCCCGTTGGTTCCCGGTGGCGGATTACAGCGCCAACCGCTTCACCGCCGATATGCGAATCACGGTTCCGAATGGATTCAAAGTCGTGGCTAGCGGACTCGAAAGCAAAGAAAAGGCACCTGCGCCTGACAAGATTCTCTATACGTTCCAGTACAAGAACGCATCGTTTCCTGGTTCGATCGCCGTCGTGCAGGGCGAAGGCCAACGCGTCTCTTCCGGCGGCGTGAACACAACGTTTCACCTGCGGACGGCCAAGGATGCCGCGCAGTCCTGGGGCGAGGAAATCGGCAAGGCGATGACCTTCTTCTCGAGCCTCTTCGGGCTCGCACCGCAATCGAACCTCGCGGTGATTGAGACGGAAGCCGGCACCCCGAACGGTTATAGCGCTCCTGGAATCCTGTTCTTCGCGCCGAAGGTGCTGGGCAAGGCCCCGAGTGCGAAGGTTGTCGCGAATCAGGTGGCGAGGCAGTGGTGGGAAGCGCTTGTGTCGCCGGTATCGCGTAATCACATGTGGCTGCAGAACGGCATGGCGCGCTATGCGGAACTGCTGTACATCGAGAATGCCGAAGGTCCCGGGGCCATTGAGAACGACGCGCGCGATCTGTTTGTGGAAGCGTTGACGGTGGATGATCCTCCGTTGATTCAATCGGCGCGGCTCGAGGATTACTCGCCGGAATATTGGGCGGCGACGGCTGGCAAAGGCGCGGTGACTCTGCACATGCTGCGCTATGTGATCGGCGAAGAAGCCTTTAAGAAGACGATTAAGGCGGTGCCGGAACGGTTCGCCTGGAAGTCGATTCATACGGATGATTTCCGCAAGGTTGCCGAGGAATTCGGCCAGATGGACCTGCGGGCATTCTTTATTCAATGGATCGAATCGAGCGGCGCGCCGGAGTTCAAGCTGGAATACACCGTGTTCCGCACGCAGAAGGGTTTCCGCGTGATGGGCAAGGTGGCGCAGGATCTCGACACCTTCCGCATGCCGGTTCTAGTGAGGATCGAGACGGAAGGAAATCCCGAAGAGAAGATGATCGATGTGGTGGGGACGTCTTCGGAATTCATCATCGAGACATTCGGCAAGCCGAAGAACATTATTCTCGATCCGTTGGGGCGGGTGCTGCGCTTCAGCAACAACATGCGTGTGGCGGTGGCGATCCGCAAGGGCGAACAGTTCGCGGAAATCGGCGAGTACGCGGAGGCCTTGAAGGAATATCAGAAGGCACTTGAAGTGGCCCGCAATTCATCGCTGGCCCACTATCGCGTGGGCGAACTGTTCTTTTTGCAGAGCAACTTTCAGACTGCCGCGAACTCTTTCCGCGAGTCTCTTTCAGGAGATCTGGAACCCAAGTGGACCGAGGTCTGGGCCCACATCAATCTCGGCAAGATCTTCGATGTCACTGGTCAGCGTGAGCGCGCGGTCAATGAGTACAAACTGGCATTGCGGACGAAGGACAACACCCAAGGCGCGCTCGAGGAAGCCGGCAAATACAGCCAAACTCCGTACGAACGCAAACGGCGCGAGAATTAAGCGGCGCGTTATTTTAAGCCTGTGTGATGGTTGCGGTAACCCCTTTGGCCTGGAACGCAGTTCGCACCTCAGCCACGCGATTCGAGTAAGCCGGGAATCCAATCGTGGAACCACAGCCCTGATGCTGGATCTCGGGATTGACCGGGAACGGAAGATCGGCCACGATTTCGAGGACTTCCTCGAGTTGGCGCGCCTCGGTAGCGATACGGACCAGAACCAGATCTCCTTCGGATCCCCGAAGCACCGGTTCATAATTCAAAAACGCGATACTCATCTTCAATGCACTCCTTTGCGGAAGCGCGAACGGTTCCGTCAACTGCAAGGCAAAAAAATACCCTTGCTGGCGAAGCGCCACAAGGGTCTACCTTTGTGAGAACCGTTCCGCCTTTAGCACTTTTTTACGTGGTTGCAAGTAGCTCGGATGCACCTCGGGGCGTTACCGCCCGAGCGATCCTAAATCACTCCACGTTCCACTCGCAGAATACCACCGCTTTCATCACAATTCAATAGAAACTTTCTCTCACAAGGAAACTTCGGTCGGCGTTGCCACCCCCGCCATCTCGAACTCGTCCAGCACCCGATTGATAGCGGCTTCATGCAGCGGCTTGCGTACCACGAATCCCTCGCCCGGGTTGAAGGTATGTCCGATCTCGGCTGTATCGGTGAGCAACACAAAGGCGTCGGTATGCGGCCGGACCTTCTCATAAAAGTTCACCCAGTTGAAGCCCGGCAGGCGCGATGAGGAGGTGGACGTCGCTGCAATCAGGTCACACTTCACCCTCTGCACCAGATCGATGGCTTCTTCCGCCGAGCCCAACGGAATCACGCGATGACCGCGCTGCGCCAACAGGGATACAAAGGCGCGTTGCGCTACAGGATCCGGCTCGAGAATCACCGCCGTAAGCTTTGCGGCGCTACGTTTGGCAATCGCGTGAGAGCCGCTGCGCGAGGTCATCTCGGCCCGCGGCAACTCGATCTCGATGCGGCCCGCGGTTCCATTGTTGGTCTGTTCGAACCGCACCTCGCCGCCATGGCTTTGGATGATGCCTCGCACCACGGCGAGCCCGCCTGCGCCACCGTCATCCTCACTGAGAAACGGATCGCCCGCGTCTTCGGGCGCGGGAAAGCCGATGTCGATCAGAACACGGCGTCCGAGCAGTGCTGTGCCTGTGGTAATGATTTTGCTGCCAGTTTCCGCCACTGCGCGCTCCGCATAGAGCAGGATATTGAGAAACACTTGTTCCAACTGGCCCTGTGCCCCGATCACATGCACGGCCTCACGGCTGGCCCGATCTTGCAGTTGGATGCCCGCTTCGCGCCACTCCCGCTCACGGAACTTGTACAATCCCGCAAGCAGCGAATTCAACTCCACAGGTGCGGCGACCGCGTCTTCATTGCGTCCGAAGGAGATCAGGCGGCTGACGATTTCAGCGGTTCGCTGCGCCTCAGCCGCCAGCATTTTGAGGTCGCGCTCTTCGGATTTGCCACGGAAGAGCAGCAATTGTGACATCGTCAGCACCGATTCGACAGGGCTGCGCAGATCGTTCACGACGCCAGCGATCAACTGGCCGGTTGCGGCAAGTTTCTCGCTCTTGAACAACTGCTCGCGAATCGAACGCTGTTCGAGAAGTCGCAACGACGCGGCCACCTGATTGGCCAGATGCTGCGCCGAAGCCTGTTCTTCATGATGGAAGTAACGGACGCCGCCATCGCAATGCAACTGGATCACGCCCACGATTTCATCCTGCGCCATCATCGGCAGATAGAGCACCGACCGGGGAGTTTCCGTTCCGATCGGATCGGATCGGAACAGTTCGCTGCGCCGCGTGTCGGGGATGCTCAAAATCGCGCGGTTGCGAAAACAGAGCGCCGCGCCGGCCTGCACGCCGTTTGCGGGCTTTTCGATATCGACCGCCACGGCCTTCCTGTTTGAGGCACGTGACCCTGCACGCACGAGTTCGAGCGTTTTGTTCTTGCGGTTGTAAAGATACACCGAGCATCCGGAAACACGCGCCGCCGGAGGCACCACCGTTTCCAGCTTCTTGAGCATTTCTGAAAGGGAGGTCGCCGCCAGAATCTCTTCGCCGACGCCATGCAAAGTCGTCATCGTGCTGCGAAAGCCCCGCGTGCGCTGATCGCGGATCCACCAAACGATGGCGATCAGGCCAATGCCCACCACCGCGCTGAGGAGCAAATAAGCGGGTATCATGCCTCCGCTTTCGAGCAACGTGATGGAATCCTGCCCGCGCACCGCCAAAGTAAAGAATCGATCGTAAGGCGGCAACGTCGCATCCTGCATCAGCAGCCCGGCAACCCGGATCCGGTCCCCGGCGCGCACCTGCGAAAGGCGGCGCTCGTCGTCTCGACGTTGCTTGAAAAGCGTGATCGGAACACTCGACTGGCCGTCGAAAAGCGTCATCGTTTCGGCGGAACCGTTCTCTCCGACAGCGGTGACCCGGCCTTCGAGCTCAATAGGCAACGCTAGATTGCGCATACCGGCCGCTTCCGCGATACTTAACTGCCGGATGCCAACCGGTTCGCCCCTGCCGGTCTTGCGAATCTCAACCAGCGCCAGCACCGGCATGCCGTTGCGGCGGCGGAGATGCCCGGTGGCTTCCACTGTGTCGCCGGGTGCGAGGCCCGCGAACTGAGCGGCACTACCTTCGGCAAAAAGCCCGAAATCCTCATCGTCCCGAAGTGCCAGCAACAGTTGGTCGACCGCGGGAAAGGGAGCTTCCGAGACTTGCGCCGCGACCTTGATCAGCCGCCCATCGTAGGCGGGGATAAAGTCTTTGCCCGCACGCGAGGACGCCTGTTCGAGCGTCAACCCGACGGCTGCCTGCTTGTCATCGCTGGGTGCCGCGCCCAGCAGTAGGGCACTGAGGGCGAAGGCTAGGGCCGTCGCCTTGGCGATGATGCGGTCGGATACTCGTGTCGCAGCCATTGGTGTAAGGCGGCATCCTGGAAATCGCGGACCATGAACTCCACACCCGCCAGTGCATGGGTATGCGTGGCGACGCCGATCACACGGGCCCCCGCAGCCAAAGCCGCTTCCACCCCCGTCGGCGAGTCTTCAAAGACGATGCAGTTCTGAGGCTCCACTCCCAGGAGTGTTGCCGCTCTTCTATATACATCGGGCCAAGGCTTCGGTCTCTGCACCTGCATTCCGTCGACGATTGCCTTAAAGTAGCCCTTGAGATTCCCCTTAGTTAATGTGAAATCCGCATTGGCAGGTTCGGCATTTGTCGCAAGACCAATAGGGTATTCGCTGTAGTCCGCTAAGAACTGTTCGATGCCGGGGACGAGGTGTTGGTCGAACACGGGATCCATCATTTCGCGGAACAGCGCCTCTTTGGCTGCGCCGTGTCGAAAGTTCTCTTCCGGCGTGATCGCCTCGCCCCAGAAGGCGCGGACGATCTCGTCATTGCGCTTGCCGTGCATCCGATCTTCGATGCCCTCCGATCCGAAGCCGTGTTGGCTGAGGTATTCGCGCCAGGCGATTGTGTGCATCGGCATGGAATCGAGGATCACGCCGTCGAGGTCGAAAAGGAGTCCCTTGTGCATCCCTGCTTCCATCATCGCAATCCTGGGGCGGTAACATTGTGGATTGACGATCCGGACGGCATTGCTGCAAGGCGTAAAGCTGCTCGAAGACGCCGGTGTGGAAGCACCGCGTTTGACGGCCGAGGTCCTGCTGGGAAAGGCGGCGGGTGGGCGTCCGAAAGAGTGGCTCTACGCCCATGCCAACGACGAACTGATCGAACTCTGGTGGATCCACTATGGGCGTTATCTGCATCGAAGGTTGGAAGGCATCCCGACGCAGTACATCACCGGGCGGCAGGAGTTTTATGGGCGCGAGTTCCGGGTGAGTCCTGCGGTGTTGATTCCTCGGCCTGAGACCGAGCATCTTGTTGAGGCCGCGCTGGCACGGTGGGTTCACGGCGCGCCGGTGACGGATATCGGCACCGGATCCGGCGCGATTGCGATCACGCTCGCTCTGGAGACGAAGGGGCGGGTATGTGCGGCGGATCTTTCGGCGGATGCGCTGCGGGTTGCGCGGGCGAACGCCGAGGCGCTGGGTGCCTCGGGTGTGGCGTTTGTGCAAGCGGATCTATTGTCGGCGTTTGCTTGCTTGCAGATGGTGGTTTCGAATCCGCCTTACATTGCGGAAGCCGAGCGGGCAACGTTGCAGCGTGAGGTACGCGAGCATGAGCCCCATCTGGCGCTGTTTAGCGGCGAAGATGGTCTTGGGCACTACCGGCGTCTGGTCGAGGATGCTGGACGCGTCCTGGTTGACGGAGGATGGCTGTTGCTGGAACTTGGCTGTGATTCCGCGGGGCGTGTCCTTGAGCTTTTCGGAGACGGCTGGTGTGAAGTCGAGTTCACCGCCGACCTTGCGGGTATCGATCGCGTGATCGCGGCAAGAAGAAGGAAGCGATGAAAGTCTATTGCGCTACGGGAAACCAGGGCAAGCTGCGGGAGTTCCGAGTGGCTGCCGAAATCGAGGGAATTGAGGTGGAGACAATCCCCGGGCTCGACTCGATTCTGCCCCCCGAAGAGACCGGCGAGACCTTTGAGGTGAATGCGGCGTTGAAGGCCATCTACTACTCGAAGTTCGCGGTTTCGGAACTGGTGTTTTGCGACGATTCCGGACTGGAAGTGGACGCTCTGGACCGTGCCCCCGGTGTGGTGTCCGCGCGCTATGCCGGCGAGCATGGCGGCGATGAAGCGAATAACGATCTGGTGTTGGCGAATCTGGGTTCGACAGTTGATCGGACGGCGCGATATGTTGCCGTGATCGCATTGGCAAAAGATGGGGAATTGCTGGCGAGCTTTCGGGGCGAGGTGGAAGGTTCGATCACGAATGTGCGGCGGGGCGCCAATGGGTTTGGATATGATCCGCTTTTTTTCTATCCACCGTTCGGCTGCACGTTTGGAGAGGCGTCTACCGGGCAAAAGCACGGAGTGAGCCATCGCGCCAAGGCGTTTCGCGAACTGATCGCGTTTCTCCGTGCGGCTCATACCCTGGGATAAGCGAGCGAACCATCCCCCGTCAGCATCCGCCTCATGGAATCGATCTGTCCCAGATGGTAGTTCAGGTGCCCTTGCAAATGCACTAGAAACTGCCGCGTCGACAGCGGCGCTCCCAACACATTCTCGGGATACGTCGCCTCCAACTTCTCCTGCGTGAGCGACGCTACCACGCCCGGGATCAGATCCACCAGCACATCGATTCGTCCGGCGACCTCCTCCACGCCGAGCCCCTTGTCTGAGAACTCCCGATCCCGCACTCGTGTATACTCAAGTCCGCCTAACTGCCGCCCGATATACTCCCGCAGATTGCCTTCCAGATGCACCGCGAGATTGCCGGCGGAGTTCGTCACCCCAGCACCTGGAACCTCCCACAACATCTCGACTTTCGGAAAGGCCCGCACCTGCATCGCAAGCTTGGTCAAATCGCGGCGGAATAACGCCGCCAACTCGGAACTGAAGCTCATTTCATCAACCTCCATCGCAGGAATCCAATGTTCGTCTTCGCGTCCAGAATCTTGCCGCCCCGCAGCATTTCCTCGATCTCCTTTACGCTGAACCATTGCTTTTCGATACGCTCATCATCCATGGGCGTCGCTTCGCCCTCAACGAGTTCCTGGGCGAGATAGATCGTCATCTTTTCCGCCAGAAAGCCGGGACTGGGATAAAATTCCGCCAGCTTCAGCCACTTTTTGGCCTTACAGCCGGTCTCTTCTTTCAGCTCTCGCTTCGCCGCCTGCAACGGAGTCTCGCCGTCATCGATCTTTCCGGCGGGCAGTTCCCAAAGGAACTTGCGTGCCGGCAAACGATATTGTCTCACCAGCAGCACCCGCTTCTTGGCATCCACAGGCATGATGACGGCCGAACCCGGATGCTGTACGATGCCGCGCTGAATCTCGAAGCCGTCAGGGTCAGTGGCATGGTCCCAGGTGACGGAGAAAAGTCCAGTCTCGCAAAGGAGTTTCGACGAAATGAGTTTCATGAGTCCTGCTTCCAGACTAACGCCTCCTTTGGCTTGGCTGCTAAAGTTCAGATCTCAATGGGTCGATAGGATCTTCAGGAGAGACGACGCTTGGCATATCTTGAGTACGTCCATATCCAGCCGCGAAGTGAGAGTTTGCTTCTCGCTCTGGGCAAAGCTTTGGACTTCTCCGCCGCTGATCTGCTCGAAAATAGGACAGGCAAGCTGAGTGCGAATCAATATTCGCGCATCGCGAAAGCCACGGTGGCGTTCCCTCTTTTGGCTGCGGCTATGGGTGTCTTGACCCCTGTCGCTTTCAGAATCGGATGGCTGCTCGCGGTCGAAGAACGGTCTCTTTGGCGATTCCTTGTGGGGATCCTTTCCGATCCGTCGACGATTCTCCGCCAAAGCAAAGGGGCCATCGAAGAACCCATTCCTTTCGTCTTCTGGCTCGTCCTGTCGTTGTTCCCGTTGATCACGGTTCACTACATCCTCAAAGTGAAATGGGAAATCTTTTTCGATCTCGTCGGCCGCAAGGTGCTCTGCGAAGCAGGGCTCGCGTCGCACCGTTGGGATGAACGTCGCACCCGAGGCAAAAAAGGCCACGAGGGTGACCTCGTTTCCAGTTATCGTTACGTCATCAACGATAAGAAATTTCCAGTGAATCGAGCCGCTTTCGAAGCAATCGCCCCTTCGATGGAATACAACCTCTACTATTTGCCGATCAGCAAGACCGTAGTCAGCCTGGAACCCCTCGAAGCCGCTCAGAAGCAGTTCGATCCGGCATCCAAAGGTTTCGATCAGTTGAACGACGCCAAACGCCGTTCCCGGGGCACCGCCTCGATTGGGTGAGTTGAAGGCCGAGCCGGCTTGGCGTTTGACCTTTTTTCCTCAACTGTTTGATCACTTCCTCGTCCTGGATGGACTCGTCATATTCAATTGGATGTGCGACGTAGAGAATCCCCAAAGGCGAGACTGAAGCCTGTGAAGAGAGTAAGCGGCTAAGCGAGACGAATGGGCGCGCGGCCTACTTTGAAAACTCGGCAAGCTTCAACACGCTGTTCCAGTTACGCGCCGTGCCAGGCTCGCCCAGGATTCGCGTGAGCACGGGAAATTTCAGTTTCGTTCTGCCGACTCCCCCACGAAAGTACAGGTAAAGTTCGCGACCGAGCAAGTGCGCCTCTTCTCCAGCGAGGTCCATCGCTTGCAATTTTTCGTTGCAGTCCACCGCCGGATGGCGAGATAGAAAAGTCACCAGCAACCGGCTGCCGTCAAGTTCCGGGCGCCCTGCAAATGGGTTCCGCGCGATCGTATCACGCAGTTCTTCGGCGGTCCGGAGAATGACGTCGGCGTGAAAACCAAAGCGCTTTTCGATCGCCTTCCCGATCTTCGCGGCATCGGGTATCCTGCGCGTGCCGAACACGATGTTGCCGCTTTGGATGAAGGTCCGCGGATCGTCAAACCCAAGCTGATTTGCAAAGAGTTCTCGGAGCGCATCCATTTTCATACTGTTATTGCCGCCGACATTTACGCCGCGCAGCAGGCAAACGATCCTCATCGTCTTTACTGAGTAACACGATAGACGGGAGGAGTCGCGGGGTCGAATTGCACTCGCATGCGGTTGCGCTGATACTGCAGCGGCCTGCATCCGGTGATCGAACAGCTCATGCAGTTGGTACCGCGCATCGCCCACTTTGGCGGTACGCCAACATACTCGTGAAACAGCCGCTGCAGCGATCGCTTGGCGACGCCTGTCAGCCCGGCCAAAGCATCCACCGTGACGATGCTGCGGTCTTCTAGACGTAAATCGTGATGGCAATCCAGATTCTGGTCTTGACGGCGTTCAAGCTGGTACCGTAGAAAGCCTTGATCCGAAGGTGCTGCTTCGTGATGAAGCACGCACGGAAAGCCTCCGTGACCCTTTGTCGACCTCGTAGCACCGGTGCATCAACCGGCGTCCAACATGATCCCCCCGTTACGCGTCAACGGTATGGAGCCAACGTTTGGGCGAGGTGTTCCGCGCCAAAAATCTTCACTTGATCTCGCGGTGACGCTTCTGTAATGGAAAACTCAAGCTGTCGTGACAACAGAGAGTTCGTGGTGGAGAGCCGAAACATGGAGCCAGGTTGAACTTCATGTCCAGTAAAAAGGCGAGCCACGTCCAACTCTGGCTGAACTCGGCGACCTGACCGTTCACCGACCAAGGGGAAACTTTGAATAAGGCGTTCGCCACAACGCCAAAGTGTGTACGAAAGCACCAGAGGGTCGCCTGCGGAGGACAAAAGTGAGATGGCCTCAACTACAGAAGTCTTCCCGCTGTTGTTACCGCCTACCGGCAAGTCGATGCGTCCCAAGTCACTCATCTCGAACTCCCAGGGTCCGCAATAACCTTCGATTCGAACTGAGGAAATCATAAGCGTCCGCCGACCCGCGCGAAACCTCAGTAATCCCATACAGAGTGTTGGTAAATTACAGAACGGACCGAGGCGGCCGCAATACTTGCCTGCCGTGAGGCAGCCCCGGCCCTTGCCGACTTGAACCTCGCTAGAATTGAAGCAGTGCGGCTGTTGGCGACGATGCGGTTTACGGGAACCATAACCCTCGCGTGCCTAATCCTTATTCTTGGCGAGCAACGGGCGCACGCGCAGGATCCGGCACCCCCGCAGGTCCGCACCGTAAAAGTGGTCGTCTTCGAACCCTCTCAGCAACCCTTTAACCTCGAAGAACTCGATCGCTTCACCGGTATCGGAGCCGGTCAGCCATACAGCGCCGCCCGAATCCGCAGCGCGATCCAAAACCTCTTTTCCACCGGCCGCTATGCCGACATCGCCGTCGATGCCGAGGAGTCTCCCGATGGCGTCGTCCTCAAGTTCATCACGGAGCCTTCGTACTTTGTCAGCCAAGTGCTCGTCACGGGAGCCAAGGATCCGCCCAACGAGGGCCAACTTTCGGGTGCTGCCAAGCTTCAACTCGGAACCGAGTTTCGCGAAAGCAGCATCCAACCCGCCATCGACAACATGCAGGATCGCTTACGCGCCAATGGTTTCTATCAGGCTACGATCCGCCCGGAAATCAAGCGCGAGCCGCTCACTCAACAGGCTCACATCACTTTTCACATCGATGCCGGCCAGCGGGCTCGATTCGATGGCGTTAAACTTGCGTCACCCCTGCCTGCGGCGATTGCTACGGAAAACGCCATCGTCCGTTCCACCCATTGGCAAAGGCTTTTCGGAATGATGGGATGGCGAACCGCCACCGAGAATCGCGTTCGCGCGGGACTCGATGGTATCCAGAACTCGTTCCAGAACCGGGATCTGTTGCTCTCGCGCGTCACACTGCAGCGGCTCGAATACCACGATCTCACCAATACCATCACACCCCATTTGGATCTGGATGCGGGGCCGAAAGTGCTGCTGCGGGCGCGTGGCGAGAAGATTTCGCGGGGCCGTCTCAAAGAGTCTGTCCCCATTTTTCAGGAGCGCTCGGTTGACCGCGATCTGTTGGTGGAAGGCCGCCGCAACTTGCTCGAATATTTTCAATCGCAAGGCTACTTCGATGCGCAGGTCGGCTTCGAACTGCTGCCGCGTCAAAAAGACCAGCAGGTAGTCGAATACGTTTTGGCGAAAGGCGAACGCCACCGGCTTGCGCAATTGGGAATCAAAGGCAATCGCTATTTCGATGAGAAGACGATTCGTGAGCGGCTCGCCGTCACTCCGATGACTTTTCTGCGATACCGCCGTGGACGCTTTGGCCAAAAGATGCTCGATCGCGACATCGAGTCGATTCGCGGACTCTACAGGTCAAACGGTTTTCCCGAAGCTGTCGTGATTCCGCGCATCGTCAACGGCTATAAGGGCAAGCCAAGCGATATTGCAGTGACACTCGATATTGCGGAAGGCCGCCAGTGGTTCGTGAAAAAACTCGCTATTGACGGTATTCCCGACGAGGATCGAGCCAGTCTCGAAATGGAGTTGAGTTCGCTCGAAGGTCAGCCCTTTAGCGAGACGAACATCTTCGCCGATCGCGACACGGTGCTGAGCTATTACTTCAATCGTGGCTATCCAGACGCTGCCTTCGAATGGAATTTGGATGCGCCGGATTCCGAACAACCGACGCAGATCCACTTGAAGTTCAGGGTTCGCACGGGGCGGCGACAATACGTAAAGGACGTGCTGGTCACCGGACTGAGCATTACCGATCCTAAACTCGTTGACGACCGTATTCGCTTCTCGAAAGGCGAACCGCTTGCCGACGCCAGCCTCGCCGACACACAGCGGCGCCTTTATGATTTAGGGATCTTTGCCAAGGTGCAGGTGGCGGTGCAGAATCCGGGTGGCAATGAGGACAGCAAGAATGTTCTCTATCAGCTCGATGAAGCGCGGCGCTACTCGGTAAATGGGGGCTTCGGTGCAGAGATCGCGCGCATTGGCGGAGGCACCAGTTTCAATGCACCGGCGGGTGGCACGGGCTTCGCACCACGGGTGCTGCTGGGCGTAAGCCGCATCAATTTTCTCGGCCTTGGACATACGATCAGCTTGCAAACGCGGGCCTCGAACATCCAGCAGCGCGTGCTGCTTTCTTATTTCGCCCCGCAGTTTCAGAGCAAAGAAAACCTCAACCTCACCATCATCGGGCTGTTCGATTCCTCGCGCGATGTCCGCACGTTCGCGGCCCGCCGTCTGGAAAGCTCGATCCAACTGGGGCAACGTTTGAGCCGTGCGAACTCGATTCAATACCGCTATGCGTTCCGCCGCGTCGGTGTCGATCAGAACAGTCTCAATATCAACCCCCAGTTGATTCCGCTCTTTTCTCAACCCACCCGCACCAGCATCTTTTCGGCGACCTTCATTCAAGATCGCCGCGACGATCCGCTGGATGCCAAGCGCGGTATCTACAACACGATCGATTTCGGCTTCTCGTCCGCGGCTTTCGGTTCAAGGGCCTCTTTTTTGCGGCTCGTCGCGCGCAATGCCTCGTATCACCGTTTGAACCCGTACCTGACCTTCGCGCGCAGCTTCAATTTCGGCATTATTCAACGCACTGGCGATGAGGTGGACATCCCGTTGCCAGAACGCTTTTTTTCCGGCGGTTCGTTCTCTCACCGCGGATTTCCCAACAATCAAGCGGGTCCGCGTGACGATGTGACCGGCTTCCCTCTTGGCGGCAATGCGCTGCTGATGAACTCGCTCGAACTCCGCTTTCCTCTGGTTGGCGACAATCTCGGCGGTGTCTTGTTTCACGACGCGGGCAATGTCTATTCCGACTTTCAGAAGATCTCTTTCGCCTATTCACAGAAGCAGAATCCGCGTGATTTCGACTATATGGCGCAAGCGATCGGCTTGGGATTTCGCTATAGGACGCCCATCGGTCCGCTGCGTGTGGACTTCGGTTTCAGTCCGAACGCCGCGCGCTTCAGCGGGTTTACAGGGACGCGCGATGAGTTATTTCGTTGTGCGGGACCGGCGACGGTGGACCCGACACGGCCGCGCTGTTCGTCGGTTCCACAGCGGATCAATCCGTTTCAATTCCACTTCTCGCTTGGCCAGGCGTTTTAGGAACACGTGTTACTCAAATGCATGGGGGCAAACGATGGATGACAATCAACTGGAGGCGACGCCACCGCCCGAAGCCGTAACCTACGAGGAGATCGCGCAGATGATCGACCTCAACCTGCTTGCCGAGGGAATGCCCGAAGAGCAAGTTGCGGCGATGTGCGAACGAGCGGGCAGCTATCGGATTGCCTGTGTGACCGTTAGGCCTTCGGATGTTCAATTGGCGTCCAAGTGGCTTGGCGACATGGTTTGCGGGACCACCATTGGCGGCGAACATACAACGGCCACAAAGCTGTATGAGATTCGCGACCTGCTGCCTCGCGGCGCGCGAGAGTTCACGGTGTTTCTCAATGTCGGCAAACTCGTGTCGCGCCAGTTCAAGTATCTGGAAACGGAACTGCTGCAGATTGTCCAGCAGATTCGCGAGGCAGGCGGAGTTTCGAAGCTCGTGCTGGAACTCGAGACTCTAGCCCCCGATCTGCGTGTGGTTGCTTGCAAGCTGGTGAAGCGGACGGAGTTCGACTACGGGCGCGCGTCCTCACGTGTGACGCCGGCCGATGAGGGACTCGACTTTCTTCGCACCCGCTTTGGTTTCCACGTCAAGATGGACGCCGGCGGGGACGTGCGTACTCTTTCGGAAGCGAAGCGGTTGTTCAGAGGCGGCTGCCCGCGGTTCGCGTCGACGGATCCTTGGGGTTTGCTCGAGGAATGGAAATTGGAAATCGCTGCGCGCGAGGCTGCCGCAAAGACCGCGGCAGCCCTGTCGGCGCAGAATCCAACCTAAACGCTCGAAACGACGCGAATGAATTCCGGGGCAACCAGCATTTTCACCTTGTTCCCTTCGACTCCGAAGAAGTGCTCGATACTCTTCTGTTCGAACGTCGTCAGATCGTCGGCGCGTTCGTTCGAACGCCGCAGAAAAGCGAGAAACCCATCCAGATTGTGGGGAAAGTTTCCGGACGAATCCCGGCGGCGGTAGTATTCCTCGAGTCTTCGCCACATTTTGGGCCAAATCGGGCGAATATCATCCAGATCTCCGCGCCCGTTCACGGTGACTCCCGTCATGCTCGCATCGACGGGGCAATAACCTCTCCCGTTGGTTCGTGCATCCTGCCATGCTACTGCGAGTGTTTCGCGCAAAACTTTGAACAGCGTGTTGTAGAAGAGTGGATAGGCAAAGCCAGCTTGCACCTGTAAGTAGTTGACGGAGATTCTCAGGCGGGCCGCGTCAAGGAAGATGTCCGAGGCGTCGGCCTCGTCGGCATCCCCTGCGAAGACGAAGCAGACCGGGCGTCCGTTGCCCTCGAATCGCTTGGCGAGCAGGTAGCCACGCGGCTCTTCGTCAGCGCCTACCTGGTATCCGATCAATCGCTTCATACTCTCGATTGCGTCGCCGACGAAAGGCTGCACAGCGGCCTTTTCCAACGCGTCGATACCTTCGAAGCGAAGCTGCATGCTATCGCGCCGTCCGGGATCGTCGCCGCGCCCTTCGAGCAGATCCCAATTTTCGATGTTGTCAGCGATAAAGCGGACGGAGTCGCCGTCTGGATCGCCGATTTTCGGAACGAAAGTCCCTTTGATGAGGTAGAAGCCCATGAACCAGATTGCGAGAACGGGGAGCGCAAAGTGACAGCTATCCACTCATAAGTGGAAACTGAGGCTGAAGCACGCAAGGCCCGGTGTCGGCATCCGCATCGGACGAATCGCCACCATCCATCGGCGATCTGATCCACGATGCGAGAGCACGCGTCGCCGGGGCGTTACCGCCATGTGGTCCTTGGCGGAGGCAAGTCCGCAAGAGCCGCGGAAAAAGGCATCCGCGACAGGTCCACACTCGGCGAATACTTCGGCTTTGGGGGAACGAATCATCGTCGTGTCATGACTCGAAGTCGCGACACGGATGCTCGTCCCCCATTGGTTCGTGAGAATTAGAACGTCATGCGGAGTGCAAACTGCCAGCTCCGAGGACTATCCTGACCGGTGATCGTTCCATAAGCCGCGTTGGTCGGATCGGTGTTGGGATTCCCAAGGTTCGGGAAGTTGGTCGCATTGTAAGTCTCGGCGCGGAACTGCGTCACCCAGCGTTCGGTGATGTTGAAGTTCTTGATGGCCGAGAGATCCCAGCGGGATTGCCCGGGTCCACGGATGCCGTTGAAGTTCAGCGGCAGTTGGCGGAGGTTGTTGGCCAACTGATTGGCGGCGCGGAACTCGAAACCGTATGGCACAAGTGGGCGTCCGGCTGCGGTGGCGGCGTCGGTGTTCGGAACGAGGCGCAGCCAACGGTCCGGCGAACGTTCGTCCTTGGGCAACTGCACTTGGCTAAGATCGCCATTGAAGATACGGTTGCCGAAGCTGAGGGGCTGTCCGCTCTGCTTCTGCATGACACCGTTGATCTGCCATCCACCAGCAATGAAGTTGGCCGCAGGGTGCATTTTGGAGCCCCAGCGGCGTCCACGGCCGAAGGGCAGTTCCCAGATGGCGCTGCCGCGTTGGGCGATGGTGCGATCGAGGTTCGAGATGTTCTCGTAAGGCAGCGCATCGCCTGGATTCAACAGCGCAACCGCTTCCATCGCCTTGGACAAAGTGTGGCTGTACTGGATAGTGAAGCCCTGCGAAAAGCGGCGCTCGATGCGGGTCTGCATGGCGTGATACCACGAGTAACCGATGGGCTGATTCACGTTGATATTGCCGAACTGCGGGAACGGACGGAAGATCTGCCCGCGGTTGATGTTGGCACCGTAGATGGGGTTGGTCCCGTTGAAGGGATTGGCGAAGTTCTGAGTGAGATAAGTGATCTGCGCCTGATCGCGAACCGCCGAAGTGCTCAGGTACTTATTCGGCAGCGCATTCAGATCGCGCTGCACTCCGAGCCGTGTTCCGCGATTGCCAACATAGGTTGACTCAATCACAAACTGACCGGGCAACTGGCGTTGGAAGCCGAAGCTCCAGCGCTGCGCGTAGGGATTGCGGCGACTCTGATCGTAGGCGTCGAGTTGCTGTCCGAGGTTGGTGGAAAGTCCACCGGCAGCGCCTGGGGCGGCGATGAGACCGGTCGGGAAGGGATTCGCGGTGGTGGCGATGTAGCTGAGTCCGCCGTCGAGGGATGCCTGGATCGGCGTGGTCTGGCTGAAACCGGTCTGAATGGTGTTGGTGTAAAAGACGCCGATGGGACCGACGAAAGTTCCGTAGCCGGCACGCAAGACCGTCTTGGCATCGAACTGATAGGCGAGACCGATGCGGGGCTGGAAGTTGGTACGGCGGGGGTTCCAGTAGCCGCGGGGATTTCCGCCGACGCCTGCGAAGACGAGTCCGCCGTTCACTTTGAACTGCGAGGCGGCAAGTTCGGGGACGACCGGGCGCGCGTTGTAGTTCGCGATCGCCTGCGCAGCAATCGGGCTGGGCTGCGAAGCGTCGAAACCGTAGACAGAGCGGTTGAAGCGTTCGGTAATGGCGCTCTCGAGATCGTAGCGGAGGCCGACGTTGAGTGTGAGTTTCCGCGTGAGCCTGATGTCGTCGTGGACGAACAAACCGGCGTAGATGTCCTGTTCGGCGTAACTGGCGTTGACGGCCATATTGCTGTTCGTGCCGGGGAGACCTAACAAGAACGAAGCGACTTCGCCTCCCAACTGCGGGGCCGCCAAGTTGGAAGCCACGTTGGTAAAGGCGGAATTGAAGTTCAGGTCGGGCGACGTACTGTTCGGAAAGCGGTTGCGGAACTCGCGCGTCACGCGCCCATCCACACCCACGCGTACAGTGTGCTTGCCGGCGATCTTGGTAACAATGGCGTTGAGGTGATGGATGACCGATGAGGTCGTGCCATCGCCCGATTCCCAGTTGCTGAGCTGGCTGAACGGCGCGACGTTGACGCGCGGAAAGGTGGCGGAACTCTTGTCCACGAGGCGGACCAGATTGTCGCTGAAGCCAAGCGACTTCAGATCGAAGCCCCGGCTGACGCGCTTTTCGGGAAACTCCTGTGCAGCGATGCCATATCGCAGATTCAGCAGCGTCGTTGGATTGAAGACGTAGACATCGTCGAGCGCAATGCCGCGGTTGATGCGATTCAAGATAATACCCGAGATATTGTCTTTGGCGTCGAAGAAGCGGTTCTTGTCCTCTTGCCAGTAGTCGCGGTGGAGGCGCAAAAAGACGCGGTGCTTTTCAGAGAACGTGTGGTCAACGCGGGTGAGTGTGGTCCAGTAGTCTTCGAGAGCCTTCGAAGAACGGAAGAAATTGTTGCGGAACTCGCGGTTGGTGGTGACCTGATTCGGCGACGGCCAGGCCTTCATAATGTTCACCGCGATAGGATCGAGGCGCGAGACGGGGATACGATTTCCAGCAAACGGCTGGCGCGTAAAGATGCCATTCGCGGAGGCCGTTGTGGTCCGCGGATCGTAGACCTGATAGGCGGCGCCGAGCGCGAGATAGGGCGACAGGTCGCCGGTGCGAATCGCGTCGATCGGCACGGTCGAAACCTGCTGATTGGCGGGATCCGCAAATTTGTTGGCTTCCCAGGTGAAGAACCAGAAAGTCCTGTTCTTGCCGTTGTAAAGCTTGGGCAGAACGACTGGTCCGCCGAGCGCGAAGCCATAGCGATTGTCGGTGTACTGGGCGAGCGGCTGATTGGAACGGTTCTGGAAGATGGTCGGCGTATCAAAGGCCTTGTTGCGCAACCAGTAATGGAGTTCGCCGTGCAACTTGTTGGTTCCGCCCTTGGTGTTGACGTTCACGATGGATCCCATGGTGTGGCCGACCGTGGCGTCATAAGGAGTGGTCTGAATCCTGAACTCGGCGAGGGCGGTTTGGGGCGGCGAGAAAGCGACGCGCGGCGCGGTGCCGTCGGAATACATGTTCACGACGCCATCGATCGAAAATTCATTGACGTTGTTGCCTCCACCGTTGGTGGAAAACTGTGAGGGTGCGGCATTGAACGGCGCTTTCCGAAGGCGCAGGTTGGTTCCGTTGACGGTGCCTGGGGCGAGGTGAACGAGATCCATCGCATTGCCCGCAAACAGCGGCAGTTCGACGGCGCGGCGTTCGTCGACGACTTGGCCGAGGTTGGCTTCGGCGGTAGAGAGGAGCGGGGTTTGCGCGGTGACCTCGATCGATTCCTGCACGCTGCCGATGGTGAGAACGATATCGAATTTGACTTGATCGGCGACGCGGACTTCCACTTCATTGGCGATGAAGCGCTTGAAGCCGGTGGCTTCGACGGCGACGTTATAGCGGCCGGGGACGAGATAAGGAACGAAATAATTGCCGTCTGCGTTGGATGTGGCTGTGAGTGTGACGCCGGTGCCGGGGCTCGTGACTTTGACTTGGGCGTTGAAGACCCCGGATCCGGATTGATCGCTAACGCGGCCAAGAATGGTACCGCGGGATTCCTGCGAAAACGCAGGGAGGGACAGCAGTAGAGCGGCGGTGCATAGCACCGCAGCCGAGGATCTGTGGGATTTCATGGAGACTCCTGTTCTAGTGTAATTCTATTACTTATTGGTGCCGGTTGCCGGTGCGGTGCTTCGACCCGTTCGGGATCGAACTGTTTTGCAGATGCGGGCTCTTTGATGCAACTGCGCAAGTGATTTCCTATAACAGACCACGATCTTTTGGATCGCGAGTCTCAGAATAGCCGTTTGACGAGCCAAGGATTGGAACCGAGGTGCCTGACTTCCTGAACCGTTCCATTCGGATACTTCCGAATCTCCGGTAGCCTCCGCGACAGTGCCCGAAACCCGCTCATCTGCGGATCGAGTCGTCCGCAAGTTCGTCACCGCCAAAGGTCTATCGAGTTCATCGTAAGATCGGTGTTTGTTGGCTCAGCGTGAACTGGACGGTTGTCGCAGCCCAATCGCCTCGAGATTTATAGCCTTTCGCTTGGATCGGCGGTCCTACGAGGCTGACCATCGACTCGACCGAGCCGCTGAGATACAACTCGGCAAGCACTGCTTGAGCGCGCCGTAGAGGACGAAGTCTACACTCATCCGCAAGAGGCTGTTCATTTTCAGCCAAGCCAAAGCACGTCACAGGATGACGATCGATGGATGCCCCCGCCGACTTGCCGCGATGGAGATCGGGATGAGCCCTGCAATGGACCAGTCAGCCGGCTCCCGCGCGATGAGATTGCACAATGCCTTCCGGTAGCAGGCATAGCCAGTGCGTGAGCAATGAACAACACATTCGGACGTTTGGCTGCAGTACCCGCCAACACTGCATGCCAACGGACTTCGAGAAATCTGCACGCGTCATCAATCCAATTTATAATTATGGTTTACAGCTATGAAGACGATTGCGTTTGCACTTTTTGCCATTCAAGTGATCGCACAGGCCCAGAACGTGGGTCCTATGCGTGGACTTCCCGCACATGCGAGCCGCACGATCCAGGCTGCGCCACGGGTGCTGCCTCCTGATCTGATGCGGATCCGAAAGCCCAGCGAGTTCCGGTTAAAGGCTCTGTCTGGCGTGGAGAAGACGCGTCTCGCAACGCCCTCGGAACAGGGCTTGAAACGCGCGGGACTTCATCGCGACATCGAAAGTACGGCCTTTGCCGCGTCAGGACTTTGGACCCAAACCGCAGCCGGAAAGTCCATCTGGCGCGCCGCTGTGCATTCGCCAGGAGCACGCGGCATCCGTTTTCATTTCACTCAATTTCACGCCGGCGATGGTGCGCGCGTCTGGTTGCACGATGATACGGGTGAGGAGATCGCGGGCCCCTACATGGCGAACGGCCCTTGGAACGATGGTGATTTTTGGACTGACATCGTTCTCGCGGACACAGCTTATGTTGTTTATGAGTCCGGCACACCGGAACGCGCGGCGATTCCCTTTCGCGTGACGGAAGTCTCGCATGTGACGCCCGAAGCCTTGCCTTACGAGAAGGCCGGACCTGCGGCCGCAGCCGCCAGTTGCAATCTCGATGTCACCTGCTATGGCGACTACGCCAATCTCGCCAAGTCGGTGGGACGCTACATCTTCGAGCAGAACGGCGATTCCTATTTCTGTTCGGGCACGTTGCTCAACACCAAAAACAGCAGCGGAATTCCTTACTTTCTCACCGCCAATCATTGCGTGTCCTCTGAGACGGTGGCGCGCACGGTATTGATGTTCTGGTTCTACCAGACGAGCGAATGCCGTGGAACACCGCCGCGAGATCGCGACGTTCCTCGCACCAATGGCGCGACGTTGCTGTCCACTCTCTCGTCCACACGCGGTGACGGAACGCTGCTGAAATTGACCGGCGTAGCGGATGGTGTCACTTTCGCCGGTTGGACCGCGGATCCCGTTTCCGACGGCACGAATGTCGTTGGTATTCATCATCCATCCGGCGACTATAAGCGCATTTCGTTTGGATCTCTTCAGCCACCCACACGCTTCAGCGGCTATGCGCTCGACAATTTTAAAGGGGCGTTTTGGGATGGCGGTGGACTCACCGAAGGCGGATCTTCAGGCTCCGGCTTGTTTACGAAAGACGGCCTTCTCTTCGGTATGCTCAGCCACGGACCTAAGTTTGACACGGCGGCACAGTATTGCGCGGGGGTTCCGTTTGCCGACAACTACGGCAAGTTTTCCGCGTTCTTTCCGCAAATCCGCGACTTTCTCGAAGAGCGCACGACAGCAGGCCCGGCCGCGCCTCCCGGATTGAATCCAGCGGATTCGCGTCCGCTGACTTCCGGAACGGCCGTCAGCATCGATCTGGCTGCGATATCGTCGGCGACACTTTTGGGTGCGCCCAACATGTTCCGGGTTGTGGTTCCTGCCGGGTCGACACGCCTCGACATCCGTGTGACCTCGACGCCCAACGTGAACCTGGCGATTTATGCCCGCTTGAACAACCTGCCTGCGGTGGAAAACGGCCGCGTCACCGCGGATAACTCTGACGAATCCGATGGCGGCAACAAGACCTTTTCGATCACGCTGCAGAGCAATCCTCCGCTGCGCGCGGGAACCTACTACATTCGATTGGGCGTGTTCACGACCAACGTCCGCACCACTGCGACCGTCACCGCGACCGTGGCAAGTGGAGGTGGTCCGCTGGTTTCCGGCATCCCCGCGCCATTCCGGCTTGGGCCGTTTACCGAACCAAACTTCGCGCCGTATAGCTTTACCATCGAAGTACCAACTGGAGCGACGAACCTGACGGTGCGGCTCACCAGCCAGAATCCCAGTATCGATGTCGATCTCTACATGCGATACAACCAGGACATTGGTCTCGCAAATGGCCGCATCGTTGCCGATCACCGCTCTGAGGATTTTACCGGCAACGAGGTCATTAGCATCACCAACACGAGTAGCCCGCCGTTGCGCGCTGGAACTTACTACATCACCATGGTTTTGTACCAGCCGAACGAGATCTCGCAGGGCACCATCACCGCCACGGTAATCGGAGGCACCACCAGCGGATCCGCGCAGATCCCGACCTTCAACACAACGCTGCTCTCCAGCGGACAAACCGTAAATCTCACGATCCCCGCCAGCAGCTTCGGAACCTTACTACGCGGCAATCGCGGTTATCGCATCGAAGTCCCACAGGGCGCAAGCCGACTTGAGGTGAAACTCAATCCGAGCAATCCGCGGCACGATCTCGATCTCTACGTGCGGTTCAATCAGGAAACCGTGATTAGCGGAGGCTTCCCTTTGGCGGATCATTACTCGGAAAACCTGATCGGGAGCGAGTCCCTTGTGATTACGCCCAACAGCAATCCACCATTGCGCGCGGGCGTTTACTTCATTTCGCTGGGCGTCTTCAGTGAGAACATCGCGATAGCGGCAACGCTGCAGGCCACCATTACGACTGCCGGGCAGGCCGCTCCGAATACGCTCACGCCCGGGGCGTCCCGCAATTTCAGTCTGCCCGCCGTTTCGGCCGCAACGCTCTTTAACGGAGCCAATGGCTTTACGGTCAATGTTCCAGCCAACGCGGCGCAACTGGAAATCCGCACATCGGTGTCCACACCGAATGCCGACGTCGACCTCTATCTGCGGCGCGGATCCGATGTCACCATCGTGCAGGGACAAGTGGTTTCCGATCGCAGTGACAACACCGTTAGCTCTTCGAAGAGCATTATCCTGCGCTCTTCCGATGGCCTTCGCGAAGGCACGTACTATGCCGCATTGCTTGTCTACACACCCAACCGCGCAGTCACCGGAACCATCACCGCTACGCTTTCGACCAGTTCAGGAATCCCCACGAGAACCGCGCTAACCGCCAATCGGCCCACCGCCTTCCGCATCGGTCCAAGCGCAACCAACAGACTCTATAGCGGTGCGGATGGTTTCTCAATCAACGTCCCGCAAGGCATCACTCGTGTCGACATCCGTCTCACCACCGCAACGCCCAACGCGGATGTCGATCTTTATGCACGCCACTCCCAGGATGTCGAACTGCAGGATCGCGTACCAGTCGCGGACTTCTATTCCGAAGGCCTCACCGGTGCTGAATCGATCTCGATCAGTGCCGATTCCACGCCGGTTCTCAAGCCCGGTGTTTACTTCATCGCGCTAGGTCTGTTCACACAGAACATCGCGGCCGAGGGGACAATCACGGCATTTCTCACAGGAACCGGGCCATCGGGCACCGCACCCGCGGTTACAACGCTCTCACCCGGCGTGCCGGTGAGATTCGACCTGCCAGCGGTGGATCGGCCCACTGTTTTCATAGGCGACTACAGCTACAAAATCGATGTGCCGCAGGGCGCGACGCAATTGATCGTCCGGTTGAATTCGGAAACTCCGAGTGTCGATACGGATGTGTACGTCCGCAACGGAGAAGACATCGCTGTGACTGACAACGGAGTGACCGCCGACTATTCTTCGACATCGCGTTTGGCGAACGAGACGATCGTGATCGACGCGTCGTCCACGCCCCCGCTGCGCGCTGGAACTTACTTCATCAGCCTGGGAAGCTACACAACCGGCGCGCGGGCTGCGGGAACTGTCTCCGCTTCGGTGGAACGGCCCACCGGAGCGGCTCCGATTTCCGGCGCTCGGCCGCTGGTCTCTGGCACTGCGGTGGAATTCAACTATCCAGCGGTGAACTCGCCGGTTCTGCAGCAAGGCGATCTGGGATATCGCATTGAGGTGCCGGCCAACGCAGCGAGCCTTGTCGTGGAACTCAACGGCAATCCCACCACGCTCGATCTCGACCTGCATGCGCGATACGGTGCGGAACCGAATGTGGTGAACACTCGCATCAATGCCGACTACAATTCCTCCGGCGATACCGGTTTGGAACGTATCGAGATCAACTCGCTTTCGGTTCCCCCCTTGCGAGCGGGAACGTACTTCCTCTCCTTCTCGGTTTGGACACCCGGCATTCCGGTTCGCGGCACGATCAAGGCCACGGTGGCTGCGAATCGGTCCGCCGCAGGCAATGAATCGGGCCTGCTGAAGAAGTATGGCTTCGCGGAAATCCCAACGGGCCCGCGCATCTCGCTACTGCCAGCGACTAAGCCCGCGGCGTTCGAGAAGTCCACTGGCGCACTTCCTGAAGAAGAGCTACTGAAGAAGCGCAAGGTCGCGGTGAGGAGTGTGGCGGAATGATCGCCATGTTGTTCGCTGCGATGACGCTGGCGCAAGAGATTCGTCCGGCAGGTTCTCTCGAGCACCTGCCCAACCCTGCGGCCTTCAAACTTGCGGCACCCACGGCGAAAGATCTCGAAGAAGCAAAGACGCGCGCCGCTGGGCGTTCTTTAGCGGGTACGCATCGCACGCTTCCGGCGGATGTCTTGAAGAAAGGCAAATGGCAAAAGCGCAAAGACGGCTCGTGGATCTGGCGCTTGCGTCTGCAATCCACTGGTGCCACGGGCATGCGGGTCCACTTCAATGCCTTCGACATCGGGTCGTCAACCATCTGGCTTTACGAACCGGGTGCGAAGAAGCCCGATGGACCTTACACCGGCAAACGCGAGGATTTCTGGTCGAGCGTAGTGTTCGCCGATTCCGCGGTGATTGAGTTCTCGCCCGCCGATCGCAGGACGGCGAAGAAGCTACCGTTTGCCATCGATCGTATTTCGCATCAACTCTAGCGGTTTTCCATCTTCCAACTGAGGCGCCCCAAGAGCCGCGTCCAGACCTGTTCCAAACGCGTTTGGAACTGCACGATGCGCCGTGGGTGATCGAGATCTTCATCGACACCGAGTTGATCGGATAACGTGCTCGAACGTTGTGGATTGAATACCACTGGGCACGGAACTCCGCCCCATGCTTCGAGCACTCGATCGATACTCGCACTTGCTTGGCGGTGCAAGCTATCGATGTGATTTGCGGCGATGCCCATCGGAAAGAAGTCCACTGCACGTTGAAAGGTCTGCGCCTTGCGGATTGTCAACTGAACATCCCACAGTTGTTCCTGCATCGATTCGAGTGCCCGCAAGCATTGCAGTGTTTCCGGGTTGGCAACGGCCCGCATCCGCTCAGCCAGTGGTCGCGCCTCGTTCCGCAGCCGTTCGCAAGTGGCGACCCACGCGGCTCGCTTGCCCGGTAGCGATGCCTTCAGCGCCTCTCTATCTTCATCGATCGAAGCACCGGCGTCGGCGACAGAGGAAAGAGCGACAGCGCTCCACCACTCTCCCAACACAGTGTCGCAAGCCTTCACATCGAACTCGAAACGTTTGGGCTCGTCCGCGGACGACGAAATCTCCGGCAAACGAAACCAGTCGAAAACGATCGGATGATGCAAACCTGCCGCCTGCACGGCCTGTTCATACTTGCCCTCGGTCTCGAGTTCGTGCACCAGTGTCGAGGCGGGTGTGAGTTTGCGCTCTTCGAACTCCTCGCCGAGATTCAGACGGTACACATATTCGGTTACGGTGCGCGATGCGGATTCGAGATCGCGAAACAGGCGGGACGCTGGGCCATCCAACCAGAAACAACCCGGCGAGGCCCAACTCTTGGCTTGCTCGATACGTTCCGCCGTCGCAGGATGTGTATCGTTGGGCTGCGTCTTCACTCCAAGCACCTGCGTCCGAATCTCTTCGAGCGTTGGCCTTGCGAGCATCTCGGTGTGCTTCTCAATCAAGAGTGGGACATTGTCCGGAAGTCGGCCCAGGCGTAAATTCCAGTTCGTGCTCTGCCAGGCGGCGTCCGCGCCGGCTTCGATTTCCGGCATGCGAAGCGACGTCTGTTCAAAAACCGCCGATCCAACAACGGACGCCTCATAACGATCGGCGTCGAATTCCATCTGGCGGCTGAACCCGCAACTGATCCATTGGCCGCACTTCAACAACCGGCTGAGATACCAACGTCCGAACTTCACGCCCAGACGCGCAATGCCGCGTACCGCCCGGAAGCGGATGTCCTCGCCTTCGCCGCCCTCTTCCAACATGTCATCCCAACTGTCGCGTTCGTAGACAACGCGCCCGAACCAGTGCCGGATGGTTTGGATCAGAAAATAGGACCGCATGCCCGCGCGCTGCGCGAAGTGTCCAAATTCGTGAGCAAGCACACCCGTAAACTGAGGCAGCGTTAGGCTGCGAACGAGCGGCAACCCGATCGTCAACACAAGCTTTCCCGTAAAGAAGCCGCGCCAGCCGTTGAGAGACGCCGATGCGTTGACGCCAAGATCCAGGTGAATCGCACTGGGCTTCGAAGACCCAACCGTGCGGCAGAGTCGCTCAACGAAGGCGAACAACACAGGTTCGTCTTCAGGCTCCAGGCGCACAGGTTCGGGCGGCTTCTGTTTGCGCGCAAAGATCGGTTTGAAGAGAAAGAACAGCAGGATCAAGCCCGCAAGCGGCGGTCCGATGTAAATCAACAGGCTCACCCAATTGATACGCATTTGCAAAGTGAACAAGAAGGCGATGTACGCGAAGATTGCCGCCACAACCAATGCGATCAATGCAACGTACAGAAGCTGCATCAGCAGCAGGCCAGCCAGTACTATGGCGAGGCGCAGCCGGTATCCGGCTGTCACGGGGATCCTGGGGACCGGCCCGGAAAATGCTCGCGCCACGTCTACGGGCGTCAAGGTCGACATTCGCCTATGGTCGCAGACCCGGCTATAGGTTTGGGTTCGCCCGAGGCGGCATCATCTTGCGCCTACATACGACTTGCCGATCTGGCGAACGGATGTAACGCCGCATTGCCTCATCACCAGCGCTAGTTCGGCGTTCAACATATCGATCACTTTTTCGACGCCCGGCTGGCCATGCGCTGCCAATCCCCAAATATAAGGCCGCCCCACAAACACTGCCTTCGCGCCTAATGCCAACGCCTTGAAGATATCCGTGCCGCGGCGGAATCCGCCGTCGATCAACACCGGCAGACCGCCCGCGCCTTCGATCACCTCGGGCAGACATTCGATCGTGCCGCGACCGCTCTCTTCCGCGCGACCGCCGTGGTTGGAAACGACGATGCCATCGACGCCTTGTTCCCGGCACAACTGCGCATCCTCGCGTGTCTCGATGCCCTTGATCAGAATCTTGGCGGAAGTCAGCTTGCGCAGGCGAGTGAGATCGGCCCACTGCAGTGCGGGATTCGTGGTCCCCAAGCTCTCGACGTTCACGCCCGCGTACATCGGCTTGCGCCGAAAAAAATCTTCTCTGCGGGTGCCATGGCAGGCCGCGCATTCGCGTTTGTCGAGTCGCTTGGCGCGTTCGAAAGTCTCGGTGCGGCGACCGGCGTGCGTATCCACAGTCCACAACACAACGGGACATCCAGTGTGTTCCACTCGCCTCAACATGCTTTCCACCGCATCCCAGCGCGAGGCCGTGTAGAGCTGATACCAGGGCGGACGACCCAACTCGCGGGCAAGATCTTCCACCGACGTAGTGGCCGCCGTTGAAAGCACTTGCAGTGTCTTTCTTGCCTTCGCCGCACGTGCGACGGGAACTTCCCCTTCCGGATGAAACGCCTTTTGATTACCAACCGGCGCCAAGGCGATTGGCGAATCCCACACCGTGCCGAAAAGCTCTGTGCGTAGATCCACGGTGCGAATGTCGACCAAGCGTCTTGGCCTAAGATAAAAGCGCTCGAATCCCTGCCGGTTGGCGCGCAGTGTCGCATCGTCGTCGACGCCCGTCGCGAGATATCCGAAATGCGCGGGAGGCAAAACCGCCCGCGCCGCAGGCTCGAGATCCATCACATTCAGGATTTCGCTCAACGGGGTCGTATCGGCTGCCGAGAGCAGCGGACTACCCGCCAGATAGGTCAAAAAACGGCGTCGCTCGATCGCATGCATCTGAATTAGCTTACTACCAGTGGCTCCCAAAAATTACTATACTGTGGAGGCATGATTCGCTGCGGCCCCGAAATTTGTACTTCACTCGAAGCTGGCAGTAGCCGCGAGTGGCTTGTCACCAACGGACTCGGTGGCTTCGCCTCCTCTACCGTTTGCGGGCTCAACACGCGCCGTTATCATGGCCTATTAGTGGCGGCGCTGCATCCACCGGTGGGACGCATGGTGATGCTCTCGAAGCTTGAAGAGACTGTCATCGTCAACGGCCGTACCTACGAACTCGGTGTCAATCGGTATCCTGGCGCGGTGCATCCGCAGGGCCATCGCTACCTGGTTGAGTTCTATCTCGATCCCACGCCTGTCTGGGTGTATCGGATCGAAGAAGTGACCGTCATCAAGCGTTTACGTATGGCGGATGGTGAGAACTCGACATGCATCGAATACGAAAGCAACGCACCCATCGATCTCGAACTGCGCCCGCTGATCGCATTTCGCGACTATCATTCGACTGTGCGAGAGAACGGCACGCTATCGCTTCCGGCCTATTCACATGAGGATTCCACATGCATCCGCATTGAGCCGTACGATGTCCCGATGTTCCTGCATCATCCTGCTCAGGCGGAGATCGAGCCCACGGGCCACTGGTATCTCAACTTCGAATACGAAGTGGAACGAGCCCGCGGACTCGACTTTCGCGAAGATCTCTTTCAGCCGTTCGTTCTGCGATTTGCGTCGACGCAACACGTTCGTATCATCGCGTCCGCAGAGAGACGGCCTGCGGACAATGCGGCCTCTCCATCGGGCCCTTTCCTTGTGAAGCGCGGCGACAAAAAGACGATTCTCGCCGGGTATCACTGGTTCGCCGATTGGGGTCGCGACGCGATGATCGCGCTGCCAGGCTTGACGCTGCTCAAGGATGCGCGACCGGAGATTGCGCGCGACATCCTGGAAACATTCGCGCAAGCCTCAAACCAGGGCATGCTGCCGAACCGCTTCACCGACAATGCCAACGAAGCGCCGGAATACAATACCGCCGACGCGACTCTCTGGATGTTCGAAGCAGTTCGGCTCTATCTCGAACGCACCGGCGATCGCGAGTTTATCCAGTCGCGTCTCTTGCCGAAGCTGGTTGAAATCATCGATTGGCATGTTCGCGGCACGCGCTACGGCATCCGCGTCGATCCTAACGACGGCCTGCTCAGTTGCGGAGCCGATGGCGTGCAACTCACTTGGATGGATGCCAAAGTCGGCGACTGGGTGGTGACGCCGCGCCGAGGCAAACCCGTGGAAATCCAAGCGCTCTGGTACAACGCTCTTTGCGTGATGCAGCAGTTCAGGCCGAGGTATGAGCAACTCGCCGCACAATGCCGCGCCAGCTTTCGCGCGCGCTTCTGGAACCACAGCGAAGGATGCTTGCTCGATTGCATCGGCGACGCTTCGATCCGCCCCAATCAGGTCTTCACGTTGAGCCTCGGATACACAATGGTTCCGCAGCAGGAGAGCCTGCGAATCCTCGCCGTGATCGAGCGCGACCTGTTGACACCCATGGGACTGCGCACGCTTTCTCCGCGCGATCCCAACTATCGCGGGCGCTATCGGGGCGGCGTGTTGGAACGTGACGGTGCCTATCATCAAGGCACGGTGTGGCCTTGGTTGTTGGGTCCATTTTTGCGTGCCTACGTGCGGGCTCACGATGGTTCTGAAGCGGCCCGTGCGCAGGCCCGGTTGTGGATGCAACATCTGGAAAGACATCGTGTAGAAGAAGCCGGGTTAGGGTACGTTTCCGAGATCGCCGATGGCGACGCGCCGCATCGTCCCGGCGGTTGCATTGCGCAAGCCTGGAGCGTTGCGGAACTGCTGCGGGCGAAAGAGGAGATCGGATAAAGTAGGTAGTCGACGATCTCGATCCTCGTTCTGGCCAGCATGGGGCTTTGCCGTCATCCGCTTTGACACAGTGCGCCGCCAAACCACGAAGTGGTTTTGCGAGTTCTTGCCACATTCGTGAGTGAATCCGAGGAACGAGAACGTTCCGGCTTCCCCTTCCCCCTTCAGCCCCGTCTCGTGATCTAGCCATGTCAAGCCATCCACTGCGGGAGCCGCATTCTTCTTCAATGCGCTTTGCGCCTTCGCGGACCGGTCTGCCCGATCTACAGACGCTTTGGAGGGCTCCCGGTTCTTGTGCATGTTGTTTCTCGACGTGCCAGGGTCTCCGACTACGCCGCGTCCCGCTTTGGCTCGCGATTTTATCGCCGCCGCGGATATTGCCTTCCCATTAAGCACACAAGGTCGACACACGGTTCGTCGGTTATCGGGGCAATCGCCCGCCCACCGATGCCCGGCATACGATGCGATGGGCAGGGTGACGGCGAGCAGCCACGCGACACCACCGACAGCGGCGAGCCGAAGGTATTCGGATACAGCCAGGAACAAGACGCAGAAGGCGAACGCCAACTTGCCGGAGACGGACGTGGCGAAGGCGGAGGCGCACGTCGCAGGCGTTTCTGCGTGCGCCGCAGACAGCGAGGAGCGACACAGCCGCGTGGCGCGGCCCCAACGTTTCAGGAATCGCTCACTGCACCGTACGTTGTGTCGCGGGTCCCTCACAATAGCGGGCAGGGCCGCCGCAGCCTACCAAGCGGTTAGGAACAATGGCGGTGGCCTCCGTTGCCCTGGAACAACTGGTACTGTTGCCGCCGCGAAGGTCCCACGCGACCATCCCAAAGTGCGTGACCCAAGGTGCGAGATCTGCGGGAGGTAGCAGCCGCGCATAACGAAACCGGTCGCCGGGGGCGTAGCGGGCTTGAGCAATCCACGAGGACGCCCGGAGCCGGCATCAATATTTTCTTCGATCGAACTGACCCGGACAACGGAGGCGGACGTGGCGATGCCGTCGAGGTTCTGTGTGTCGTCCGGCCCGCTGCGGAGTTCTGTGGTGACGCGTTTTCCCAGGATTCGAAAGGCCCACTTCCAGGATAGTCAATAATATGGATACAAACCGCCGCAGCGCTGATGCATTCCCCGGCCCTTGCGGGACTCGCCCGGTCGAGTAGCAAGTCCTTGGGACTTCTCTGTCAGATTGGGTTCGCCTGACCGTGTTCAGGCGAACGAAATACATATTCAGTTGTCAAAGAGCTGTTTTCGAAGGGCCTGACGCACCCTGGCGTTTGCCAGATCCAAACAAATGTAGGCGCCGTGGCGCGGTTAGGCGTCGAAGGGTTTGATGTCGTCCCGGAAGGCGTTTCTGGTGGCCTCGGGGTGGAAGATGTTGTGTTTTGTGTCCACGAAGGTGCATTCGTATTCCTGGGCGAAGCGGCGGTCGCCGAGACGGATCTTTTGAATTTGTAGAAACTTCTTTTCAATTCTTTCGCAATCGTAGGCGGTGACGCGGATTTTGACCCAGTTGTCTGTGGATAATGTTCCATCAATGGTGCCGTTGGTGGCGTCGACCCATTCGGCGTGGAAGAAGCCGCGTTGGCCTTTGGGTGTGCTGAGGAGCCACATGGCTCCGTTGCTAACGGCGAGCATGGGGAGGAGTGCGAAATAGACTTCGTCTTTGACGCGCGAGGCTTCGTCGATGATGAGCAACGTGACGGCGGAGAAGCCTCGGACGTTGTCCTCATTGGCGGCGATGCCGATGATGCGGGATCCGTTTTTGAACTCGACGAAGAAGCGGTCTCCGCGGGAGGAGGCTGAGGCGACGCAGGCGAAATCGCGCACTTTGCGGATGAATTCGCGAATTTGTTGTTTGGTCGGCGCGGTGATGACGATGGTGGATGCTGGCTGGAGCACGGCGGTGTGGACGGCGATGAGCGCTGCGGTGGTGGATTTGCCGGTTTGCCGTGAGCAGTTGAGGATGACGCGTTTGTTGGAGCGGCGGAAGATGTTGCGTTGTTGGGCGTCGCACCGGAAGCCACACTTGCGGTATCCGAAGTAGGCGACGTCGGATGCGAGGCGGATGAGTTCGTCGTTGAGCTGTTCTGTGTTCACTTTGGTTGGTCCTTTCTCTCGTCCAATTTCTGGAGTATGGGATCGCTGGCGAGGAGGGCTGAGAGGGGGATCTGTGGCGTTTGTTCTGGTGCTTGGGTTCCGTTAGGCCGATCCTGGCGGAGGGTGAAGCGGGTTGGGTCGAATTTCTGTAGCATTAGCTATTCTCCTTTTCTTCGCCGCTCAGGTTTGTTCTTTCATTTTTCGTGTTTTTTCTAAGGCTGAGAAGGCTGTTGAGCGCGCGATGGAATTGGCGGTTGCAGCGAGCGTCGATGGCGCTTGCGGTGCGGACGGACTCGTCGAAGGTTTCGAAGGTGTCCGCGACGGCAGCGGCGGTTTCGGCCACTTTCTGATTGAGATGCGCGGTTTCTGACAGCCAGATGCGGTATTGATGCCACTTCTGCACAACTCGCGCAAAACGGGATCGGCGTCGAGAGTTCCTGGAATAGTGCCGAATCGTACGGCCGATCCCTTTGCGCCTCGCCTGGGCCATTTCGACGATGAAGAGGCGCTCCGCAGGCGCGTGGGGCAGAAAGTCGGCGGTCAAATCATTGAGGAGCGTGGTCAGCATTTCCGGATTCTCGTTGGCGAGGGAGAGAGTTCGGGCGCAGAGTCCGTGACGGAGGGCGTTGCGGGCGCTGGCGGCTTTTCCGGCGGGCGTGACGGGTCCGCGGGAGTGGGTGCCGTCGGCACGGGAGGCGGCGCGCTGTTCTTCTGTGCGTTCGATTTGTTCCATGAGCGTGGAACTCCTTTCCTGCACCCATCATCTGGGGAGGGGCAAAACTCCCGAGTAACTGTTGGAGGTCAAGTTATTGATTTGGAGGGAGATAAAAACACTGGCCCGGATGTAAACGCGATTCTGTGGTTTGCGGTTTGGTTTCGGCGGTTCTGAAGAACTCGCGCAGAACGGGATCGGCGGCAAGATTTCCTGGACTCTAGTGCTTCGACCGGGTGGTTCATTTGCTTTCGCAAGGTTGGGCGGACTGAAGTCCGCCGCAGGCTAAAGCCTGCCGTACCTAGGCGAAAACAGCACACCATTATGCGGTCGTGACACTAGAGCCTTTTCAGCAATTGTGTAGATTCCTGGCGAGGCTGAAGCCTCGCGCAAGCTAAAGCTTGCCCCACCAGCTACGGAAAGTCCGAAAATGCTCTATTGGCGGATCGCGAGTTGGAGCATTTTCAGAGTCGCTGTAGAACCGATCGGACTCGCGGGGGGTCCTGGAATTCTTGCTACCACGACGTCTTTCCAGCGGGTTTACGCGATTGTGCCGCTTGTTGGGAAGGGCACACATGACGATCCGACGCGGCCGATGTTTGTGCGCTGGGCGGCAGCGTGAACTTTGCCGGTGGGTCCGGACTGACATTTTCTGGAGGAGCCGGATCGATCATTTCCAATGCGGCGATTCCGTCCTACGCGCCGAGTGTGGATGTGGCAGCATTGGTGGCGACGAATGGCAATTGCAGCGGGACCTATGTCGTCGACACCGAGCCAGAGGACGTTTTCCGCACTGGTTTCGACGGTGACGCCGGGAGGGTTTGGGGGATCTTGCACCGGCTCGATGCAAGGGTTGTCGAACTGCCATCGTTTTAGACAAACTCCAGCGCTAGAATCGACGAGATTGTGGACGTTCGGACAACCTCGCCGAATACTTACACTTACAAGTTTGGCTGTGGAACGATCAACGGCGATCCACTGCCGCACTTGACGTCCATCACCAACACGATCGGGACGGGCGAGAAGTATACGTTTGGCGGGAGTACCGAGTACGCGAACCAGACGCTGAACGAGCCGTGCAACAACACGACCTGGGGCAGCGGCGCAAACACGAAGTTTCTCACCGGCGTCGTGATCACTGGAACATCGCCACCGCTTCGGTATGGCTTTGACTACCAGTGGCCATGGACCGGCGAGTTGTCGAAGGTCACGTTGCCTGCGGATGCGCAGGTGAATGAGCCTTCGGGATCGCCGGGTCCGGCGATGAAGGAGTGGATTTTTGGGACTGCGGCGGGTGTCGCGGGAATGGTGACGCAGCACAATGTGTACGCGATGCCGTCATCCACAAACAAGCTGCGTGTGTCGACGGTCTGGATCGCGGATGGGTACGGCAAGCCGTATATCAGCGAGACTCGGACGACCTACGATATCTACCAGCCGTACGAAAAGTGGAAAGAGACGAAACAGGTTCAAGACGAGTGGGGCAACCTGACGGAGAGTTACCTTTACGATTGGGGAGTTGCCGTGTCGTCAGGCAACTGGAAGCGGCGGTATGTGAATACCTATCTCTCGACGACACTCTACGTTTCCGCGTACATTCGGAACCGGCTTCTGAACTCAGTTTACACGCAGAGCGGGAACTCGGTGACGCTGGTGACCAACGCTTACGATCAGGCGACGAATCCGTGGTGTGGCGCGAATTATCAGGGAGCGGCTTCGATCACTGGCGCGCAGCAGACGTTGCACGATTGGGCGAACTACGGCAACGGGACTTCGCCGTTGCGCGGCAATGTGACTTGGACCGAGAAGCCGTGGACGCCGTATCCGAACGTGTTGCGCACCTGTTTTGGTTATGACGTGACCGGCGCGGTAATCCGGAAGAAAGAGCCGAACGGGTTGGAGACGATCTCGACGCGCGATTCGGGGAAGAACTATGCGGTGCCGTCGGCGATTTCAGTGGGAAGCCTGTCGAGTACGAACTTGAGTTGGAACAGCTTTTTGGGATTGCAGAGTTCAACGCCGAATACTGGCGCATCGACGAGCACCGCCTATGACACTTATGCGCGGCCGACGTCGAGGACGGTGCAGGCGGGCGGGCGGAACGTGACGGTGAACATCGCGTATCCGACCTTGAACACGACGGTGGAGACGATTCCGGCGGTTGGGACGATTGCGGCGAGGTGGACGCGAACGACGACGGATGGATTTGGGCGGCCTGTGAAAGTGGAGTCCGGTAAAGGAGCGGTGACCCCGGCGGATCCGACGACTTCGGTTGTCGGTAGTGTTTATGAGCCGTGCGCGTACACGCCGACGGGGAAGGTGCGGCAGACGTCGCGTCCGTATGCGGGGAATGCGTCGGCGACGGCGTGGACTCTGTTCACTTACGACGCGCTGGGGCGGACGATTTCTGTGCGCGCGCCGGATGGGGCTTCCACGACCGCGTACGAATACAAGGGCGAAATGGTGAAGGTGACGGATGCGTCGGGGAAGTGGAAGCTGTTTACGCAGGATGCCTTTGGAAATCTGGCGCAAGTGAATGAGCCGAATCCGGCAGGTGGTGCGGACTATGTGACGAGCTACACGTACAACATGCGGGATCAATTGATCAACGTGTCGATGCCTCGCCCAACTGGGACGCAGACGCGCGATTTTGGATACGATTTGGTTTCCGGGGCGATGCTGTTTAAGCAGGAGCCGGAGACGGACATGAATGCGACGGATCGCACGGTCATGGGCTACGATTCGTTTGGGCGGTTGGCGTACAAGACTGACGCCAAGAATCAGATGGTGGAGTTCGATTACGATCAGTACAATCGCGTGTTGACGATGAAGAAATATCTGCCTCCGGGGAGTGGTCGGCAGTGGCCTGGAAATTGCGGTCCGGAGGCGGTTTGCGAGGCGGTGACTTTCACGTACGATAATTGCGTATTCTCTCGATTGCGATCACGATTCTCTTGATCGCGATCAAGTTTTAGAGCACCACAAGAATCGGCATCGGAGCGAAGCGACGCTGGCCCTCTCAGTGTGCGCCAGTTTTGATCGCC
>Ga0163144_10001567_pt1 | contig 53650 bp, 52 predicted proteins | sample OliLak19BULKMAT1_FD_123175 | JGI IMG/M metagenome (GOLD analysis project Ga0163144, IMG submission 123175) | Freshwater microbial mat bacterial communities from Lake Vanda, McMurdo Dry Valleys, Antarctica - Oligotrophic Lake LV.19.BULKMAT1 | ecosystem: Environmental > Aquatic > Freshwater >... | reverse complement strand
TGCGGATCACCTTTCTGATTATTCTGTGGGCCTTCGTGTTCGTCATCGTGTACTCGCTGCGCTCAGATCTGATTGGTCATCGAGTACGACGGATGCCCGAACCCCCGCGCGCGGCGGCGGCATCGCCGATCGTCGCACCCGTTGCGGCCGCCGCTATGGCCGTACCGGTCGCCGCGCCACGCAATCTTGACCGTGCCGGCTCCCGAGATGCCCGACGGCTCGTCATCACGTCTGGCGCGAAAGCCGGTCTTGAAATCGATCTTCCAGAGGAGCAACTCACCATCGGCCGGTCCAGCGAATCGGCACTCGTGATTCGAGAGGACTACGCCTCGACGCATCACGCGCGACTTCTGCTGTGGGCCGACGGCTGGGTGATCCAAGACCTAGACTCGACCAACGGCACCTACCTTGACGGAGTTCGCGTCATCGTCCCGACGCAGGTGCCACTCAACACTCCGATCAAGATCGGCACAACCAGCTTCGAACTCCGGCGGTAGGTGAATGGTGACTTCGACTACCGCGACCGCCATTTCTCACGTCGGAAAAGTCCGTGCGAACAATCAGGACAGCGGCTACGCCGGGAAACATCTCTTCGTTGTCGCCGACGGCATGGGCGGCCACGCGGGCGGGGATGTCGCCTCGGCGATCGCGGTTCGAAAGATCTCCGAGATCGATCGCGAGTTCAACTCGGTCAACGACGCGGAGTTTGCCTTGCGGAGTGCACTGCTCTCCGCCAACGCGCTGCTTGCAGAAACCGTATTCGAGCACGGAGAACTCACCGGCATGGGAACGACCGTCAGCGGCATCCTCGTCGTTGGCGACCAGCTCGCACTCGCGCACATCGGCGACTCGCGAATCTATCTGTTTCGCGACGGCCAACTGTCTCAAATCACGAGTGACCACACCTTTGTGCAGCGACTCGTTGACAGTGGACGCATCACCCGAGAAGAAGCGGCGGTTCACCCGCGCCGATCCGTGCTCATGCGGGTGCTCGGCGATGTCGATGCTTCGCCCGAGATCGACACGACCATCCTCGATCTCAAACCAGGGGATCGCTGGCTGCTCTGTTCGGATGGACTCAGCAGTTATGTCGCGGAGGATCGGATTCACGCGGCGCTCGCCGCGGTGCCGAGCTCGGCTGCCGCGGCACAGCGCCTCCTCAAGGAGAGCTTGGATCAGGGTGCACCCGACAATGTGACCGTCGTCATCGTTGACGTGCACGGAGTCGGCGCGGACGCCGCGCAGGCAGCCCCTGTTGGCAAACTCGCCTCGCCGGTGACCGTCGGATCCGCGGCATCCGCCCTCGTGTTCGGCGCCGACACCGGACGGCGTCCGCTCCGGTTGCCCAATCTGCTCCTCCACCCGCTCAAGACAACGCCGACCGATGACAGCCACTTCGAACCCGAATCTGACGAGTACCTCGATTCGCTTATTCGCGACGACCGCCGCCGTGCTCGGCGCAGACGCATTGCGTGGATCACCTTCGTCGTGATCGTGATCGGTGCCCTCGTGACGGCCGCGATCGCTGGCTACAACCTCACCCAGCAGCGCTACTTCGTCGGGGTGAGCGGCGGCAAGGTCGCCATTTTCCAAGGGGTGCAACAGAATCTCGGGCCGATCGTGCTCTCACATTTGGTCGAGGAAACCACGATCAAGCTCGACGAGTTGCCGATGTTCCGCCGCGACAGCGTGGAACGAACCATCAATGCCGACGACCTAGAGGATGCTCGGCGCATCGTCGACCAACTGGCCAATGCCCGCGTTCCCTGAGTCAGCGGCTCGCGCGCCCGTCGACGTTGTTCAGCGCGCACCGATCACCTCGAGCATCCGCATCAAGCTGCGCGAGCCGGCCCGGTTGCGCAATCTCGAACTGGTGCTTCTCCTGTTCGCTGTCGCGCTGACGCTCGGCTCCATCGCCCTCGTACAGCTTGGCGCTGTCGGGGCTCTTGACTCGGGCGTGTTGACGTTGTGCGCGCTGTTGCTTCTTCCTCTCCTTGTGCTGCACGTGGCCCTGCGCATCACCGCCTCGGAAGCCGATCCACTCATCGTGCCGATCATCACCGTGCTCAACGGACTTGGCGTCACAATGATCTACCGAATCGACCTGGCCGACGGGCTGTCGGGGTGGGAGAGCGCAGGAATCCGCCAGATGGTGTGGACCGCGATCGCCATCGTTATCGCAACGGGTGTGCTCATCGTCGTGCACAACCACCGAGTTCTGCAGCGCTACCGCTACATCGCGATGGTCAGCGGAATCGCGTTGCTCGTGCTACCGCTTGCTCCGCTCATTGGTGCAACCCGCAATGGCGCGCGCTTGTGGGTCGAAATCGGTTCACTGTCATTCCAGCCCGGTGAGCTCGGCAAGGTAGCGCTCGCGATCTTCTTCGCCGGCTATCTCGTGACCGCTCGTGACTCGCTCTCGATGGTTGGTCGCAAGTTCCTCGGCATGCAGTTCCCGCGGGCTCGCGACCTCGGGCCGATTCTGGTGGTGTTCGCGGCATCCATGCTCGTACTCGTGTTTCAGCGCGATTTGGGAACTGCGCTGTTGTACTTCGGGCTCTTTCTCGTGATGCTCTATGTCGCGACGGGTCGCTCAAGCTGGATCGTGCTTGGGCTGGGCCTCTTCTTTGCTGGAGCCTTCGTGGCAAGCCGCACCCTGGAGTATGTCGGAGGGCGGGTAGCCACCTGGCTCGACCCGTTCAACCCCGAGAACTTTGACGCCATCGGCGGCAGCTACCAACTGGTACAAGGCCTGTTCGGGCTAGCGGATGGCGGGCTGATCGGCACCGGACTTGGGCGCGGCAGTCCCGAGATCACGCCGCTGTCGGAGAGCGACTTCATCATCTCGGCCCTCGGCGAAGAACTCGGCCTCATCGGGCTCTTCGCGATTCTCGGGCTCTACCTGCTGTTCGTCGCGCGCGGCTTTCGAATCGGCTTCGCAGGACAGGACGACTTCGGGCGGCTGCTCGGTGTCGGTCTGGCCTTTGTCGTCGCGCTTCAGGTGTTCGTCGTCATCGGCGGTGTCACCCGGGTGATACCGCTGACCGGCTTGACGACTCCATTCCTCGCAGCGGGCGGATCCTCACTCGTAGCGAACTGGATCATCGCCGCATTACTGCTCCGGCTTTCTGACACCGTGCGCCAACAACCGAGGCTGGTCGTCGATCCGATCGCGAATGCGCATGCGGATGCGGATGCGAGAAGCAAGCTGGTGATCGGCCAATGAACAAAGAACTCAAGCGTGTCAGTGCTGTCGTGCTCATCATGTTTCTCAGCCTGTTCGCCTCCACATCGGTGATCCAGGTTCTTGCCGCCGACAGCCTTCAGGCTGACGGCCGCAACTCCCGCACCCTGTACGCCAGCTACTCTGCCGAACGCGGGCCGATTCTCGTTGACGGTCAGCCGATAGCCCAGTCACTACCGAGCGACGACGAATACAAGTTCTTGCGGGTGTACGCATCCGGGCCGGTCTACGCACCGGTCACCGGCTACCTGACGCTGAACCAAGGCAATACCGGCCTTGAGGCCTCACTCGGCGATTACCTCAGCGGGTCATCCAACCAGCAGTTCTTCGACCAGATCAACGCAATCATCACCGGACAGAACTCGAAGGGCGCCGCTGTCGAGACCACCATTGATCCGGTACTGCAGCAAGTGGCGTGGGATGCCCTCGGTGACTACCAGGGTGCCGTCATCGCCATCGACCCCAAGACCGGCGCGATTCTGGCGATGGTGTCAAAGCCGAGTTTTGACCCAAACGAGTTGGCGGTGCACGACACGCAGCTTGTGATCGATGCCTATGACCGATTGCTTGGCGCCCCGGATGATCCGCTCATCAACCGAACAATGAACGGCAACCTTGATCCACCCGGTTCGACATTCAAGCTTGTCGTGACCGCAGCGGCTCTTGAAAGCGGCCGCTACACGCCAGACAGCGAACTGCCAAACCCGTCGAGCTTGCAGTTGCCCCAAAGCGATTCCATCGTGACCAATGCTGACGAAGGCGCATGTGGCTCCGGCGAGAATGTGACGATTGGAACGGCACTGCGGTTGTCGTGCAATATTCCGTTTGCCGAGCTTGGGCTGGAGCTCGGCACTCGCGCGCTGCGCGACCAAGCAAACCGGTTCGGGTTCAACGAGACGATCGATGTGCCGATGACATCGACCGAAAGTGTGTACCCACGGGCATTGGACGAGCCGCAGACGATGCTGTCAGCGTTCGGTCAGTCGAGCGTTCGAGCATCGCCGCTACAAATGGCGATGATCTCGATGGCGGTCGCCAACGGTGGAACGCTCATGAAGCCGACACTCGTGGAGAGCATCATCGCGGCCAATCAAGCAGAGTTGTACCGAATTCAGCCGGAGGTGTTTCGTCAGTCGATGAGCCCACAAACTGCGGCAACGATGACCGAACTGATGGTCGCCAACATCAGCAATGGCGCCGCGAGTGGTGCCAGAATAGGCGGAGTCGACGTTGCGGGAAAGACCGGTACTGCAGAGAACGGTGTGGATGAGCCATACACGCTCTGGTTCACCGGTTTCGCCCCGGCGAATGATCCGCAGGTTGTTGTGGCGGTAGTGGTTCAGAATGGCGGAGGTCTTGGTCAGTCCGGAACCTCGAATGGGATCCCAGCTCCAATCGGGAAGAAAGTACTAGAGGCGGTGCTATTCAGATGAGACCAACAAGTGGCCTCACCTTCGGCGGCAGGTACCAGCTCTCGAGTCGCGTCGCAATCGGCGGTATGGGTGAAGTGTGGCAGGCGACCGATCTCGTGATCGGTCGCGTCGTCGCCATCAAGATTCTCAAGGATGAGTACCTAGGTGACCCGGGGTTTCTCGAGCGATTCCGTGCCGAAGCTCGCCATGCTGCGCTCGTCAACCACGAGGGAATCGCGAACGTGTTCGACTATGGCGAAGAAGACGGCAGCGCCTTCCTCGTCATGGAACTTGTACCGGGAGAGGCGCTCAGCGCCATCCTCGAGCGGGAGCGAGTTCTCACGACCGACAGGGTGCTCGACATCGTCGCCCAAACAGCTGCCGCTCTTCAGGCTGCCCATGCTGCTGGACTCGTCCATCGCGACATCAAACCGGGCAACCTGTTGATCACCCCGGAAGGTCGGGTGAAGATCACCGACTTCGGGATCGCCCGTATTGCCGATCAGGTGCCGCTGACGGCAACCGGGCAGGTCATGGGAACGGTGCAGTACCTCTCCCCCGAGCAGGCGAGCGGGCACCCTGCCTCTCCCACCACCGACATTTACTCCCTCGGGATTGTTGCGTACGAGGCTCTAGCCGGAAAGCGCCCGTTCACCGGCGAGTCTCAAGTCGCGATCGCGATGGCCCAGATCAACGAAACCCCGCCAGAACTGCCCGTTACGGTCGCCGAGCCAGTGCGAAACCTCGTCTATTCGTGCCTCGCAAAGCGCCCGGCGGACCGTCCGGCTTCGGCCGCACACCTCGCGCGCGCGGCCGTGGCCTTGCGTCGTGGTGATGTCGCTGCTGCTGCTGCTGCCGTACCTGGCGTGCTCGGCACGGGCTCGCTGGTGGCGACAGCGGGAGCCAACTACGGTCAAGGGACTCAAGCCACAAGGGTCATGACGGCGAATGGACCGATCAATACCCCGGCTCAGCCGATCGATGCTGCTCGCCGCAATCCGTGGACGTGGCCACTCGTTGCACTTGTATCGCTCTTGGCGGTCATCCTGATCGGCACAATTGTGGCCCTTGTCGCGAACCCAAACGACGGGGGCCCGGCGGAGACGTCGAGCGCCGCTTCGCCTGGTCCGAGTGCGTCAACTCCGACTCCGACTCCGACGAGTAATCGTGTGATGCTCGACGAGAACGAGCTGCTCGGGCGCAATCAGGCGGCCGTTGAGCAACGCCTCACCGAGCTTGGGCTGACGCTCGACGCGCGCGTTGGCACCGTGGCGCCAACCGAGGAGCAAGTTGGGTTCGCCTACAGCGTCACGCCCAAGGGCAACGTGCGCAAGGGTGAGGTCATCACGGTGAGCTTCTACGCCGAGATCCCACCACCCGTCGCAACTAGGCCGACTCCGCTCATCGCGCCGGCTGGTCCGTTCCTGGCGGGCGACACGATCACCGTCACGTGGCCCGCCTACACCGGATGTCCCGCGAGCAGACCGCACACCGGGTTCAGTATTCAGGTTCAGAAAGGGTCGCTAGTCGGAAGCAATCCACTAGCGGCGGGTGCGACAAGCGCAGACATTAAGCTCTCGGCCACCGCAGGAGAGGCGACGGTAGTCACATACACGGCCATCTGCACCGACTTTGAATCACCGCTTTCTGACCCACTTTCCGTCACCGGCTTCTAGCCCTACCGGGCCAGGAGACGGGTCGAGGGCAGCAGGTACACTGTTGGGGGGATTGTCGCAATCGTTCGGGAGATGGCTCGTGGTTGAAGGCGTAGCACAGGGAGTGCGAGTCTTGGCGGGCAGATACGAACTCGGCACCCTTCTTGGTCGCGGCGGCATGGCAGACGTGCACGTCGGAACAGACTCTCGTCTCGGGCGTCGTGTGGCTGTCAAGCTCCTCAAGTCGACGCTCGCAAGCGATCCGGCATTTCGTTCGCGTTTCCGTCGTGAAGCTCAAGACGCCGCCAAGATGGCACATCCAACGATCGTTCGCATTTTCGATGCCGGCGAAGAGTTGATCGTCGACCAGCGCGGCACCGAGACCCTCATCCCATACATCGTGATGGAGTACGTCGATGGCCGACTGCTCAAGGACCTCATTGCCGACGGGCCGCTCGAGCCTGACGAAGCGATGAGGATCACTGCGCAAGTATTGACCGCTCTCGAGTACTCCCACCGAGCTGGTGTTGTGCACCGAGACATCAAGCCAGGCAACATCATGATCACCGCAAGCGGGCAGGTCAAGGTCATGGATTTCGGGATCGCTCGCGCGATCTCAGATTCCGCTGCAACGATCGCCGAGACGAGCGCCATCGTGGGCACGGCGCAATACTTCTCACCGGAGCAAGCGCGCGGCGAGATCGTGGACGCCCGAACCGACCTGTACTCGACAGGCGTAGTGCTCTTTGAAATGCTGACAGGCCGCGCGCCATTCCGCGGGGATAACCCGGTTGCAGTGGCCTATCAGCACGTGAACTCGGAACCGGTCCTCCCGGGAACGCTCAACCCGAAAGTTTCGCCAACCCTCGATGCTGTCGTGCTGCGATCCTTGGCCAAGGATCGTTTCGAGCGGTACCAAAGCGCGGCCGGGTTCCGTGCAGACCTCGAGACAACTGCCGCTGGCGCGGTTCCCATGCGGAAGCAGATTGCGACCACCGACTTCAATGCGACTCTGTTTGGCGTGAATCCATCAGCGGTTGCCGGTTCAGAGGCAACCCTTCGCCAACTCACTGTTGATGAAGGAGATCGTGCAGTCAGAACCCAAAGCCGTCCTCCTGTGGCTTGGATCTGGACCGGTATCGTCTCAATGATTGTGGTCGTCGCGGCAGTGGTCTTTTGGACCTTCAGTTTGACGCCGCCACAGTTGGTTGGGAACATCGCAGTCGATATCCCCGCGGTCGCTGGCCAAACCTGGGCAGACGGGTCCGCCACCCTCATCGAGGCGGGACTCGAACCCGAGCGTCTCGAAGAACCAAGCGACACGATTGCTGAGGATGTCATCATCCGCACCGATCCTGAAGCGGGGGTCAGCGTCAGTCCAGGCATGCAGATCAAGGTGTACGTTTCCATCGGCAAGACTCCAGCTACCGTCCCGGATGTCGCGCGGATGGCGGAGGCCACAGCGATTGAAGCCATCGCCGGAGCGAACCTGACCTATGGCAGTTCAACGACGGAATACTCTGCTGACCTCGCGGCCGGCATAGTGATTCGCTCGGATCCGGCTGGCGGCTCCGCTCGTCTTGTCGACGGCAGACTCATCCGACAAGGCGACACCGTCAACCTCGTGGTCTCAAACGGCTTGGTCAATATTCCCGATGTCACCGGGCAGGCGATCGCGGCCGCGAGTTCAGCCCTCCAAGCGCTGCAGCTTTCGCTCCGCGTCGATATCGACGGTGGTTGCGGAGGCGGAACCGTTGCGAGGCAGTCGCTCGTGGGCGAGCAGCCCCAGAAGTCGGAAGTCACGCTGACCTATTGCGGCGGTTAATCCTGCTCGGTCAGGCAAGCTTGACGAGAGGGGTGAGGCCTTTCGCGCGTTCAGCTGCTTCGGGCAATCCAGCGACTGCGAGCCAGTTTCCGAGCATGCGATAGCCACCCTCCGTCAACACCGACTCGGGGTGAAACTGCACTCCGAAGATGGGTTGACTCTCGTGACGCAGGCCCATGATGACACCCCCGGTCGTTCGCGACGTGACGATGAGGTCATCAGGTACCGTTCCGTCAACGACCGCGAGCGAGTGATAGCGGGTGGCGATGAACGGCTGGGGCACTCCTGCGTAGAAGTCGCTGTCGTCGTGCTCGATGAGCGACGTCTTGCCGTGCATGAGTTCTTCAGCGTGCGTGACCGTCGCGCCGAGCGCCTCCGCAATAGCTTGATGCCCAAGACACACGCCCAACAGCGCAAGTCCGGATTGCGCCGCAGCCTTGACAATCGGGATGCTCACTCCAGCGGCGACAGGAGTTCCTGGCCCGGGCGACAGCAGAACGCCGTCGAAGTCGCGGATTACGTTAGCCGCGGCATCCGCGTCGAAATCGTCATTACGCACAACAGTTGTCTCAGCACCGAGCTCGAGCAGATACCCGTTGAGGGTATAAACGAAGCTGTCGTAATTGTCGACAACAAGAATGTGGGTCACTATTCGCCGACCGTAACGTCAGTCGGCGCCATGAACTGTTCGACCCAAGGGAACACCCACAAGACGAGCGCGGTAAGGGCTGCTGCGATGAGAATCAGTGCTAGAAAAATCTTGACCCACAGCGGTCCAGGCAACAGCTTCCAGAGTGCGACGTACATCAGCCGACTGCCTGAATTTGGGCGAGACCGGCAATCTCAGCCGGGGCACCCTCCGACCTCGGGTACCACGTGTCGTACACCCCGTAGGCGATGATTCGTTCCGAAACTGAATTCAACGGATTGCAGCTCGTGAGCGTGATGATTCGATCAAGCGGAGTTTCACCGGACGCTTGGGGTACCGGAGCAAGCACGTCAACCCCAGATGGTGATACATACTCAAGCGAGCGAAAGACGTATCGGTACCAGCCATCCTCAGTTTCGATGTAGATGCTGTCGCCGAGCTGGAGCTTGTTCACGTCGAGAAACGGAGAGCCCCATCCGGTGCGGTGAGCGGCGAGCGCGAAGTTACCGATCTCGCCCGGCATCTGTGTTCCTGGGTAATGTCCGACACCGCGCTTGTTCAGCACGTCTTCAATCCCGACCCCTTCAGCGATCGGCCTTGTGTAGTCGGCGCCGAATCGCGGGACGATAAGCGCACCGAAGTTCACGGCGTTTGCCGGGACCACGGTAACGACTGGTTCTCCCGGGTCAGGGCGTTCTAACGGCACTGGCGCTACGCCCTCGCCCTTGTCCCAACTCTGCTGTAACTCCACCGCCTCGACCTGTTGGGCGTTGCCGAGCACGAGGTTGTTGAACCACAGCTGCCACCCAAGGAATAGCATCACCAACACGCCCCCAGTAACGAGCAGTTCTCCTAGAACTCCTGCGACCATCGTTCGCCGCTTTGCGCGCCCACGACGGCGACGATCGACCCGGCCATCCGCAAGAACCATATAGTGAGTGTAGATGTTCACGCGCGGGTGAAGGCTGAAGGTGGCTCGCTGGGTAACGGTGCTCGGCGGCGAGAATTGGTGTTCGCTCGAATCGTTCCGGCTAGAATTGGCGGCATGGCCCGTACGAGCGCAGTCTCCAATCCAGACCGTCCCACACCATCGTCGAGCGAGCCCGCTCCGAATCCGGTGTGGTTCAAGCCGGTGATGTTTGGCTTCATGCTTGTCGGGCTCGCGTGGATCATCGTGTTCTATGTCACCCAGAGCCAATGGCCGCTGCCTGCGCTCGGAAACTGGAATATCGCAATTGGGTTTGGGATCATGTTCGTGGGATTCCTCATGACAACCCGCTGGCGTTAGTCGGTACTCTCTAACTACATTCGTGTAGTTATACCCACTGTGGAGAAGCCTGTGGATAACCTCGCGGTGCACTTCGGGGTGGCCCGGCCTAGATGACGAACAATCTCAACAGCGTGAGCACCAGCAGCGCAACCGCGAGTGCTGCGATCAGTGCGATCTGTTTGGCCTTTTGATCGGGTCGCCTCGTCGCGAGGTAGATCAGACCAACGAGCGCACCAACGATGACGCCGCCAAGATGGGCCTGCCACGAGATGTTTGTGCCGGGCAAAAAGCCGATTGCAAAGTTCAGGGCAATCACAACAAACAACTGAACGCTATTGCCGCCAAGCTTGCGTTGGATCACGAAGAACGCACCGAACAGCCCAAAGATCGCACCGGATGCTCCAACGACAGCGCTGTATGGCGCTAGCAGGAGCACTGCAACCGAGCCTCCAACGCCGCTCAAGAGGTACAGCACCAAGAATCGGGCGCGCCCAAGCAATCCTTCCAGGATCGGTCCGAACAGGAACAGCGCGTACATGTTGAACAAGATGTGGAAGATGGAGTTCTGCGAGTGCACGAACAAGGCCGTGGTCATTCGCCACGGCTCCGTGTATGTCAACGGCGGAAAGTACAGCAGGGCTGCTGTGACTCCGCTGCCGGGGATGATCTGGAGCAAGTAGATGGCGATACACAAACCAAGGATCGAGTAGCTCACCACCGGTGTGCTGCCGCCGCGGCGAAACGCTCGAACAACGGCCGGCCGGGTACGGGGGGTGGCTTGACGAGCTTCGCGAACGCACTCCGGACAATGCACGCCCACGGCGGCCTGCGTTTGACAGTCAGGACAGACAGTTCGACCGCAGCGCTGGCAGAGCACAAAGCTCTGCCGATCCAGGTGTCGGTAACAGACGTTGTCTGACACCGTCGATTCGCTCGGCACCAAGACTACTGTTCGTCGACGACGACGCTCTCGATGACGACATCGACAACAGGCTTGTCTCGCACTGTCTGCACTGCCTCGATGGCATCAACGACGTGCTTGGACTCTTCGTCGGCAACCTCACCGAAAATTGTGTGCTTGGCCTGAAGCCACGGGGTTGCAACCGTCGTAATAAAGAATTGAGAGCCGTTCGTTCCGCGCCCGCCGCGGGTCCCAGCATTGGCCATTGCGAGTACGTACGGCTCGGAGAAATTTAGCTCTGGGTGGATCTCGTCATCGAATTCGAACCCGGGCCCTCCGGTGCCTTGACCAAGCGGATCGCCAGCTTGCAGCATGAAGTCCTTGATGATTCGGTGAAAGATCACACCGTCGTACAGCTTCTCTTTCGACACTTTGCCGGTCGCTGGGTGGGTCCACTCGATCGTGCCAGCCGCTAGCCCGACGAAGTTCGCCACGGTCTTCGGGGCGTGATTCCCGAACAAGTTCAGCTTGATGACGCCGAGATTCGTGACGACAGTTGCTACCGCAGTGTGCTTTGACATGGCTCCAATTCTTGCACGCCTCAATCAACTCGAAGCCGCGCAGCATCCAGCCAGCTCCCAGACATCGGGATACCCCTTCGCGAGCCGGCGTGACAGTATTGAAGCTCGACCAACACACACCGGAGGTTCCATCATGGCCCTATCGCGCAAACGTCGCAAAGAGCTTCTCCGCCTCAGAAGTCATGCAGAAGCACTGTGGGGGGACCAGAAGGACTTGCTCGATCACGCCTCGAAGGTAGTTCGAGACGCAAGCAGGCAGGCTGCGAACTACGCCCGCGAAGAGGTTTCGCCGCGGGTGCGCGACGCGTACGAGGATCGGGTAAGGCCCGCAATCGGAGCCGGAGTTGCCGGAGCTCGCAACGCGGCAGCAGGCACTCGGGACCGATTTGTCGGTGAGGTCTTGCCTGCCGTATCCTCCGCTCTCGGTACCGCGCTTGCGGCGATTGAGGTCGCTAAGAATCAACACGTTCGGGATGCGATCGCTCGTGCATCGAAGTACGGCACGGACCTCGGCACAAAGGCTGGGCTCATCAAGCCAAAGCCTGCTGGACCCGGTCGCTACATTGTGATCGGAATCGGGTTGGTCGCTTTCGCCGCCGTGGCGTACGCCGCATGGCAGACTCTGCGCGCCGACGACGACCTGTGGATTGAAGAGGAGCCTGACGGGGCCGAGCCGGTCTGAGGAGTGACAGTTGTGGAGCCTAGGGGAATCGAACCCCTGACCTCCTGCTTGCAAAGCAGGCGCTCTACCAATTGAGCTAAGGCCCCATGTTTGTACAATTTAGGAACCTCTTTTTGAGATTCCTGTGGGGCTACCAGGACTTGAACCTGGGACCTCTTCGTTATCAGCGAAGCGCTCTAACCACCTGAGCTATAGCCCCCTGAAGCAGATACGAGAGTATCGCACTGCTCGGGAATGACGTAATCGGCTAGTTGTTCGTGAAGCCCACCAGCAGCCCACCGGTAAGGCGAACACTGAAGTTGTAGAGGATGCTTGCGATCGCGCCGAGCGCAGTGCCGATGACGGTGTTCAGCAGCGCGACAATGAAGGAGAAGAGCGCCACTTGCGGCAGGGCGAAGCTTGTCGCGGCACTGAACTCGGGGTTGCCGAGAATGTCCTTGAAGATGCTGTCGAGGTCGCCGAAGATTCCGGTTGAATTCAAAACAATCCAGATGAGCAGGGCTGCCACGACCAGCACAATACCGAGCGATGCGGCGATCAGGAACGAGAGCTTGACTGCCGACCAGAAGTCGATGTACACCAGCTTGAGTCGAACTTGCTTCACTGCGACCTGACGTTGCGACTTGCGTTGCAGTTTTTCCGCGACACTACTCATGTGTTGACTCGTCCTTCCGGGCATCCTCAAGCGTGGCTTCATCGTTGTCGATGGCACCGTCGAGTTCCTGATTATCTAGGTTTCGTTCGCCGTTCTTGGCGATCGCGATGATCTTGTCTTCATCGGCGAATCGGGCAAAGACCACGCCCATCGTGTCACGGCCCTTGGCTGGGACCTCGGCGACAGACGAGCGTACCACTTTGCCGCTGGCAAGGACCACAAGCACCTCGTCTTCGTCGCTGACGATGAGCGCTCCCGCAAGGTCTCCTCGCGCTTCTGCAAGCTTGGCGACCTTGATACCGAGACCGCCGCGGTTCTGCACCCGATATTGGTCCGCGGCCGTGCGCTTGGCGTAGCCGCCCTCGGTCACGACGAAGACGTAGCCGCTGTCGGTGGCGACGCTCGCGCTCAGCAAGCGATCGTCCTTTCGAAAATGCATTCCGATCACACCCGAGGTGGATCGGCCCATTGGGCGCAGAGCGGAGTCCGAGGCTGTGAACCGAATCGACATGCCCTTTCTCGACACCAGCAGCACGTCGTCATCATCGTCAATGAGCATGGCCGACACAACCTCGTCACCGTCACGCAGATTAATGGCGATAATTCCCCCGGTGCGATTCGTGTCGTACTCGGTGAGCGCGGTCTTTTTGACAAGGCCACCGAGGGTTGCGAGAACGAGATACTTCGCCGCCTGGTAATCGCGGATGTCGAGGATTTGAGCGATCTCCTCACCCGGCTGCATCGCGAGCAGGTTGGCGACGTGCTGACCTTTCGTGTCACGGCCGGCCTCTTGGACTTCGTACGCTTTTGCTCGGTACACGCGGCCGGTGTTGGTGAAGAACAACAGCCAGTGATGCGTGGTCGTGACGAAGAAGTGGTTCACCACATCGTCGGCACGCAATTGAGCGCCGCGCACACCGCGACCACCGCGGTGTTGACTTCGGTAGTTGTCGCTCCTCGTTCGTTTGATGTAGCCGCCGCGGGTGACGGTGACGACCATTTCCTCTTCTGGAATGAGGTCTTCCACGCTCATGTCTCCGTCGAAGCCGAACATAATCTCGGTGCGGCGATCATCGCCGAACTTGTCGACGATCTCGGTGAGTTCGGTGCTGATGATTTCTCGTTGCCGCGACGGGGTAGCGAGAATGTCATTGAAGTCGGCAATCTTCGCTTCGATAGCGTCGTGCTCGTCAATAATCTTCTGGCGCTCCAGCGCTGCGAGTCGGCGCAATTGCATGTCGAGAATGGCGTTGGCTTGCAGCTCGTCAATGGACAGCAGTTGCATCAACCCGGTTCGCGCTTCGTCAGCGTTCGGCGAGCGACGGATGAGAGCGATCACCTCGTCAAGGGCCTCAAGCGCCTTGAGGTAGCCCCGAAGAATGTGTGCGCGTTCCTCGGCCCGACGTAGACGGTAGCTCGTGCGTCGAATGATGACGTCGAGCTGATGGTCGATCCAGTGGCCGATGAAACCGTCGAGTGGAAGCGTTCGGGGGACGCCATCGACAATCGCAAGCATGTTTGCACCGAAGTTGTCTTGCAGCGGTGTGTGCTTGTACAGGTTGTTGAGTACGACTTTCGCGACGGCATCGCGTTTGAGCACGATGACAAGTCGTTGACCTGTGCGACCAGAGGTCTCATCGCGGATGTCGGCGATTCCACCAATTCTGCCGTCTTTGACGAGTTCTGCGATCTTGAGTGCGAGGTTGTCAGGATTGACCTGATACGGAAGTTCGGTGACGACAAGGCACGTGCGGCCTTGAAGTTCCTCGACACTGACGACCGCCCGCATTGTGATCGAGCCGCGACCGGTACGGTAGGCGTCTTGGATTCCTCTGACACCAAGAATTTGCGCGCCGGTTGGAAAATCCGGCCCTTTGATGCGTTGCAGCAACGCCTCGAAGAGTTCATCACGCGTGGCATCCGGATTCTGGAGCGACCACAGTGCCCCTGCGGCGACTTCGCGCAGATTATGCGGCGGAATGTTCGTCGCCATGCCAACCGCAATGCCGACCGAGCCGTTGACCAAGAGGTTGGGAAAGCGCGCTGGCAATACAACAGGCTCTTGTGTCTTGCCGTCGTAGTTGTCTTGGAAGTCGACGGTCGCTTCATCGATATCCCGCACCATCTCCATGGCCAACGGCGCCATCTTCGTTTCGGTGTACCGCGGCGCAGCAGCGCCGTCATTGCCGGCTGAGCCGAAGTTGCCTTGCCCAAGCGCAAGTGGATATCTCAGGCTCCACGGCTGCACCAACCGCACGAGTGCGTCGTAGATTGACGTATCGCCGTGAGGGTGGAACTGCCCCATGACCTCACCGACGACGCGCGTGCACTTGTTGAATCCCTTGTCGGGCCGGTAGCCCCCGTCGTACATCGCATAGATGACTCGACGGTGCACGGGCTTGAGCCCGTCACGCACGTCGGGCAGCGCTCGGCCAACGATCACGCTCATCGCGTAGTCAAGGTACGAACGCTGCATCTCCAGTTGGAGATCCACCTGATCGACTTTGTCGTGGCGGGCGTCGACAGTGGCCTTGTCGAAGGTTTGTTCAGGAGTTTCGTTGTCAGCCATCAGTGGCCTTTCGTCTGGGAGGTCTCGACAGGCTCGACCAGTTGGGAACTAAATGTCGAGGAATCGAACGTCTTTGGCATTGCGCTGAATGAAGCTCCGTCGCGACTCGACGTCTTCTCCCATGAGAGTCGAGAAAATCTCGTCTGCTGCTGCCGCGTCATCCAGAGTCACTTGAAGCAGCGTCCTGGTCGCAGGGTCCATCGTGGTTTCCCAGAGTTCGGTGTAGTCCATCTCGCCGAGGCCCTTGTAGCGTTGGATGCCGTTCTCCTTGGGTATCCGTTTTCCGGCGGCTGCCCCGTCTGCGAGCACAGCATCGCGCTCTTGATCGCTGTACACAAACTCGTGCTCTGCGTTCGTCCATTTCAGACGATAGAGCGGCGGTTGCGCGAGGTAGACGTAGCCGTGATCGATGAGCGGGCGCATGTAGCGGAACAGCAACGTCAAGAGCAGCGTCGTGATGTGTTGTCCGTCAACATCGGCATCAGCCATGAGCACGATCTTGTGGTACCTGGTCTTACTCGGGTCGAAGTCTTCGCCGATTCCGGCGCCGAACGCCGTGATCATGGCCTGCACCTCGGTGTTTGCAAGTGCGCGATCGAGCCGCGCCTTCTCAACATTAAGTATCTTGCCGCGCAGTGGCAGGATCGCCTGAAACTCGGGGTTTCGACCTTGCACGGCTGAACCACCAGCGGAATCTCCCTCGACGATGAAAATCTCCGAGAGCGACGGGTCCTTGCTTGAGCAATCGCGGAGCTTTCCCGGCATCCCGCCAGATTCGAGCAGGCCCTTTCTTCGAGTCTGCTCGCGTGCCTTTCGAGCGGCAATGCGAGCCTGAGATGCCTGAATGGCCTTGCGGATGACATCGCGAGCTTGTGTCGGATTGCGATCGAACCAATCCCCCAGTTGCTGACCAGCAACGCGCTGCACGAAGGTCTTTGCCTCGGTATTTCCCAACTTTGTCTTGGTTTGCCCCTCAAACTGTGGCTCGGCGAGCTTCACCGAAATAACGGCGGTCAGGCCCTCGCGCACGTCGTCGCCAGAGAGGTTCTCGTCCTTCTCCTTGATAATGCCCTTCTCACGGGCATAGCGATTGACGAGGGTCGTGAGCGCCGCGCGGAACCCCTCTTCGTGAGTTCCGCCCTCGTGCGTATTGATGGTGTTCGCGTAGGTGTGCACGCTCTCGGTGTACCCGTTCGTCCATTGCATCGCGACCTCGAGGGAGATCTTGCGATCGGCGTCCTCCGACTCGAAGGCAATAATTTCGGGATGGATCAGTTCGTTCTTCTTTGCCTTGTTGAGGTACTCGACGTAATCCACGAGGCCGCGCTCATAGAGATAGCTGTCGTTGTTGCCGTCGCCCCGCTCATCAGCAATGTTTATTCGGAGTCCCTTATTCAAGAACGCCATCTGCTGGAAGCGGGCCCGGAGCGTCTCGTAGTCGAACTCAACCGTCTCAAAGGTCTCTTCGCTTGGCCAGAACGTTACTGTGGTCCCGGTTTGATCAGACGACTCACCCCGGTTGAGCGGCGCATCCGGTACGCCGTTCGTGAAACTCATGCGCCAGACATGGCCCTGACGGCGAACCTCGATGTCGAGTTCTCGAGAAAGAGCGTTGACGACCGAGATGCCGACCCCGTGTAGCCCACCGGAGACTGAATATCCGCCGCCGCCGAATTTTCCCCCAGCGTGAAGGATTGTCATGACGACCTCGACCGTCGACTTCTGTTCCTGTTGGTTCAGGTCAACTGGGATGCCGCGGCCATTGTCAACAACACGCACGGATCCATCACGCCGAATGCTGATGTCGATCGTGTCGCAATAGCCGGCGAGAGCTTCATCGACCGAGTTGTCGACGACTTCGTAGACGAGATGGTGCAGACCTCGCGGACCGGTGGACCCGATGTACATGCCTGGTCGCTTGCGGACCGCCTCGAGGCCCTCAAGAATCTGGATCTGGTCTGCGCCGTAACTGTCCGCAGCGACATGCCCGTTCGAGATCGTGGATGATTCGGGAAGATCTTCAGCGGGCGTGGATGTCATGTGAAATTGGGCTCCTGCCGATTGGTGGTGCTGGCCATTCGTCGCGGGTGCTCTCCAAGAGAGGGGCGACCGACGGCTCCTTTCAGCCTACCAAAGTGGCCTGTCAGTCGGTTGAAGAAGCCCTCGGTGTGGACAAGTCGCGCCGGTGGTGGACTAGCCGTAGGTGTCTCGAGGGCCGCGGCCCGGCACAGACCTGGTGCCTCGCTTCCAGCTCGGCGCGTTCGGCCCCTCGAATTTCAGTCCGGTGATCCCCGCCTCTGGGAAGCGCAGCGCAATAGTTGTCGAGATCTCGGCGCGCATCAATCGCAACTGCGTCGCCCACGCAGTTGAGTCGCAGCGAACTGTCAGAAGACCGTCGTCAATCCCGGTTGGCTCTGAGTGTTCGGCAGTGTCACCCCCAACTATGTCAGCCCAAGCAAGCAGCAAGTCCGAACGTGCAAGTGGGGACGTCCAACCCAGCCCTGTTGTAAGCGCATCGACTGCATCGCCCAGCCCGACCGGGTCGCGGCCTCCGGAGAACGGCGTGCTTCCGCGAGTCGACTCCCGCTTCTTACGCTGTCGTCCAGCCGCGCCCCGTTGTGATGGGTCGCCAAACAGACGACGAAACCGGAGGTAGACCGCGCTGTGTTCTTCCAGCGAACCGTTCTGGTCATTCATCCTGTCCGACGATCCTTCCGTTGCGGATGTGGATTCTGCGCTCCCGGAGACTCTCTGGAACATCGGCAAGCACCGCCGCGGTTATGAGGACCTGCTCGAATCCTGCTATAGCCATTGAGAGCCGTCCCCGCCGGCTGCTGTCAAGTTCGGCAAACACGTCATCCAGAATCAGTACCGGATCGCCGAGCGACGAATTCATACGGAGCAGCTCGGCAGAAGCCAGTTTGAGCGCAAGGGCAAGCGACCAGGATTCGCCGTGGCTCGCGTAGCCGCGCGCAGGCAATCGGTTCAGTGTGACGATGAGATCGTCACGATGCGGCCCAACCAGAGTCACGCCACGCTCAAGCTCTGCCCGCCGATTCGTCGCAAGCGCGGAGGAGAATTCCTGTACGACTCTGCCGTGGTCTACAGAATCCTGCGCGAAGAACGCGCCACGGTCGTGCGTTGAATCCCGTGTCTCGTGAATGCTGAGTGCTGCAGATAGGTTCACCTCATGCTGTGCCCCCGCCACCGACCCATAAGACTGCGCAACAAACGGCGCCAGTTCCTGTGTGAGAAGGGCCCGAGCGGTGATGATTTGCGCGCCAAACTCGATGAGCCGAGCATCCCAAATATCAAGTGTTCCCAGTTGGTTCGTTGATTGTCGAGCTACCCGTAGCGTCTTGAGCAGACTATTTCGCTGTCTCAGTACGCGTTCGTAGTCGGCCAGCACGGCGAGCATCCGTGGATTTCTTTGGCCCAACAGCTGATCAAGAAATGTGCGCCGCCCGGCTGGCTCACCGCGCACCAAAACGAGATCTTCTGGCGCGAACAGTACGCTAGCGAAGTGCCGTGGGAGGTCTCGAATCTTGATTGGAGACCGATTGATCTGCGCGCGGTTTGAACCCTCCCGATTGATCTGCACTTCGGCCAGTACGGTCCGCTCGCCATTGGTTAACTGCGCTCGAATGATGGCGGACGCTTCGTCGTGCCGGATGAGCGGCTGGTCACTGGATCCCCGGTGTGAACCGAGAGTGCTGAGAAAATTTAGTGCTTCGACGAGGTTCGTCTTGCCCTGGCCGTTACCACCAAGGAACAGGCTTACCCCTGGCTGGAGCTCGAGTTCCAGCTCCTCGTAGTTTCTGAAGTTCGTCAGGTTTAGGCGATGCGCGATCACGGCGTTGCTTGATTCCGGTTGAGCATCAAAGAACTCCGGACTCGAGGCGTTAGCGCAACAACAGGTTGGGTTGAAGGAGGTACTTGTAGTTGTCTGTGCCCGGCTGGTCTTTTGAGGCCTGGCTCGTGATGAGGACAGGGCCAGGCTTATTCGGATTGTCCGTCTTGGTAAATGAAATTCTCACGAACTCAGAGTGCACCGCGGTCAGGCCGTCGAGAAGAAACTGGGGTTTGAGCGACACAATCGTGTCAGCTCCCGTGAGGAACGCGTCGATTGATTCAGACGCTTGCGCTTGTTCCGAGCCGATTGCTTCAAGCAGTAGCCCATCAATCGAGAAACTGAATCGAAGTGCGGCCTCTCGCTCGAGCACCAGGGAAACCCGTCGAACAGATTCAATGAGTTCGGCCGTCGATACGACCGCGAAGTTGTCGACAGTCTCAGGGAACAATCTGCGCACTGGAGGGAAATTACCCTTGATGAGTAGAGATGTGACGGTCTTGTTGTCCGCTTGAAAGGCGATGAGTTCGCGTTCGTCGGAATTTGTGATGGCCACGGAGATGCTGCCACTGTGTCCAAACGTCTTGCCGACTTCAATGAGGGTTCTCGCTGGGACCAATGCAGTGGCAGCACTGACGCCGGAGTTCCCGGCATCCCATGCGATCTCTCGAACCGCCACTCGATATCGATCGGTGGCAACGAGCGAGAGACTATTTTCGGATACCTCCAGTTGCACACCGGTGATCACGGGTGTGACATCATCCCGTGAAGATGCAACGGCCACCTGTGCGATAGCGCTCGCGAAATCTTCCGCAAGGAGGACCCCAGCGGTGGTCGAGATAACAGGCAGCGTCGGATACTCATCGACCGGCATGCTGAGGAGGGTGAAATTGGCAGTGCCGGCCCTAACGGTGATTCGAGAATCAGTTGTAGCGAAGGTCACCGGAGCGGCCGGAAGGCGGCTGGCAATGTCGGCCAGTAACCGCCCAGACACGAGAATTCGACCTGGTTCTTCCACATCGGCAGCGATGTGCGTTCGTGCGGAGACTTCATAGTCGAAGGACGACAGTGTGAGTCCGTCTGGTGTTGCTTCAATTAGGACGCCACTCAGAATTGGGAGTGTTGTTCGCTGCGGCAACAGTTTGACCACGAAGGAAACCGCCTCACTGAAGACGTCTCGGTTGACTTGGAACTTCACAGGTTCACCCCTTAGGTGCGCTCAGGTCTGGCCGCTTAATACTGGCACAGGCTGTCTCCGGCACGACCCAAAGGTTTTCTTCATCATCAATCACTCTTTTAATAGCTAATACTCATAACCCCTGTGGAATATGTGCAGAACCCCCAGTCAGCGCATATCGGCTGGGAACTACACACGTGTGAGATGTGGAGTACGAGCGCGGCAGACGTCTGCACAGCCCGGAGCCCGCAGTAACCACAACCGGCTTTCCACAGGAGGACTTACCCGATCAACAGCCAGCCCGGCGCGTCGCCGAAGTTATCCACAAGTTATACACACGGTGTGGAAAGTAATCAGGCACGCTGGGTGCTTCACGACTTTGAGAAGCGGTGGTTCTGTTTGATCCTGCTCGTGAGCTCGGTGACCTGGTTATAGATAGAACGGCGCTCTTTCATCAGCTCAGTGATCTTCTTGTTCGCGTACATGACCGTTGTGTGGTCTCTGTTCCCGAACAGCTGTCCAATCTTGGGCAATGACAGATTTGTCATCTCTCGACAGAGGTACATTGCGATCTGCCGCGCTGTTGCCACGGCTTGAGATCGTGAGGAACCGTATAGGTCATCAACGGTGAGCTTGAAGTAATCAGCCGTGTGATTAATGATGTCGACGGGGGCAATGACGTTGTCTTCGTCGAGAGTGATGAGGTCCTTTAACACTGTCTGAACTAACGCGAGATCAACCTTGGTCTTATTGAGGCTCGCGAAGGCGGTGACGCGGATGAGCGTGCCCTCGAGTTCTCGAATGTTGGAGGAGACCTTCGATGCCATGTACTCGAGAATCTCATTCTCAACCTGCAGCTTCTCGCTCTGCGCCTTCTTGCGGAGGATCGCGATTCTGGTTTCGAGGTCGGGAGCCTGAACGTCGGTAATGAGACCCCATTCGAAACGGGATCGCATTCGGTCCTCGAAGCCGGTGAGATGTTTCGGCGGAAGATCGCTGGTAATCACAAGTTGTTTGTTGTGATCGTGGAGTGTATTGAAGGTGTGGAAGAACGCTTCTTGGGTCGAATCCTTTCCCTGTAAAAACTGGATGTCATCGATGAGCAGGATGTCTATCTCGCGGTAGCGCGATTGAAACACCGAGGCACGGTTGTTGGCGATCGAATTGATGAAGTCGTTCGTGAACTCCTCGCTGCTGACATAGCGCACGCGGATGCCAGGGTAAAGACTCTCGGCATAGTGTCCGATCGCATGCAGGAGGTGGGTCTTCCCCAGGCCGGACTCGCCGTAAATGAACAAGGGGTTGTAGGCCTTCGCGGGCGCTTCGGCGACGGCGACGGCGGCCGCGTGAGCGAATCGATTCGACCCGCCGATCACGAAGTTATCGAAGCTGTACTTCGGGTTCAGTCTCGAGTCCGACCGGCGTGACCCAGTGTCGGTCGAGACGGAACTGACAACTTGAGGCTCAATGTATGAAGGCTCGGGCAGGTCGTGCGAGCTCTCGAGCGACGCGTGGTGAATGTTTGGATTCACGACAATTGCAAAGTTCGTTACCTGTTGATCCTCGCTGACCTCGGACAGAACACTCAGGGCAGAGATTGCGTTGAGGAGCGGCATCCGAATTCTCTGTTCCAGCATGCCCCTTGTCAGTTCGTTGGGAACCTCAAGGTAGAGGGTGCCGGCCATGATTCCTTTGGGCTCTACAAGGCTAATGAAGCCGTGTAGTTGGGGAGTAATTCGCTCGTCGGCGCTCAACGTGGTGAGCACGGACTGCCAGATGGCGTGCGTGCTGTCAGGGATCTCCGACATTGTGGACATAATCTTGCTTGCTTTCCCGGTCTGAGTGGCTGGCATTCACCTTAGTTCTCCACGGGGCGGCCACACCAACCCCAATCTGTGAACTGTGAGTAACCCCGTCCAACTGCGGAAAGTTTGACCAGAGGCGGATAAGGCCGTATTTTTAACCAGTTGACCTCAGCCAATCGGCTGCCTGCTTCTTTCCGGCCCTCAGAGCTGGGCTTTGGAGATATCGCTATGAGCAAGAGAACCTTCCAACCGAACAATCGCCGTCGCGCAAAAGTGCACGGGTTCCGGCTTCGCATGCGCACTCGCGCGGGTCGTGCGATTCTTGCGGCGCGGCGCCGCAAGGGCCGCACCGAGCTCTCGGCCTAACACGACGGTGCTCGCCCGGGCAAACAGGATTACGGAGCAGCGAGACTTTCGCCGAGTCGTTCGCTCGGGCCGTCGGATCGTGGGCCAAACGCTCGTAGTGCAGTGTCACCGCGGGCAACCCGGCGGTCCGGTGCGCTTCGGCTTTGTTGTATCGAAGTCGGTGGGTACAGCGGTCGTTCGAAATCGAGTAAAGCGCCGCGTGCGTGCGATAGCTCGGCTCGAGTCGACCAGTGGCCTCAGTGGACTGGATGTCGTCGTGAGGGCCTTGCCAGCGGCAGCGGATGCTTCGTGGAGTAGCCTTCATTTCGAGTTCCGTGCTGCACTGGCGCGTCAGATGGAGGCGAGTTGAGAAGCGTGATCTCGTTCCTGCTGCTCTTGCCAAGGAACATCTGTGTCCTGATCCTCGGGCTCTACCGTGCGGTCATTTCACCCCTGTACGGGGACGTATGTCGCTACTACCCTTCCTGCTCGCACTACACGCTTCAGGCGATACAAGCGCATGGTGTTGTTCGCGGTGTCTGGTTGGGCAGCAGGCGCTTGGTTCGATGCCACCCGTGGGCCGAGGGCGGGATCGATGACATCCCGACCCGGGCTCACAACACGAACTCCGTAACGAAGTTCGGACTCGTCGTCAGCAGTCAAGGAAAGGGCTGAACACACAATGGATTTCTTCAGCACTATCCTCTGGCCGATCAAATGGGCGATCGAGGCAATCCTCGTGGCCTTCCATGCTGGTCTGACCGCGATCGGTCTCGACAAAGACGACGGTGGGACCTGGGTGCTCGCGATCGTCGGCCTCGTCCTAGTCGTACGGGCGGCCCTGATTCCCGTCTTCGTTCGACAGATCAAGAGTCAGCGGCGCATGCTCGAGGTTGCACCACAGATCAAGAAGATCCAGGACAAGTACAAGGGCAAGAAAGACCAGTTCTCCCGTGAGGCCATGTCGCGCGAGACGATGGCACTCTACAAGAACACGGGCACAAATCCGCTTAGCTCCTGTCTTCCACTGCTACTACAGATGCCGATCTTCTTCGGCCTGTTCTCGGTGCTGAACGACGCGCAGAACCCAAACATTGATGCCGGCGTCGGCCTGCTCAACAGCGACTTACATCGTTCCTTCGGCGACGCTGAGTTCTTCGGTGCCCCGTTGCGGATGTCGATGAGCTCGGCTGACGGGAACGTTACTGTCATCATCATGGCGATCGTCATGATCATCTTGATGACCGCCTCGCAATTCATCACCCAGCTGCAGATCATGTCTCGCAACCAGTCGGCCGAGATGAAGGCCAGCCCGATGTATCGTCAGCAGCGCATCTTGCTGTACGTCCTCCCGCTGGTTTTTCTCTTCTCAGGGTTCACATTCCCGCTCGGTGTCATGTTCTATTGGTTGGTTTCCAACTTCTGGACGATGGTGCAACAGTTCATCGTCATCCGAAACATGCCGACTCCCGGCAGTGAAGCGGCGCTCGCTCGCGAAGTCCGCATTGCAAAACAGCGACAGCGGCGAGGCATTGTTGACGAGAGCGAAGATGCGACTGGAACCGTTATAGAGGAGCCGGTCAAGCCGCAGCGACAACAGCCGGTCAACAAGAATCGTGCGAAGAAGAGGAACAACGGTAAAGGAAAGTGAACCCTACATCGGACACCATCGGGGCGATCACGGGTCCCGAGGACCTCAGTGCCGCGCCAGCAGGAATCCACGAGGACGAAGGTGAGATCGCCGCCGACTACATCGAGGAACTGCTCGACATAGCGGATCTGGACGGCGACATCGAGATCGACACGAGGGGCGGTCGATCCTACCTTTCGGTGACGTCAAGCGAGCATGCGAACCTACGAGTGCTTGCTCGTCCGGAAACCGTTGGGGCACTTCAGGAATTGAGCCGCATAGCTGTCCAAACAAAGACCGGTGAGTACTCTCGGTTAATTCTCGACATCGGCGGCTCCAGGGAAGCCCGCGCAGGAGAGTTGGCGGTCCTCGTCAAGAAAGCGATTGAGCGACTCGAGGAGGGCGCGGATTCCGCCGCCCTTCCTCCAATGTCATCGTACGAGCGAAAGCTTGTTCATGACCTCGTTTCTGAGCGCGCATTCCATTCCGAGTCTGAGGGCGAAGGTCGAGATCGCCACACGGTCATCCGCCGCGCTTAGCCGCATGCTGGCAAATTGTTTCACGTGAAACATGAGTAGCGAGTCGACGGCGCCAGGCCTCGAGGATGAGCCGGGAGCTGCCGCCAAACTATTCGGTGATCGGCTCGAGTTGGCTCGGCAGTACACGGCTGACTTGGCTCGCCTCGGGGAGGCGCTCGGGTTGATCGGTCCACTTGAGCTGCCCCGATTGTGGACCCGCCACATCCTCAATTGCGCCCTCGTGGCGCCGCTCTTGAAGCCGGGCTCGGTCGGGGATGTCGGAAGCGGCGCTGGTCTTCCCGGGCTCGTGCTCGCAATTGCTCGGCCAGACTCCCAACTGGTGCTGATCGAGCCCATGGAGCGACGCGTTGATTGGCTCAAGGCGGAGACCGACAGGCTTGGCCTTGACAACGTTCTGGTGGTGCGATCGCGAGCAGAAGACGCCCGATTGCCAGTTCCACTGGATCAAGTAACGGCGAGGGCGGTGACGGCATTGCGAACATTGATTCCGGCAACGGCCGGCCTTGTTCGACCGGGTGGGGAGCTCCTGTTCATGAAGGGAGCACGGGTGGACGACGAGATTGCAGCGGCCAGCGCCGCTATCCGAAAGGCGCGACTTCGCGACATTGAGGTTCTCACGCTCGGCCTCGGGGTATCTCCCGAAGTGACCCGAGTGTTTCGGGCTACAGTGGGTTGACCACGCGACCGACACCCATTCACCGTCACACTGGACTAGAAAGTTTCACGTGAAACATCCGCAGGGAGAACTCGCTGATCCGAGTGCAGCATTTGACGATTCGACGCCGCTTGCGCGCGAACTGGCCGAGATAACTCGGCGCCGTCAGGCCCTTGCAGCGCAGGAGCTTCCGCTCCCTTCCGTTCCGCGGGTGTTGACCGTCGCAAACCAGAAGGGCGGTGTCGGTAAAACGACGTCGACCGTCAACCTTGCCGCTGCCCTCGCGCGAGCCGGCGCGCGCGTGCTCGTCATCGATCTGGATCCGCAGGGCAACGCGTCGACCGCGCTCGGTGTTGAGCACCATTCCGACACACCAAGCGTGTACGACGTCATCATCAACGACGAGCCAATGGCCACTGTCGTGCAGCCGAGCCCCGAGTTTCCCACCCTCTTCTGCGCGCCGGCAACTATCCATCTTGCGGGAGCGGAGATCGAGCTGGTTTCCCTCGTTGCCCGTGAACAGCGACTGCGCACCGCTCTTGAGGTGTTCCTGCGCGAAGCGGCTGAGCCCTTTCATTACGTCTTTATCGACTGTCCGCCATCACTGGGGCTTCTTACCATCAACGCGTTCGTTGCAGCCCAAGAGGTGCTCATTCCAATCCAGTGCGAGTACTACGCTCTCGAATGACTCAGTCAGCTGCTCCGCAATATCGAACTCATCGAGAAGCATCTCAACCCGAGACTTTCGGTGTCGACGATCCTGCTCACGATGCACGACTCGCGAACGAATCTGGCCAATCAGGTCGTCGAAGATGTTCGAACCCATTTTCCAGACAAGGTCCTGGCGACGGTGATCCCTCGCTCAGTGCGAATCTCCGAGGCACCAAGTTACGGACAGAGCGTCATCACCTACGATGGCAGTTCGCCTGGATCGCTCTCCTACCTTGAAGCGGCGGCAGAGATCGCAAGACGAGGAGCGCCGTCCTAGTGGCAACACCGAAGCGAACTGGACTTGGTCGAGGCATCGGTGCGCTCATCCCAGGAACAGACGATGATTCGTCCCGCCCCGTCGACGTGTTCTTCACCGCAAGCGCTGGGAATCGCCAGGGTCTCGTCGCAGTACCAGGTGCACGTCTCGCGAGCCTCGATCCTGAAGACATCGCTCCCAACGCCCAGCAACCGCGAAAAGCGTTTCGCAGCGAAGAGCTCGAGGAACTCGTTGTGTCGATTCGCGAGATCGGGGTGTTGCAGCCCATCGTCGTTCGACCAATCCCGGGCGCGATCGTCTCGCCGCACTATGAACTCATCATGGGCGAGCGGCGGCTCCGTGCGACGATACAGCTCGGCCTGAGTTCGATACCCGCGGTCATCAAGAACACTGCAGACGAGGACATGCTTCGTGATGCCTTGCTCGAGAACCTGCACCGAGCCGATCTCAATGCCCTTGAGGAGGCCTCGGCATATCAACAGTTGCTTGCCGACTTCGGAATCACCCAGGACGAACTCGCGAATCGCATCGGTCGTTCCCGACCACAGATCACCAACACGCTCAGGCTCTTGAAGTTGCCTTCTGCTGTGCAGCAGCGCGTCGCGGCTGGTGTGCTCACTGCTGGCCACGCGCGCGCGATTCTGTCAGTCGGCGACGCGGCAGCAATGGAACGGCTTGCCGACAAGATCGTGAACGAGGACCTCTCGGTTCGAGCTGCAGAGGCCGCTGCCGGCCAAGGTCTCAGCAAGGCATCGAAGTCGAGGCCGGTCGCTGGAAAGCGCCAGGGGCAGCTTGACGAGGTAGCCGAGCGACTTGGGGATCGCCTGAACACTCGAGTGAAGGTGACCCTCGGTGCAAGCAAGGGCCAGATTGTGATCGACTTCGCAACCGTTGCCGACCTCAACCGAATCCTCGGTGAGCTCGGTCAACAGGGCTTCACAAGGTAGCGAACACGCACCAGCATGAAGATTTCACTCGCGGATCCGGCTGATGCGCGAGTGAGGGTGATTCTGGAGCACCACCTCTCCGAGATGCTTGCAACCTCGCCACCCGAGAGCGTGCATGCGCTCAGCGTCGGTGAGTTGCGGCATCCCGATATCAGCTTCTACGTCGGTGAAGACGGCGGCGACGTGCTCGTGTGCGGCGCGCTCAAGCGGTTAGGGACCGATGAGGCAGAGCTCAAGTCGATGCGCACGATCGAGCGGGCGCGCGGACGCGGCCTCGCTTCCATGATGCTCGAGCACCTGCTCGGAGTCGCACGCTCGTGCGGCTATCGCGCGGTCAGGCTGGAGACCGGGGCGGAGGATCATTTCGGGCCAGCACGACGACTGTATGCCAAACACGGTTTCGTTGAAGGCGAGCCATTTGCCGACTACCTGCTCGACCCGAACAGCGTGTACATGCACTTGAAGTTGCGCGGCTGATCGCGGCGGCTTAGCCGCGAGATTCGGCGACTGCGGCATCCGCGAGTGCCGAGTAAACCCAGCCGAGATCGTGGCCGGCAGCCTCGAGTGCCTGCGGGAGGAGAGAGGTCTCAGTGAGCCCTGGCAGCACATTGGCTTCGAGGAACCACGGTGTTCCAGCGCCATCGATGATGAGGTCAACCCGCGAAAGATGGCGAAGGCCGAGCGCAGCGTGGGCGTCGAGGGCGGCGCGCTCGGCACGAGCCGCGATCTCCGGCTCGATTCTGGCTGGCACAAAGAAGCGGGTCTCGCCGGCATTGTAGCGAGCCTCGAAGCTGTACACCCCCGAGAGCGGTTGAATCTCGACGGCCGGCAGCGCGACAGCGCCGTCGCCGCTGTCGATGATGCCGATTGCGATCTCGGTGCCGGAGATCTTTTGTTCGATCAGGGCCGAATCGCAATAGGTGTATGCATCGACCATCGCGCGAGGCAAGAGCTCACGATCGTCTACGACGGATACGCCCTGTGCCGAGCCCCCTTGCGCTGGCTTGACGACCAGCGGTCCAGAGAATTCGTCCTGGATTTCTTCAAGGATGCTGTTTGCACCGAGTTCGCGAAATGCGTCCCTTGGCAGCGTGATCGACCGTGGAGTGGGTACTCCAACCCGACCAACGATGGTCTTGGCGGTTGGCTTATCCCACGCCAGCCGGGCCGCCTCGGCGCGGGAGCCTACGTATGGAATGCCGATGAAGTCGAGCAGTCCGCGCAACGCCCCGTCTTCTCCGCTGGCACCGTGGAGTGCTGGCCACACAACGTCTGGTCGACTCTCGCGCAGGTAACTCAGTAGCGTGGCATCCGGATCTCGCAGCTGGACGGCAATTCCGTGGGACGCCAAGCTATCGACCACACGTCGGCCTGATCGGAGCGAGACGTCACGTTCGTGGGAAATTCCGCCGGCAAGAACGAGAATGCGCGTTTGCGACATCAGCCGAGGTTGGCAGGCGGGTTGATCATCGTTGCTTCCGGTCGCGCGACGGGCAAAGGCGCGGTCTGCGCGAACGTCGTGAGTAATTCGAGTTCGCCGTTTATCACAGTGGAAAGCCGTCGAACGCCTTCGCGAATGAACTCCGGCGTCGGATAGCAGAAGGCCAGGCGGAGGCTCGTGCGCCCGCCGCCATTGGCGTAGAACGCTGTTCCGGGCGTGTACGCAACAAGCTCCTTGACCGCTCTCGGCAGCATCGACTTGGAGTCGAGATTGTCGGGAAGCGTGACCCACACGTAGAAGCCTCCAGCTGGGTTGGTCCAGCTCAGATCGGGGAGGTAGTCGTGGAGGGCACTGAGCATTGCGTCGCGCCGCTCCCGGTACAGCCCCCGGAAGGTGTCGATCTGAGCTCGCCAGTCTGCAACCGAGAGGTACTCCTTGATGACGTGCTGGGTGAAGGAGCTCGGCGACAGCACCGCTGCCTCGTTAGCGAGAATGAGTTTCTCTCGGATAGCGTGCGGGGCCAAGACCCATCCGACCCGGAACCCCGGCGCGAGGGTCTTCGAGAACGTCCCGAGATAAACCACACCCTCTTCTTCGACTGAGCGCATTGCGTGCGGTGGCTGGCCATCGAAGTACAGCAGACCATACGGATTGTCTTCAAGAATGAGAATGTCGTTGGCTCGGCAAATCTCTAGGATCTGCAGTCGACGCTCCCAGGTCAAGGTCACCCCAGCCGGGTTGCTGAAGGTGGGCACGGTGTAGAGGAACTTAATGCGCTTAGCCTCGGCCTTCAGGCGAGCGACGTGCTCGCGCAGAGCTTCAGGGATCAAGCCGAACTCGTCCATCGGCACGTGCTGAATATCCGCTTGGAAGGACTTGAACACGACCATCGCAGTGACGTAACTCGGGCCTTCCGCCAGCACGACATCACCTGGATTGATGAAGAGCTTCGTCACGAGTTCGAGCGCGTGCTGCGAACCTGTGGTGACGACGATATCGTCCACGCTGGCGCGGATCCCCTCAAGAGCCATGACTTCGAGAATGTGCTCGCGCAGCGCCGGCATCCCCTGGCCCGATCCGTACTGGAGTGCCACAGAGCCGCTGTCGTGCATCACCCGCTCCAACGCAGCCGTCACCAGTTCTTGGGGCAATGCCGAAACGTATGGCATGCCGCCGGCGAGCGAAACAACCTCCGGGCGGGATGCCACGGCGAACAGCGCGCGCACCTCGGATGCCGCCAATCCAGAAGTGCGGTCGGCGTAGTGCCCATACCACCGGTCCAGATTGTTGCCCTGATCTGTCATGCTCGGTCCTGTTCAGTCACGAAGCTTCGCGCGCGCTAGAGCTGAGGAGGTTGCATCGCAACCTCGGGACGTCAGCGCCGAGGGAGCCTGCGACCGAGAATACAGGCACAAGCCGCCCCAAATCGGGGCGAGGCCCGTTGTGTGTACTTGGCTAGACCAGGAACTCGGCCAAGTCAGCTTCGATTGCCGGCTTTGGCTTCGCACCGATGACGGTCTTGACGACCTCGCCGTTTCGGAATACCTTCATGGCCGGGATGGAGGTGATCCCGTACTTCCTCGCCATCTGCGGGTTGTCATCAACGTTGAGCTTGACGATCTTTATCTTGTCGGAGTGCTCAGCGGCAATCTGGTCAAGAATTGGTGAGACGGCCCTACACGGCCCGCACCACTCCGCCCAGAAGTCGACCATGATCGTCTCCTTCGAGTTGAGTACTTCTTCGGCGAATGTGGCGTCGGTGACGTCGGTCGCTGTCGACATTGGGTATTCCTTTTCTCTGAAACGGTTAGATTGTTGCGGAAACGGGTTGGGAATGAACGGCCGTGTTGAGGGTGTCGGTCGGCAATGCCGCTAGGTAGTGTTCTGCGTCGAGCGCTGCCACAGTGCCAGAACCGGCGGCAGTGACCGCTTGCCGATAGGTCGGGTCGATGACATCTCCGGCGGCGAAGACCCCGGTGAGGTTCGTGCGTGATGAACGACCATCAACGACGATCGTGCCATCCGCATTCAAGGTCAGCTGACCGTGCACAAGATGCGTGCGAGGGTCGGCACCGATGGCAATGAACAGACCGCTCACATCAAGCGTTGTCTCAGTACCATCCACTGTGTCGAGTAGCCCGACACCGGTGACGAGTTCTTCACCGAAGATGGCGACGACTTCCTTGTTCCACAGAAACTCAATCTTTGGGTTCGAGAACGCGCGCTCCTGCATCACTTTTGATGCCCGAAGCGAGTCCTTTCGGTGGATGACGTAGACCTTGTCGGCGAACCGGGTCAGGAAGGTCGCTTCCTCCATTGCAGAGTCGCCCCCCCCGACGACCGCGATAGTTTTTTGGCGGAAGAAGAATCCGTCACAGGTCGCGCACCACGAAACGCCGTATCCGCTCAGGCGGTCCTCGCCCGGGATACTGAGCTTGCGGTAGGCGGAGCCGGTGGCGAAGATCACAGACAACGCTTCGTGGGTGTCGCCATTGCCGAGCGTGACCCGCTTCACCGGTCCGTCGAGCTCGAGAGATACCACATCGTCGAGAACGATCTCGGTGCCAAATCGTTCCGCTTGCGCTTGCATTTGGAGCATGAGCTCTGGCCCCATGATGCCTTGGGCGAAGCCGGGAAAGTTCTCGACCTCGGTGGTCTTCATCAGCTCACCGCCAGCTTCAACGGAACTCGCTATCAGCAACGGTGCAAGCTGGGCGCGAGCCGCGTAGATCGCCGCGGTGTAGCCCGCTGGTCCGGATCCGATGATGATGACTTGGCGCATTGGCGCTTCTCCTTGTGGATGCGTGCCTTGTGGGTGGGTACCTTGTGGGTGCGTATTGCCCGGTACAACTCATCCTAGGCGCGAGCTATTCCGCGCAACTTGCTGAGAATCGGCTGCGCGATGCCTCGAAACTCCGGGTTGCGAGTGATCCAGAGCACCGCGCAGTAGACACCGGCCATGACTGTCCCAGCCACGGTCATAGCTATCAGCGACCCGGCAACGCTTGACACTGCGAACGCGCCAGCTCCGATGCCGCCGAGCAGCGCAAGGCAGGCAATTCCGGCGCCAGCTGCAGGCACCATCGCAGCAAAATACCACAGCGTGCTCAGCGCCACCGACCGCGATTCCAAGCCTCCAATTCGAGGCCTCAAATACAGCGCAGACAGCGCGGATTGGAACGTCGTCGCAACACTCAGCAAGAGCGCGAGAGAAACGGCGATCCACTCGACGGGCACGAATGCTTGAATCGCGAGAGCGCCGCTCACGTAGAGCAATGCCTGAGCGAGCTGAATCACGAAGGCTGCGCGAGTCAGGTCCATTGCGTAGTAGACGCGTAACAACACAAAAAACACGGTGAACGGAATAAGGCCAACGAGATACGCGACGACAACGTTGCCGAGTGCCTGCACCCCTGCGTAGTCACTGGCAAAGACGGCGCTGAACGGATAAGCGAGCACCATGAGGCCGATTGCTGAAAACACCATCGCCAACAGAATCGTGCGAAGGGCGGCCCCAATATCGTTCCGAAGTTTGCCAATTCGCCCGTCGCGCACGTGCTCGCTCATCCGTGTGAAGTACGCCATCGTGACAGAGACCGTGACGACCGAGTGCGGGAGAATGAAGATCAGCCAGCCGTACTTGAGCACCGCGAGCGATGCCTCGCCCGATGCGAGCGATGCCACTCGCGATTCGAACACCGCCGAAACCTGAGTAACCAAGAAGATTCCGAACACCCAGGCTGCCGCTTGGCCCGCTTGGCCGAGATCGGCTCCGCGCCAACGAAAGTCCGGGCGATATCGAATGCCGGTGCGACGCCAGAACAGCAACAGTCCGAACGCCTGAATCGCGATCCCGAGGGTTGCCGTGCCAGCCAAGAGCGCGAGCTGAGGGCTTGTCCACGTTTCGGCGAGGCGATGCTGTGGGTCTGGCCCATATGCGGCAATGAAGATGACCAGTCCACCGATGACCACGAGGTTGTTCAGGGCAGGTGTCCAGGTGAACGGACCGAAGATTCCGCGTGCATTCAGGACTTCTCCGAGAAGACTGTAGAGCGCGTAGAAGAAGATCTGCGGTAAACACCAATATGCGAAGGCAGTCGCGAGGGCGAAGTCCTGCTCACTAAATCCACTGGTTGCACCGGACTGGGCGTACAGCCGAACGAGAAGCGGGGCGCACGCGGTCGCGATGACGGTCAACACCACGAACACGACGAGCGAGATGGTCATGAGGCGATTGATGAATTGCGCTCCGCCGTCGTGATGCAGGCCGGCGCGCACGATCTGCGGGACGATGACGGCACTCAGTAGGCCGCCAGCGACGAGCGCGTAAATGTTGTTCGGGAGTTGATTGGCGAGCGTGAACGCATCCGCACCAGCGCCGACAATGCCAATCGCGTTTGCCAGCACCACCGCGCTGACGAACCCGAGCGCGCGCGACACGATGGTGCCGGAGGCGAAGAGTGCACTCGCCTTGCCGATTCCCCCCTGGCTTGGGCTCTCCGTAGCAGGGGTATCAGACACGAGGCTGCTTTCTTCGTCGGCTGATGTTGCGAATCAAGCCGATCACGAACACAGCAACAGCAAGTACGCCGACAGCGGTCACGACCGGGGTCTCCCAACCTGCCTGAACATTTACCGAGACCCGGTTGGGCTCACCGATCGGTACTCCCGTTGCGCTGGCGAGGGTGACAGTGAGCTGAACTGTGCCGTTGGAGACCGACTGAACAGGAACGGGCGCATTCTTCTGAGAATTCGGTTCAATGACGAGCTCGATCGGTGATTGCTCGATAAAGAGCAGCGGTCGCTGTGCGGTCACGGTCACGAGCACCCGCACGGGCACATCGAGCCTGTTGCTGACGGGAATCTGGATCGACTGGCGATCGGTGAAGAAATTGATGTTGCTCACGTCAACGATTTGTACTGAGCCCCTTAACTCAGCAGATTCGACCGCAAAGGTTTGCGCCGCGGACGACCACTCATCGGGGATCCTCACCCAGTCGGCAGAGAGTAACGCCAGCAGGCGGTTGCGGCGCTCGGCAGTAATCGTGCTCTGATTATCGACGATTGTGGAGAACTGAGTATCCAGTTGTTCTTCGCTGATGAGCGTGCGGGCGATCGCAAGACGATCCGCCGGCTGTGCCGATTCGACGAGATTTGCATTTGTTGCCGGAGCGTCCAACACAGCACTGAGAGGCACCAGGGCGATCGACGGCTGAGTTTCGACCGCCGCAAGGGTCTCAGATAGCCGTGCTCCCGCTTCGCCTGCCGCCCTGTCGAGCGTCGCGACAATCGTTGCCTGCCTTCCCGACTGTCGCGCGTTCTCGGCAGCGATCGCTGACGTGAATGCCTGCAGGGACTGTTGCCACGCATCCGCTGTTTGAGCATTAATTGTCTCTTGCAGAGCTTCGGAAACCGAGGAGTCAATCACAATCGCCGATGCACCGTTGACCCTAATCGCGCTCCCGGATTCCGCGGGAGCCTGCACGTTTGACTCCGCAAGGAGTGTCACAACTGTTTCGCGAGCGACGAGGGCTGCCAAGTCGGGTGTTGTCACGGTATCCATGACGGGCCAAGCGGCGGCGGAGAGCGTGTAGGGCCACTCAAGCAGTTCGGTCAAGGTCGGCAGGGTTGGGTCACCGGGAGTGTCGGGATCCGCCGTTGATGTCGGGTTCGGCGAAGCTGTCGGTTCAGTGACGGGATCCACGGCAGAACCGAATCGATCGGCCACAAGTGCATAGTCGAAGCCGATGGGCGCTGGCATCACAGCGCTGCCAGATTGCAACGCGAGCGTCAGGTCGGCATCGGCGAATGCGAGCGCGAAGGTTTCGTTGCTCGCCCCGCGGAGACGGTCGAGCCACGCGAGAGCGTTCGCCGGAGCCTCGGACCCAAGAATGCGGATGGAGACAATGATCATCGGGTCGATGGCGAGCGTCACCGGGCGATCGATGACAGCATCAAGGCGCTGCGCCAGCAGTCCCCCAGGCGCTGTATATTCCTCGAGAACGCTGGAGCCGATAAGCCCGGACTCAGCGGCCGGGACCGTCAATGGAACCACAATCGCGACTTGGGGCGGCGCGGACCCGTCGACAGCGCTCGCGGGAGCCGCCCAGAACACCGCAGCGGCCAACGCTGTCGTCGCACCAACGAATGCGGTGACACTCGCGCGCCTGGCTATCACGAGCACGATTGCGTTGCGCAATCTCGCTCGTCAACCATGCGACGAGTCTATTCTTTGCCACTGCGGCCACCGCGTCTCCAACACTGCGGCCACCGGGACCCGCTGTGGCAAGCTAGAGACATCATGGAGAGCGTCGCCTCGGCTGTTCGGCGACTGGACGACCTTGCCGATTCTGAGCCTGTCGCGAGGCTTGCCCGAGTGTTCGCGGATGCTGGTTTCGAGCTCGCACTCGTTGGCGGTCCGGTGCGCGACGCGTTCCTTGGGCGAGCAGTCGGCGACCTCGACTTCACGACGAGTGCGCTCCCTGACGCCATTCTCGAGCTCGTCAAGCCGATCGCGGATGCCCATTGGGACGTCGGCCGTGATTTTGGCACGATTGCCGCGCGAATCAGTGGGCGCAGCGTCGAGATCACCACCTATCGAGCGGAGCGCTACAACTCGGCAAGTCGTAAGCCGCAAGTGCGGTTCGGAGATTCGCTTGAAGATGATCTCGGTCGTCGCGACTTTACAGTCAACGCCATGGCGTTGCGATTACCTCAGCGGGTGCTTACCGACCCGTGGGGTGGGTTTGAGGACTTGCTAGCCCGTCGCCTCATTACCCCGGCATCGCCGGCGGTGTCCTTCGGAGACGACCCGCTCCGCATGCTGCGAGCGGCCAGATTCAGTGCACAACTCGGATTCACCGTTGCCGAGTCGACCATCGCTGCGATGCGCGAACTGGCTCCGAGAATCGAGATCATCAGCGCCGAGCGCATCGCCGATGAAATCGTCAAGCTCATGCTGACGGATGATCCGGTGCCGGGCATCCGGTTACTGGTTGAGACAGGACTCGCCATGCTCGTGTTGCCCGAGGTGCCGGCGCTCATGCTCGAGCAAGACGAGCACGCGCACCACAAGGACGTCTACGAGCACAGCCTGAGAGTGTTGACGCAAGCGATTGAACTCGAAGGTGAGCGCCCAGGGATCGATGGCCCAGACATCGTGCTGCGTCTCGCGGCACTTCTTCACGACATCGGCAAACCGGCGACGCGCAAGATCGAGACCGGCGGCGTTGTGACCTTCCACCACCACGACGTCGTCGGGGCCAAGCTTGCCGCCAAGCGACTTCGGGCCCTCCGCTTTGATAACGACACGATCGCATCGGTTTCTCGGCTTATCGAATTGCATTTGCGATTCTTTGGCTACACGGATGGTGCTTGGACTGACTCGGCGATACGCCGTTACGTGAGGGATGCTGGCGTTGAACTTGAGCGCTTGCACATTCTCACCAGGGCGGATGTCACGACCAGGAACCGCCGGAAGGCCGACCGCTTGTCGTTTGCGTATGACGATCTCGAGCAGCGCATCGCGGCGATCGCAGAAGCCGAGGGCCTTGCCGCTGTGCGTCCGGAGCTTGACGGAGAGGAAATCATGCAGATTCTCGGATTGCGTCCAGGGCGAGACGTCGGTGATGCGTACCGATTCTTGCTCGACCTCCGACTTGACGAGGGCCCTATAGGGCAGGATGCCGCGACCGAACGCTTGCGAAACTGGTGGGCCGCACGCTAGGGGGCTACACTAGGGAGGTTGTCTCGACCTGAAGCGGGTCAGGCAACCGTCTACACCCTCCTGTTGCAGATCGCCTGCAACCGTTCTAGTCCGAAGGAGGTGGGTTTGTGACGCACCAATATGAACTCATGGTCATCCTCGATCCAGAGATCGATGAGCGCACCGTGGCACCAAGCCTCGACAAGTTCCTCAATGTCATCCGTACCGATGGTGGAACCATCGATACGGTCGACATCTGGGGTCGCCGCCGGCTGGCGTATGAGATCAACAAGAAGAACGAGGGCATTTATGCCGTCGTGAATTACACCGCGAACTCCTCAGCCTCGGTCGAGCTTGACCGTCAGTTGAAGCTCAGCGAGGCAGTCATGCGCACCAAGGTGCTTCGTGCAGAAGAGGGCTTCGCGCAGGTTGCTGCTGCCAAAAAACTCTCTGAAGAGAAGGCTGCCCGCAAGCGCCGCCCAGAGGCCGCGGTGGCCGCCGCGCCAGAGAAGGCCGCTGCGCCAGCGAAGGCTGTTGTGCCAGAGAAGGCCGCTGCGCCAGCTGAGCCCGAAGCCCCCACTCAGGCCGCGGCAGAGACTGCCTCGGAGCAGGCACCAGAAGAGGGCACGGTCTAGCAATGGCTGGCGAAACCGTCATCACGGTTGTCGGCAACCTCACCGCTGACCCCGAGTTGCGCTACACGCAGAATGGCCTCGCGGTCGCGAACTTTACGATCGCTTCCACTCCGCGCACGCTCGACCGCACCAGCAACGAATGGAAAGACGGCGAAGCGCTGTTTCTGAGGGTGAGCGTTTGGCGAGAGTTCGCTGAACACGTCGCAGGTTCGCTGACCAAGGGCAGTCGAGTGATTGCAACCGGCCGACTGAAGCAGCGATCCTACGAGACCAAAGAAGGCGAGAAGCGCACCAGCATTGAGTTGGAGGTCGACGAAATCGGCCCTTCGCTGCGCTATGCAACGGCTCAGGTCACACGCGCAGCATCCTCTCGTGACGGCGCGCCGCGCGGTGGCGCCCCAGTCGCCGAAGAGCCGTGGGCGGCAAGCGCGCCAGCGGCATCGAACGACGTGTGGAACACGCCAGGCAACTACACCGACGAAACTCCCTTTTAGGCGCAGAGCACCGCTCAGCGTCGGCCATCACCGCGGCCAAACAACGTAGAAAGAAAGACAGAAACCATGGCAGGAAAGAGCACCGGCGATCGCCGCAAGCCAATCCGCAAGGGCAAGGACGGCAAGGTTGTCGCCCCGGCCAAAGCAATTCGCGTCGGCGTCATCGATTACAAGGATGTCGCTACGCTTCGCAGGTTCATCTCTGAGCGCGGAAAGATCCGCGCGCGCCGCATCACCGGCGTATCCGTTCAGGAGCAGCGCCTCATCGCCACGGCCGTCAAGAACGCCCGTGAGATGGCCTTGCTGCCATACGCCGGCTCTGGCCGCTAAGGAGCACGATTATGTCCAAACTCATCCTCACCCACGAGGTGACCGGTCTCGGTGCCCCCGGCGATGTCGTTGACGTCAAGAACGGCTTCGCGCGCAACTACCTGATTCCGCAGGGCTTCGCTGTGGCTTGGACTCGCGGTGGCGAGAAGCAGATCGAGTCGATCAAGGCGGCCCGCGCGGCTCGAGAGCATGCCACTCTCGAGGACGCTCAGGACCTGAAGGCCAAACTTCAGGCCGCAACGGTAACTCTCATCGTCAAGGCAGGCGAGGGCGGAAGGCTGTTCGGCTCCGTCAAGACCACCGATGTCGCCGAAGCCGTATCGGCCGCTGGCCTCGGCTCCATTGACAAGCGAAAGATTGAGATCACGTCGCCAATCAAGGCAACCGGCGAGCACGAGGCCACGGTCCGACTTCGCGACGATCTGGTCGCAACGATCACACTGAAAGTTGTCGCGGGCAAGTAGTCGGCATTCTTCCCAGCAGCACACGGCGGCGAGTATATATTCGCCGCCGTGTGCTATTACGTGCGAGAGCCCGGTCCCTTGTACACAGCTGACACGCTCATGATCAAACTCTCAAGTGCCGGTTCAGGCCAGTTTCTGCACAGCGGCGCTTATCAAAAAAAATGCTGGTCAGGGCTATGTTTGCTCGAAAACATCGACACTTCTCCACAGCTTGTTCCACAGGCTGCCAACAGGCTGCTCGGCGTTTCGTGCACGTTTCACACAAGCCCATCCACAGGCACAGTTGTCGTGGGTGGCCTGCCCTCCTACAGTTTGACAACCCGATCAAGTTGGCGACACACATTCGATAGCGTCACGACAGTCAATGTCGGCGGGTGAAGCTAGAACTGAACTCATCGGCGACCGTCGAAGTGAAAGGGGGAGGTCATGTCGATAGCGCACCTCGGGCTCGCCAGTGACGCCCGCCAGTCATCGGACGGTCGAGGCTCAGACTCACGCGGTGACCGCGTACCGCCGCACGACTTGTTGGCCGAACAGAGCGCAATCGGCGGCATGCTGTTGAGCAAGGATGCCGTTGCAGACGTACTCGAGACTGTTCGCGGGGTCGACTTCTACCTCCCGAAGCACGAACTCATCTTCGACGCAATGCTCAGCCTGTACTCACACGGTGAGCCGACCGATGTCATTGCGGTCACCGACGAGCTCACCAAGACCGGCGAATTGACTCGTGCCGGCGGGGCCGAATACCTCCACACATTGACGGGTCTTGTACCGACCGCTGCCAACGCTGGCTTTTACTCGACGATCGTTGCCGAGAAGGCGATCTTGCGGCGCCTCGTTGAAGCTGGCACGCGAATCGTACAGATGGGGTACGCGAGCGAGGGTGAGGTTGTTGACCTTGTCAACAACGCGCAGGCAGAAATTTACGCGGTCACTGGCGGTGTCGAGAGTGAAGACTTCATACCCCTGACCGACGCCGTGACAACGGCAATCGACGAGATCGAGGCCGCGCAGGGACGCGACGGCAAGATGGTGGGCGTGCCAACTGGCTTCGCCGAGCTTGACGAGCTCACGAACGGACTTCACCCGGGCCAGCTCATCATCCTCGCCGCGCGGCCGGCGCTCGGAAAGTCGACACTCGGCCTGGACTTCGCTCGATCTGCTGCGATCGGCCACGATCTGCCGACGATCATCTTCTCGCTTGAAATGGGGCGCAGCGAGATCGCGATGCGCTTACTCTCTGCCGAAGCTTCCGTCCCTCTCCAGCACATGCGCAAGGGCACCGTGCACACGAACGACTGGAAAACCATCGCCCAAACGCGCGGGAGAATCAACGACGCGCCGCTCTATATTGACGACAGCCCGAACATGACCCTCGTCGAGATCCGCGCGAAGTGCCGAAGACTCAAGCAACGCGTTGGCCTCAAGATGGTCATCATCGACTACCTTCAATTGATGACGAGCGGCAAGAAGGTTGAGTCGCGCCAGCAGGAGGTCAGTGAGTTCTCGAGAGCACTCAAGCTGCTGGCGAAGGAGCTGGAGGTTCCGGTGATCGCGATCTCTCAGCTGAACCGCGGACCAGAACAGCGCGCGGACAAGAAGCCGGCACTGTCTGATCTCCGCGAATCCGGTTCGCTCGAACAAGACGCAGACATGGTGATCTTGTTGCACCGCGAAAGTGCATACGAAGCCGAGAACCCGCGGGCAGGTGAGGCGGACTTCATCGTTGCCAAGCACAGAAACGGGCCTACCCGCACGATCACGGTTGGCTTTCACGGACACTTCTCGCGGTTCGTTGATCTGCCGCCAGGCACCTGAACCCACTCAGGAAGATCGGCAGCGCCAGAGCCTAAGCTGTAGGAGTGCCAACCGCTGAGGATACTCGGGATCTCGATTCGATGCCCTGGTTCCTTGGGCTCAGCAGGGCGATTCCCGCCGTTCTGCTCGCCATTGTGATCACGTTCTCCGCTGATCATTCTGCGGGCCTTGGCCTTGTCGCATTCGGCGCGTACGCCGTCGCATCCGGCTTGGCGACGGCCACTATCGCGGCAACACGAGTTGCTCCAGGAACCGTGCGTCTGGTCGTGCTGTGCCATGCGGCCGTGGCTCTCGTGACAGGAGGTGCCGCGCTCACTGTGCCGGGCGGGGGCTATGCCTACTTTGTCCTCGTGCTGAGCGCCTACGCCGCCGTGTGTGGCTTTCTCGAGCTGTATCTGGGTGGGCGTTCATGGCGAAGGTCGTCGGCCCGCTCCGCGGTTTCCTCGCCGGCTTCCTCGCTGGCTCCCTCTTCGGTGGCGAGAGACTGGATGTTTGTTGGCGCGCTGAGTGTCGCGTTGGCCGTCACGGCCCTGGTGATTCCCGCGAACTTCAGCCAGCCGTACTCGGTCGAGGGTATTGAGGGAGCCGTGACGGCATCCGTCGCTCTCGTTGGCGTGTTCGGCGCATATCTCGCCATTGTTGGCATCTTTCTTGCAATCGCCTCGTTCTCGCTCAAATGGTCGGCTGCACAGCCGCTGAAACAGTCCAGCCCGGTGGAGGCATGATGGCCAAGCGCAAGCGCGGTGATGGTACGAGGCCCGCGGAACTCATTGCCTTGTCGGCGGTCCTAGCGGTGTTCGCCGGGCTCGTCGTGCTCATGTCATCCCGAAACCCACTTTTGGCGCTCGTCTTCTTTGGGGTCGCCTTCATCGTCTCGCTCGTCGGACTCGCAATGCTTTCGCTCGCGGGCGCACCGAACGAGTTGGAACAGCGCGACATCGATGATCAGAATCGGCTTGGCGGGCACTGACTACAGGGCGGGCACCGTTCAGTCAGCGATGAACTCCACGAGTTCGCTTGCGAGCCCCGTGTAGCCGGCGGGAGTCAATGCCGCGAGCCGCGCGCGCGCCTCGTCTCCGATATCGAGCCCCGCAACGAAGATCGCGAGTTCTTGTTGAGTCACCCGCTTGCCACGAGTGAGTTCCTTGAGCAGCGCGTATGGGTCGGCGATCGCGCTGCGACCAGCGGTGATTTCGGCGCGGATGACTGTTTGAATTGCCTCACCAAGCACTTCCCAGTTCGCGTCGAGATCAGCAGCAAGCGCAACCTCGTCGATGTCGATCTCCTGCAATCCGCGTTCGATGTTGTCGAGGGCCAGTACCGAGTGTCCGAGGGCGACCCCGACGTTGCGTTGCGTTGTTGAATCGGTGAGGTCTCGCTGAAGGCGCGATGTCACGAGCGTTGCAGCAAGTGACTCGAGTAGTGCACTTGAGAGTTCGAGGTTTGCTTCGGCGTTCTCGAATCGGATCGGGTTGATCTTGTGTGGCATGGTCGACGAGCCGGTCGTGCCCGCCTGCGGAATCTGCCGAAAGTAGCCCATCGAAATGTAGGTCCACAGGTCGGTGCAGAGATTGTGGAGTACCCGGTTGGCATGGCTGATTCGCGAATAGAGTTCGGCCTGCCAGTCGTGAGATTCGATCTGGGTGGTGAGAGGGTTCCAGACCAGTCCAAGTGAGGACACGAACTCCTGTGAGAGCGCCGGCCAATCGGCTGTCGGGTCCGCCGCAAGATGCGCACCGTATGTTCCGGTCGCACCACTGAACTTCCCCAAGTACTCAACGGATTCGATCTGCCCTAAAACTCGTTCAAGGCGGTGCACGAAGACTGCGAGCTCCTTACCCATCGTTGTCGGAGTGGCCGCTTGTCCGTGGGTGTGCGCAAGCATTGCCGCCGCGCGGAGTTCTCTAGCGCGCGCGGCGAGACTGTGGGTCACTGCGCGAGCACGCGGCATCCAGACCTCTCGGATGGCGCCGGAGATGGTGATGCCGTATGCGAGGTTGTTGACGTCCTCACTCGTGCACGCGAAATGGGTGAGTTCGGCAACTTCGGTCAACCCCAACTCCGCGAGCTTGCCTCGCACGAGGTACTCGACCGCCTTCACGTCGTGTCGCGTCTTCGTCTCCAGCTTGGCCAGCTCATCGATCTCGGCTTGTCCGAAATCGGCGGCGAACTCTCGCAGTCGGCGGAGCTGGTCGTGCTCAAGGCGTCGCGACCCGAACATCTCACGGTCGGTCAGGAAGATCAGCCATTCGATCTCGATGCGCACCCTGGCGCGGTTGAGGCCTGCTTCTGAGAGGTACTCACCGAGGGAGGAAACCGCTTCGCGATACCGACCGTCAAGCGGACTCAGCGGCTGGGCAGGTAGTGGATTCATTTGGCTCCCTGCCGAATTCCCGGCGTGATTTGGTCGAACAATGACGTGGCTGCGCTCTCGATCATGTGCAGTACGCGATCAAAGAGCGCGGCGTCCGAGTAGTAGGGGTCCGGCACGTCGGCCACAGCGGATTGTTCAGGGTCGAAATTGAGAAGCAACTGCACCTTGGCACGATCTTCATCGGTCGGTGCCCACGAGCGCAGAATGCGTTCCTGGCTGCGGTCGAAGACGACCACCAGGTCAAGCGTCGCGAACCATGCGGGGTCGAACTGTCGAGCGCGGTGGCCGGAGCCGTTGTAGCCGCGGAGCCCGAGCGCCGCGAGCGTTCTCTCGTCGGACGGCTCTCCAACGTGCCAGTCACCGGTGCCAGCCGAGATGACGGCAATTGACCCGCCGAGTCCCGCAGTGCGAATGAGCGAGGTGAACACGGTCTCAGCCATGGGGGAACGGCAGATGTTTCCGGTGCAAACGAAACACAACCTGAAGAGCGCGGACTCGTCGAAGACGCGCTCAAAGTTCATGGTTCATTGTGTCGCACATTCCGCTCCCCCACAGGTGGCGTGGAGGCCTTCTTGCTCCGAACCTGCCGGCGCGCAACCAAGGGGCGACCCGCAGTTGAGAGGCTGGCGGCAAGAAGGAGACAAGCGATGATGAGCCCGGTGGATGCCGCAACCCTCCAGATTTTGGAAGCGCAGTTGCACGAACTGACACTGCTGCACGGTCGGCTGGTGCGCGCGCGAGCGAGCTTCATTCCGCGACACTCCCAGTGGTGGCGTGGTTCGGCACGAGGGGCATACGACTCTGCGATCGACGCCGTGGAAGGAACCGTCGATGCGGGGATCGCTGCGCTGCGATCGGCGATGATGCGAACGGGTCAAGCGGTGTCGACCCTGGTCAGCCGTGGCTGACGAACTCATCGTCACCGGCCCTACCGGCTCGTCTGTCGTAACGGATGAACTCCTAGAAAACGCGGACTTGCTCGACAAGCTCGCCGACGAGGCCGCGGCGATTGGGGCAGAACTCATCGCGACCGATCGCCTCATCTCCATGTACGGCCTCGACGTTGCGAATGCTCCAGCGAACGCGGCTCGTGCTGAACTCGACATCGACCAGGCACAGATTGTCATGGTGCAACTCGAACTTGCGGCGCGAGGCGTGTCGTCAGGCCTGAAGGCCGCCGCAGACGGCTACAGCTTTGTCGAGCAACTTATTTTGGTGTGGGGCAGCGAGGCCGCTGGCGGAGTCGGTGGACTGATTGGCTCGATTCTTCCGAGCCTCGTGCTGGCGACACTGCCGGCTACGGCCGGTGCGGCCGCCGGTATCGCGACCGCTGGCGCTGCGAATCCGGCCGGGCGAGATCGCTTTCTTGCAGGGGCAGGAAGAGAAGCGAGTCGAACGCTCACAAGCGCCGCGGCATCCACCATCATTCGACACGCGGTGTCGAGTTCAGATAACGCCATGCTTGCGGCGCTGCGAGTACCGGCGCCGGCTGCGCGCGCGCTCGGTGACGTCGTGCCCGGCACCGGCCTGAGTCTCGCCGCGCAAGGCGCTGTTGGCGTTGCCGCGCTTTCAGGCGCGCTCAACGAGACCCCGGTGAGGCTTGCTGGCACCGAGTCTCGTGCAGTTCATGGCGCCCCAACGACTATCGCCGAGCGGTTGAGTCGCATCCCGAGTGCCGCCGAGGATCACGGCGCGCAGGTCGTCATTGAAAAGTACAGCGCGCCATCCCAGCCTGATCGGTTCGCCGTTTACGTCGCTGGAACGGCAGGTTTCGCTGCCGAAACCGGCACAGAACCGTGGGACCTTGCGAGCAATGTCCACAACGCGATCGGCGGTGGCAGCGGATCGTACCAATCGGTCGTGCAAGCGATGAAGGAGGCAGGGGTGACTTCCGATTCGCTCGTGCAGTTGACCGGGTATTCGCAGGGTGCTGCGGTTGCAGCCCTGATCGCATCGTCCGGGGACTACAACGTTCACTCCCTGGCAAGTTTCGGTGGCCCGATCGGTCAGATGAATCTCCCGGCGGAGGTGCCGGCCGTCATCGTTGAGCACCGCGATGACATTGTCCCGGCCCTCGGTGGCTACCAGTCGAACCATCACGCGATAATCGTCGAACGCGAGGCCTTCGCCGGGCGAGACATCCCGACCGACAGGCCGCTGCCGGCCCATCAGCTCGATGAGTATCTCGAGACGGCGCGGCTGATGGATTCCAGTCAGCAAGCTCGGCTTACCGCCGCGATCGAGCAGCTGAACTCGTTCAGCGAGGGATCAACGAGCGTGGCGGCAATGGCCTACCGGTTCGAACGCACATCGGAGTCGGCCCCGTTGCCCCCGCGGTGATTCGAACTACCGCTTGGAACGCATGATCGGCCGGAGCAGGATTCCGATGAGAGAGTTGAGTATCCCGAGCACGAGCGCCCCGAGCACGCCCCACCAGAAGCCGTCAACGACGAGTCCAAACCCGAACAAGCTTGAGAGCCATGCCGCCAAGAGCAGCAGCAGCCCGTTCACGATGAGCGAGATGAGGCCCAGCGTAAGGATGTACAGGGGAAACGCGACGATGCGGATGAAGTTCCCAATAATCCCGTTAACGATTCCAAAGATCACGGCAACGAGCAGGTAGGTCAGCACAATCTCGAGCGTGCCGCCCGGCTCGAACGGCACGACCCGAACGCCTGCAACTATCAGGGTCGTCAGCCAGAGGGCGACCGCATTGATCAAGAGCCGCACGATGAGTGTCATGACTCAACTATGCACCTGGCGGCAGAGTCGTCGCAATTATGCTTGGGGGGTGCCAGAGTCAACAGTGCGTTTACGACCCGAGATCGCCTCGATGGTGCCGTACCGCCAAGGCCGTGCCGCTGCAACAGACGCGTTCAAGCTCTCGTCGAACGAGAATCCATTTGAACCGCTCCCTGCCGTACTCGAAGCACTCCGCGAAAGCACCATCAATAGGTACCCGGATGCCTCGGCGGCGGTGTTGCGCGATCGGCTTGCTCGGCGTCATTTCGTAACCCCGGAGCAAATACAGGTCGGCGCCGGGTCGGTGTCAGTGCTCGCGCAACTGATTACTGCTGCGGCGGCCCCAGGCAACGAGGTCGTGTACGCCTGGCGCAGTTTTGAGGCCTACCCGTTGCTTGTCGCTATCGCGGGTGCGACAAGCGTTGCCATACCGAACACCTCGGACCACCGGCACGATCTGGCAGCAATGGCAGCTGCCGTCAACGACCGAACCCGCCTTGTCATCGTCTGCAGCCCGAACAACCCGACGAGCTCAATCGTCACTCACGACGAGTTCGTCGAGTTCATGACGTCTGTGCCGCAAGACGTGCTCGTCGTGCTCGACGAGGCATACGCTGAGTTTGTCATCGACGAGTCGGCAGTTCGCGGTGATCGGGTTCTGGCCAACTATCCGAACCTCGTGTTGCTCCGCACGTTCTCCAAAGCCTTTGGGCTGGCTGGCCTCCGAATCGGCTACGCCGTAGGTCCGGAGTACGTGATGGATGCCGCGAGGTCAGTCGCAATTCCGCTTTCCGTCACCGAGCAAGCACAGCGCGCGGCGCTTGTGTCGCTGGACCACGAGGCCGAGTTGCTTGAGCGGGTCGCGAGACTCAATGAGGTGCGTGACCGAGTCGACGCCGGTCTTCGCGCGCAAGGCTGGGCCCATCCACAGCCGCACGGCAATTTCGTCTGGCTGCCGACCGCCGAAAACACCACTGCAGCAGCCGAGGTTTTCGTCCACCACGGAATCGTCGCGCGGGCGCTTGGTGAAGGACTCAGGGTGTCGATCGGCGAGCGGGAGTCTGTCGAACAGCTTCTCATGGCAGCCGCGGAGGTTGTGGCTCTGCAACGAACAGGCCTCGCTGTCGCCGCGCTAGATTAGTCGAATGCCTTACACAGCAGCAACGGTTCAGTTGCTCACACCAGAGGGCACCCTCGCCGAAAGCGAGGTCGCAGAGCAGTACCTCCCACTGATTGCGGCTCTGACCGACGATCAGTTGCGCGATTTCCATCGTCATATGGTGGTCATGCGTCGCTTCGACATCGAAGCGGCCAACCTCCAACGGCAAGGCCAGCTCGCGCTGTGGATCCCGAGCATTGGCCAAGAGGCAGCGCAAGTGGGTTCCGGTCTGGCAACCCGAGCCCAGGATCACGTCTTTCCGGCATACCGCGAGCACGTTATCGCGCGAATCCGTGGCGTCGATCTGCTGAAGATTATTGCGATGCTGCGCGGACTCAGCCACGGAGGCTGGGATCCCGCCGAGCACGGGAACTTTCATCTGTACACCCTCGTCATCGGGTCACAGACCCTTCACGCGACCGGCTATGCGATGGGCATCACTCTCGACGGTGCGACGGCGACCGGAGATGCCGAAACCGACCAAGCGGTCATCGTCTATTTCGGCGACGGGGCATCGAGCCAAGGCGACGTCAGCGAGGCGCTTGTTTTCGCCGCGAGCTACCAAACACCCCAGGTGTTCTTCCTGCAGAACAACCACTGGGCCATCTCAGTGCCGGTCTCGCGCCAGTCGCGAACCCCGCTCTACCTTCGTCCGTCTGGCTTCGGAATCCCGGGCATCCAGATCGATGGGAACGACGTGCTCGCGAGTTATGCGGTTACTCGAGACAATCTTGATGCCGCCCGCTCCGGCGGCGGGCCGCGCTTCATCGAAGCGTTGACCTATCGCATGGGTGCGCACACGACCAGTGATGACCCGACGAAGTACCGCGCAGATGACGATCTGCGCTTCTGGGCCGAGCGCGATCCGATCGCCCGCTTCGAAACGTATCTTCGCGGTCGTGGAGAATCGGATGCCTTCTTCGCCGAGATCGCGGTCGAAGGTGACGACCTGGCTTCGGATGTGCGCCGTCGCGTCGTCGAGTTGGTGCCGCCGGTGGCATCCACCATGTTCGATCACGTCTACAGCGATCCGCACCCGCTCATGGACGAGCAACGCGCCTGGCTTGCTGAGTACGAGGCATCGTTCGAAGAAGGCGCCCCGTGACAGTGGAACAGCAGAGCATCACGAAAAAGCAGGGCGTCATCGAACAGCTCAGCATGGCCAAGGCCATCAACAACGGTCTTCGCGCGAGCCTTGCAGCCGACGATCGCGTACTCCTGATGGGCGAAGATATCGGTCCGCTCGGTGGAGTTTTTCGCGTGACCGAAGGGCTGCAAGCGGAGTTCGGCGACACTCGCGTGCTCGACACACCGCTTGCTGAGTCCGGCATCATCGGCACCGCGATCGGGCTCGCTATGCGTGGCTACCGGCCAGTGTGCGAGATTCAGTTCGACGGGTTCATCTTTCCTGGCTTCGATCAGATCACCTCGCAGTTGGCCAAGATGACAGCGCGGCACGAAGGCTCGGTGAGCATGCCAGTGGTGATCCGCGTGCCATACGGCGGTCACATTGGCGCTATCGAGCATCATCAGGAGAGCCCGGAAGCCTATTTCGCGCACACGCCCGGCTTGCGTTCGCTCAGCCCGTCGACGCCACACGACGCCTATTGGCTGATTCAGGAAGCCATTGCGAGCAACGACCCAGTGTTGTTTTTCGAGCCGAAGAGCCGCTATTGGGCCAAAGGTGACGTCGACACCTCTTCAAGCGGCATCCCCACTCACAGCAGCAAGGTCGCGCGCGAAGGCACCGAGGTGACGCTCATCGGGCACGGTGCCGTTGTCAGCATGCTGCTGGATGCCGCGGCGCTCGCCGCCGAAGAAGGCACCAGTATCGAGGTTGTCGACCTGCGCTCTCTGTCGCCGATCGACTATGCGCCGCTGGTGGCTTCCGCTCAAAAGACCGGACGCGTCGTGGTCGTGCAGGAGGCGCCGGGGAACGTGAGCGTTGGCTCCGAGATTGCGGCAACGGTCACCGAGAGAGCTTTCTATTCGCTTGAGGCGCCAGTGCTTCGCGTGAGCGGCTTCGACACCCCGTTCCCGCCAGCCAAGCTCGAGTCCGTCTACCTTCCCGATGTCGACCGCATTCTCGATGCCGTCGACCGAGTGCTGGCGTATTGAACATGGAGGCACACCGTGGCTGATTCCTCGTTCCCATTGCCCGATGTCGGTGAAGGACTCACCGAGGCCGAGATCGTCTCCTGGAAGGTCAAGCCCGGGGACACGGTCATGATCAACCAAGTGTTGGTCGAGATCGAAACGGCCAAGTCGCTCGTGGAGCTGCCGTCGCCGTTCGCGGGCACCGTCACGGCGCTCCTCGTGGAGGAGGGCGCCACAGTTGAGGTTGGCACGCCGATCATCACGGTGCGCTCGCAAGGTGGAACGGTGCAGCTCGCAGCGCCCGGAGACGACGACACCATGGGGACGATTGCCGACACCGCAGCGACGGTTGCGCACGGTGACGAGAAGCCCCCCGCAGTGCTCGTTGGTTATGGCGCGCCTGGCCATGTCGCTTCACGTCGGCGCCGAGGGGCTGGCGCACCGGCCGAGCCAATTCCGGCGGCACCGGTTGCCATGCCCGCGAGCTCTCCGACTCGCCCGACGTCCGTTCCCGCGGCCCAAACCGGCCTCATCATCGCCAAACCTCCGATCCGCAAGCTCGCGAAGGACCTGGGCGTCGATCTTGCCAGCGTCACAGTGACGGGCCTTGCCGGCGAGATCACACGCGACGACGTCATCCGTCAGGCCTCACAGGCGAGCGTGTTTCGCAACATTCAGACACCGGAGTGGGGCACCGAACGCGAGGAGCGCATCCCAGTCAAGGGCGTTCGCAAGGCGATCGCTACCGCCATGGTGCAGAGCGCATTCTCCGCCCCGCACGTGAGCATTTTCACCGATGTGGATGCCACGCGAACCATGGAGTTCGTCAAGCGCCTCAAGAACTCCGCCGACTTCGCGGGAGTCCGCGTCAGCCCGTTGCTCATCATGGCCAAGGCGCTCATCTGGGCGGTGCGCCGTAATCCGACCGTGAACTCGAGTTGGACAGACAAAGAGATTGTCGTGCACCACTACGTCAATCTCGGCATCGCCGCGGCGACCCCGAGAGGTCTCATCGTTCCCAATGTGAAGGACGCGCACGAGCTCTCGCTCATCGACCTCGCGACCGCTCTCGAACAGCTCACGATCACAGCGCGCGACGGCAAGACCCAGCCGGCCGATATGACGCGCGGCACGATCACGATCACGAATATTGGCTCATACGGCATGGATACCGGCACGCCCATCCTCAACCCGGGAGAAGCGACCATCATCGCGCTTGGAACCATCAAGCAGAAACCGTGGGTGGTCGACGGCGAGGTGCGAGCGCGCTTCGTTACGACTGTCGGCGCGAGCTTCGATCACCGTATCGTCGACGGGGATGTCGCGAGCCGGTTCGTCGCCGATCTCGCGAGCGTGCTCGAGGAGCCGGCGCTGCTGCTGGACTGACCTTTTTGGTGCACCGCCGCCGCTGTGGCGCACATGGGTCTCACATTGCGGTTTGCGACATGCTCCTCGCCGCAAACCGGGTCGCGCTTCGGCGGGCCGCTGCGGCTTAAGTTGCACGCCTGAGCCCGCTATGAAACACTGTTGATAACGAATCTCATTACGGTTATCGCGAGTGAATAGGAACATGCCCCATGATTAACGCCCGCTTCAGAACTCTCGGTCTCGGCGCGCTCGCAGTCTCAGCGCTTGCTCTCAGCGGATGCGCAGCCCCCGTGTCCAACTCGACGGACGATGGCGTCCTGAAGGTCGTCGCGTCAACGAGCGTTTACGGCAATATCGCCGAGCAAATCGCCGGTGGTCGTGCCGAGGTCGTCAGCATCGTGTCGAGCGCAGCGCAAGACCCGCACAGCTACGAGGCATCCGCTCAAGATCAACTGACAATTTCACAGGCTGACCTCATCATCGAGAATGGCGGTGGCTATGACCCGTTCATTGACACGCTCATTGCTGGGTCAGGTTCGACCGCCGTTGTGATCAACGCAAGCGAGGTTTCCGGACTCATTGAAGGGGGGAATGAGCACGTTTGGTACAGCCTGTCGGATGTCACGAAGGTCGCCGGAACCATAGCAGCCGAACTCTCAGAGCTTGACTCTGCTAATGCGGAAGAGTACAACGCCAACTACGATGCGTTCGCCGCTGAGATCGCGGAACTTCAGGAACAGGCGACGGCCGTTCGGGCGACTGCGGCCGGCGGAATCGCCGCGGTCACCGAGCTGATCGCGGTGTATTTGCTAGAGGAGATCGGCCTGGTGAACGAGACGCCGGCTGACTTCACCGAAGCAATCGAGGAGGGTGCAGATGTTTCGCCGTCCGCACTGCAAGCGGTCCTGACCCTCATTGCAAGCGGCAGGGTGGTTGTTCTCGCTTACAACAGCCAGACCGAGAGTCCAGAAACCGAGCGGGTCCGCGAAGCGGCGGAAGCAGCCGGGGTTCCCGTTGTCTCGTTCCTCGAGACCCTGCCGGAGGGGTCAGACTATGTCTCATGGCAGAAGGCGAACCTCGAAGCGCTCGCGGCGGCGCTCGGTTCGTGATTGACGAGCCATCCGATCGCGGGGTCCTAGAGATTCGGGACGGTGCGCTCGGCTTTGCTCACCGGAGCGTCTGGCGTGGGCTTGACCTCACCGTCGTGCCGGGCGAGTTTGTCGCAGTACTTGGTGCAAACGGCTCAGGAAAAACCACGTTGCTCAAGGCGATTCTTGGCCAGTATCCTCTCGATGTCGGGTCGATTTTCGTCGACGGGCAACCCGCGCGGCGGGGAGACCGACGCATCGGGTATGTTCCTCAGCAGAAGATTGTGCCGCCAGGAACTCCGCTCCGCGGGCGAGATCTGGTCGCCCTGGGCGTCAACGGCCACCGCTTTGGTTTGCCGATCGTCTCGCGCGCGCTGAGGGCACGCGTGGATGAGCTCGTCACGTCGGTCGGGGCTAGCGAGTATGCGAATCGTCCGGTGGGTGAGCTTTCTGGCGGTGAACAACAGCGCCTTCGAATTGCGCAGGCGCTTGCTGATGATCCGATTTTGTTGTTGTGTGACGAGCCTCTCATGAGCCTCGATCTGCACCATCAGCGCGCGGTGGCTGAACTCATCGATGCGCGACGACGGGACCACAACACTGCGGTCGTCTTCGTCACCCACGACGTGAATCCCATCCTCGGCATGGTCGATCGCGTGCTCTACCTTGCCGAGGGACGGTTCACGATCGGAACGCCGCAGGAAGTGCTGCGGAGCGAGGTGTTGACCGAGCTCTACGGCACCCCGGTCGAGGTCATCAGGAGTCGAGGACGGGTGTTCATCGCCGGCATTCCGGACGGATCTCACCACCACGACGACGAGGCCATCAGATGACTCTTGATGAGCTTCTCGGGCAACTGTTCGACTTCAGCAACTACGGGCAGTTGCTCGTGCTCGTACAGAACTCGATCATTGCGGCTGCCGTGTTGGGAATCGTCGGTGGGCTCATCGGGGTCTTCGTGATGCAGCGCGACATGGCTTTCGCGGTGCACGGAATCAGCGAGCTCTCGTTCGCGGGCGCAGCCGGTGCGCTTCTGCTCGGTGCAAACGTCGTCGCGGGCTCTCTCGTCGGCTCGCTCATCGCCGCCGCGATCATCGGTCTGCTCGGCGCTCGCGCGCGCGACCGCAACTCGATCATCGGCGTGCTCATGCCGTTCGGCCTCGGCCTTGGGCTGCTCTTTCTCGCGCTCTACCCCGGTCGAAGCGGCAACAAGTTTGGGCTGCTCACGGGTCAGATCATCTCGGTGAACATTCCGCAACTCGGGCTGCTGATCGGCATCAGCATCCTCGTGCTGGCGGTGCTGCTCTTCATCTGGCGACCACTCACCTTCGACAGCCTTGACTCAGAGGTTGCCGCAGCACGCGGGGTACCAACGCGGGGCCTGTCCTTCACCTTCATGGTGCTCCTCGGCCTCACGGTAGCGGTGTCGGTGCAGATCATCGGTGCGCTACTCGTGTTGGCACTGCTAGTGACTCCGGCAGCCGCTGCGCTCCGGCTGTCGTCATCGCCGGTGCTTGTGCCGGTGCTCAGCATGCTTTTTGGCCTCGTGTCGGCCGTCGGCGGCATCCTACTTGCGATCGGCGGGTCGTTGCCGATCAGCCCGTACATCACCACGATCTCGTTCCTCATTTACGTCGTTGCTCGCATCATCGGTACAGCGAAGTCCCGCACACGCCGACGCCGCGGCGGTTCGCCCGCGGGGCGTGTTCCCAGCACGCCGATTATGGTTGGAGAGTGACGGTAAAGCGGAACACCTGGCAGCGCGAAGCCGTGCGCGAGGCCCTCAGCGAGTCGGAAGGCTTCGTCAGCGCTCAGGGCCTGCACTCCCACTTGCGGGATGGTGGTTCCCCGATTGGGCTCGCGACCGTCTATCGCGCGCTCGCCGATCTAGCAACCCAAGGCGAAGCCGACTCTCTGCAGCAAGAGGGCGAGAGCCTCTTTCGAGCCTGCACGCCGGGTAGTCACCACCACCACCTGATCTGCCGCAATTGCGGGCTCACTGTCGAGATCGAGGCGGATGCTGTCGAGGAGTGGGCGAGGAACGTCGCAGCCGAGCATGGGTTCACCCAACCGAATCACATCGTCGACGTGTTCGGGCTGTGTGCGGAGTGCTCGCTGGCTTGAGCCCGATCGCTGAGTGCGCTGCCGCTTGTTGAGTGCGCGGCTGCTGCAGCGGCCGCGCGGTCGACAAACTACCGCGCGGTACGACTTGAGCGGTCGGTGACGTATGCGAACGCGAGAGCTCCGAGCTTGGCTCGCGTGAGTGATCCGCCATGCACAACGTCGCGGATGGTGCGCAGTGCGAACGCCGGCCCCTGCACAAGCATCGTTGTCACGACCGACTCTTCCCACGCAGCCAGCTCGTCGCGGATCTTCTCCGGCGGTCCGATCAGCGCGATTTCCTCAACGAGCTTCGTCGGAACCGCCGCGATCGCCTCGGCCTTCTTGCCAGCCAGATACAAGTCTTGGATGCGATCCGCGGCATCCGAAAACCCGAGCCGATCGATCACATTGCGGTGATAGTTCGCGCCCTTCGCCCCCATGCCGCCGACGTAG
>Ga0163144_10001566_pt1 | contig 53652 bp, 32 predicted proteins | sample OliLak19BULKMAT1_FD_123175 | JGI IMG/M metagenome (GOLD analysis project Ga0163144, IMG submission 123175) | Freshwater microbial mat bacterial communities from Lake Vanda, McMurdo Dry Valleys, Antarctica - Oligotrophic Lake LV.19.BULKMAT1 | ecosystem: Environmental > Aquatic > Freshwater >... | reverse complement strand
CTGCGCAGGCTCGCACCCCAAAAGACTCCCGCAGTTGAACCGGGCTCCGACCGGGATTGGTCCGCAAGCTCCATTTGGGGCAGCGATGCGAGGTCTGGGGGTGGAGGCGCCTTGTTGGCTGGAGTGTTGCCTTGGTTGAGAATTGCCAACTCGAAGCCGCAATCCCCGGACCTCGCATCGCGGGGTTCGCGCTCTGGCCTCAACGACTGTCCGGGAGCCCTCCCGGCGATAGGAGGCGGGACCGGGCGGTCCCGTCGCGGCCTCCGCGAGGCCACCTACAACCGAGCCGGCTTGCAGTCCGGGTTGTCGGCCACGCATTCCCTACGCTCCGATCCATTGAAAACAGCGAAGAACCGGTTGTGTAAAAGCCCGCGCTTCGTCGGGATCTTCGCGGTGGATTGTCGCCTGCGATTGAACTCCCGGCGCTTCCGGGTGTCTGCAGGGAACATAGCATTTGCTTTCGGTGACGAATGCGGTATTTGATTAGGCTCCTAACTATCTCAATCGCTCAATGGCTCAACGAGCCCCCTCTAGTCAGACCCACTGCGTTTGCGCTCCTTTTCACCACCGACCCTGAACCGTCTGGGCTTTCGCGCCGGCCTCCGGCTCGCCGTGGCCTCTGCTTTGGCCGGAGGTTGGGCGGGTGCTGGAATTGCGATCCGGGCCGCGGAACAAAACTACTGGCCGGCGTGGGTCGGCCAGCCCGTGGCTGACGGAACCGGTTCGCGGATCGAGTCCTGGGTTGCGGCGGGCCCGCTTGGGTTTTGGCGTCCGCGTCCGAGCGAGGGGCCGGGCGATCAGGCTTCGACGGTGGGCGGAGTGCGTCCCTTCTATGTCTGGAAGCAGGCACCTGACGGCCACCTGCGGGAGGCGTTCGGACTTTATCCGTTCTTCACCTACCGCGCCCATGTAGGAGGGGCGCAGGCGTGGAGTTTCTTCAATCTGATCAACTACCGCACGGTCGCCGCCCAGGTCGAACCGGCCAATCGGTCCGATCGATTTCAGGCGTTCGACGTCTGGCCGTTTTATTTCTCCCTGTCGACCGGAGATCCTGCTCGCGATTACAAGGCCGTCTTTCCGGTTGCGGGCGCGGTGAAGCAGCGGTTCGGACAGGATCGCTTTTCCTGGGTGCTTTTTCCGCTCTATGGCCGGTTCGAGAAAAAGGGCGTGGTCACGACCACGGTCCCGTGGCCTTTCCTCAAGATTATCGCGGGTGAAGGTCACCGGGGTGTCGAACTCTGGCCGCTCTATGGTCAGCGAGGCCGACCCGGCGATTACCGCGAGCGTTTTCTGTTCTGGCCCCTGTTCTACAAGAACGAGTCGGAGCTCTCGAAACCGCAGCCCACGGTCAATTTCGGGGCGCTCCCTTTCTACGCCAGCGATCGCAGCGAGGGGTATGTCAGCGAGACCTGGGTCTGGCCCTTCTTCGGATATGTCGACCGCACCGCCCCCTATCGGTATCATGCCAAGAACTACTTCTGGCCTTTCTTTGTCCAGGGCGAGGGGGACGAGCGCCGGGTCAACCGCTGGGCACCCCTCTACACCCATTCGGTGATCAAGGGCACCGACAAGCGCTGGGTGCTCTGGCCGCTGTGGCGCCAGGCCCGCTGGCAGGAGGGGGTGCTGGAGCAGACCAAGACGCAGTTGCTCTTCTTCCTCTACAACTCGACCCACCAGCGCAGCCTGGCCAATCCCGCGGCGGCTCCGGCCCGCAAGCTGCACGTCTGGCCGCTTTTCTCCTCCTGGAACAACGGTGCCGGCCGCCAACAGGTCCAGGCGCTCAGCCCGATCGAAGTCTTCTTCCCGCACAACGAGCCGATGCGCCTGACGTGGTCACCGTTGTTTGCCCTCTATCGCTACGACCACCAGGCCAACGGGGATGTCCGGCACTCCCTGCTCTGGGACGGCGTGACCTACCGGCACGGGACCGATGCGGACGAACGCGAGTTCAATCTCGGGCCGGTTCTGCAGGTCGCGTCCCGGGGTGACACTCGGCGGGTCGCGCTGCTCCGCGGGCTGGTCGGCTTCAGGCGGTCTCCTGGCCAGAAATGGTGGCGCCCCTTTTTCGGTGACTTCAATGCTTCCCTTGCATCGCCAGCCGATGCCCGCCCATGAATCGCATCCATGAACTTCTCGAGGCCTTCGGCAGCGCTCTCCTTCTGGCGTTTCGCTCGTTTCGCTCCCTGCCCGCGGCGCCGCGCATTCTCAAGCGCACCGCCGAGCAAGGGTATCTCGCCGGCTATACCACGCTGCCGATCGTCACCATCCTCCTGTTCTTCATCGGCGCGGTGCTGGCCCTGCAGGCGGGGAACACCTTGCGGGACTTCGGCGCCAAGCAGTTGATCGGCACCCTGGTCGGAGAGTCGATCGCCCGCGAGCTCGGTCCGGTGATGGTCGCGATTCTCCTGGCCGGGCGCGTCGGCTCCGCCGTCACCGCCGAGCTCGCCTCGATGAAGGTCTCGGGCGAGGTCGATGCGCTGATCACGATGAACATTCCCCCGGAGCGTCTGCTGGTGCTTCCGCGCCTGCTCGCCGTGCTCCTGGTCATGCCGGTGCTGACCATCATCGGCAACATCATCGGCTGGTTTGGCGGCGCGGTGGTCTGCGCCGGAGTCAGCACCATCGGCGTCGAGCCGGAGATGTACTTCCAGAGCCTCAAGCAGTATCTGACGATGGGTGACATCATCAAGGGCCTGGTGAAGGCGGAGATCTTCGGTTTCACCATCATGCTGATCGCCTGCAGCACCGGCCTGCGCACCCGGGGCGGACCCCGCGAGATTGGCTTCGCCGTGACCAAGTCGGTCGTTTTCTCACTCATCGCCATCCTCACGCTCGATTACTTCATCACCAAGGCGCTCGACTGATCGGCACCGCGGCCCCTCGCGATTCCCCCTTCCGGCTGAACCCTTCCGAATCATGGCCAAGACTCCTCCTCCCTCGTTGATCCGCGACGACCGCAACCCGGTCAAGGTCGAGGTGTCCGGGCTGAACAAGAGCTACGGCAGCCAGGTCGTGCTCACCGATGTGACCTTCGATGTGAAGCCGGGCGAAATCTTCGGCATCATGGGGCCCAGCGGTTCCGGCAAAAGCGTGCTCCTGCGGCATATCGCGGGACTGGAATCGTCCACCAGTGGCACTGTGACGATCAGTGGGGAGGATCCCCGCAAGCCGGAGACCCGGGATCGTTTTGCGGTCGCGATGGTTTTTCAAAGCGGGGCGCTCTTCAACTCGCTGAGCGTCTACGACAACCTTGCGCTCTATCCGCTCGAGCACCGCCTTTGCCCGAAGAGTGAGATTCGTGATCGGGTGATGCGGGCGCTCCGCATCCTCTCGATCGAGAGCGCGGTGGACAAGCTGCCGGCCGAGCTCTCCGGGGGCATGAAAAAACGCGTCGCGATCGCGCGCGCGCTGGTCATGGAGCCGCAGTTGATTCTCTACGACGAGCCCACCAGCGAGCTCGATCCGGTGATGGGCGCGACCATCGCCGAGATCATCGCGACGCTGAAGGAGCAATTCACCGTGACCACCATCGTGGTCACGCACGACCGCGACCTGGCCCTGACGATCGCGGACCGGATTGCGGTGATCCACCAGGGCAGGCTCCGCGCGGTGCTCCCCCCGGCCGAGCTGCGGCGCAGCACCGACGGCGTGATCAACGACTTCCTCAATCCGAAAATCGACGTTCGCAATCCCCGTTTCAAGCAACTGGAAGCCACCCATGAATAATGCCCAAATGTCGGCCCGTGTGGGCCTTTTCTTCCTGCTCGGTGTCGCCCTGATCTGGGTCACCTTCGAGGCGCTGACCAGCGGCAAGGTCAGGCGGGACCGCGGTTATCGGATCATCGCCCATTTCACCAACGTGAAGGAACTCAAGGGGGGCGACGAGGTGCGCATGGCCGGCGTCAAGGTCGGCTCCGTCAGCGAGACCCGCCTCTCCGGGCGCCGCGCCGAGGTGGTCTTCCTGATCGATCCCAAGGTGCAGATCGCCCAGGACTCCGTCGCCACCATCGGCATGGCCGGCCTGCTCGGCGCCAACTATGTCTCGCTCGATCTCGGCACCGAGGGTGCGGGTTTTCTTCTGCCGGAAAACGAGATCCGAACGGCCGATACACCGGACCTGAATACGATCGTTTCCCAGCTCGGGGACATCGGGAAAAAGATCGATGGCGCGCTCAGCCAGTTCACCGGGGCGATGGGCGGCGCGGAAGGCAACGGCCTGCTGGGAAAACTCGATCGCCTGGTCGACGACAATACCAAGCGGGTGACGCAGATCACCACCGACCTGAGCGACATCACCGCCAAGGTCAACAAGGGTGAGGGCGCCCTCGGCAAGCTGATCAACGATCCCGCCGCTTACGAGTCGTTGGTGTCCACTCTCGGAGAGATCAGGCAGGCCGCGGGTGAGGCCAAGACGTTTGTCGCCAGCACCCAGGGTCTGATCGACCAGGTCAAAAGCGGCAAGGGCACCCTCGGATCGCTGCTCTATGACGACGAGGCCGGCCAGAACATCAAGGTGGTGGCGAAGAACCTGCGCGAACTCTCGGACAAACTGAACAAGGGCGAGGGCACGCTGGGACGCCTGATGGTTGATGATTCTCTCTTCCGCGATGCCCAGGGCATCATGCGCAAGGTCGATCGCGCGGTCGACGGCCTCGCCGACCAGGGTCCGATCACCGCCGTGGGCGTCGCCGCCAACGCCCTCTTCTGATTCCCGCCTTCCCGCCGCCGCGCATGGGCGTCATGTAAGCCCGTTGTAGGCGGTCCCGCGTACGCGGAAAGGCCGCGACGAGACCGCTTGGTTCCCCTTCCGTTGTAGGTGGCCTCGCTGAGGCCGCGGGATTGGCATCGCCATGACAACCCTGACGACGGAGGCGGGAGCGTTAGGTCCCGTCGCGGCCTTCCCGCAGTCGCGGGACCGCCTACAACGGAGGCGGAATTCGTCTCCTTCCGTCTCCTTTAGTGGCCGCCCATGCGCAGGCGAGGGACGGTGCCGTTTATGGTCCTACGGTGCCAGCTTCGCCTCCTCCAGCCACCAGCCATCTGCTTTTCGGGTCAGGAGCCCGGTGACGGCCTGGTCCTTTTTCGCCGCCTTCAGGGTCGCTTCGTCGACCTTCAGCAGCATGGTCATGGCGCGCATGACCCCGGGGATCTCCTCGTGTTTGACCACCAGCGCCCCGCGATCGTGCCGGATGTCGAGGATCACGCCCTTGAGCGGGTTACGCGCCGGTTGATCCCCCGGTTTTGCCGGAACCCCCGGCAGTTTATCCGAACGGACGTCATGGGAGTGCGCGCCGGGGTGTTCCCCCGCGGAGAGACGGCTGGCCAGCGCCAGGGCCGTGATGGAAAGCAGGCTACGGACAATTTGAGTCGTCATGGGAAAGGAGAACCGCGGTAAGGATGTCATCCATTAGATGACATCCTTGGAATTCGGCATTTTTTTGGTTGGGTGAGAAGCGTGTGCTTTCCGTCGGGATGTCATCTAATGGATGACATCCGATCCGGGGTTCAGTTCAGTCGTTTGAGCAGGTCTTCCGGCGTCCAGAGGGAGCCGTCGATGCGGTGGATGATGCGGCCGTCGCGGTCGATCAGGAGGGTGGCGAGCGTGTGCTTGAAGATGTTCTCGCCCGGCTCGGCGAGGACGCCGAATTGGCGGAGGAGGTCGCGGATGGCGGAATCGGGGCCGGTGAGGAACGAGAAGTTGGACGAGTCGATGCCACGGGCCGATGCGTAGCCCTTGAGCACGGGGGGCGTGTCGTGGGCGGGGTCGAGGGTGATTGAGATGAACTCGACATCCGGCAGGCCCCGCTCGCGGACCAGACGCTGGAGGGCGGCCATTTTGGCGGTTGCGGCCGGGCACATCGTGGCCACGGGGCAGCGGGTGAAGATGAAGTTGAGGACCACGCGGCGTCCGCGAAAGCGTTCAAAGGCGACGAGTTCACCCTCCTGGTTGTAGAGCGTGAAGCGGGGTGCGTTCTCGCCGACCTCGCGGAACACCGCCTTGCCGCGAATCTGGGTCTCCTGGCGCAGCTCGGCGGCCGCGGCGGCCGCGATCCGCTCCTTTTCAGTGTCGAGGATCCGGATACCCTCGAGCTGGAAGGTGCCGGGTTCCGGCTGGGTCATGCGCGCGGCCAGCCGCTGGCCCTCCTTGAAGGAGCCGAAGTCGGCGTCCCCGATGGTGAACTCCATGGTCATCTCCGGCATGTAGCCCGGGATTTCCTCGTGGTGCACCAACAGGGTCCGTCGTTCCGCAGAAAGACCGACGATCTCACCCTTGATGTCGTGGACTTCGAGGGCGGTGGAGTTGACCGGAGGAGCAACGGATTGGCGCGGGGAGCATCCTACCCCCACAAGGGATGAAAGCAGGAGGACGGAGGCAAGCGTGAGTCGGGGAGGGCGGTTCATGTCCTTGAGGATCGAGGATTTTTGTGAGGATGGAGAAGGGGCATCAGTTGGCGGGCCTCTCTGGAGCACAGACCTCGGGCTTGCCGGACACCGAGGCGCTGACGGCCGGCAGGATGGGGGCGGGGCCGCCGAACTCGGACGAGTCCCATTCGCGAACGCGGACCTGGGTCGGCTCTCCGGGCTGGGTCCACGAAAGAATGAATCGACCCTCTCCACGAGCGGCGGCACGTGGAAAGCCGCTGGTGCGCGCTTGCGACGAGTCTGCGAGGAGATGCGCCGTCGAGAGTTGGCCGCCGGGAAAGATCCGGCGGGCATAGATTCCAGCCGCATTGTCGCCGGACTTTGATTCCATCCAGATCAGAATCGAAGAGCCGTCGGACAGGGTGACAAGATCCAAACGCCCGATGGGCTTGCCGAGATCAATCGGCAACGCGGGACCGAAGGTGGCACCGCCATCGAAGGACTGTTTGGCCTGAACCCGAGGCACGCCGCCGGCCAGGGTGAACCAGGCCGCAGTCACGTTCTCGCCTCGCGCGTCCGCGGCCGGCCCATTGACCGGACAGGCCGGGATCATCCAGCCGTCGTCGTGAAGGGATGCCGGGGGGGCCCACTGTTTTCCGTTGAAGAGGGCGCGGCGGATGTCGCGAATTTCCTCTGAGGTGCGGCCGCGATAGGCGACGAAGACGCGGTCGCCTGGCAGGACCGTGAGCGTGGTCTGGCAGCAGGTGCAGACATCCGGGTCCACGATCCAATCCGCCGCGGTCGTTCCGTCGGCCCGGAGGAGACGCGATCGCAATCGCATCGAAGGCGGAGTGAGTTCTCCTGGTTTGCGCTCGACGCGTGGGGGGCGCGGAGCACCGGGTGGACGGGGAGGTCGCGTGCTCTCCAGCCAGACAGCGATCAACCGCCCTCCGGAGAGAGGCGCGAGGCTGACGAATTCATGGCCGAGGGGCGCTGGCGTCGACCACGTTGAACCCGCGTCCTTTGAGCGCGCAATCCAACCCTCGTATCCATGGACATCTTCACCGGCGTGACTTTGAAGCCACTGCGCCCACAGTGTCCCGTCAGTACCGACAATCATCGAAGCGAAATCCGCCCAGTTTTCCATGAGGAGCGGATTCGAGACGACCTGACGCACGTCGCTCCAGGTTCGTTCGTTCGGGGCGAGTGTGGAGAGGTAAAGACCGCGTTCCCGCGGTTGCCGTCCGGGTGCGCACCATGTCAGGTAGAGAGTGCCGTCCGGTCCGGCGACGAGATTGGACTCGCCACTTTCGGGGCCTGCGGGAGAAACCAGCCCGGGGCGTTGGTCGAAGCGCGGCAAGGCATGGCCGGGGGGGAGGGAGGTGGAGGCGGTCTTCACTTCACCCAGCGAAACCGTCAGGTTGCCCCAGATGCTCCCCCAGTCGGCTTCAGGCACACCCTGAAGACGGACCATATGGACGATGCTGAACATCCAGACGCCTCCGGTGGGCAGAGCGAACGACACTCCACCTTGAGGATCGCTGCGGGAGGCGAGCGTCCGGAGTTGATCGCCCGTTCGCTGCCAGCCGCGCACCAAGGCACCTTCAAGTGGCCGGCCTTCGAACAGGAGCGTCGCCCGAAACACGCCAGCTCCTGGAAGTTCAAGGCTCGGTGCCATGGGTACGATCTCAAGACGCTGACCGGTCGATTGGTATCCGCCGGTATCGTTCCGGTCTCCCACCCGGATGACGGTCTTGACACACCGTACATACCGCTCGCGTCCCGGCAGGTTGGCCGAACCTTCCAGGTTGCGCTGCTCGATCACCCGCTCGAGACCCTCCGCTTTCAGGTAGTCGTTGAATTTTTTGGCCTCGAGGGTGATGAGGCTCGGCGTGCTGTCGACGGCGATGAGGTGGAACCCGGGCGCGTCGATGCGGAGAGGTTGCCCGGCCGGCTCCGGAGCCAAATCCGTGCGCACCTGCTCGATTCGGTTTTCGCGTCCCTCGGCTGAGTGGAGCGTGAGTGAAACGACCCGCTGTCGGGTGAAGGGACGGATCTCGCCCTTGAAGTCCATGCCGACTTGCAGTTGCAGCTCGAACGTTTCCCCGGAACTCGGACGGAAGGTGGAGGGCTGCAACCAAAATTCATGGGCCGGCAGGCGACTGATGCCCATGAGAGCGAGGAGACAGAGAAGCGTTTTCATGCGATCGAAATACGGCCGGCAGGCAGAATGGACGGATACGGGTCGGGAAGTGGAAAGATTGACGACAAACGCGGTCCCCGCAAGCGAGGTCCGTCAGCATTAGAACTGCAGTCTGGCGCTGAACTCGGCGCTGATCGGATCGGCGAGGCGTCGCATCGTGGTCCCGGCGACGGGCTCGTACTCCTCGTCGAGCAGATTGCGGCCGCGCAGGGTGAAGCTCCATTGCTTCCACGCATAACTGGCGGAGACATCCACCGTGGTGTACGATTTGGCGACGACGCTGTTGTTGGTATTGCCGAAACGGTCGCTGACATAACGCGGTCCGCCGCTCACCGTCAGTCCGTTGGACAGGCGTTTGGAAAGGAAGACATTCGCCACCCACTCGGGTACATTGGACGGCCGCCTGCCCTGACGCGAAATCACTCCCGTGCCGAGGTTCTCGTTGAAGTCCTCGTAGGCGGCATCGGTGAAGGCGACATTGCCCTCCAGCCGCCAGCCGTGCGCCGGGCTGAGCGCGATGGCGGCTTCGACCCCTTGGGATGTCTGGGCTGCGATCTGCTGGCTGATTCGCACGCCGGTGACGGGATCGAGGGTTGAGGACAGGAGGTCGTTCTTCTCGATATCGAAGAGCGCGAGCGTAAAGTCGGCGCGACCCTCGAGGAGGGAACCCTTGAGTCCGACCTCGATCTGGCGCCCCTTCTGGAGCGCGAAGTCCGCCTGGGCGGAGTTGAGCCCGACCAATTGCGAAACCGGCTCGGCCGCGGTGCTGACCGACGCGTAAGCGTTGAGGGACGGCGTGGCAGCGTAGACGACGCCAAAACGGCCGGTCCAGGGTCGATAGCCCTTCCTGAAGGTCGAAAAGACGGTGGCGGGGGTCACAGTCGGGTTCCGGAGCGTGTCACGCTGGAGCGCGATATGATCGTACCGCAGCCCGCCGACGAGCTTGACCGCGGACGTAAGGTCGAGCGTCGCCTCGCTGAAGAAGGCATGGGTCTCAACGACGATCCGGGAGGTCTTTTGGAAGCGTGCGGCCGGACCGTATCCGACATCTGGATTGATAAGCGAAACGCCCGGCAGGACGGTCGGCACCCCGCCCGGCGTGCCGCCGCGAGTCTGATCGTTGCGCTCGATACTGCCACCGATGAGCACGCGGGCGGGCCGTCCCAGCAACTCGCCCTTCCACCCCAGGTCGGTGCGGTTGCCCAAGAGCAGGTCGTCGCGATAGATGTGAAGAAATGACGAGCGGGCGACGAGGCGGGTGACCGGATTCCAGAGGTTCGTCTCAAGGTTGCGCCACTTCAGCAGCTGGGTGGCCGCATAACTTTCGCTGCGCAGATCGATGCCGGGTGGAAGCGTGAACTCGGCGCGCAGACGATGGATTGAATTCTCCGTGTCGGCATAGTTGTCGAGGATGTTGTAGTTGGTGCGCCGGGCGGCGGGGTCGACCCTCGGATTGATCATGCGATCGGTGGCGTTGACGTAGCTGCGGACCTCGGGTTGGGCGTTGGCGATCGTGGTATTGACGACCGCGTCGTAGATCACCGGGTTCCCGTAGTAACTCTCGACGGAGTCCTCCAGCCACGTGGTGAAAGCGGTCAGGGTGAGCCTCGGGGCCGGCTTCCAGGACAAGGATCCGGCGAATCCGAAGTAGTCCTGACGGTTCCGTTCCTGGTAACCGCCACTGGAGTTGACGCTGACGTCGGCGCGGTAGTCCCATGCGCGGTTGGCGAGAGGGCCGCCCAACCCAAGACCGAAGCGGTAGCTGTCCCAAGGCCCGACGCTGGAGATGACCTCCCCGCGGGCCGTGCTCTCGGGGGACTTCGAAACGTAGTTCACCGCCCCGCCGACGGCACCTTCGCCGAACATCAGGGAGGACGGACCCTTGAGCACCTCGATGCGGTCGAGCAGGAAAGAGTCGATGGTGCGTGAGGACTGCGACGCAGTGTTCTGGCGGATACCATCACGCATGATGGTGACACTGTTCCCGCCGAATCCGCGGGTGGAGTAGTTGGGGATCGACCCGAACTGCGTGCCGCCGGTCATGCCGACGGAGGCCTCGACCGCCTCGACGGCGGTACGGAGGCCGCGGACCTGCATGACCTCCTGAGTGATGACGGAGACGCTGGCGGGAAGGTCGCGATTGGCGAGACCGAGGCGCGAGCCCGTGGACGCGGACGCTTCGAGCGGAAGGGAGAATGCCTTCTCCTTTTCGGAGATGACGTCGACCTGCTCGAGTTGGACAACCTGCCCGAAGGTCAAGGTCGTGGTGGTGAGGAAAAAAGACAGAGAAAGAAAGGCGCGGGACATAACGGTGCAGGAGGGGGGGGCCGCAGCGGTCGCTGGGCCGGCAAGGAAGGACTCCGAGCGATGCGGCCCGTGAGACCTCGGTTCAGGTTCCATTCGCGCGGACGATCCCGTTTTCGGCGGGAACCCGTACGCGAACCAGGCAAGACGTGGAACTCAGACCGCTCGCGGTGGCGGCGTGGGCGGAGAAGACCGTCCGATCCCGGCAAACACCGGTTCGATCGAGGTCCAAACCGCAAATTCCGGGGCCGCCACGACGACGTCGGGCACGGGTTGGAAAACCAGCAGGACTTTGGTCTCAAGACGACCTCCCGGAACCGGGGACGAGTCCTGGGCCTGTTTGGAGTCTTGGACGAACTCGCACACGCTGCAGAGATTGTCCCCTGTGAACGTCAGCCGGACCGCTTCCGAGACAGGCATCGTCTTCGCATAGGTCGCGATCATGCGTCCCCACCCAAACGTCTGCACCAGATCCCAATGACTCCCGGTGGCGAGAAGCCACGCGGAGAGCGTGAGGATGAGGGAGACGCGCTGACGCATGGGAGTAAGGCAGAGAACGTGTGTTCGGTGGACCAGCAAGCGGAATTTACGGGGAGAGCCGATTCCGAACCAACCGTGGGCGCCATCGGGCAAAGTGCGCATACACTTGGTACCGCGGCGGCGGACCCCCTCGACCGCGGAGGCTCGCTAGTACACAGGACGGAAGGGGAACGGGAATGGAAAGCGGGTGGACGGATTTGGCTTGTTATTGCATTTAGATGGCCTAAGCCTTGGATTTAATGCTAGCTAAATGCATCAGTTCCCTTGATCGACGGAAAATTGGTGGATTGTAGATCGATGCTGACGCATGTGCTGATTGTAAAATGGGATGGATTGTACGCCCGTCTTCTGGCGGATGCGGTTCGGGCGTACTATCCGTCGGCGCGAATCACCGTCGAGCAGTCGGCCACCGAGGCGCGGAAGCGGATCCTCGCGCAGGTTCAAGATCTGGTGGTGTCCGGATTGTGTTATGCGGACGAAGACGGGTTGCCCCTGCTGCCGTGGATGGCGGGGACCGCCAGAGTGAAGGCGCTGATCGTGGTGACGCTGCGGCGCGATGCCCAGACTCTCGGATTTCTGCGTCAACAACGTCGCGTTTCGGTGTTCGACCCGGTGACCGACGAACCGGAGCGTTTCGCTCTGGCGCTGGCGCACGTCACGCAGGGGCGCCGTTATATCAGCCCGAGTTTCCACGAGTTGCTGATGAGTGGTAACGGACCGCACCATGACCTTTTTGCGCAACTTACGCCCACCGAGCAGATGGTTCTGTCGGTGATTGGTGACGGCAGTGATGACAAGGCGGCGTCGGAGCGGCTGGGCATGGAACCTGCGAGTGTGCACGCCCATCGGAAACGCTTGATGCGCAAACTGGGGGTGCAAACGCGGGAGACGCTCTTTCGTCGTGCTCTGGAGCTCGGTGTGGTGCGCATTCTGCCGGACGGACGGACGACCCGCCCCGGATTTGACGTTTTGCGCAGTCAAATTGAGTCGAGAAAACAGGTGCTGGGAGCGCGTCGCCGCGCGAGCAAGGTGACCGTGGTGGCGGCGCCGTTGGATTTCGTTCCCGGGAGGCGTGCGATCGCCTGACGATCCTGCTTCCCGTAACGGGGTTTTTCCCCCTTCAATGGCTGGATGAATGTTGTCGTCATCGGTGCCGGAGCCTGGGGCACTGCGTTTGCCCTGCATCTGGGCAAGTGCGGGCACACGGTTTCGCTCGCGCCGCGGCGCTTCGATCAAGCCATTGCGCTGGCGTCGACCCATGAGAACCGCGAGTACCTGCCCGGGGTGGCCTTGCCGCTGAGTTTGCAGATTGGACATGAGCTGGGACCGTTGGTGATGGAAGCCGACACGATCCTTCTGGCGTGTCCGTCGCAGGCTCTGCGTGAAACCTGTGAGCGGCTGGGTGCGGCGTTGAGCAACGCGACGCGGAACCCGCGGGTTCTGAGCCTCGCGAAGGGGCTGGAGCTGGGCACCCACCTGCGTCCATCGCAGGTGATCGCCGCAGTCTTGCCGCAGGTTTTGGTGGGGACCCTGACCGGACCGACCAATGCCGGGGAGATCGCCCGCGGAATGCCCGCCGCGATGGTGCTGGCGGCGGAAAGGGGAGGCCTCGATTTGGTGCCGGTGCAGGCCGCGTTGAGCAGTTCGCAGCTGCGGGTGTACACGAGCGGCGATCTCGCCGGGGTCGAGTATGGAGGCTGCCTGAAGAACATCTATGCGATCGCGGCGGGATGCTGCGACGGCCTGAGATTGGGTGACAACGCCAAGGCCGCGCTGTTGACCCGGGCGCTCGCGGAGATGGTGCGGCTGGGCACGGCGCTGGGGGCGCAGCCGGAGACGTTTTACGGCTTGAGTGGATTTGGTGACCTCGTGGCCACGTGTTCGGGCGGATGGAGCCGGAACCGCGGCTTTGGCGAACACCTCGGCCAGGGACGCAAGGCGGCGGACCTGATTGCGGAAAGCAAGTCGGTCGTGGAAGGGTATCGGACCGCCAAGTCGTTTTACGAACTTTGCCGCGAACGACAGATCGATGCGCCCATTCTCACCGAAGTGCACCGGATCCTCCACGAAGGCAAACCGCCCGCTGCCGCGCTCGCAGCCCTGATGACGCGTGAGTTGAAGCGCGAGTGACAGTGGCCTGTAGGCGGGCTTGCGGAGCCCGCTAAGATTGGCCGCGGCGAGATCGCCTACACCCAGCGCCTTGCGCGTCGACCCATGCTCCGAGCGCTCCGCGTGATCCGCGGTTAAGTCTTCAGCAGGTTTGGCGTTCGCCAAATCGCGGCCTCAACGACGCCGCCTACATTGGGTCGCGGAGCGATTTCCCACGGCCCCTCGGCGTAAATCGGAACCTATTCCAAGGTGCTGCTGTTATCCATAAAGTGTTTGTTAACAGACTTTTAAAAGATTGAATGAGACTTTCTGCTCACGGTCGGGCGGGGCATGAAAGGTGCTCATGCGAGGGTGTACCACGTTTCAACTGCTTTTCGCGTCGTCACGATTTCAGCCCCTCCCTCCATGATTCAGTCCCTGTTCCGACCTGCCCGGCTTTGGGCGAGTCTGCTCCTCGTCTCCAGTTTTTTTGTCGCGGTTTCCGCCTACGCCCAGGCTCCCGCCGCGGCAGCCACGCCCCCTGAGCCCACGGTTGAGCAGCGGCTCGCGGACCTTGAGGCCTACGTCAACAACACCGCGCGCACGCCCGATGTCGCTTCCAAGATTCCCGGTCCAGGACCGGGTCACAATGCCTGGCAGATGACAAGCACCGCGCTGGTGATCTTCATGACCCTGCCGGGTCTGGCGCTCTTTTACGGCGGACTTGTCCGGAGGAAGAACGTCCTGTCGGTCATCGCCCAGTGCATGGGGATCGCCGGGCTCGTCACCATCTTGTGGTGGGCGATCGGGTACAGCCTCTCATTCTCGGGTGGGAGCGCCTTCATCGGTGACACGGCCAACAAGTTCCTCAACGGGGTTGAGTCGGGCAGGACGGGTGCGGGTTACTATTGGATTTCCGACACGATGTGGGCGATGTTCCAGCTGAGCTTCGCGATCATCACGCCGGCGCTGATCATCGGTGCGATCGCGGAGCGGATGAAATTCATCTCGGTCCTGGTGTTTGTCGCCCTGTGGATGTTCGCGGTGTATTTCCCGTTCGCCCACATGGTCTGGGCCACGACCGGGTTCATGTGCGGCCCGCTCAATCCCGGTGCGGGCATCAAGGCGATCGACTTCGCTGGTGGAACCGTGGTCCACATGACCTCCGGCTGGAGCGCGCTGGTGCTCTGTTTGATCCTTGGCCGGCGCGAGGGTCACGGCAGAATCCCGATGCCCCCGCATTCGATGGTGCTGTGCGCCGTCGGCACGGGCATGCTCTGGGTCGGGTGGTATGGCTTCAACGCCGGCTCCGCACTGGGTGCCGACGGCATCGCGTCCAACGCCTTCGCGACCACCACGCTGGCCGCTGCGACGGCGGGCTTCGTCTGGGCGATGGCCGAGTGGGTCATGCGCAAACATCCCAGCGTGCTCGGTTTCTGCTCCGGAATCATCGCCGGTCTGGTGGTCATCACTCCGGGAGCCGGTTTTGTTTCGCCGACCTCCGCGGTCATCATTGGGGCGCTGGCGGGCATCATCCCCTTCCTCGCTGTGGCGTACCTGAAGCGGATCTTTGGTTACGACGACGCCCTCGACACCTTCGGGATCCACGGGGTTGGCGGCACCCTGGGTGCGATCCTCACGGGCATCTTTGCCGACGAGAAGATCAACCCGGTGGTCGGTGGTCTGAAGGACGGCCTGCTCGTCGAGCAGCTCAAGGCAGTCGGTTTGACGATCGTCTGGAGTGTGGTCGCGACAACCGTGATCGCCCTGATCGTCAAGGCGACGATCGGTCTGCGTGCCGCGCCTGAAGTCGAGTCCGCCGGTCTGGACGTCAGCGAGCACGGTGAGGACGGCTATATCCTCTGATCTTTGTCCCTCCCATGAAACTCATCATTGCGATCATCAAGCCGTTTAAACTGGAAGAGGTGAAGGATGCCCTTTCCGAGGCCGGCGCTGAAGGCATGACGCTGACCGAGGTCAAGGGCTTCGGTCGCCAGAAAGGGCATGCCGAAACGTATCGAGGCAGCGAATATACGGTGGACTTCCTGCCGAAGCTGCGGGTCGAGGTGGTCGTGCCGGACGAGCTCGTCGAGCCGTGTGTCCGGGCGATTGTGACCAAGGCGAGGACCGGCAAGATCGGCGATGGCAAGGTCTTCGTCGTCACGGTGGAGCAAGTCATTCGGGTTCGCACGGGTGAAACCGGCGACGCGGCGATCTGATCCACCGGCGCTGCCGGGGTCCTTGCATTTACCAGCCCGCGCCCTTGGTCAGGGTGCGGATCCGGGCGAGCACGCCGTTGGAGGTCAGATAAAGCGTGCGACCGTCGTCACCCCAGCCGCAGTTGGCGGTGGTGTGGCCCGGGAGGATGCGACCGAGAAGTTTGCCGTCGGGACGGATCACGAGCACCCCGCCCGGGCCGGTGGCCCAGAGGTTGCCCTTTTCGTCCACCTTGAGGCCGTCGGGCAAACCGCCGCGTCCGGGCTCCTTCGAAAACAAGGGTGAGGTGTCGATCAGCACGCGTCCGGTACCCAGGCTCCCGTCAGGCGCGAGGGGGAAAGCCATGATGATCGGTCGCTCGCGATGCGAGTTGGCCACGTACAGCTGCCGGCCATCGGGGGAAAGCGCGATGCCGTTGGGTCGTTCGAGCTCCTTCGTCAGGAGGGCCACCCGTCCGTCCTCTTCCACCCGGTAGACGCCTTGGAAATCCAAGTCGCGCACCGAGCTGGGTCCGAGGCCGTAGGGTGGGTCGGTGAAGTAGACGCGGCCCTGGGAGTCGTAGCAGAGATCGTTGGGACTGTTGAAGCGATGCCCGTCGTAACGATCGGCCACGGTGGTGAACGTCGCATTGTCGGGGTTGAGCCGGGCCACCCGGCGGTCGCCGTGCTGGCAGAGCACGAGGCGCCCCTGGGGGTCGAGGGTGAGACCGTTTGAGCCTTGTTCCTTCCCGTCGTAGCTGCTGCCGGTGAAACCGCTTGGGGTGAGGTAGGCACTCAGTCCTTCCTGGGGATGCCAGCGATGGACGACGTTTTTGGGAACGTCGCTGAAGAGCAGGTGACCCTTTGCGGGCACCCAGACCGGGCCTTCTGCCCAGGAGAAGCCTTCCGCCAGCTTTTCAATGGCTGCGTCCGGTGCCAGCAGCGCATCCAAGCCGGGGTCGAGCCGCTCGATCGAGCCGATCCGGGGAAAGGGACCGGGCGCCTGGGGGGCGGCGGTGGAGGAAAGGGCAAGCGACATGAGCAGAAGGGCGGCGGGGAGGAGGCGATGGGGAAGGGGATGGTCCATGGGGAGTGAAGGGTGGCGGACGAAGGCGCGCGCGACTAGCGAATTTCGACGAAAGGGGAAAGTCGACGTCGGCCCCCCCGAAGTGACGGATCGCCGTTGCCTTCGGGCGGGCGGTTTCTAGAACCGCAGATCCCGCATGCCCTCCACGCCCGCTTCCGCGACCGTTGCTCCCTCCTCCCTCCGTCCGCTGAACAAGCTGATGGCGGCCAACCGCAGTGAAATTGCTGTTCGCATCTTCCGTGCAGGCACAGAGTTAGGAATTCGAACGGTTGCTGTCTTTGCCCACGAAGACCGGTTCAGCATCCACCGCTACAAAGCGGATGAAGCCTACCAGGTGGGTCAGGGCAAAGGGCCGGTGGCCGCCTACCTTGATATCGAGAGCATCGTCGGCGTGGCCAAGGACCATGGGATTGACGCGATCCATCCGGGGTATGGCTTTCTCTCCGAGAACGCCGAGTTTGCCCGTGCCTGCCAGCGCGCCGGCATTCTCTTTGTCGGGCCGCGTCCGGAACTGCTGGAGATGATGGGTGACAAGACGGCGGCCCGAGCGCTCGCCAAACGTATCCAGGTACCGGTTCTCCCAGGGACGGAGGATCCGGTGACGGATCGTACGGAGGCGCTGCAGGTCGCGAAGACCATCGGGTTCCCCCTGATCATCAAGGCGGCGTTCGGCGGCGGCGGCCGCGGCATGCGCGTCGTCCACAAGCCGGCGGATCTGGATTCGCTGCTCGACGAAGCCCAGGGCGAGGCGGACCGCGCGTTTGGCAACCCGGCGGTCTTTCTCGAAAAATACATCCCGCGGGCGAAACACATCGAGGTCCAGATCCTCGGCGACCAGCACGGCAATGTGATTCACCTCCACGAGCGCGACTGCTCGGTTCAGCGCCGGCACCAGAAGGTGGTCGAGGTCGCCCCCAGTTTCGGACTGCCGGAGAACGTGGTGGATGAACTCTGCGACGCGGCCGCGCGCATGGCCCGGGAAATCCGGTATGACAACGCCGGCACGATTGAATTCCTTTACGATCTCGACCGTCACGAGTGGTTCTTCATCGAGATGAACCCGCGGATTCAGGTCGAGCACACCGTGACCGAGGTGATCACCGGCCTCGATCTCGTGCGGGCGCAGATCCTCATTGCCCAGGGGCACTCGCTGCATTCGCCCGAGGTCGGCATGCCCGTGCAGGCCCTGGTGCCGCGCAACGGTTTCGCCATCCAGTGCCGGATCACGACGGAGGATCCGGAAAACAAGTTCATTCCCGACTACGGCCGCATCCTCGCCTACCGCTCACCGGGCGGCTTCGGGGTGCGCCTCGATGGCGCCATGGGTTTCGCCGGGGCGGTCATCACCCCGTTCTACGACTCGATGCTCGTCAAGGTCATCACCAGCGGCCAGAGCTACGAGATCGCGATGAACCGCGCGCGGCGGACCCTGGCCGAATTCCGTATTCGTGGAGTAAAGACCAACATCCCCTTCCTCGAGAATGTCATCGCGCACCCGACGTTCCGCGCCGGCCAGGCGACGACCACGCTGATCGACACGACGCCGGAGCTGTTCTCCTTCAAGCCCCGGCGCGACCGCGCGACCAAACTACTGAACTTCCTCGGCAACGTGATCGTCAACAGCAACCCGCACGTGAAGGGCTACCGCCCGGAAAAGCCGCTCCCCACGCCGGTGGTTCCGGCCCACGACCATCGCCCGCCTCCCGCCGGCACGCGGCAGCGCCTGCTGGAGCTCGGGCCCCGCGGCTTCGCCCGCTGGACGCATGAGCAGCAGCGGCTGCTCGTGACCGACACGACGTTTCGCGATGCCCACCAGTCGCTCATGGCCACGCGGGTCCGGAGCTACGACATGCTCGCCTGCGCCTCCTCGGTCGCCCAGCACCTTTCCGGGCTCTATTCGCTCGAACTCTGGGGCGGAGCCACCTTTGACACCGCGATGCGGTTCCTCAACGAGGACCCTTGGGAACGTCTTCGCCAGTTGCGCGCGCGCGTGCCCAACATCTGTTTCCAGATGCTGCTGCGCGGCGCCAACGCCGTCGGTTACACCAACTATCCCGACCACGTGGTCGCCGGCTTCGTCAAACACGCCGCCGCCACCGGCATGGACATCTTCCGGATCTTCGACTCGCTCAACTACCTGCCCAATCTGCGGGTGGCGATGGAGGCGGTGCAGGAGACCCACGGGATCTGCGAGGCGGCGATCTGCTACACCGGCAACATCCTCGACGAGCGCCGCGACAAGTACTCACTCAGCTACTATGTAAAGCTGGCGAAGGAGCTGGAACGTAGGGGTGCCCACGTGCTCGCGATCAAGGACATGGCGGGGCTCTGCCGTCCCTATGCGGCGGAAAAACTGGTCCGGGTCCTCCGCCAGGAGACGAGCCTGCCGATCCACTTCCACACGCACGACACGAGCGGGACCGCCGCGGCATCCGTCCTGCGCGCGGCCGACGCCGGGGTCGACGTGGTCGACCTGGCGCTGGCTTCCATGAGTGGCAGCACCTCCCAGCCCAACTTCAACTCGGTGGTCGCGGCGCTGCAGCACACGCCCCGCGAGACCGGGCTCGACCTGGACCGGCTGAACAGCTTCTCGGACTACTGGGAACTGGTGCGGGAGAGTTACCGACCCTTCGACACCGCGCCGCGCACCGGCTCCGCCGAGGTTTACCTGCATGAAATGCCGGGCGGCCAGTACACCAACCTCAAGGAGCAGGCCTCCTCGATGGGCATGTCGCACCGCTGGCCGGAAATCGCCCGCACCTATGCGGAGGTCAACCAGCTGTTTGGCGACATTGTCAAGGTGACGCCCTCGTCGAAGGTCGTGGGAGACCTGGCGCTGTTCCTGTTTTCCCGCGGAATCAAACCGGCCGATGTGGTCAATCTCGAGCCCGGTTCGATGCCGTTTCCCGAGAGTGTGATCGACATGCTGATGGGCGGACTTGGCTGGCCGGACGGTGGCTGGCCGGACGCGGCCTGGCGGTCGATTCTTGGGGGGGCCCGTTACACCGAGGCCCGCGCCCGCTATGATTTGTCAGTCGTCTCGGCCGGGCAGCCCATTCCCGCGGCGGATCCGGCGGCCGGGGTGGCGGAGATTGCGCGGTTGACCAAGGAACTGGCCGACAAGATCAAGCGCGAGCCGAGCACGGACGATCTTTATTCGCACCTGATGTATCCGCAGGTGTTCGCCGACTTTCTCAAGCATCAGCGCGAGTTCGGGGACGTCAGTGTCCTGCCGACGCCGGCCTTCTTCTATGGGCTCAAGCCGGGTGAGGAAATCTCGGTCGAGATCGAGCGCGGCAAGGTCCTGATCATCCGTCTCATCAGCGTGGGCGCGCCGGACAAGGATGGACGCCGGACGGTCAACTTCGACTTGAACGGCATGGCCCGTGAGGCGTCGATTCCGGATCGCAGTGTGACGGCCAAGACCAAGGCGAGGGCGAAGGCCGATCTCGGTGACCCGCTGCAGCTGGCCGCGCCGATCCCGGGTTTGATCGCGGCCCTGTCCGTCTCCGTTGGTGCCAAGGTCGCGAAAGGCGACAAGCTGCTGATGATGGAGGCGATGAAGATGCAGACCACGGTTTACGCGCCCTGCGCGGGGGTCGTGGCGGAGCTGCACGTGGCCTTGGGCGACACCGTCGAATCGAAGGACCTGCTGATCAAACTGCGAAGCTGATAGATCTTTTCAAAGCCCGCTCCCCATGCGACCTGGGAAGACCCCGTCTTCGTCAAGTTGCTTTCCAGCGGTCTCTTGTGGGCGGCAGGCCGCGAGTGACGGCTGGGTCGGCGGGGGAAGCGGCGCGGGGCGCAACGGTGCGCGATTTCGTATAAGTATTGGCCGTCCAACCTCTTTTGTTGGGCGGCATTTTTTGTTAGGATGGAGGGGTTGTGGCGGAGGACCCCGCTCGCCACGCCTGACCCCGCCTTTCTTCACCCTGCGCCCCTCCTTTGAGCAACTCCGCGACCCCCTGCGCCCGTTCGTCCGATCGTTTTCCCTGTGGAATGTGGGCGATGCGAGCCGTGCGCGTCGGCCAGCCGGCGTTCGTCTGGATACGCCGGGCGTTTGTGCTCCTGACGTTCTTCAGCCTGATGAATCCTTTACCCGCATCCGCCGTTGCCCCGCTGCGTCCCAATATCGTCTACATTCTTGCGGATGACCTCGGTTATGGTGACGTCTCCTGCCTGAATCCGCGCAGTGCGTGGCAGACCCCGAATCTGGACCGGTTGGCGAGGGAAGGCATGACCTTCACCGATGCCCATTCGGCCTCCTCGCTCTGCACGCCCAGCCGGTATGCGCTGCTCACCGGACGCTATGCCTGGCGCGGGCCCTTGAAGAAGGGGGTGCTGCGTGGATACGATCGACCCTTGATTGAACCCGGACGCATGACCGTGGCTTCACTGCTCCGGGATCAGGGGTATGTGACCGCCGTTTTCGGCAAATGGCATCTCGGTCTGGAGTGGGCGCGGACGGGACCCAAACCGGAGGACGTGGATTTTGACCGCTCCATCGGAGGAGGACCTCTCGCGTACGGGTTTGATCGATTTTTTGGAATCAGTGCTTCGCTCGACATGCCACCGTATGTCTGGCTCTCCCAGGACAGGGTGACGGCGCTGCCCACGGGTCAGATTGGCGACAGCCCGACGCCGAAACTCTGGCGAGCCGGGGTGATTGCACCGGACTTCCGCATGGAGGAAGTCCAGCCGACGCTGATCGAAAAAACCCAGGCCTTTTTTGCGGAGCGTGCGGCCGCGAAGGATATGCGCCCGTTCTTTCTCTACCTGCCCTTGGCTTCGCCGCATACACCGGTCCTGCCGACCGGCGGGTTTGTCGGGCGGACGAAGACCACCCCCTATGGCGATTTCGTCACCCAGGTGGATGCGGACGTGGGCCGCCTCCTGGCAGAGCTCGAACGCCAGGGCCTCGCGGGAAACACGCTGGTGGTCTTCACTTCGGACAACGGGTTCGCCCCCGCGGCCAATGTGCCCGACCTGACGCCGTTCGGGCATGATCCGAGCGCGGGTTACCGTGGGGTGAAGTCGGATCTCTTCGAAGGAGGCCATCGCATCCCCTTTTTCGCCCGCTGGCCCGGAGTGGTCGCCGCCGGATCCCGCTGCGACGACGTTGTTGGCCAACTGGACCTCCTGGCTACGTGTGCTGATTTTCTCGGGGTAAAATTGCCGGACGATGCCGGGGAGGACAGCGAAAGTTTGCTGCCGAGATTTCGGGGAGACTCGCGTCGAGTCACGGGCACTCGACCAGCATTAGTCAATCATTCGGAAAACGGATCCTTCGCCATCCGTCAGGGTCGCTGGAAATTGTTGCTTTGCCCGGACTCGGGTGGATGGAGCTTTCCGACCTCATCGCCGTCGCCGTGGCTGCGACCGGTGGCCGACTCCCTCGAAGGTTTGCCTCCAGTTCAACTTTATGATCTCGAGGTAGATCCGACGGAATCGAAGAATCTGGCCATGTCCCACCCGGAGGTTGTGCAGCGTTTGGGCCGACTCATGCGGGAGCTCGTGGAGCAAGGGCGGAGTACACCGGGCAAAGCCCAACCGCTGAGCCGGGATGGCGTTTGGCCGCAAATTGGTTGGATGAGCGCGTTTTCCCCCTGAATGGGTGCCGCGACTACGACGGCATTTGCCTCGCTTAATAGGGCGGCGGAATGCCATTGAACGACTTCTTCACCGCGTGTGAGCACCGACCTTTTCGAAACGGGCAACGGCAGCCTTTACAGGGCACCCGGTCGGCGGCAGATAGCGCTCATGCTGCGTTATCTTGGTTTCGGACCACGCAACTTCGGGCGCGACCCACTCAAGTTCATCACGCGGATGAACTGGGAGTTCTTTGCGATCATTCGGGGTCGCACTGCTCCGATCTTTCGAGTGCAGGATCGGCCGGGTACGGTGGCGACAACCTTGTGGGTTTTCCCCCCGGGCAGTTCTCACGGGTGGGCGGGGGATGGTCTGCAGCGTTCCGAGATTGCGGTGTTTCACTTTGGATCCGTCCCGCCGGAACTGGAGACGGCGGTGCGTGAGCGGGGACATCTTGCGTTGACCCTCGACGAAGCCGAGTGCGCGCAACTCGCCGCGCTTGCCCGTCGGATCGAACCCGACTACGAGTCGCCGAACACGACCAGTGCGCTGGTGTTTCAGGGCGCGCTGATCGAGCTCTCGCTGCTGGCGCTGCGAAAGCTGTCGTTTGACCGCACGAAAGTGGGGAGCGACTACCCCAAGGAGACGGTCAATGCCGCGGTCGCCTGGTATTCGGAGCGAACCCGGGCGAATCCGTCGATCACCGAGGTGGCGAGGCAGGTGCACGTATCGGCGAGTACGTTGCGGCGATTTTTCCGCCAGGTTCGGCAGGAGAGCCCAGTTCGCATCTTTGCCAAGATCCGCCTGGAAACCGCGATGCATCTCCTGGTGGAGACCAACCTCAAGCTCGATACGATCGCGTCCGAATGCGGTTATTCCAACACGAGCGACTTCTGCCGGTCCTTCAAGGCCGGGGTAAAAGTGACGCCCAGCGTCTGGCGGCGGACCATCCTGACCCCGCCCAAAGCGGCGCGGCTGGAATAGTGCCCGCCATGGGACCCTCGTCGTTCGACGACCGGCTTGAAATCGAGGCTCGCGGCGGGGAAGGGAGGTTTGGCAGGCTGGTCGCCGCCCAACCATGAGACTTACCCTGCTGGTTTTTTTTGCTCTGGTGTCATTCGCGGGTGGATCGACCCCGCCGAACATTGTCGTGATCTTTTCCGATGACCACGCGTACCAAGCGATCAGTGCCTACGGCGATGACCGCAGGCTGATCGACACCCCGAACATCGACCGCCTCGCGCGGCAGGGCATGCGGTTCGACCGCTGTCTGGTGACCAATTCGATTTGTGGCCCCGCGCGGGCGACGATCCTGACCGGAAAATACAATCACCTGAACGGGTTCGTGAACAATTCGAACGTCGTGTTTGATGGAGCGCAGCTCACCTTTCCGAAACTGCTGCAGAAGGCCGGCTACCAGACGGCGATGATCGGCAAGTGGCACCTGGGATCCGACCCCACAGGCTTCGACTTCTGGCAGATTCTCCCGGGGCAGGGGGCGTACTACAATCCGCCGATGATCCGGATGGGCGAGCGGATCAAGGTGCCCGGGTATGTGACCGACATTGTCGGCGATGTCTCGCTCGAATGGCTGCGAAAACGCGACAAGTCGAAACCCTTTCTCCTCATGAGCCAGCACAAGGCGCCCCACCGCTCGTGGGAACCGCCGCTGCGCCATCTCGGCTTCGATCGCGACCGCGTTTACGCCGAACCCGTCACCCTCTTCGACGACTACGCGGGCCGCGGGATCGCTGAGCGGGATCAGGACATGACGCTCGAGAAGACCTTCACCGAGCGCGATTCGAAGCTCGCGCCGCCGATCGGACTGACACCCGAGCAGCGCGCGGAGTGGGATGCCTACTACGAGCCGCGCAACGCGAAATTCCGCGTGGACAACCCAACGGGGAAGGACTTGGTGCGCTGGCGCTATCAGCGGTACATGCATGACTACCTCGCGACGGTGAAGGCGGTCGATGAGAACGTCGGGCGCGTGCTCGACTTCCTGGAACAGGAGGGTCTCACCGAAAACACGGTCGTCGTTTATACGAGCGACCAAGGTTTCTTCCTCGGTGAACACGGCTGGTTCGACAAGCGATGGATCTTTGAGGAGTCGGTGCGCACGCCGCTGATCGTGCGCTGGCCCGGGGTGACCAAGCCCGGTTCGACCAGCCCGGCGCTCGTCTCGAACGTCGATTTTGCGGAGACGTTTCTCGATGCCGCGGGTGTGCCGGTGCCGGCAGAAATGCAGGGCCGCAGCCTGCGGCCGATCTTGGGCGGGGAGCGCCCGGCGGACTGGCGTACGGCGTTTTACTACCAGTATTTTGAGTATCCCGTGCCGCACCGCGTGCGACCGCACTATGGAGTCATCACGGATCGGTTCAAACTCGTGCGATTCTTCGGCACCGGAGAGGACTACTGGGAGCTCTTCGACCGCGCGAACGATCCGCATGAACTCAAAAGTGTTTATGGACATCCGGACTACGCGGCGACGACGGCGGAGTTGGAGAAGGAACTGCTGCGACTGCGCCAGGAGTTGAAGGTGCCGGAGGACGTGCCCGCGAGCTGGCTGGGCCGGAACCGGGCCAATGCGACTCCGGCCGCGCAGGTGCCGCCGCCGCTGTTTCCCGGAACTGGTGCGCACCGCCGGGTCATCACGGGGGCCGGACCGGAGGCCCAGCGCTACTTTGATCAAGGCGTGGCATTTGTCACCGGCTTCAACCACGATGAAGGATTGCGGGCGATGCAGCATGCGACGAAGCTTGAGCCGGAATGTGCGATGGCCTGGTGGGGTGTGGCGTTGGCCTGCAGCCCCCACATCAACAGCCCCGGGGTGTCCGCCGAACGGGCGACGCTCGCGCGGGAAGCCTGGGTTCAAGCGACGAAACGATCGGGGGCGGCCACGCCGTCCGAGCGCGACCTGATCCGGGCGATGGGGACAAGGTTTTCCGACGACCCGAAGGCCAAGCGCGGGCCGCTCGATGAGGCCTACGCGGCGGCGATGCGTGAGGTCTGGCGGACGTATCCGGGTGACGCCGACATCGGTGCCTGGTTTGCCGATGCCCTGATGATGCTTCGACCGTGGGATCTCTGGAAAAAGAGTGGCGAGGCCCAGCCGGAAACTGAGGAAGTGATCGCGGCGCTCGACGCAGCCCTGCGACTCGACTCGCGTCATCCGCTGGCAAACCACCTCGCGGTTCACGCGCTCGAAGCCTCGCCGCAACCTGGGCGCGCTGATGCGTCCGCCGAGGCCCTGCGGGAGATTGCGCCCGGGATCGGCCACTTGGTCCACATGTCCTCGCACATCGACGTGCGGCGCGGCCGGTGGGAACAGGCCATTGTCGCCAATACCCGCTCCATCGAGGCCAATTTCCGCTACCGCGAGAGCGCTGGCAGACCGCTCGGCGGATTCCTCAGCTACATGGGGCATGACTATCACATGCTCACCTTCGCGGCGATGATGAGCGGCCGGAGTGGGCTCGCGGCTCAAACGATGCGCGACCTTTTCACGAACATGCCGGCCGAATGGAACCGCGAGTCCGCGACGGCCGACGGGTATTTCGCAATGCATTTCGACGTGATGAAGCGCTTTGGAAAGTGGGAGGAGATCCTCGGGGCCCCTGAACCGACCGAAAAGTATCCCCATGCTCGCGCCTGGCGGTTGCTGGCGCGGGGGATTGCATTCGCGGCGAAGGGAAATCCGGTGGCCGCGCGCGCTGAGGAACGGGCGTTTGTGGCCGCCAGGGCGAGCCTGCCGGCGAACGCGAGTTATCGGAAGAATCCGCTGAAGGACATCATGGACATTGCCGCCAAGCTGCTCGACGGCGAGATTCTGATCCGTGAGGGCAGGATCGAACCGGCCCTGGCGGCGTTGCGGGATGCGGTGGAGCGCGAGGACAATCTCCGTTACGCGGAACCGCCCGCCTGGGCGCAGCCGGTTCGCCACGCGCTCGGCGCGGCGCTGCTGCAACGCATGCGCCTCGAGGAGGCGGAGCAGGTCTATCGAGACGACCTCGCCCGCAATCCCGACAATGGCTGGTCCCTCTTTGGGCTCGCGCAATCGCTGCGCCTGCAAAACCGGCTTCCGGCCGAGGCAGCGCTGCTGGAGGCGCGTTTCAAAGAGGTATGGATGAAGGCGGATGTGGTCCTGACGTCCTCCTGCTTCTGCCAGCCGGCGACCTGAGCGGCATTTCCCCCTTTTTTCATGTCCCAGACCCATCCACTCTTTGATCTCACCGGGCTCACCGCGCTCATCACTGGATCCAGCCAAGGCATCGGCCTCGCCCTGGCCCGCGGCCTCGCACAGGCGGGCGCGGCGGTTGTGCTCAATGGGCGCGATCCGGCGAAGCTGACCGCGGCGGCCGAGGCGCTCGGCGCGGCCGTGGCGGGGGCGCGGGTGACGACGGCCGCGTTTGATGTGACGGATTCCTCGGCGATCGGGCGCGAGGTCGCGCGGATCGAGGCGGAATTTGCTCCCATCGACATCCTGATCAACAACGCCGGCATCCAGCGGCGGGCTCCGCTGGCCGAGATGACCGAGGCGCAATGGCGCGAGGTGCTCGACACGAACCTCACCAGCACCTTCCTTGTCGCCCGGGCGGTCGCACCGGGGATGATCGCCCGGAAATCGGGCAAGATCATCAACACCTGCTCCGTGATGAGCGAAGTGAGCCGCCCGACCATCGCCAACTACGCCGCCGCGAAGGGGGGATTGAAGATGCTGACCCGGGCGATGGCGGTTGAATGGGCGCGGCACGGACTCCAGTGCAACGGGATTGGTCCCGGTTACATTGTCACCGAGCTCAACCGCGCGTTGGTGGAGAACGTGGAGTTCAACCGATGGATCTGCGGTCGCACGCCGGCGGGCCGCTGGGGACAGCCGGAGGAGCTCGTCGGCGCGGCGGTGTTTCTCTCGTCGGCCGCCTCGAGTTTCGTCAACGGCCAGATCCTCTATGTGGATGGTGGATTGCTGGCGGCGTTGTAAGTGAATTGACCGGGCGCGGTCCCGTGGTTACTTTGTAAACTCCAATGAGCTTCATCCGAGTGGTCAGGTTCGCGGTGATGGTGAGTTTGGGTTGCGCCGGCCTGCGGGCGGCAGCGCCTCATCCGACGGTGCTGACCGTGCTCTACAAGGACGCGTTTCACCCGGTTGTACGAGTGATCGGCACCGATCCGGTGATACTGATTGAGGGAAAGGAGAAACGTATCCGAAGCGAACCGAACTATCTGCCGAGTCGAGTCGATCACTATGCCGAAGGGAGCGTGGAAGTGCTGGACGCTTCGATCGGGTTGCACCAATTGCGGATGATAGTGGGTTCGTCGCCGTCTATGCACTACTCGGCCCCTTTTATGTTACATGGAGGGCGCTCGGAATTCAAAGCGACCCTTCGATCCGAGACGGCGCTGTCCGGCGGATTGATCGCCGTTGTCATCTACTCTCGGTCCGTGCTAGGGGACAGGACTGCTCCGCCCGGGACCGAAATCGTCGTGCGGACGCTCCCCGACCTGCCGGCGAACGAAATAGTGCCCGTCACATTCACGTCCAAGGCATTCGCGTATCGGGAAGAGCAGGCTTTTTTCGTGCAGGTTTTCGATGGCACGGGTCGGGAACTGATGAGCAACCTGGCGCAACACGCGTGGGTTTACTACGCGGCGATGGAGCGTGCCCAGTTGAGGGACACCCTGCGGAAAATGAGGCCGATTCTCGCGGGAAAGGACCTTGAGGCTCGACCCGTGCTGACGATTCGCCCCCTGCTGCCCAAGCCGGTGGCCCTGCCCAAGGAGCCCGTGATCGCGCAGCTTTCCGTTTCGGTTGAAGGGACGGTGACGGACGTGCAGGTCGGAGCGACGTCCCCGGCTGCGGTCGGTCAGGCGGTGCGCGAGGCTCTGGCGGGCTGGCTTTTCATCCCGCGGATGCGCGGGGGCGAGCCGGTGGCGTGCAACGTGCGGATCCCGATCACCTTCTGACGGGTGGTCGGCACGGCTAATTCGCGACGATCTTGACGAGCCGGCTCTTGGCCTGATCGACGCGGTCCTCACCCTTCGATCCGCGCGCTGATCACGCGGCCATTGAGCAGATCGAGATACAGGGTCGCCAGCGCCGGACCGACCATGTCGTCGATCCCCGGCTCGCCCGGCTTCGAGACGGCCGCCGTATTCCTTCCGGCAGCTGCCGTGGGATTGGTCCCCGCGCGAACCGGACCGCGCTGGGCCGGGCTGGAGGCCCCGAACTTCACATTGCGGGCGTCGCCGGCGATGAAGTTCTTGAAAACCCAGGTTTCAGAGAGCCCTTCGGGCGTTTCGACGCTCGTTGCCTTGTTCGGCTTGCCGAGGGCCATGAAGACTTGGTCGCGCGTGAATCCGAGGTCGAAAAGACCCTGCTTGATCAGGTCCTGGGTCAACGGATCAAGCGCGGCAAAGGCCGTCGCGTTCGCCTGGATGCGGGCGTCGCGCGGACTCTGGCATCCGACCAGCAGCGTGACGATGAGAAGGAAGGATGCCTTGGCGAGGTACGGGAATTTCATGGCAAGGGAAGGGCGGTCCTGCGGCTAGACGAGGATGTTCTTCACGACCTCGCCGTGAACGTCGGTCAGGCGGAAATCCCGTCCTTGGAAACGGTAGCTGAGCCGGGTGTGGTCGAAACCGAGGAGATGGAGGATCGTGGCCTGCAGGTCGTGGACGTGGACCTTGTTTTCGACCACGCCGAAGCCGAGCTCGTCGGTCTGTCCGTAACTGAAGCCACCGCGCACGCCTCCACCCGCGAGCAGCAGGGAGAACGCGTCGGGAAAGTGATCGCGACCGAGGATGTCGCCGGTGGAGGTGCGGCCCTCACGGAAGGGCGTGCGACCGAATTCGCCACCCCAGACGACGAGGGTGTCCTCCAGCAGGCCGCGCTGGCGAAGGTCGCGAATCAGGGCGGCGACGGGTTTGTCGGTCTTGGCCATCTTCTGGGTCAGACCGTCGCGGATGTCCTCGCGCGGTCCGGTCCCGTGGAAATCCCAGCCCCAATCGAAGAGCTGGACAAACCGCACGCCCTGCTCGAGCAGGCGTCGGCCGAGCAGGCAATTGTTGGCGAAGCTGGCCTGACCGGGCTGGGCGCCGTAGTCCTCGAGCACCGACTGCGGTTCGCGGGAAATGTCCATCACCTCGGGCACGCTGGCCTGCATGCGGAAGGCCAGTTCATACTGGGCGATGCGGGTGGTGGTCTCCGGATGGCCGAGCTCACCGGCCTGCAACTCGTTCAGCTCGCGCAGCGCGTCGAGCGTCGAGCGTCGCATCGAACGGTCCATGCCGGGAGGATCGCCCACGTAGAGCACCGGATCGCCCTTGGACCGGCATTGCACGCCTTGAAAAACCGAGGGGATGAATCCGGTGCCCCAGACCGCCTGCCCCGCACTGGGCTGGGTGCCGCTGCTGACCAGGACGACGAAACCCGGCAGATTTTCATTGGCCGAGCCCAGCCCGTAGGTGACCCACGAGCCCATCGAGGGCCGTCCCTGACGGGGTGAACCGGTGAAAAGCAGCAGCTCGGCGGGGGTGTGGTTGAACTGGTCGGTGGTCATCGACTTGATGACGCAGAGTTCGTCGGCGACCGACTGGAAATGCGGAATCGCATCGGACATCCAGAGCCCACCCTTGCCGTGCTGGCTGAAGGTGCGCGGGGTGCCCATCAGACGGGGCGTGCCGCTGGTGAAGGCGAATTTCTTGCCCTTGACGAAGGCGTCAGGGGCCAGTTGCCCGTCCCGCTTGACCAGCTCCGGCTTGTAGTCGAGCAAGTCGAGGTGGGGCGGACCGCCGGACATGTGCAGGTAGATCACCCGCTTGGCCCGGGGCGCGTAGTGAGGTGGCCGCGACAGCATCGGCTGCGAGGCGTCGATGGCGGTGTTGGCGAGGGCCTGCGGTCGCAGGGCCTGCAGCGCAATCGCCCCGAGACTGAACTGCCCGACCCGGCTGAGAAAGTGCCGGCGGGTCTGCTGCTGGAGGGAGTGAAGGGGTGACGTCATGGGAGGGCGCGGGTTCACCGCTTCATCAGGGCCTCATCGAGGTTCAGCAGGACATTGGCCACCGCGGTCCAGGCGGCGAGGGTCGGCGCGGCAATGGTTGCCGGGGGCGGATTCTCCGGCTGGGCGATGAAGGCGGCGGCCTTGTCGGGTTCCCGGGTATAGGCATCGAGCGCCTGCTGGAAAAGGGTGCTCAGCGGCCGGACCTCGGCGTCGGAAGGCGCCCGGGCGAGCACGCGGCGGAAACCGAGGCGGATGCCCTCCTCGACGGCGACTCCGCCCTGGGCGATGATCCGGGCGAGCGCTTGGGCGGTCTCGATGTAGACCGGGTCGTTCAGGGTCACCAGCGCCTGCAAGGGAGTATTGCTCCGGTCGCGACGGAGCGTGCAGACCTCGCGGTTGGGCGCATCGAAGGCCGCCATTGACGGATATGGGCTGCTGCGCCGCCACTCGGTGTAGAGCCCGCGGCGGAGGCGTTCGTCTCCAGTGCTCGTTTTCCAATCAAGCGTCCCACCGAAGGCGGCGGAGAGACCCGAATTGGGTTGAAAGGGACGCGAGGACGGTCCGTGGCTGCGGGGATTGAGCAGCCCGCTGACCGCCAGCGCTTGGTCGCGCACCATTTCAGCGGTCAGGCGGAAACGCGGACCTCGCGATACCAGCCGGTTCTCCGGATCGGCCGCGAGGGCCTCCGGGGTCACCCGGGAGGACTGCCGATAGGCCGCGGTCGTCACCAGTTGTTTGAGGAAAAGCTTCTGGTCCCAGCCCCCGCGCACGAAATCGACGGCGAGCCAGTCGAGCAGCTCCGGGTGGGTGGGCAACTCGCCTTGGGAACCGAACTCCTCCGTGGTGCGCACCAGACCGATACCGAAGATCGTCTCCCAGAGCCGGTTCACCTGCACCCGTGCGGTCAACGGATTCTCCGGACTGACGAGCCAGCGGGCCAGGGCGAGCCGGTCGACCGTTTGACCGGGAGGGAGGGCGGGGAAAACCTCCGGCACCCCCGCCGTCACTTCCTCGCCGAGTTCGCGGAAATTGCCGCGGAGCTGGACGTGGGTGCGACGCTGCTTGTCGGCCGGCAGTTCTTTCATCACCAGCGACCACTGAATCGGCAGGTTGACCAGAGAGTCGCTCAGTTCGACGACGCGCTGGCGCTCGGTGGTGAGCTCCGGGGCGACTTCCATCGCGTAGTGCGCGAGCAGGAGATCGTGTTGCGCGGCGTCGCGCTGATCCTCGGCCCGCAGGAGCGCCGCAATCACTGGCGCGGGCGTGCGCAGGTGCTGGTCCGCGCGCGGATCGGAGGTGGTGCTGAGGCGGAAGTGGTTGAGCGTGCCTTGGGAGAGGAGCGACTGTTGCTCGACGGTGATGATGAGGCGTTCTCCAGTCCGGAGCACGATCGGCGTTTCCGGCTCGAACGACAGCGTGTGGACCGTGCCGGTGGCACCCGCATTGCTCCAGCCTTTGCGCGTCGCGCTGCGCTTGCGCAGATTCGGGTTCTTCGGAAAGGCGTCGGAAATGACGAGCGTCTCGTCGTAATCCGCATCGGCGTAGTCGGTGTGGACCCGCGCCAGCTTGACGTCCATCGGTTCATCGAGGCTGTAGACCCGGCTCGGTTGCGGTGCTTCACGCTGGGCCAGTTCCCAGACGGGAGCGCGGCTCCCGTCGAGCACGATGACCTTGATTCCCCCCGGGGTCGCGTCGGCTCCGGCGCGGCCGAAAACGATCACCTTTTCCACCGGGCGCATGGCGCCCAGGTCGACTTCCCACCAGGCGTTCTCGGCGGGGCCGGTCAGGCTGACGGAGCCCTGGGCAAAGACGCCTTCCGTGTTTCCGTCGATCGCCCGGGATGCCGGTGCACCGTCCGCGGTTGAATGCTGGGTGGCCGTTCCTTCCGGGGCGAGGTTGCGTCCGTCGCTCCAAACCTGGACCTCGGCGAGGGACATGGTCCGGTCCTTGCCGGGCAGCTCGAGACGAATGTAACGACCCTGGCGATACGGCAGGGCGGGTTTGACGCCTGCGCGCACGCGGGTGACGACGAAGGCGCCGTTGACTCCGCCGGGTCCGCCGCCGGGAAGCGAGGGGTGGGGGAGCGCCTCGAGGCGGAGAGCGGTCACGGGCTGGCCGGCGGCCACGGGCACGTCGAGGGTCAGGGTGTCATGGTCCTTTCCCGGAGCGACGAGCACGGTGCCGTCGGGTCCGGCGCTGATCGAGGCACCGGCCTTGGATCGCAGGTCGAGTGGGGTGGGGTTCGCCCACTCCAGGCGGGAGGGGAAGTCGATGGCCCAGCGGTGTGCGGCGTCGGCCTGGCTCCCGCGGGCGGCGAGCAGGGAGCCGCGGACGCGGTTGAGTTCGCTCTCCCAGGCGGCCCGTTGGGTCTTCTGTTCGTCGGTATAAAAATCGATGAACGGAGCCTCGTTGTCGCGGTCGGCGTCCTCGGACTGGTTGAAGAGGGCATAGGACTGGAAGTACTCCTTTTGGGTGAAGGGATCGTACTTGTGGGTGTGGCATTGGGCGCAGGCCATGGACGAGCCCATCCAGACGGCGAAGGTGGTGTTGACCCGGTCGATCACCGCCACCGTACGGAACTCCTCATCGTCGGTCCCTCCCTCGGTATTGTTCATCGTGTTCCGGTGGAATCCCGTGGCGAAAAGTTGATCCAGGGTCGGTTGAGGGAGGAGATCCCCCGCCAGCTGCTCGATGGTGAATTGATCGTAGGGCAGATTGCGGTTGAAGGCGTCGATCACGTAGTCGCGGTATCGCCACATGGTCCGCGGCTGGTCATCGGCGTAGCCCTTGGAGTCGGCGTAGCGGGCCAGATCGAGCCAGCCCCGGGCCCAGTGTTCCCCGTACGCCGGCTGGGCGAGCAGGCGGTCGACGTGGCGCTCGTAGGCGTCGGGTCGGGCGTCGCGGACGAATGCCTCCACGTCCTCGATCTGGGGCGGCAGGCCGGTCAGATCGAGGGAGAGCCGGCGGGCGAGCGTGGCGCGGTCCGCCTCAGGCTGGGGTTTGAGTCCGGCCTCTTTCAGGTGGGCGAAGAGGAAACGATCCACCGGATTCTGCGACCATGCCGGGTCCTTCACCGCCGGTGGTGGCTGGGCCCGCGGTGCCTCGTAGGCCCAGTGCCGCGCGTAGGCCGCCCCGCCGGCGATCCACCGCTGCAGCAGGTCCGCCTCCTTTTCGGTGACGACCTTGCCCGTCTTGCGCGGAGGCATCAGATCGTCCTGATCGCGGGTGAGGACACGCGCCATCAATTCGCTCTTTCCGGGATCGCCCGGAACGATCGCGTGGTAACCCCCCAGGTCCTCGCGGGCTCCGAGAAACGTATCCAGTCGCAGGCCATGTTCACCCCCCTTGCGCTCCTCGGCGTCCGGCCCGTGGCACTGGTAACATTTCTCCGACAGGATGGGACGGATCTCGCGGTTGAAATCAGGCACATCCGCGGCTCGCAAACCAATCGAGCCCAAGGTGGCGATGACGACAAAGTAGGTGAAGAAATGTGGCAACGACATGGGGTTGTGAAAGCGGAGTTTCCCGGCCGTGCGACCGGTTAGGGAAACGTTCCTCAACAAGCTGTGGGTATCCCGGGTGGAAGCAAGCCGCACCATGCCCCCGCAGGACCGGCAGAGCCCCCGGAGAGGATGTCATCTAATAGTTGACATCCTCTCCGGGGGGGCTGGGTGTGGGCCGGGGGGCCGCGGATGAAAATTCATCCCGGATTTAGAAGCGGACGGGCACGGCGCCCTTTTCGATGGCGAGCTTGTAGGCTTCGCGGTCGGCCCAGCGGGTCCAGCCGAGTTCGCGGAGGACGGCGATGCGTTTCTCGCGCGCGGAGCGGTCGAGGGCGTTGTCTTTGAGGACGTGGTCCTGCAGGACCTGCAGCGCCAGACCGAGGTGGCCTTCAAGCTTCAGAACTTCGAATTCCTCCTCACGCCACTTTTTGCCCGGGGTCGCGGGGGCGGCCTCCCAGCGCTTGGCTTCGAGCAGGGCCGTGCGGGCTTCCTTCGCTTTTTTGCGGGTGACGGCCATTTCAGCGCGCAGGAGTGCGCAATCACGGAGCACGTCCCGACGAGCGCCCAGGTCCTTGCGCTTCGCGGCGAGGGCCTGTTTGGCGTCGCGGTCATCGGCGGGCGACGACTCGGGCGCACCGAAGAATGCGGCGACGGCGACCGCATCGATCTTGCTCTCGGCTTCGCCGATCAGAGCCAGGACTTCCGCCGCGGCGACCTCGGGGTCAACCGCGGGCGCGACTTTGGGGGTTTCCTCGGAGGGGCCCTTGGCGACTGCCGGGGTTGCCGGTCCGGCTGGGGTGGCCGAAGGGGATTCGCTCTTGGCCTCGTCGGGGGTGGCGGCGGTTTCGGACGATTTGTCTGCGTCCGCCGGTGCCGGCTTGGTTTCCAGGAGACCCGCACGGGTGGCGAGAGCGATCGCCTGTTCGTAGGGCAATGCAGGGTCGTCGGGTCGCTGCTGGCGCAGTTCGGCGATCAGCGTCGCGAAGGCGGCGACCGAGTCCGCATCCTTTTTTCCGCGCAGCGGCTTCAGCAACGAGAGTTGTTTTTGAAACAGCTCCTCGCGAGCGTCCTCGATGGGCGAGCGCTTGGTTTTGGGGGCCTCTCCGGCGGGACGCTTCGTTTCCGGCGGGGTCGAGCCGCGGTGATAGATGACGGGAACCTTGAGGAGCGTCTGCTTATTCGAAACGACTTCGACCTCACCGAGGAACCAGGCGGTGTTTGAGGCGAAGTCCTTCAGCACGCTCGCTGCGGGCTCCTCGAAGAAGAGATCGTAGTCCCGTCCGGCAGAGAGGGTGACCTTGCCTTCACGCTTGGCGTTCGCCGCCGCGAGGGCGTTGGGGTAGACGCCGAGGCTGGCAGCCGGTGGAAGCGTTCGGCGCAGGGCCAGGGGCAGGTTGGATTGTCGTTGCAAGTCCGCGACATCGCTTGCGCGGAAGTCGCGGTAGGCGGTGATCGTTCCCTTGGGGAATTCGATCTCGACGTTCGACCGCTGGGCCCCGTGCCAGAGCAATCGACCGGCGTCGTGGATGATTCGCGTGATGCCTCCGAGAATTTCGTCGGTCGCGTTGGAGCTCCGGGGCGAACCTAGTTTGGCCTTGAAGGCCGTCTCCACCTTGAATTCGAATTTTTGGCGAAGCAGGTTCAACCGGATTGGTCCGGAGTCGCGGGGCGAAGGTGGCAGCAGATCGCGTTCGTCGCCGGGGAGGGACCGGGTTTCAATCGGTGCGTAGAGTTGCACGGCCTCGGTCAGTTTGCCGGTGACCTCGATGGGGAGGTCCTCGTAGGCGCTGCGGAGTACGAGGGTGCCGTATTTCTCGTTGTCAGTGATGACGATTTCCTCGCTTGGAGAATTGAGGCTGATCCAGGTAAATTCGCCCTCCAAGCGGGATGCGGCCGGGCTGTTCCACTGCTGGTGCCAGGTCAGCTCCACGGTTCGGCCCGGGCGCACGGGGAAGATGAATTCGTTGGTTTCGCCGGGGTCCAGACGGAGGGCCTGGGAGAACTGGCCGGTGGGGTACGACTCGTGGCTTGCGAGGCTGAGAGCGCGAAACGCGTAGATTCTTGAAACCAGATCGTTGCGGTCGCGCCGCACGCGCAGGCGCATGTGGGAGGCATCCGCCGGAGCCTCGTAAAAGGAGCGATCGACGCCGCCTGCGGAGAGGTTGATGGCAAAGGTTTCGACGGGTTTTGACTGCCGATCTGCCGGGTGGGGAGTGATCACGGTGATCGGAATGCGGAAGACCGGTCCGCCGTTGGGTTGGCGTGCTGGCACCGCGAGAATTTCGCCGAAATGGGCTCCGCCGGTCGGACCGGCTTTGGGCACCGTGACCCAGATCGTGAACGGACGCTCCCCGTTGGTCACATGAAGGAATCGCGGAACCTCCACCCAAGGGACGGTGGATTGAAGCACCAGATCCTCCTCAAAGGCCTGGCGGGCTTCCAAGGGGGTTGATTCGAGGAAGGTGGGTTCGACGATGAAGCGTGCTTCCTGGCGACCGGCAGGACGGGCGTCGCGCCAGTAAAGGCCGCCGCCATTTGCCAGCGTATTGGCGGTGGTTTCGACCTTGAAGTGAATATCGTAGGCGGTGATCGCCTGCTGGGCCCGGAGGTGCTCGAAGGCGGGACCGACCTGAGCGAGTCCGGGACCTTGGGCCCACGGTTCGACACCCTCGACCGGCCGGGCGGTGTTCATCAGCGCGGCCTTGATGCGTGCGGGGGAGTGTTTCAGGCCGGCCTGTTTGGCTCCGCTGATCAGGAGCGCGCCCACACCCGCGACCGAGGGGGAGGACATCGAGGTGCCATTCATCAGTTGTGAACGCGAGAGACTGTCGAAGGCGACCGGGGCGATCGCGCCTCCCGGGCCGAGAATGTCGACGCCGAGGTGGCCGGCCTTGGCGGGGCCGCGGGAGGTGAAACCGTAGGCGGTTTGGGCGCTGCCGGTGGGGGCGGCGTAAAGGGAGGCGGCCATCTCCTTGGAGACAAACGCACCCACCCCGATCGCCTCCGGCGTGTCACCCGGTGAACCCAACGTCGAGAGTGCCGGGCCAGCGTTGCCAACGGACAGGAAAGCGGTCACCCCATAGTCTTGGACGAGGCGCCGGATGATCCGGTTGGCACGATCGTTGCCATTCTGGTAATCGCCGGGGCCACCGAAACTCATGTTCATCAGATCCACGCGGTATTGGGCACATGCGGCCAGTGCGCGCAGGTAACCGGTGCCATCGGCGCTGCTGCCCAGCCGGGTGTCGCCGATCTTGACCGAAAGGATCCGCGCACCGGGCGCGATGCCGTTGCGAGCCGGCTCGCCGGGGAAATTCGCCGCGGCGATGCCGGCGACGTGGGTCCCGTGGGAACCGACGACGGTCACGATCGAAAGGACGCGGCCCTCGTCGTAGACCTGCACGGCGTAGCGACTGCCCGTCTGCCCGCCGAACAGGCCGGTCTCTTGGGCGAGACCAAAGGGGCGGAGCACCTTTTCATCGCGCAGGTCGCCGTCCTCGTTGGTATCCAGAACCACTCGCCACGAGGTGCCATCCTGCCAGACGACGCAGTCGAAAACGGGCTCGGGATCGAGCGGGTCGAAGGCGCTGACCAGGGAATCGAAGAGACTCTCGCGAGCGAGAAAGTCGCGATCGGCGGCCGTCAGGTCGGCCTCGGTTTTGGTGGCGGCCGGCCGGCGCTTGGCCTTTTCGTCGGCCTCGCGGAGGCGGGTGCGTTCGGCGACGAGCTCGCGCCTTTCCTGATCCCATGAGCGCCGGCGGGTGTCACGGATGCGGTCCATGACCTCGGTGGCGAAGAGTTCGCGGGCCGGTTTCAGGCCGAGCCGGTATTCACCCGACGGATTGGTCAGGCCAGCGGGCAGCGTCAGGCTCCGTCCGGTGCGGCCGGCGAGGCGGCCGTCGGTCCCGGGCTTGATCGGTGACGCCAACTCGACATCACCGGCGCCCGTGCTGTCGATGACGTCGACCACCTTGGGCTCTCCGAGGGTGGTCTCCTGGAGCCCGGCGGCGGTGGGGTCGACCCCGGTGTCGAAGATGGCGATGATCACGCCCCTCCCATCGTAGGTCGGGTTCTTCTTGAGGAAATCCGGGGTGCCGGTTTCGCGCTTGGGAATCAGGTTTCCCAGTTGTTCGGCGAGCTCCGCTGCGGCCGTGGAGGGCGCCGCGAAGGTGGTGGAGACAAAGGAGAATGACGCGGCTGAGACCAGCAGACGGATCAGGCTGCGCCGGAAGCAGGAAAATACCATGCGCGAAAAAAATGCGTGCGCGCGACTTTCGCAAGGCTCTCTGACCGGGAAATAGGCAAGGAATCCAAGGAAACACAGACGCCGCGGGGAGTTTGAATGGTTAATGCAGTCCCTTGTCGCCGTCGGCCGCTCTTTGCGGTTCAGCTCGCGGGCAGGGCATCGATTCACGTCGTGCGCAAGAGTGAACTCGCGATGATGGGGTGAGTGTGCATGGTTCACTCCGGAACCTGCATGAACTTTCCCCGACTCATCGAGTGGCCGACTCGCAGCGTGGACCGTCGGGTGAGACGGGTCCTGTTCCGTCGCCCGGTGGTGGGCGTTCGGTCGCTTCGGTCTGCAGCCTGGATGATCTTCGCCCTGTGGATGGGACTTGCGGGGAGTGTCGTGGCTGAGTCGAAGCCCGAGACTGTGAGGCTGCAGTTGAAGTGGCGGCATCAGTTTCAATTCGCCGGTTATTACGCCGCCGAAAGCCAGGGTTATTATGCGGAGGAGGGACTGAAGGTGGAGATCATTGAGGGCGGTGCGACCCGATCGTCGTTGCCCGCGGTGCTCACTGGCGCGGCCGAATACGGCGTGGGTGATGCGGACATCGTCCTCGCGCGAATACAGGGAAAGCCGGTGGTGGCGTGTGCCGCCATTTTTCAGCACTCGCCTAACATCGTGCTCAGCCGGGCGGACCGATCGATCCGCTTGCCGTCCGATCTGGTAGGGGCGAAGGTGATGTTGGCTGACAACCAGGGCGCCGCCCAATTGCGGGCGATGTTGATGCGCGAGGGCATTGATCCGGCGCGGGTCAGCATTCTGCCGCTCGCGTGGAATCTGGAGGACCTGATCGATGGCCGCGTCGATGCGATGACCGCGTATTCCACCGTGGAACCCTACCTTCTCCGATCACGCGGGGTTCCTGCGAGCGTGTTGCGAGCGCGGGACTACGGCGTCGATTTTTACGGCGACACGCTCTTCACCAACGAAGCGGAGTTGGCGGCCCATCCCATGCGGGTCCGGGCGTTCCTCCGGGCGAGTCTTCGAGGGTGGGCCCATGCGCTGCAGAACCGCGATGAGATGGTGGATGCCATTCTCCTGCTTCCGGGCGTCGCCGCGCGGGGTGTCACGCGGGAGTTTCTTCTCGCGGAGGCGGCCGCGATGCAAAGGTTGATCCTGCCCGAGATCGTTGACATCGGCCACATGAATGAAGGCCGGTGGACTCGCATCGCGGAAACGTTCTCCGCGCAAGGAATGGCCCCCGCCTCATTCTCGCTGAAGGGATTTCTTTACGATCCGGAACCGCCGGTGAATCGCCAGCTGCGATCCTGGTTGATGGGTCTGGTGGCATTCCTGTCCTGCTTGGCTGCGGTCGTGGTGGTCTGGAATCTCGAAGTTCGCCGCCAGGTTCGGGCGCGCACGGCCGAGTTGCAGGCCGAAGTCGGCCGGCGGAGGGAGATCGAGGACGCGCTTCGAGGGAGCGAGGAGCGGCTCAAGCAGGCGCAGTCGATCGGTCGAATGGGGGATTGGCAATTCGATGTCCCGACGGGACGGCTCACCTGGTCGGAGCCCGTGTTGCAACTCTTTGATCGCGATCCGGCCCTCGGTGAGCCCACCTATGATGAGTTGTTGGCCAGTTATCACCCCGACGATGGGCTTCGACTCCGCGAAGGTGTGCGCCGTGCTTTGGCCCACGGCGAAGATTACGCGTTCGATCTGCGCGTCCAACGTTCCGACGGACGCGAGGTCTGGCACTACATGGTGGGGCGGGTGGTCAAGGATGCCAACGGGCAGGTGGTTCGTCTGCTCGGAATTGTCCATGACATCACGCTGCGCAAACAGGCTAAGGCCAAGATCCGCGATCAGCTTCACGAGCTGGAGCGTTGGCGGGAGGTCACCCTGGGCCGGGAGGAACGCATCCGATCCTTGAAGATGGAGATCAATGCGCTGCTTGCGGAGTTCGGACGGGCTCCGCGCTACGCCGATCGCTCCATGAACGCGTCGAACCCCTCGCCTGGGCCTCCCCGCAGCTTATGAAGCCTCCTTTACCACCCAACGAAATCGATCGTTTGCTGGCGCTGCGGGCGTTTGGGATTCTCGATACGCCTCCTGAGCCCGATTTCGACGAACTGGCCCGGCTGGCCGCCTCGCTCTGCGGCACGCCCATTGCTTTGATCGGGCTGGTCGACGAGCACCGGGAGTGGTTCAAGTCCAAGGTCGGATGGACGCTCGACGAGATACCGCGCGATCAGGCCTTCGGAGCCCATGCGTTGGGTTCACCCGGCCTCTTGGAAGTGCCCGACACAGCCTCCGATCCCCGTTTTGCGGACACTGCATGGGTGAAGGGCAAGGGTGGGAGGCGGATCCGTTTCTATGCGGGCTCACCCTTGTCCACGCCCGATGGTCGGGTCCTCGGGACCCTCTGCGTACTGGACCACGAGCCCCGCCGACTGACCGAAGCGCAGGCCACCGCCTTGGCGGCGCTGGCCCGTCAGGTGATGACTCACCTGCAAATGCGGCGTTTTGCGCTGGAGAAAGACCGGGCGGAGTCCGCCTTGTTGGGTATCCTCGAGGACCAGATGCAGGCGGAGCGGGCGCTGCGGCAGAGTGAGCGGGAACAACGCGACTTGGCGCGTTCCCTGGAAGCGGAGCGCGCCCGTTTGGCCGAGGCCCAAGCGGTCGCCAAGGTGGGAAGCTGGCAGACGGACCCCGCCAGCGGCCAGGTTGATTGGTCGGAGCAAACCCATCGGATTTTTGAGACGGACCCTGCGGTCTTGGAGCCGACTCACACGTTTTTTCTGGAGCGGGTGCATCCCGAAGACCGGACAAAGGTCAGCGACGCGTTCGTCCGCTCGCTCAAGCAACCGGGTTCCCATGTGATCGAGCACCGGCTGATGCTGCCCGATGGGCGGATCAAACATGTGGAGGAGCGCTGGCGAACCTGCTTGAGCGAGGAGGGTGTGATTCAGACCGCGGTCGGCACGTGTCAGGACATCAGTGAGCGTCGCACGCTTGAAGAACAATTTCTTCGCGCCCAGCGACTGGAGAGCATCGGCACCTTGGCCGGCGGCATTGCGCATGATCTCAACAATCTACTCACGCCGATCATCATGGGTGTCGACCTGCTCCGGCAGTTGGGTGCAAACGACGACGGTTCGGTGGTGATGGACACGATCGAGAGCAGCGCGAGGCGGGGGGCGAATCTGGTGCGACAGGTTCTTTCCTTCGCCCGCGGGGTGGATGGGGCACGCGTCGCGGTGAAGGTTGCCGACGTCGTGCGCGAAGTGGAGGCGATCATTGCGAACACCTTTCCGAAGAACCTGTGTTTCGAAGCCAATCTGCCTCAAGATCTGTGGTTGATCAGCGGTGATCCGACCCAGATCAACCAAGTCCTGCTCAATCTCTGCGTGAACGCGCGCGACGCGATGCCGCATGGCGGAAGACTTGCGATCACGGCCCGGAACGCCCTCGTGGATGAGCAGTCCATCGTCGTGAGCCGCGGAGTCAGCGTGGGCAGCTACGTGGTCGTGGAAGTCGCCGACACCGGAGTCGGCATGACCGGCGAAGTCATCGCGCGGATTTTCGAGCCGTTCTTTACCACCAAGGAACTGGGCTCAGGCACCGGTTTGGGTCTGTCCACCGTTCTCGGAATTGTGCGCAGCCACGGTGGATTTGTGCAGGTTGAGAGTCAGCCGGGCAGGGGCAGTCTCTTTCAACTTCATCTCCCCGCGCACGCGACGGCCGCAGCGCCCGTCTCCCCCGATGCTCTCCCGGCGGATCCGCCCCGGGGCGAAGGGGAGCTCATTCTGGTGGTGGATGATGAGAGTCTGATCCGCAGCGTCACCCAACGCACGCTGGAGGCCTTTGGCTATCGGGTGATCCTCGCCGCGGACGGTGCCCGGGCGATCAGCCAGTTTGTGCTCCGGCGCTCGGACGTCGCGTTGATCCTCACCGACATGATGATGCCCGTGATGGACGGTTCCGCTCTGATGGGTGCGGTTCACCGGCTCGATCCGGAGCTCCCGATCATCGCGGTCAGCGGCCTCGAGAGCAGCGGAAAAGTGGCCGAGGCCAGCAGCCTTGGGGTAACGCATTTTCTGCCGAAGCCCTATTCGACGGTGTCCTTGCTCTCCCTGATCAAGCGCGTGCTGCGCGAATCGCCTCGTCGGGTGCGACCGGACTCCGATTTGGCCTGATGTCCAGTTCCTCCTACGACGTCACGGAAGACCCCTTCATCGTCGCGAAGACGGAGGCGGCCGCCTTGATCCGGCGCGCGAAGCTGGTCAGTCCCAAAATCGCCATGTACGCCAGTGGCTCGGACAAGGACCTGCAGACGCTCTGGTCGATCGCGCTGCGGACGGCGATGGCACATGACGTCTCGGCGGAGGACGTGCATATCTTTCTGGAGAAATGTTATCCCCAGTATTCGCTGCGCCACGCGGATCGAAGCCTGACGTTTGTCTGGTGACGTTCCGTCACGAAAGCGCGCCGAGTCCGGCCGCACGAGAGGCGCGCCCGCCGGATTCCCTAGAAGTTCCTTGGCCACGGGGCCCACTCGGCGTCGTCTGGGGTGCCAAATTTTCGATCGGGACCGGCTGAACGGAGTTCCATCTGTTGACGACTGAGTGGGTGGAAACGAAACGGGGTTCCCCAGCGGTCGCAGAGCTCGCCGCGGGCATTGATGGCGGGGTGATTCCGCGGCACAAAAGCGAAGCTTAGCGGATTCGCGCCGGTCAATGCAGCGGTGACGTCCCGATTTTCACCGATCGGAATTCCTTGCTCGCGAAAATTGGTCAGCCAGGCGGCAAAGATCTCATGGACGAGCTTGAGGTCCGCGGAGACCGAGCCGTCAGGCGCGTTCAACCCATCGGCCAGCTCGCTGGGCGGTTCCGGTTGGGCGGACGATGAACCCGCGAGGGATTCCAAGGCGCGCTGGGGTGCGGCTGGATTCGTGGCACCGGCAGGGGCCGCTGTGCTGGGCAACGCTTTGGTACGTGTGGGCGTCGCCGGGTCGTTGGCGTCGCGGATCGCCGCGCGCTCACGGAACGACCCTCGCTGCCAGAAGGCCACGATCGCGGCGAGGAGGGCGAGTGCCAGCAGCGAGGGAAGAAGACGACGCGGCATGGCGGCGGGCCTGAGACGGCGGGTGGCGCGGAGCGATGAAGGCGGAGTTATCCGACGTTCATGAAACCCACGTCGGGTTTCGCGAAACGTCCGAGGTTGGGAAACACCACCGGCAAGTCGGTCGCGCTGACGCCAAACCACTTCGCGAGGGTGGCGCTGTACTCGTCGACGCTCGTGCTTGGAATCCAGAGACCGCGCGAGCCGGCGTCGTCGGGACCGCGGACGGTGAAGTCAGGCATGGTTCCGTAGATTGAGCCGCCCTTGACCGCGCCGCCGGCGATGATGTGGTGCGAGCCCCAGGCGTGATCAGAACCATCACCGTTGGTGTCGAAGGTGCGCCCGAAGTCGGAGGCGGTGAACGTGGTCACCTGATTTTCCGCGCTGATCGTGCGGAGCGCGGCGTAGAAGGCGTTGATCGACCGGCTGACGTCGCCGAGGAGGGTGGCATGGGCGCCGCTCGAGCGCTGGCCGACGTTGAGCTGGTTGTCATGCAGGTCCCAGCCGCCGATGCGGGCGAAGAACACCTGGCGCTTCAGCCCGAGCTGCTGCTGCACATTGATCAGCCGGGCGATCATGTGCAGCTGTTGGGCGAGGTTGGTGTTGACGTTGTTGAAGATGGCCTGGAACGGGCTGGCTCCCGAGATGACCGAGGCGAGGTAGGCGGTGTCGTCGATCGAGCCCTTGGTCATGCCGGCGAAGGCGGTTTCGAAGAGGTTTCTGTTCTGGGCGGTCAGCAGGTCGGTGAGTGCGGCGGTGCGCACACCATTGACGGAGGTGCCCGTGCCGGAGCCGGTGAGGGAAGGGACGGCGTTGGTGCCGACGGCGTATTGGCTGACGGTCCGTCCGACCTGGAAGAAGTTCTGGCCGGCGACGGTGATCGCCATGGAGACGCGGTTGTTCGTGTTGAGCGCGTTCGTCAGGTCGGCGACCCGTCCACCCCAGCCGGTGGCGAATCCCTTGTCGGGCACGCTCGACTGCCACTCGACCTGCTGGTCGTTGTGCGAGAAGAGGGCCGGTGGCAGCGGGACGGAGCGGGCGTTGTACTGCGTCTTGCTGGTTGGATACACCAGGGTTCCGACATTGCCGAGGAACGCGACCTTGCCCTGGTCATACATCGCCTTGAGATCGGACATCGCTGGATGGAGTCCAAAGCGCCGGCCATCCGCGGTTGTGCCGCCGAGCGGCAGGAGATCGGCCTGGGGAATGGCGAGCGCGCCGCGTCCGGTCGCGTACTGGGCATAGGTGCTGGCGTCGATCGGAACGATGACATTGTTGGCGTCGTTGCCGCCGGCAAGGAACAGGCAGACCAGCGCCTTGTAGTCCGATTGCGGGGCACCGGCCATGCCTGGGATCGAAGGCGTCGTGCCGCCGGTGTTGGCCACGGCGCTCATCAGCCGCAGCTGGGCCAGTTGGGAGAGAAGGCCGGTGGCGGTGACGGCGGCGCAGCAGGAGCCGATAAAACTGCGGCGCGACGGGTCAAAGGAGCGGGGTGTGACGTTCATGGCGGAAGGAGATACGGGTTACTTTTGGATGGCGCCGTTCGGGGAGGAGATCGTGAGGTAGACCGCGGAGCGCACGCGTTCGAGACGGTTCGCGTCGTTTACCGCCGGCATTGCGGCGATGGCGCCGACGATGCGGTCGGTCGACGCCTTGGGCAGGGAGCCGTGGGCGAACATCAGGTTGACCTGGTCGACCAGAGCCTGAGGCGTGTTCGCGAGGGCAAGGGTGGCGGCGTCGAAGCGGATTCCCACGGTCTGGTTGTCGGTGTCGGTGGCCGCGGGGCGGTTGCCGTAGAGCTGGTTCCAGAGCAAGTTGGGCACCGTCATGGCCGTGGTCGCGTTGAGAATCTGGTACTCCGGGGCGAGCAGCCCGGCGCTGGCCAGCACCCCGGGCTGCACGTAGTCGGGCTCGTAGAAGTTGAACACGGTGGGCGCGCGTAACGGTGTCTGGGCGAGGTTGATGTCGGTGTTGCCGGAGAGCAGCGGCACGCGCCCGCTGTTCGAGCCGCCATCGAGGCTGCGGAGCAGGTTGGTGACGCGGATCACCGGTTCGCGCAGTTTGCCGAAGCTGGCGGAGTCCGCGAGGCTCGTGGAGCGGGCCTCGTAGTCCATCAGGACCGCACGGGTCACGGCGCCGAGGTCGCCGCGAACTCCGGAACCGTTGTTGGCGAACGCTTCGGCGACGCGATAGACGTAGCCGGGGCTGGGATTGCTCGTGACCAGGCGCTGGATCAGTTGCCGCGCAACGAACGGCCCTGTATTGGAGTGCTGGAACAACGTGTCGAGGGCGTCCTTGAGGTCCTGTTCGCCGGTCTGATTGGCGGGGAGCACCCGGCCTCCGACGATGGTCTTCGTCGAAATGTCGTGAAAATCCGGGTACATCTTCATCGGGCGGATGTAGTTGGCGGCGGCTCCCCGGAAGCTGGGATTGGTTGCCGTGGAGGAATAGGCCCATCCCGTGAAGACCTTCGCCATTTCGGTGATCGTCCGTTGATCGTAGGTCGGAATTGCCGCCCCGGTCGGATCCAGTTTCAGCGTCCCGTCAGGATGCACCTGATTGATCCCGATGGAGAAGAGCTGCATGACCTCCCGCGCGTAGTTCTCATCCGGGAAGGTGACTTGCACGCCTTGGGCGTTGAACGTGGCCCGGCCGTTGCGCAGATGGCTCAGGTAGATCCCCATCACGGGGCTGAGGGTCACTTCCTCGAGCAGCGTGCGGAAGTTTCCAAAGGCATTCCGGCCGAGGATGTCGTAGTACACGGCCATTGCCGAGGGCTGGTTGATCAGCACCGCGTTGTTCTCTGAGACGACCAGGATCTGGCTCAACGCGAAGGCCAACCGCTGGCGGAGCTGGTCGGGGCCGGTGACGGCGATCCTCCACCACGCGGCCTGGCGGTTGCTCTGGCTGAGCGTGGTGCCGCCGAACGGTTTGGTGAATTCATCGTAGTCCGCGTCGGTCGCCGCATCATGGGACGAACGTGGCACGCTCATCTGGGCCGTGATCCAGTCGTCAAGGCTGGCCAGCGATTTGCCGGTCAGCGCGTCGATTTCGTTCTTGTTCGGCCCGAAGGTGGACTGGGTCAGGAAACGCGCGGCCTCGGCAGCGGTCAGGGGGGTGCCGGAAAGGGGCGGCGGGGTGGCGGGAGCGACGAAGGTGAGGGAACCGTTGGTGCGGCCGAACGCGCCGCGGAGTTCGCCGCCGGGCAGATTGGTGGTCTCGATCGCGACGAAGACCCGGCCGTCCTTCACGGCCTGCACGATGTCGGCGGCGCTCAGACTGCCGCTGGGATTGATCGTCCACTGGAATCCGGAAATCTGGCCGTTGGGCAGGCGGACGAGGTCGATGCCGACCTGGTTGGGGTCACCGAGACGCAGGTACGCCACGGTCTGTGACGAGCTCAGGCCGGCGAAGCTGACATTGACGATGGCGTAGGTGTTGTCGGTGCTCAGCTGAAGGGTGGAGGAGCCTGAAGCGGACGACCCCATCACTCCTCCCGGAACGCGCAGGCTTGATCCGTAGAGGGTGCCTGGGTTGTAGAAGATGGTGGCGGTGGCGGTGGCGGTCGATCCGACCGTGTAGGCGGGCCCGGGCGAGACGGTGAGGATCGCTGACTTGTTGGGCGTGATGCCCGAGCTGACATCCTTGAACACGGGAGTGAGCGCGAGGTTGGCGGAGGAGGCGCCGGCGGGAATCGTGATTGATGCGGGCAACGGCTGGTAATCGGTGCCTGAAAGAGCGCTCCCCGTGGTCTCGAAAAAGACGGTCAGGGCGGCTGCCGTCGATCCGGTGCGGATGAAGGTGTAGATGGCGGGCTGCCCATTCAATGTGTCGGTTGAGGGGACGGAGGCGGCGATGGAAACGGTGGCTGCATTGGCCGTGGTAAGATCGTACATTTCCACCAGAGCGAGTCCGCTGGCGTTGCCGACACCCGAGACCTGAATGCTGTAGCTGCCCGGGGCGAGATCGGCGATCAGCGATGCGTCGCGCGATCCGACGGGGAAGGCGAACGCGCCGACCTGGGTGCCGGCGGCGGCGATGGCGGCGGAGCTGCCCGAACCCCAGTTGTCATTCGAGGCGATCTGGACATTCCTGCTGTTCAGCAGGGAGATGGACGGGTCGGAGAGCAGTCCGGTCAGCCCGAACGCACTGAGGGCCGGCCCCGCTGCGCGAACCAGAAGCTTGCGATTTTCGCTGCCGGGGGCGACCACGACACCGGTGATGAGAATGCTGCTTCCAGTGCCGACGAACGAGCGGGTCGACAGGTTGATCAGGCGGGCGGGACCGCTGACGTCGTAGACCTCGAGCAGGGCGAGGCCCGTGTTCGGGGTTCCCACACCGGTGACCTGGGCGGTGTAGGCACCTGGTGGAAGCGTCGCGATCAAGGCGGCGTCGCGACTGCCGGCGGCGAACGGAAAGGCTCCGACGGAGTTGAAGGTGGTGGCTCCCCCGATGCTTGCGGTCGTCCAGTTGTCGTTGTTGGCGATTGATTTTCCCGTGCTGTCGAAGACCTCGAGGCGCGGGTTGGCCAGAACTCCGGCAAGCCCGAAGCCGGACAGGGCGGGGCCCGCGGCACGGATCAGCACCTGTTTGGGTGCACCGGCGTCGATGACGAAACCGATGATCGGCGCGCTGGCGCCGGCACCGACCTGTGTGCGGCTGGAGATGTTCGCGAGTCGCTGGGCGTGGGCGGTCAATGAGCACAGCAGAGACGCGAGGGCCACGAGACGAATCAGGCAGACGAAGGTTTTCATCGGATACAAGGGCTCAGGGGGGAAGGCAAAACCAAGCGGCGGGTTGGGCTGGGAAATGCGGCGCGGGGGTCGAGGTCGGCAACGGATGGGGTCGTCGGGATCCTTTAGTCATTTTTCCGGAGGGTCGAGCCGAAGAAGGCAAACTAAGTGTAAATCGGGGGGGGGCGGCGGGACGCCGACGGACACACGCGGACGGCGGGTCGCAGGATCTGGAGAAGGTTCCTCGATGGACTTAGGGAATTTTAGTAATTGGTTGGCGATGACTGGGGCCGTGCTTGATACATTCCGGTTGCATCTATCGCTCACAGTCGATCGGCCTGGTGTAGGTGGGCTCGTTGAGCCCGCGGGGAATGGCGACGCGTGATCCCCCGGCCTCAACGAGGCCAGCTACACCGAGCCATTTCCGGAGAGGAGACGCGGAGGGTCTGCGGCCGCGGGAAGAAGCGTGAGCGTGCGAGGATAAACCCGTGGTTGGAACCAAGGCCTGGTGTAGGTGGGCTCGTTGAGCCCGCGGGGAATGGCGACGCGTGATCCCCCGGCCTCAACGAGGCCAGCTACAGCGGGCGGCGCTCGCTTACTGCGTGAACGCCTCTCGAAGTGTCTACCGCTCTCGCCTGAGTTGCGCGCTACACCGGGCGGCGCACGCTTACTGCGTGAACGCGGGCAGCTTCACGATCTTGCCCCCCTTGAGGGCAGACTCGTGGGCGCAGAGGCCGACACAGGTCCAATTGGCGGACTTCTTGGCGTTGGGGTACGGTTCGCGGCCCTCGACCAAAGCCATGAGAAACTCATGCACGAGGTGCGGATGGGATCCCCCGTGGCCGGCGCCCTGGGTGAAACTCAAATGAGTCTTCTTGCCCAAGTCGTAGACTCCCTTGGTCGTGAATGGCCGGACCCCGGAGGGCAGGCGCTTGGCGAAATCGGGCACCTGGATCTTTTTGGGTATCTTGTGCTCGGGAAGCTTGGCGGTGTGCAGCACATGCGGCTCGTGCTCCACGAGGGTCCATTCGAATGACTTCTTCGACCCGTAGACGTCGATGCTCTCCCGATACTGCCGCGCGGTGTCGAAGAGCGAGCGGATGATCCGGGCGGTGAGATCGCTGTCGCGCAGCTTCACATGCGCGGTCTCGACTGCGAACGGGGAGTTGTAGTGCTTGATCAACTCCGGCCGGATCGTGCCTGATCCGAAGCAGGAGACATACTCGGCGGCGGCGTCGGTCAGCGCGAGCATCGGGCCGACGCAATGCGTCGCGTACCACATGGGCGGCAGCCCTGGCCAGTAGTTCGGCCAACCGTCCATGTCCTGCTGGTGACTCGCCTGGAGGAACTGGATCCTGCCGAGCTCCCCCTTGTCGTAGAGTTCCTTGATGTAGAGGTACTCCCGCGCGTAGACCACGGTTTCCATCATCATGTAGCGCAGCCCGGTCTTCCGGGTGAGCTCGACGATCGTCCGGCAATCGGCGATCGAGGTGGCCATCGGCACGGTGCAGGCGACGTGTTTGCCGGCCTTGAGTGCGGCGATCGACTGCGCCGCATGGTCGGGAATCGGGGTGTTGATGTGGACCGCGTCGATCCCGGGATCACGCAGCAGCTCGGCGTAGTCCGTGTAACCCTTGGGGATGCCGAAGGCCTTCTGGAGGGACGCGAGTTTCCTTGGATCGCGCTGGCAGACGGCGACCAGATTGGCGTTGGGGTGGGCCTGGTAGATCGGGATGAACTCGGCACCGAAGCCGAGGCCGACGAGGGCGATGTTGATTTTTTTGCTCATGGGAGAGATCAGTGTTTTGGGACTCAGTGAAGCGGGGCGGTGGTGGCGAGGTAGGCGATGAGATCGGCGACGTCGGGTTCGCTGAGCGAGGACAGCAGGCCCGGGGGCATCAGGGAGACCTCCAGACGATCCAGCTTCTTGATACGATCGCGCGCCAGGGTGACGGACTCGGCCTGGTTGACGAGGGTCACGGCACCGGGCGTCTCGCGCTGCACGATTCCCGCGGCGACGCGTCCGTCGGTGGTTTCGACGGTGACCAGCTGGTAATCGCGGCCGATGTCGGCGTTCGGGTCGAGGATGTTGCGCAGGATGTAGTCGAGGTCGGCGCGGTTGGAGCCGGTCAGCTCCGGGCCGACGGAACGACCGTCGGAGTAGAGCACGTGGCAGGAGGCACAGGCGGCTTGGAAGATCTGGTGGCCTCGTCTGAGATCGGCGGCGGCCAGCCGCGCGGGGGTCAGTTCCCGTTTCAAGCGGGAGATTTCCGCGGCGGTGTCCTGCTGGGCTTCGCGGCTGACACCCCAGACCGCAACCAGGCGACGCTCCAATTCGGGGTCCTGATGCAGCCGGATTTGCCGGGCGATCGAAGCGTCGAGATCGGTGCGCGCCACGATGCCTGCCTGGACCGAGTCGAGCAGTTCGAGGGCATAGTTGGGACGGGCGGCGAGCAGGGCGACGGCGGCGCGCTTTTCCTCGGGAGAGAACGACCCATAGACGGCGAAGATCGCGCCGGGGGTGGCCGGGACATCGTAGGCCGAGAGACCGCGGAGGGCGGCGAGCCTCAGGCCGGGTTCCGCGAGCAGCCGATGATAGACCGGGGCGATCTGGAAGTTTTGCGTCTCGAGCATCACCTGGAGGGCGGCCTGCCGGGCCGCGAGCGGGGCGAAGCTGTCGGTGGCGATGATGGACTTTTTCGAGGCGAGGCTGCGGTCGCCAAAACGCACGGCCAGTGCATCGGCCTGGGCAATGATCGCCGGGTCGGTGCTCAGGCTGAGATTGGCGTGGGCCTGGCTCCAGGACGCGGGAGCCTTCAAGTCTGATTTTCCTTCGGTGGCGGCGGCGAGGCTGGCGAGCAATTCACGCTGGTAGGCGGGGTCGGACGAGGCGGCCAGGGCTTCACTGAATGTGTCGAGTCCGCTCTTGGTTGCGGACGTGGAGGAGGACATCAGGCCCTCGTCGGCGAGCGCCGCCGCGCGACGGGTAAAGAACGGGCGCAGTGCGGTCAGCGGTGTTTGTTCGGCGAGCACGGCCGCGCGCACGGGATCGGCGGCGACCATCGGTTCGGCGGCGTACCAGTAGAGCAGGGGCAGGTTGGGATCGCTGGCGTCTTCACCGTGCATCAGCAACGCCTCGACGATCGGCGCGCGGGCGGCGACGGCGATGCGTCGGGCGGCGGAAGCGAGAAAACGGCGGACGACCGGTGAAGTTTCGGTCCCCGCGAGGCCGGCGAACGCGGACACCAGCGCCGGCGACGGGGTCTTGTCCTCCGCCATCAGCTGCACGGTCCATCCACGCACGTACGGCTCGCGCGAGGCGAGCAACTCCAGGGCGAGCGGCCCGTTGAGCCCGCGGGTCACGTGCAGGGCCCAGAGTGCGCGAAGTTTGCGGGTGACATCCGGATGCTCGCGAATGATCGCGAGCAACGCAGCGTGCACCGCCGGATCCGGTCCGCGCTCCTGGAGCAGCAGCCGGGAACGGCGGACGAACCACTCGTTGGGGTGCAATTGATGCTGCACCAGTTGGGCGCTGGTGAGTTTGGCCAGGTCGACTTTGACCGGAGCGGGCTGGCCGTAGCTGATCTTGTAGATCCGACCGTTGGTGCGGTCCTGCGGATGCTGCTGGTGGCAGGCGCGGGCGTCGTACCAGTCGCTGTTGAAGAGAGAACCATCCGGTCCGAGTTCGAGGCGCAGGCCGCGGAACCAGGCGTCATTGGCGCGCATGAAATCGGGCGCGTGCGATCCAATGTAGCCGGAGCCGTTCGGCACCAACTTCTCCTGATTGATCCGGCTGCCGAGCACATTGTGGGTGAAAAGCGCCCCGCGGTACTCCTTCGGGAAATTGTCCCCGAGATAAATCAGGGTGCCCGCGTGCGCATGACCGCCCCCGGCCGCATCCGTCCCCCCGACGCCGAATCGGGCGTCGGACCATTTGACGCCGCGGTCATAGTGAAAGTGGTCCGCGATCGTCTTGATGTCCCCGTAGGCGAACGGATTGAAATGCTGCCCCGCCTGCCGTTGGTAGTGGCCGCCCTGAATCACGTGATAGAGATGGGGGATGACGCAGGCGGTGACAAAGGCGTCACCGACATCGTTGAAGTCGAGCCCCCACTGGTTGCTCATGCCCTCGGCGAAGATTTCGAAAATTTTCTTCGTGGGATGGTAGCGCCAGACGCACGCGTTGAGCGGGGTGCGCTCGTGATCGCGCGCGCCGGGTTTGCCCACGTTGGAGTGGGTGAAGACACCTTGATTGCCGTAGAGCCAGCCGTCCGGGCCCCAGACAAAGCTGTTCAGCGTCTCGTGAGTATCCTGCGCACCCCAGCCATCGAGCACCGGTTGGGGCGGACCATCGGGGATGTCATCATGATTCTTGTCGGGAATGAAGAGAAGATACGGCGGACTGCCGACCCAGACGCCGCCGTGCCCGACAGCAATGCCACTGGCGAAGTTGAGCTGGTCGTAGAAGACCTTGGAGGTGTCATGGCGGCCGTCCCCATCCGTATCCTCAAGAATCAGCACGCGATCGCGGCCGTAGGGTGACCAATGCGGGTAGGCGTAGTTTTCCACGACCCAGAGCCGGCCCCGCTCGTCGATGGTGAAGGCGATCGGTTGGTGGACGGCGGGCTCGCCGGCGAACGGAGTCGCGCGGAAACCGGGAGGCAGCGACATCGCTCGGGCGGCTTCCTCAGGGGTCAGGCCCTTGCCAGCCGCGACAGGGAACTCGCCCTGCTGGGCATGCAGGGTCGCGTGGGCGGCCAGGCTGATGGCGATGACAATCGGGGTGCAGGAACGAAACGAGAAACGGGGCATGGGGCAAACGGTGGGGCGGCGGCGGCGGCCTCCCGAAGGGCCGTCAATCAACGTGGGCGGACGCAGACGCAAAGTGGGCAAAGTCAGGCAAGCAGGTAAACACAATTCCTGCCACGAGAGTTCTCGCCGGTCGAAGGTTGGGCAGGGGGCGGATGTTTCGGGTAAAGAATCCAGATGAAATTTCATGCCGACTTCATCGAAGAATGAATGAAAGTCGATCCCTTGACTCAGCAGGAAAATCAACCTCTGCTCCAGCCGAATCCCTTCTCGTTGGCCCATGAACGAGACTGCCTCACCATGAAATTTTCATTCGCTGCGATCTTCCTGATCTCGGTAGTTTCGGTTGCTGCCGCCCGGTCTCGCGGCCCTTGGATGTCGTCGAATGTCCGGGGCTCGCCGGAGCCTCCGAAGGCGTATGTTCAGCAGGAAATCGTCCCAGGTTTGAAGTTTGCCGAAGCGCTGGAGTTGTCCGCGGTGGCCGGCACGGATCGGATGATCATCGTGGAGCGCAAAGGAAAGATTTCCACCTTTCAGCCCTCGGGTGGAGATCCGTCGGTCGCCTTGGCCATCGACCTTCTCGCGATCCATCCCGATCTCGACCATGCATTCGGGGTCGCGCTGCACCCGCGGTATCGCGAGAACCGGCAGATTTTCATTTGTTACGCGCTGGCACCCGGTCGGAAGGATGGCACCAAACTCTCGCGGTTCACCCTGACGTCGCTCGAACCGTTGCGCGCCGATCCGGCGAGCGAGGAGGTCCTGCTGACCTGGCTCTCCGGTGAGCACAATGGCGCAAATCTCCAGTTCGGCCCGGATGGTTATTTGTATGTCTCGACGGGTGACGGGGCTCCGCCTTCACCGCCCGATCTGCTGGTCACCGGACAGG
>Ga0163144_10001563_pt1 | contig 53684 bp, 55 predicted proteins | sample OliLak19BULKMAT1_FD_123175 | JGI IMG/M metagenome (GOLD analysis project Ga0163144, IMG submission 123175) | Freshwater microbial mat bacterial communities from Lake Vanda, McMurdo Dry Valleys, Antarctica - Oligotrophic Lake LV.19.BULKMAT1 | ecosystem: Environmental > Aquatic > Freshwater >... | reverse complement strand
CGTGCAGACCGCATTTTGCCCCAGTCCTATTGGGTTCATTATGTGTTTCTTGGGTTCAAATTTGTGGATTTTGAGCTTAATCCCATGGATAGGTGAATAAATACCAGCGTGGAGAGGGGGTTGAGGGGTGAGGTGAACAGTTTAGAGCCTATCCAAAACTCAGGTTAGGGTAGGGTGGGTACAGTTCAAGTGGTCGCTTACACCGCCGCGATCAACGCGATCAGTTCAGCGTCGGAAAAGCGGCGGTCTTGCTGCGCCAACCGGACAATCACCATATCCTCCGACGGGATGATGTAAAGGCGTTGATTACCCGCGCCCGCCGCCAAGATCACGTCTGGCAGCGTCTCGCCCGCGACGAAGCCGGGTGGCGTCTCACTTGGATCAGGATCAGCGGTATTCGTATCGCGTCCCACGTTCGCGGCGTATTGGAGCCAGAACGTCAGCCCATAATACGGATTGGCATCCGTACCGTAGAAGCATTCGCGCAGCAGCGCCGGATCGAGGACTTGCTGTCCGTCCCACATGCCATTTTGCAGGATCAACTGTCCGAACTTCGCCCATTCGCGCGCAGTCGTGCGTCCGCCACCCGCCAAATTGGGATTGCCCGCGCGATCCTGCAAGATCGCCCACGTGTCCAAGCCAATTGGGTCGAGGATGCGCCGTTCGAGGTATGCCAACACGTCGCCGTCGAGCTTACGCCGCAGAATCTCGCCAAAAAGATAGTAATTGGTTGCGCCATATTGGAACGACTCGCCGGGCGCGGCGTTCGGCGCGATAGAGAATGCCAGCGCCAGTTTATCCGCCACGCCTGCCCGGTTGTACGCCGCGACGCTCGGCAGCCCGCTGGTCAGCGAGAGCAGATCGCGGATCGTGATCGCCGATAGTACGGGATCGTCCGCCCATTCGGTCAGCGTGTCGGATGCGCGCTCGTCCAAGGTCAGCAAACCGTCTTCCGTCGCCGCCACTGCCAGCGCACAGGTGAAACTTTTCGTGCCGCTGGCGAGCATGTGTGGCTCGGCAGCGTCGTAGCCGTTATGATACGCTTCGTACACCAGTTCGCCGCCGATGTAGACCAAGAACGCATCGCCGCCCGTCGCTTCGCTGTAGTCGGATGCCGCCTGATACGCTGGATCGTTCGTGATCGTCTCCGGCGCGCTGATTTGCGCCGAAACGGCAGACGCGGAGAGACAGAATAGGGCAAATACGCCCAATAACCCTCGTTTGTGCATGAAAATGCCTCCACAGTTTGCATTCAGTATGGGCGTGAAATGTAACCGCTGTGCAATGGAGGCGTAAACTGTTTTCGTAATACGCTGAAAGCGATTTGAACCAGCCCCCGAAAGTTGATCTGGGATGAATTGTGACGATATCATCACGCTCGAACCGGGCAAACGGTCGGGCAAAGCTTGCATTCGTGGACTGCGTATCCCTGTTTACGACGTACTGTCGTATTTAGCGGCGGGCATGACGATTGACGGCTGACACTTCAATAATCGCTTAACTACCCTAATCGTCCCGCCCCCACCACGCCCGGCGATGCCCCATTCAGCAGATAATCGACGGCGCGCTCCGCCGTCCCCGCGCCGAACGCCAAGCCGTGTCCGTGAAAGCCAACCGCGAACCCGACGCGCGGCATGTCCGGCAGCGTCCCCACCAACGGAATGCCATCGACGCTGAAGCCCATAATCCCCGCCCAACGCCGATCTACGGGCGCGTCCACATCAGGGAACTTCGTCCGCAAATAATTTTCCAAGTATCGCTGCACCGAATCGGTGATGCGGTCGTCGGTGGTGTCGTTCTCCAATGTCTTGTAATCTTTGCGCCCGCCGCCGATCAACAGCCGATTGTCGTAGGTCATGCGGTAGTACATATAGCCATAGTCGCTGTAGCCACACACGGGCATGATCGACGCAGGCGACGCCGATTCGGGCAGCGGCGCAGTAGCGAGACACTGTGCGCGCGTCGGAATGATCTTTCCGACGAAATACGGATGAATCAGCGGCGAATACGCATTCGTACACAGCAAAACGTGCCGCGCCTCGAAGCGGTATTGGCGCGTCCACACGGTTACGCGCTCCGCGTCGGGCTGCTCGATGCGATACACTTCATTGTTATTGATCAGCGTCGCGCCGGACGCATGGAGCGCGGCGTGCGTCAGCTTGTACGGCTGCACCGCGCCATCCCACGGCTGCGAGACGGCAGCGAAATAGCCGCGCTTAAGCGGATCGCTGCTCACAAATTCGGACGGGATGCCGTCAGCGTTTAGGGCGCGCGCGGCAAGCTCCAATTCTCTCGCTTCTTCGGCGCTTTCTGCCAGCAGCATCGAACCGGATTCGTGAAACGGCACGCCGCCGTCGCGGATGAAGCCGCGCCAAATCGCGTGTGTGCGTTCGGACAGCTTCCACAATTCGCGCGCGCCGTCATGTCCGTAGTGTTCGATGGCGCGATGGTAGTAGATGTCGGGACCCGTGATCATAAAGCCCGCGTTGCGACTGGACGCGCCGAGCGCGACATCGCGCATTTCGGTCACGACGACGCGCCGTCCCATCTGCGTCGCAAAATAAGCGGCGGCACACCCGACCAAGCCCGCGCCGATGATCAGCACATCGACCTCGTAGAGCGGCTGTGTATCGTCAGCTTGCCAGATGGAGACGGTCATTGGGGGTGTTCCTCAGTTGGGGTTAGTGGGATACGGAATGTAGAGGATATTATAGCGGATCGGACAAGGGGAACGCACATGAGTTGATCCACTGCGCGGATCGCGGTAACATGGTTAGCCTACCAACTCGATACGGTTGCGATGCTATCAGGGTTCATCGAAAACGAACGAAAGCCCCTGATCGACTTCTAATCTGCCGCGATTTTCAGAGGACGCCCCATGATCGACCCCACCCGCACCTACACGGTAGACGACCTCTACGAACTCGCCCGTTTGCCCGAATATGCCGACATGCGCCTTGAACTCAGCGAGGGGAGATTGATTACGATGTCGCCCGCCAGCATTAAACACGGCAAACATGCCAATTGGCTCGGCTATCTGATCACGCGCCACGTCGATGAACACGACTTGGGCGAAGTTGCAGCCGCAGAGACCGGCTATATCCTCTACAAAAATCCCGATCCAAAAGGCAAAGATATCGTGCGTGCGCCCGATGTGAGTTTCATTGCGACGGCGCGTATCCCCATTGAGGGCTTGCCGGAAAGCGGCTACTTCAACGGTGCGCCCGATCTGGCAGTCGAAGTCGTATCGCCCGGCGATGATGCGGCTGAAATCCAAACAAAAATCGAAGAATATCTGCGCTACGGCGTCCGCATGATCGTGATTGCCTATCCCAAACCGCGCACGATTGTGGTTCACACGACAGCGGGCATCAAGACGTTGAAGGGCGACGAGGTGTTGGACGGCGGCGCTGTGCTGCCGGGCTTCGCAGTCACCGTAAATCAAATTTTCAAATAATCCGCAGGCAAAAATCGTCCTATCCCCCCAACCCGAACAACTGCTGCTCTGCCGCCGTCAGCGCGCGATAGACGCAGCACGTCCGCGCGTCTGCCGCCAACGTCGCCGCATCCTGCCAAGTGCGCCACAGCCGTACCGATCCGTCCCGATAGCCCACAAGAATCGCCGTCCCCGTCGGATTGAAGGTCGCATCGCGGATCGGCTGCGCGACCGTACCGTAAGCGATCACAGGCTGGTGCGACGGCACATCCCACACACGCAGCGCCGTGTCTTCGCTGGCGGACAGGATTCGCCGTCCGTTGGGGCTGAATTTGACCGCGTAGACCAGATCGGTATGCCCCAAGAAGCTCGTCACCGCTGCGCCCGTCGCCGCATCCCACACGCGCACGCTGTGATCCGCGCCGCCCGTGACGATCAAATTCCCCGTCGCGCTGAAATCGACGCTGGTCACGCCGCCGTCGTGTCCGCTTAACGTCAGCCGGATCGCGCCTGTCGCCGCGTCCCACAAGCGCGCCGTCGAGTCAAACGCCGCACTGACGATTTCATTCCCGTCGGGGCTGAACGCCAAACCATTGACACCGGCTGTGTGCGCGCTGAACACCAGCCGCGTCGCGCCCGTCATCGCATCCCACACGCGCACGACCCGATCCGAGCCACCGGAGGCGATCCAGCGCCCGTCCGGGCTGATCGCAATGGCATCGATAATGCCCGTATGCTGCTCGTAGACCATGACTTGCGCGCCCGTCCCTGCATCCCACACGTAGACGATGCCATCGCGCCCCCCGCTGATGATACGCGCGCCGTCGGGCGAATAGACGACAGCGTTGATCCAGTCCCCTTGACGCAGTGTCAGCAGTTCTACGCCCGTTTGCACATCCCAGACGCGCACGATCCGATCATAGCCGCCCGTCGCGGCGCGCGTTCCGTCTGGCGAAAAAGCGACGGCGTTCACCAACTGCGTATGCCCAGCGAAGGCGCGCCCCTCCAGTGCCGTCGAGGCGCTCCACAGGCGCGCCGTGCCGTCCGCGCTGCCCGACAAGATGGCGCTCCCGTCGGCATTGAACACAGCGCCGCTTACCGCTCCGTCATGCCCCGCCAGCGTGTACAAGAGCGCGCCTGTAATGGCGTCCCACACGCGCACCGTGTTATCGCTGCCCGTGCTGACGATGCGCGTCCCATCGACGCTGTAGGCGGCACGCGTCGGCGGCGCCGTATGTCCGGTCAGGGTTAACTGTGAATTGGGATCGAGCGAGCCAATGCGCCAGATGGTCAGCGTGTTATCGGCGTTGGCGCTGACCATCAATCGCCCATCCGGGCTGAATGCCACGCTGTTGATCTCGCCACCGATGCGCCGCAGTGTCAGTCGTTGATCGCCCGTCGTCATATCCCATAGGTGAATTGCATCGTCAGCAGTGGTCGCCAACTGCCCGCCCGTGGGGCTGGCGGCAATCGCGCTGGCGTTGCGCAGCCGTTCGTCGTTCACGTCGAGCATTAAGCTGACGCTGACTTCTAGCCCGTCGCTGTGCGTGATGCTCACCGCCCAAATGCGTAGATTCCCGTCGGTGCTGACACTCAAGATACGCCCGCCGTCGGCGCTGAAGGTCGCGCCTGCGACGATGCCGCGATGCAGACCTTCCCATAGTAGGACGCCCGTTTCCACGTCCCACAGACGGACGCCGCCATCTTGTGCCGCCGTCAGCACAATCGCGTCATTGGGGTGGAATTCAATTGCTGTCAAGCCATTGTCATCCACGAGGGTATCCGTCGGCGACTCGATCTGAGTCACGAGCGCGCCCGTGTCGACCGCCCAGATCGCAACCTGTCCATTGGATGTCGCCGCAGCGGCGCGGCGTCCATCTTGGCTGAACGCGACGGCGTTCACCGCTGCCATGCCGTCCCAGACGCGCACGAGCCGATTGGACAGCACAGCGTTCGTCAGCGCACGTTCGGCTTGCAGCGTATAGGGATAATCGTCGAGCGCCGTCAACGCCAACAGCGCCGCCCGTTCGGGATGCATACCGCGCAGTTCGACATCCGCTTGTGCCGCCAGCGCAATCGCTTGCGCAATCTTCGCGCGCCGATCCGACTCAGCGGCGTTGCCTATCGATTGCAGCGCGAAGAACGCCGCCAGCCCGGTCACGAACAGCAGCGCCGCGCCGACCAATGTCATCGCACGAACGAACGCGCGCAGTTGCTCGGCGCGGCGGCGTTCGGCGTCGGCAGCGCCCCGCGCGAGTTCAAGTTCGCGGGAACGGCGGACGCCCTCCGCCTCGTCACGCCCAACGCGCGCGCCGATGCTGGCAGTCAAGAAGGCGCTTTCGCTGGCGGTCAGCGCGATGAAAGGGTTCGGCTTCTTGGCGTTTGCCCACTCATCAAACTGCGTCAGCCGCGCGCCCAAAAGCAAAAAGCCCGCATCGCGCCCATTCTGCTCCCACTCCGCCGCCAACGACGCTAATGCCCGCTGCAGCCGCACCTCGCCGCGCCCGACGTTGAGCCAATCGCGCAGCCGCGTCCACGCGCGGATCAGCGCCTCGTGTGCGATTTCGACGGTCGGTTCGCGCGTGTCGGCATCGTGATCAAACGTCAACAAACGCGCCCTGCCAAAACGCTCTACGATCAGCCCAATCGTCTCGTCCGCGCTGCGCCCTGACAGCAGCGACGACAGCGCCGCCAGTTCCGCGCGCTTGACGCGGCGACGCGTGTCCTCGACGCCCTCGCCCAGTGTGACCAAACGCAGCATAATTTGGCGCGCGACCGTCTGCGCATCCGGCGGCAGATCGGCGTAGACTTCTTCGGCGCGCCGAGCGACCGCCCCCATCAAGCCGCCCATTGCGCGGTAGGTCGCCAACGTCAGCCGCCGCTCGACCCTACGCGGCGTATTCTCAGTCGCGGGGTGTGGTTGATCGCCGTTCGTTCCCGGCGTTCCGTCAGTGCGTGCCAACGTGAGCGAGTCGGCGCGGCGTTCGTACAGTTCGGTCAGCGCGTATTGCAGCAGGGGGAGCGCACCCGGTTCCTCGCGCACGTCCGCCACCATCGCTGTAACCAGTTCGCGCTCGACGTTCAAACCGACGCGCGTGGCGGGGCGCACAATCGCGGTTTCGATCTCGCTGCTGTTCAGCGGCAGGACAACCTGCGTCCGCGCTTGCATCAGCGTGCCGAAGCGCGGGTCGGACAGCGGACGGTCGTAGAAATCGGCGCGCAGGGCGATGACGAGATGCAGCCGCGATCCCGGCGCGCGCACCGCCGCCTCCAACAGCGCCAAGAACTGGGCGCGCTCTGCCGCGTCCTCGACCAGCGTATAGACTTCCTCGAATTGGTCGATGAACAGGAGTAAATCACCATCTCCGCCCGATTCTACCAGCAGCGGAAGCAGCACGTTCACCATGTCCACCAGCGCGCCCGGATCGCGGGTCAGCCGCGCCGCCAAGTCAGGAATCGGGGCGCGCGCCACACTCAACAGCGCCGCCGCCAGCCCATCCAACGGATGTGTGCCAGGCAGCAGATCGACAATGAACCAATCGCGTGTCTGGTCGTTACGGCGCAGCGCGGGGATCAGCCCGGCGCGGACAACGCTCGATTTGCCACTGCCGCTGGGTCCGACGACCGCTAGAAAATTGCTGAAGGCGGCATCCGTGTCCATCAGCCGCGCCATCAGCGTCTCCGTCAGCGCCTCGCGTCCAAAGAAATCATCGCTGTCGGCTTCCTCAAACGCGCGCAAACCCTTATACGGATTGAGCGAAATGGTCGCATCAGCGGGCAGATCACCCAAGATCATCGCGGGCGATAGATCGCCCAAGAGCGCGCGCCGCAGCTCGGTCGCCAATGTCAGGGCGCTCTCATAGCGGGTCGTGGGGTCTTTGAGCGTGGCGCGTGCGAGGATCGGATTGGCTTTCGCGGTAGCGTTAGGCAGCGGCGGCAGCGGATCGCGCAGTTGGTTCAGAATCAGGGTACTGGCTTCGGAGCGGGGATAGGGATGCGCACCGCGCAGCATCTCGTAGATCGTCACACCAAATTGATAGATATCGGTGGCGGGTGTGATCGCGCCGCCGATCAACTGTTCCGGCGACATATACGCGGGCGATCCGACGGTCTCATCGTCGTCCTCGCGGTCGGACAGCAGCGACTCGTCGCTCATGCGCGCGATGCCGAAATCGCTCAAGAAAGCGTTGCCGTCGGCGTCGAGCAAAATATTGTCGGGTTTGATATCCAGATGGACGACCTGCTGCCGATGCGCGAATGCCAGCGCCGACGCCACTTGGTCAACCACGCGCAGCGCCAATTCCGGTTCGAGTTTGCCGCGTCGGTTGAGCAGGTTGCGCAAATTATCAGGAAACCAGCGCATGACCAGATACGCGCCATCAGGATCACGCCAAAAGTCGAAGATTGGCACGATGAAAGGGTGTTCCAGCCGCGCGATCAACTGGGCTTCGGTCTCAAAGCGGCGGATGAAGTTCGGCTCGTTAGCGAGCATGGGGTGAATGACCTTGATCGCAACCTCACGCTCAACGCCGGGTTGGAAGGCACGATACACGACGCTAAATCCGCCCGTGCTGATGCGCCCACGAATGTGATAGCCGCGTAGAGTGGTACCGATTCGATCATTCATGTTCAAATTATAGTCGCATCCGCTTGAAATCACAAAAAACAAACCTTCATATTTTCGCCTGTACATTGGGATTGGTAGGCGAAAGGGTGTGCCATATTTTTTGGGGTGTCGTCTTATAAATCATTCCCTCGACACACAAATCAATTTGCATTGATCGAACAAAAGTGCTTAAATTGAAGTGCGTTAGCAAGCGTATCCATCATGAACGCAAAGGCAACCGTATGAGCCTCATCTATAAGGAGATCGATCATGCAAGACCAATCGACAGTCACGCCCCCCACCTACGATATGAAACTCGAATTGGTTCCGATTCCGGTAGCCGATCTTGACCGTGCCAAAGCCTTTTACAGCCAAAAGCTCGGCTTTCACGTTGATCATGATACCCAACCGAGCGACACTGTGCGCGTGATTCAGCTCACCCCGCCCGGATCAGGGTGTTCGATTGTCATTGGGATGGGCATGGGCGAAATTTCCGAAGTGAAGCCCGGCATCATTAAAGGGCTGCATCTGGTGGTCAAAGATATTCGCGCGGTGCGCCAACTGCTGGCAGATCGCGGCGTCGAAATGGGTGAACTCATCGAATATCCCGGCGGCATCAAGTTTGTTGGCTTCAGCGACCCCGATGGCAACTCGTGGCTGTTGCAAGAAATCCCAAACAAGCTTTAACAATGAGGCGGGGCGCGCGCTGCCCTCATTTTGTCATTCCGATTTGGCGTGCAACCCGATTCGCCGTATCATTAGCGCCATGACCAACGACACACTCGGAGCGGCGAACGATGAGCGATGCGCGCGTGCAAGAACCCATCGCAACTTATCTCGATTGGATACGGCGCTCGAAGAATCCCAACGAACGCCGTGAAGCGGCGTTGCAGTTGGGCGAACGCGCCTATGCGGATGCGATCCCGGATTTGATTCGGCTGTACCAGAAGGACAAAAACAAAAACGTCCGCGCGGCGGCTGCCTATTCGTTGGGCATGTTCCGCGCTGCCGAAATCACGCTGCAAACGCGCGACCGCGACGACGTGTACGAACTGCTGCAACAGGTGGACGAAGGCGAATTGGGAGCGCGGTCGAATTCCGGCGCGCTGATCCGGCGCATCGTCGCGCTGCTGCTCACATTTATCGCGCTGATTGTTGCCTTCGTTCTGCTGCCAGAGCGCGTGCCAACGGTCAACCTCGGGCCCATCCGCATCGCCAGTTCGTTGAGCGAAGATGACGCTCCGATCATCGTAGATTTGCGTGAAGGCTACACCAAACTGCGCGACAATAGCAATAATTTACGTACCGAACTCGATGCCCTGATTGCGGGCGGCGCGCTGACGTGTCAGGCGTTCTTCAACGAATTGTTCCCCTACGAATTGTCGTCCGCAGCCGCGAGCGCCTATCCGACGCTCGCCTCCGTCGCGGCGGATTACAATTCAGGCGTGAGTATCTTCGGGCGGGCGATTGCACGCTACGATACAGCGTGCTTCGGCACAACACCGCTGACCCCAGAAGAAGCGACAGCAGTCAACTTGAGCCTCTTGCCGCTCAATGAGGCGCTGCCTCGCATCGAAAACGGACTGGCAGCGGCATCAGTCCAGCCGACCGCCATCCCTCCAACGCCGATTCCGCCGACGGATGTTCCAGTCATCGCACCGACAGAGGTTCCAATCGTTGCGCCGACGGACAGCCCGACGCTTGATCCCGCCGCGCCCACGCTTGATCCGGCGCTGATCACGCCAACTGTCGAAGTGCCAACCATTGAAGCGCCGACCGCCGAACCAACCAGCACGCCGCCCGACCCCACATCCGTCGAACCGACGATTGAACCGACGCTCACGCCGGGAGAAGGCGCGATCCGGCACATCAACGCGCTCTACAACATCATCGATCAAGTGACCAACCCGCGTGGGGCGTCGGCACTACTGGTTTCGTATTGGCAAGATGTAGTCGATACGGGCGCGACGACGGGTTGCAATGCGCCGCTGCCCACGATCCCGGCGAATTACGTAGACGAGATCGAGGCGGACTTGTCCAATCGTCAGGGCTTGCTGCAAGCGGCGCAGTTGGTCAATGTGGCGTTGGAAACCTTACGCGGCGGCTGGGTTACATTTCGCGGGACATGCAGCAATGGTGGCTTGCCGGCACAAGGACAGTCACAGCTCGGCATCGCGCGTTCGGCGCTGAACTCGTTCACAGCGGCGCGCACATTTTTGGATACCGTGCGGGCGCGCAGTTGAGCGATCTGCGTAGGGGCGTCCCATCAGGACGCCCCGCATCATCTACCCTTGCGCATTCGATCTATCGAGGATTATGTTTCCACCCCTAACGCCTGAAGACACACTCCGCCTACACGACCGAGCAATGGGCGCATCGTCGTGCGGGATTACGATTGCCGATGTCCGCCTGCCGGACATGCCACTGATCTACGTCAATGATGCGTTCGAGGCGATCACAGGCTACAGCGTAGGCGAGACGATGGGACGCAACTGCCGCTTCTTGCAGCGCGAGGATCGGGAGCAAGCGGGCATCGCGCGCGTTCGCACGGCACTGCGCACAGGCGAAGATTGTACGGTCGTGCTGCGCAACTATCGCAAGGACGGCGCACCCTTCTACAATGAGCTGTATATTTCCCCGATCCGCGACGCCGACGGGCTGTTGACGCATTTTATCGGCATTCAAACCGATGTGACGCGCCGCATCCGCGCTGAAACCGCGCTGGAACACGAGCGCGCCGAATTAGAGACGGCGCTGCGCGAACTGCGCGATACCCAAACCATGCTCGTCCACTCCGAAAAGATGAACGCACTCGGACAGATGGTTGCCGGAGTCGCGCACGAGATCAACAATCCAATGTCGTTTGTGAACAGCAACCTGCACAGCTTGCGCACATCGGTAGCGGATTTCTTCGCCGCGTACAACAAGCTGGAAACGCTGTTGGGCGCTCAGGGGGTTCCAATAGGAGAAGCGGCGCGCGCGATCCGCAAGGAAGCCGACTTAGACTTCTTGCGTGACGACATCGAGGACGCGATCCACGACTCGCTCACCGGTTTGAGCCGCGTCAAGCACATCGTTCACGCTTTGCGCACGTTCTCGCGCTTGGACGAAGCCGATGCCAAAGAGAGCGACTTACGCGAGAACATCGACAGCACACTGGCGCTGATGCGCGCAGAACTGCGTGACCGCGTAGAAGTCGTGATTGATTTTGAGGACATGCAGCCTATCTACTGCCGCCCCGCCGAACTCAATCAAGTCTTCCTCAACATCATTTTGAATGCGGTACAAGCCATCGAAGGCAAAGGACGCTTGACGATCCGCGCGCGAGATCGCGGCGATCAGGTCGTGATCCAGTTTATCGACACGGGCAAAGGAATGACTCCCGATGTCATAAGCCAAGTGTTCAATCCATTCTTCACCACTAAACCCGTCGGGCAAGGCACAGGCTTGGGCTTATCCATCGCCTACAAGATCATTACGAATCGGCATGGCGGCAGCATTACGGTCGATTCGACGCCCGGTCAGGGCAGCACCTTTACGATTACACTTCCAAAGGACGCCAAGCTGTGATTCCCTTTATAGGCAACCTGCTCGTGATCGACGACGAGGAAGAAATCCTCAAGGCACTGACGCGCCAATTTCGCCGGACGTACAACGTTCACATTGCCAACAGTGCCGAAACGGGCTGGCGCATCATGACAGAATACCCTGTACATGTGATCATCTCTGATCAGCGGATGCCCGGCATGAACGGCACAGAGTTCTTCGGCAAGGTCAAAGCCGACTATCCCGACGCCACCCGCCTGCTGCTGACGGGCTACGCAGACATCCAAGCCGTGATCGCCGCGATCAACGATGGCAATATTTATCGCTACATCGTCAAGCCGTGGGATCCAGTCGAACTCGATACCGTCGTGCGCGAGGCATTTGAACGTTACAATTTGATTGTCGAAAATCGTAAACTCATGAGCGATCTGCGCGAAGTCAACGCTTCGCTGGAAGCGCGCGTCCAAGAGCGGACACTCCAGCTTGAACAAGCCAACGAAATGCTCAAGCTGATGATCGCGCAGCGCGACTCGCTGTTGGGTATGGCGGCACATGATTTGCGCACGCCAATCACTGTGGTGCAGGGTTTCACCGATCTGCTGCTTGATCGGCGCACACCCGCCAGCGACTACCCCGAATTCGTGACCGTCATTCGAGACACGATGCGCGACATGCTGACGCTGCTGAACAACATCTTAGATATTGCTTCCATTGAAGCTGGCAAGCTGACGCTGCGCCGTTCGCGCGTTGATGTCGTGGCGCTGATGGAGAAGATTTGCAAGCTGAATCGACGTGTCGGAGAGCAGAAAAGCATCCGGCTCCTGACCGAGATTGCACCGCGCATCCCGAATTGGGCGTTTGACCCACAGCGCATCGAACAGGTGTTGAACAACCTGATCTCGAATGCGTTCAAATTCTCCGAGAGCGGCACAAACGTGACCGTCGGCGCGCGCATCACCGACGCCAATACGCTGATGATCGATGTGCGCGATCAGGGATTGGGCATTCAAGCGGATGAACTGGAACAAATCTTCGCGCCATTCCAGAAAGGCAGCAGCCGTCCGACCCGCGACGAGCCGAGTACGGGCTTGGGTTTGTCGATCTGCAAGCGGATTGTGGAACTGCACGGCGGACAGATCGCGGCGGAAAGCGAGTTGGGCGTGGGCAGCCGCTTCTATTTCACACTGCCAGCGTTAGACACCCCATCGGATTGAGCCGCCGCAATCGGCGTAATCGCGCGCACGGCGTAGCGCACGATGCCATCCGGCGTTCCTACGTCGAATACGTCGCCCAAACACGCGCCCATCAATGCCTGACCAACGGGTGAATCTGCCGCGACGGTATCGATTCCCTCATCGGGTTGATCCTCGTTCAAATAGGTGGCTTCCGTCCCGCTGACGAGATCGTAGATCGATTGTGTGCGGTCGCTGATGTTCCACACGGTCACGCGATCCCCTAAATCAACGCGGCGCGGATCGGGGTCGTCCTCGACAATCTCCGCCGTCTCCAAGACCAAGCGCAAATGCCCGATCTGCTCGTCCAGATGCTCGGTCTTCGTGCGGATTTCAAACTCTGCCGCTTCATCCGGTGCATCCTGGTCGGCATCCTGCTGGAAATCGTCGATTGCCGTTTGCTGTTCGAGTCGTCGCGCTTCTGCCTGTGCCAATCGCGTCTTGATTTGCTCGTAGCCCGCTTTCGTCAGGATGTACTTTTCCGGTTCGCGTCGTACTGAGTCAGTCATGTTCGTCCCCCATTCATTCGTTTGTGTGTCAGTCTACACGGCGGCGATAATGAGCGGGAGGGCTAAACGGTGGAGTTTTTATAAGGGCTGATTCGATTACGATGCCGAGCGTGGCGCAAGCTGCACAACTCAACAGTCGCCGATGTGCATCGGGTTGATCGAGAAAATCGGGATTGAGAGCCAAAGATACGTTAAGGTTGTATAGAAAGCGTAAATTGCCTGTAGCTTTTTTGAAAAATCATCCTTATACTATAAAAGCATGTGGAAGTTGTGGACAGTTCGTCTTGCCCACATCGGGGTACAGTCGTTGGGTACACCCGGAAGCCAAGCACTACTCGTAATGCTCCTGGAACGTTGGGATGCGGTGTGTTCGCTGGCTGCGCAATAATCCAACAACATTTTTTTCAGGAGCGATTCAAATGGCAGCACGCACGCGCGGTACGGTCAAGTGGTTCAACGGCGACAAGGGCTACGGCTTCATCACCCCCGAAAACGGGCCTGACGTATTCGTTCACTACTCGGAAATTCAAGCATCGGGCTTCCGCACGCTGAACGAAGGCGACGCGGTAGAATTTGAAATCACCGACGGTAAGAAGGGCAAGCAAGCCAGCGCCGTCACCGTGATCAAGAAGTAACAAACCGTCCCGCGATCAACAAGCAACTTCTGACCCGTCCCCGCGCAAGTAGGGGCGGGTTTTTTGTTCCGCTCTAATGTCCCTCATACTCCCCACGACTATAATCAGAGCATGTTTTAATCCCATATAAGTCGAGGGTGATCCCATGGACTTGAACAAATATACCAACCGCGCGCAAGAAGCGATCCTGAAGGCAAAATCGCTGGCAGAAGAACGCGGACACAGCGAGATCGACCCGCTGCATCTGCTCGTCGCGCTCGTCGGGCAGAAAGAGGGCGTGGTTCCCGAAGTGATCGCCAAAATTGGCGGACGCCCCACTACGCTCTTGATTGAACTCGAACGCCAATTGAACGCGCGCCCCCGCGTGAGCGGCGGCAACGTCAAAACGAGCCTGAGCCGCGCCGCGCTCGATGCCTTCAACCGCGCCGAAGCCGAAGCCGCGAAGATGCACGACGATTACACCAGCACCGAACACATTCTGATCGCGCTCTCCGACGATAAGAACGTCGGCGGCATGTTGACGCGCGCGGGCGTGACCACTGACGCGATCTTGCAAGCGTTGACCGCCATTCGCGGCGGACAGCGCATCACCTCGCAAGACCCGGAGTCTACGTACAAGAGTCTCGAAAAATACGGGCGCGATCTGACGGCGATGGCGCGACGCGGCGAACTCGACCCCGTGATCGGGCGCGAGGAAGAAGTCCGCCGCGTGATTCAGGTGATCAGCCGCCGCACGAAAAACAATCCGGTGCTGATTGGCGAAGCGGGCGTCGGCAAGACGGCGATTGTCGAAGGCTTGGCACAGCGCATCGTCAACGGCGATGTGCCAGAGAGCTTGCGCGACAAGCAAATTATCGCGCTCGATATGGGCAGCCTGTTGGCGGGCGCGAAGTTTCGCGGCGAATTTGAGGAACGCTTGAAAGCGGTGCTGAAAGAGGTCGCCGACAGCGACGGACGTATCATCATGTTCCTCGATGAACTGCATACTATCGTTGGCGCGGGCGCGGCAGAGGGCGCGGTTGACGCCAGCAACATGCTCAAGCCGATGCTGGCGCGCGGCGAGCTGCACACGATTGGCGCGACCACACTGGACGAATATCGCAAGTACATCGAGAAGGACGCAGCGTTGGAACGTCGTTTCCAACCCGTGTTCGTGGACGAACCCAACGTCGAAGACACGATCAGCATTTTGCGCGGGCTGAAGGAACGTTACGAAGTCCATCACGGCGTGCGCATCCAAGATAGCGCGGTGATCGCGGCGGCGACCCTTAGCTCGCGCTATATTCCGGATCGCCAACTGCCGGACAAAGCCATCGATTTGATCGATGAAGCCGCCGCGCGCCTGAAGATGGAGATCGACAGCAAGCCCGCCGCGCTGGATCGCGTCGAACGGGTCGTCATGCAGATGGAGATCGAGCGCGAAGCCCTGAAGAAAGAGCGCGATCAAGCCTCGCGCGAACGGCTCCATACACTCGAAACCGACATCGCCAACGTGCGCGAGGAACTGAACGCGCTGACCGCCCGTTGGCAAACGGAAAAGAGCGCCATCGAGGGCATCCGCGACGCGAAAACGAAAATCGACGAGGCGAAGCTTCAACTGGAGCAAGCCGAACGCCGCGCCGATCTCGAAGGCGCTGCCCGCTTGCGCTACGGCGCCCTGCCCGAACTGGAACGCGAACTCGTGACGCGCGAAACCGCCGTCAACACGCTGCACCGCGACGGCACATCGATGCTGCGCGAAGAAGTGGACGCCGACAGCATCGCGGAAGTTGTCTCGCGCTGGACGGGCGTTCCGGTCACGCGGATGCTGGAAGGCGAAGTCGAGAAGCTGCGCCGCATGGAAACTCGCCTACATGAGCGCGTGATCGGGCAAGCCGAAGCCGTGCGCGCCGTATCGTCAGCGGTACGGCGCAGCCGCGCGGGACTCAGCGATCCAAATCGTCCGGTCGGCGTGTTCCTGTTCCTGGGTCCGACGGGCGTGGGCAAGACGGAACTGGCGCGCACACTGGCAGAATTCCTGTTCGACGATGAAAACGCGATGGTACGCCTCGATATGAGCGAATACGGCGAACGGCACACCGTCGCGCGCTTGATCGGCGCGCCGCCCGGCTATGTCGGCTATGAGGAAGGCGGACAACTGACCGAAGCCGTGCGCCGCCGTCCGTACTCGGTGATCCTGCTCGATGAAGTCGAGAAGGCGCATCCCGATGTGTTCAACATCTTCTTGCAAGTGTTCGACGATGGGCGCTTGACCGACGGACAGGGGCGAACGGTCGTGTTCACCAACGCGATCATCATCATGACCAGCAATGTCGGCTCGCAGATCATCAAACAAATGGCGGACGCCGACAACAAGACTCTGCGTGAGGCGATCTTGCCCGAACTCGATGACTATTTCCGCCCGGAATTCTTGAACCGCTTGGATGATGTGATCGTTTTCCAGAGCTTAACGCAAAGCGACATCGAACGCATCGTCACCATTCAACTGGGGCGCTTGGAACAGATGTTGGCGGCACGGCGGATCGCGCTGCAATTGACGGCAGATGCGCGGGCGTTCTTGGCGGCGCGCGGTTACGATCCGGTGTATGGCGCGCGTCCGCTCAAGCGCGCGATCCAGCGCGAACTCCAAGACCGATTGGCGCTCGAAATCTTGGAAGGGCGCGTCCGCGAGGGCGATCAAGTTGTAGCGGACACCGACGAGGCGGGCGATGGTTTGATCTTCACGGTGATCGTGCCGGAAACGGCGTAAACGACAGGGTTGAGTGGAAAAGTGAGGGGCGTTCAAGCGAACGCCCTTTTCGATTCCTCAGAGTTGCGAAATTCATAAAAGGAGTGAGTTTTATGTTCTCCTCACGACAATGGATTCGTTCGTTCCTCTCTCTAATCTATGGATGCTTTTGCTCCTGCGGATTGGAATCGGGAGTGTCGCGGCAGCCTACAGGTTGCGGGAACCACCATTTTGCTGGTCACGGTGAATGAGTTGGGCAATAACGGGACAGGCGGCGCGAAATCGGATACGGCACAGTTCGCCATCACCATCTGTGGCACGGGTGCAGCCGCCAAAATCCCACTGGATGTGACGGCGACGCCTGCTGTGTTGGATGAAGGCAGCGCGGGCGAGTAAGGTTCTTGTAGCGGGCATGGCAGCTTACCATGCCCGCTACGGGACGGTTACTCGCCGTCCACCACGACAATGGTTCCCGTCATACCCGGCTCGAACACATCCGAGTAGGCATACACGCCCGCTTCGGGGAAAATCACCGTGATCGCCTGTCCGGGTGCGACGATGCCCGCATGGACATATTCCGCATCGTTGTCCCACATGCCATCAGTCAGCGTCGGAAAGAGCCCCAACGGGCTGAACTCGATGTAGCGATTGCCATCCGCGTCCTCAAGTAAATTGCTGTATATGGCAGAACCGAGATATGGCGCGACCACGGCGTGCGCGACCGTCGCGGTGTCTGCCAACGACCACGCCACACTTTCGCCTGCGCCAATCACGCCGGTCGACGGATAGAAGCGGTCGATAGCGACGCGAACTTCCCCGCTGATGAATTCGATTCCGGCGGCAACTTCCAACACGCCGTCGTCAGTCGTCGCGGCGTAGTCCGCTTCAGCGGCGTACATGCGCGCGGTCGCATCATTTAGCGTGGCGGCGACAATCGCGGACATCTGCTCGCTCACCTCGAACGGCGATGGTACAGCGATATCATCCGCTACGACCTCGATGTAGCCGATCATACCCGGATGGATATCGCACAGGTACGAATACATTCCCGGCTCCGAATCGACGACAATCGAATAGCTGTAGGGGGCTTCGGCATCGAACACATGCGTGCTGTGATCCATATCGAAGGCGACGCCGCTGTTGAGCGCCCCACCCGTGAACGCGCCGCCACTCTCTACCGTTTGATACGACAGCTTCGGGTCGAAGATCAAGTGCTGGCTGTCCGCTACCTCGATTGGTGTAAAGAAAGTACCCCATTCGATTTGGTCGGTGAAGCGCATATTGTGCAGCCCGCCGCCGAACGTCCATGTGATCGTATCGCCACGATGGACTTGGATCGTTGAAGGGATGAAAGAGAGCAGTCGGATGTTTGCCCTGTCCGCTCAATCCGGCGTGCAGCGTGTATGTTTGGGGCGCTGCGCCATCGGCTTGGGCGCGCGCGCCTTGTAGGCTTAAACGTGATCCGCTCACCAGAACGAGGATGACCACCAAAAATGCGAACCGAACGGCAAAACGACGCTTGTGCATAGTATGAAATTCCCCCATGTACTTATTTCATCATAACGAATAGCACGAAAGCGTAAATGAGTCAAACGGAGACCACTCAGCCCTTGATCAGGTCGCACAGAGGCGTATTCTTGCTTATAAGACGGCAAATTGAATGGTAAATTCCGGCGCGGCGCGTTCCATCTGGATGAAGAACGGATTCGTCAACGTCTTCATGACCAAGACGATACGAGTAGGAACGACCGTGAGTTCGGGTGCTGCGGTCGGTGTTGCGGCAGGCGCGCATCCAACGAGTGTGGAAATTACGATGATGAGCAAAGAAACTTACCCATCAAACGTTGTCTGTCCCCGCCCCGAATCGGAGCGGGGACAAAGCAGCGTTGACTACACTTTTTCGATGTAATCTGCCGCACTCGCGCCCGTCGGGGGAATGATCTGGATCACATCGATCAGCACGCCGCTCGGATCGACCGTGATAAAATGCCGCTGTCCAAAGTCCTCGCTCACCAGTTCTTTTACCAACGGCAGTCCCACGCCGTCGATCAACCGCGCATATTCAGCGTCCGCGCTCTCGACCTCGAAATTCAAGATCAACCCTTGCACAAACTTACGATAGGCGGCGGGCAGCGTCGGATGCGTGTAATCTAGGATTGCCAATTCATACGGACGCTGTTCGTCCGGCTGTTTCAAGCTGACGTACCAATCGGCGTCGAATGTGACCGCGAAGCCGAAATGCTGCACGTAAAAATCGCGCGCCGCCGTCACCTTGTCCGTCGCAAGCACGGGATAGAAGCTGCTCAGTTTCATGGTTGTCCTCTTTCGACTAAAATACGTACAGTCTGTATACATTTATCATACGTACAATCAGTATGTATGTCAAGGATTGGGATATGAAAAAGGCGGAACAACGCGAACAAACGATACGGACGCTCGTCGCCAGCGCCCGCGAACAGTTTGCAGAACGGGGATACGCGGGCGTGGCGCTGGAAGATATCGTGGCGGCGGCGGGCGTGACGCGCGGCGCGCTCTATCATCACTTTGACGGCAAAGAAGGCTTGTTCCGCGCCGTGTTGGACGACGTGGGGCGCGAAGTCGGCGCGCACATCGAAGCGGTGGCAGACGCAGAACCGGATCAGTGGCGCGCGCTGATGGTGGGCTGCCACGCCTTCTTGGAAGTCGCGCTCGATGCCCGGATCGCGCGGATCATGCTGATCGACGCGCCTGCCGTCTTAGGTTGGGAAACATGGCGGCAGATCGACGAACAGAACGCGATGCGCCTGCTGCGCGAACAATTGGCGGCGCTGGCGGACGCCGGAACGATCCATACGCCATCGGTAGAGGCGTTGGCGCATCTGCTGTCCGGCGCGATGAACGAATTGGCACTGTGGATCGCAGGGTCATCCACGCCAGAGGACACGTTGAGCGCGGCACTGGATGCGCTGGATGCGGTGCTGGCGCGGCTAAAGGGCTAGGATATTAAAGGAAGAAATATGTTGAAACGCGATAAACTACGCAAGAAGCTGCGCACAAATCCAAAAGGAGTAACGTTTAACGGTCTTGAAACGTTAGTGATCAGTTATGAATTTCGCTTAGAACGCACGAGTGGTAGCCACCATACCTATCGGTATGCCGAAAAAACAAACGGTGAAAATCATCGTCATTCCAGTGCATGGCAATACGGTTAAACCCTTTTATGTCCGAAAAAAACTCGATACTTTAGCCGAACTATTCCCAGAACCTGAAGCAAAGTCGGAGACAAATAATGATGATCAAGAAAATTGATGACTACTTGGCGCTGCCCTGCCCTATACGCTCGAAATCATCCCGGATCCTGATGACGGCGGCTGGGTGATCCTTGTCAAAGAATTGCAAGGCTGCATGACGCAAGCCGACCATTGGGAAGATATTTTGCCACTGATTGAGGACGCCAAACGGCGCTGGCTCGAAACGGCGCTCGATCACAACGATCCAATTCCAGAACCTGAACCCATTTTTGCGCACAAATAGGGTCACACCACGGGCTTACGCCGCGAAAACAGCAGCGTTGGCACGGCGATCCCGACGGCGAGCGCGCCCAACAACAGCCCCGTCTTGACCGCATTGATCGCCGCCCCGCTCAACAACAGCGCGCGTTCGTCCGCCAACAACGTATCGGCACCCGCGACGCGGATCAAACCGATCATCGCGCGGTACGCGAAGACGCCGGGAACCATCGGGATCGCGCCGACGATGCCGAAAATCAGCGCGGGCGTCTGATAAATCCGGCTGAGGATCGCGCTCAAGCCGCCGACCAACACCGCTGCGAACAGCGTAGCCGCTTCAATCGGCAGCCCCGCGTGCAAGACCAAGAAGCGCGCCGCGTGTCCAACCGCGCCCACCAGCGCACAACCGAGCAGCATCCGGCGTGGAACATTGAACAGCACGGCGAATCCGAGTGCTGCCACGCATGACCACAGCGCATCGATGATGAAGGCAATCAGTGTGTCGAACATCAAAATCCCTGTATCCCCAACGCGCCCAACGCCAACAACATTCCAATCGCAATGCACACCGAAATGAGCGCGCCCGTCACGCCGCGTACTAAGCCCGTGACGATGTGTCCCATCAGTAGATCGCGCATCGCATTGATCAGATGCACGCCCGGCACGAGCAGAAGGACGGACGCCGCTAAGGCGGGTTCGGGCGTCGCGGTCATGCCGAAGTGCACGCCACTCGCCGCGATCATGCCCGCCGTAAACGCCGTTGGGATGATCGCAATGAGCGCATTAAAGTGCCGGTGCTGGAGCGCCTGTCGCACGAGCATCGCTATGCCTGCCGCTGCGAATGTCACCGCAAACGCGCCGCCATCCCCGCCAAACAGCCGACTGAAACCCGCGCACGCCGCGCCAACCGCCGCCGCAATCAGCCAGCGGGGATAATCGTGTCGCATCGCGCCGATGCGCTCCAATTCGCGGCGGACAGCGACGCGATCCCATTCACCCGACTCGATGCGGCGGCTGAGGGCGTTCACAGCATCGAGGATCGCCATGTTGACGCCGAGTGCCACCACACGCCGAACTTTGGTGCGGAATTCTTCGCCACTGGTGGTCGTGATCACGACGGCATTGGGCGAGACGAGGATATCCATCCACGTTGCGCCGAGCGCCGTACCGACGCGATGGGTTGTTTCTTCGATGCGGGCGGTGTCCGCGCCATGCGCCAACATGAGCTGCCCCGCCCACAGCGCAAGGTCGATCACATCGCGCAAGGAGTCGCGGTCGAGCGGCGGCTTGACGGCATCGGGAAAGTTGTCGTTGTCGTCAATCGGGGTCATGCGCTTCAGAGCGTCCGTCGTCATCGTGTCCTCAACAATATTCGCGTCGTCCCATGACCAACATCATTGCGCGGCGCTGCATGTAATCATCGTAAAGCAAATAATCGAAGCGGCGGTCGCTCAAATCGCGCAGCCACACGAATACCGTCTGTGTCCACGCGCGCGGCAGGATGATTGGGCAATCGATATATGACATGACCGTCAAGCCGCGCGTCGGATAGACCATCGTATGCAGTATCGATCCGCGCTGCCCATAGCTCTCGACAAAACTCACTTCGCCGCCCATCGGCGCACCCAACGTCAGCCACATATCGCCCGCGCGCACTCGCAGCGCCATATAGATTTCCTGTACAACGCCTTCTTCCACGATCATCAGCCCACTGGATGAATCTGGTTGGCTGGTCACCCAGCGCCAACCAATGTAGCTTGCCGAGCCTTGCAGCGATGATGCGGTTGGGGTATCCGTGATTTCGGTCACATCGTCCATGCGCGCCAATTCCAGCAGCGCCATATCAGCAGGCGTGACGCCGGGACGGATATCGCGCCAACAGGACAGCGTGCAGCCGTCCGACTCTATATCCAGCCACACCGAGAGCGAATCGTTGGCATAGGGACGCGCGCGGATCACGCCGAGCGCCAACGCGCACAGCGCCACGAGGATGAGCATAAGTGGGAGTATTATGCGTGTCATGCCTTCAATTGTAGCGTAACTGGTTCATTTCCGACGACGGACTGGACACCTTTTGATCACCCAACCGCATCGTTGAGCCAGTCAAGTGAGTCAACTTCCGAATGAATTGCAGTATAGTCATCGGAGATTGTGCCTCTTTCACCCACTTGGAGACGTTCATTTGACCTCATCGACACTTTACACGCGGTTACAGACGCTCATCGATCAAGAACTTCGCAAAAAAGCGATCTCCAGCGCCTTTCTTGGCGTCCAATCCGCCGACGGACGCATCGATTTCAAGGGCGCAGCGGGCATCACTGATCCCGACACGCACACTCCAGTGACGCCGAACACGCCCTATTTCATCGCCAGCATCACCAAACTCTATACCGCATCCGTCAGCGCGCGCTGCTCGATCAGATGACCGCGCGCTGGAATCCAATCTTCTTTCCGGCGCAGTACGGCTATGGCATATGCGCTTTCAACTGCCGCGCCTGATGTCGCCGTTTCAAGCACCGCCGGAACTGATCGGACACGCGGGCGCGAATAATGCCTTCGCTTTTTATAACCCGAAGCGGTCGCTCTATGTGGTGGGGACACTCAATCAAATCGTCGCGCCCAGTCGCGGCTTCATGTTCATGCTCAAGGTGCTGCGCGCCATCGACAAAGGCGACTCGTAGCCCACGCCCATCGGATTTATGGCAGCGGACACCGCCGCACATCGCGCACGCTCTCGCATGACCACTCAAACGGCGTCGGCGTGTGTCCCGTGATGAGATCGCGCGCCGGGATGAGATAGTACAAATCCCAATCGCCCTCCGCGACCCAACCGCGCTGTCCGCCCGCCGTCTCGACGCGCCACCAGCCATACACGCCGTTGCAGCTGCGCCCGCCGATCACGGTCAACGGGGTATCGGCGTACAGCCGCGTCACCACGCCGGTATCGCGCGCAGGCAGGGCGCGCAAATTCAGCGTTCCCACGTCGGGCGACACGACCACAGCCATGCCAATGCGCAGACGGGGCGCGGGCGCAGTGGGACACGCTCCCGATTCGGATGCGAACGTCGTCCATGCGCCACCCATCAATACCAACAGTAGGGAGATGGCTTGCCATGTCCGTGCTACCGCGCGCCAGCCTCCGAACAACCTTCGTCGCATCATGTTCCACCTTTTGTCGTCGCTGTTATCCAGCATACCGCCTTATAATTGCTGCAATTGGGCGCTTGCACCACGTTTGAGCGCCGTTCACGCGACAGGATGTTGCAGATGGACAATCGCAATCTATTTCACGGTGCGCGCATCCGTTTGACCGCGCCACGCGCGGAGGATGCCCATACATGGGCGCGCTGGTACGAGGACAGCGACTTCGCGCGGCTGTTCGACTCGCGCGCGGCGTATCCGCGTTCGCTGGCGCGGATGAGCGGATTCGTGGATGACTTGATGCGCCCGACGGACTCATATCCGTTCGCAGTACGCCCGCACGACAGCGACGAGATGATCGGCTATGCCGATATCGACGCGGTAAGCTGGACGCATCGTCATGCGTGGGTGAGCATTGCGATTGGCGATCCGCGCTATCGCGGCTTGGGCTATGGGCGCGAGGTCATGACGCTGGTGATCGATTACGCCTTCCGCGAACTGAATTTGCATCGCTTACAGTTGACGGTCTTCAGCTACAACGCGCCTGCGATCCGGCTGTACGAGCGGATCGGCTTCGTGCGCGAGGGTGTCCACCGCGAGGCGCTGCTGCGCGACGGGGAACGCCACGACATGCTGCTGTATGGCTTGTTGAGCCGCGAGTGGTTCGCAGAGAGGGGGTGAAACAAGCGGCATCTCGCGCTGGAAATCTATAAGTCATACGCCAGCATGATGAAGTGCGACCATCTGGTAGAAAGCATTTCATTCTGCACGATCTCGATACGACAAAATCTCATCGGTGCGCAAATCGGCGCGCGCGACCAACCGATAATGGCGCTCATTTACGATCATAATCCCATCACTTGTGTCTTTGAACTCGAACAATGCTATCGTATCCAGATCCATGAACTGTGCGCCAACGGGGCGACAAATCAGATTTTGAAATCGTGCCGCGCATAAAGCAATATCTTGCTCGATTTGAACGATATTCAAGCGGTCGTTTCCGCGTTTCGCTTGAATCGGAATGACATAGATTTCGTCAGTTTCAATCTGCCCAATCCCTGCAACCGTTGTACGCAAATGATTTTGCAACGAGTAGCACGTTAATCCGGTGAAAATATCGATGAGGCGGTTGTAGCGGAGGCGGTTGAGCAAGGCTTGTTCATCACCAAAGGCATACATGGCGACGATTTCGGGCGTCGCATCCGGGATTTTGATGATTTCCAACAACGGATTAGGGCGAATGGGTAGATCGTTGACCAGTACGAACGCATACGCCGCACGTCCGACATTCTTCAAAATCCATGTTTTGCCCTCTGGCGCAGTTTCAAGAATTCTGGCAGGCATTCCCGCGCGATATTTAAAACTGTAGAGGATATCACCCAGATTTTTGGGTAGTCGAATACTCAATCCCTTCGCCGCTAACTCTAAATCTTCCCGGACGAAGGTAATGGTTGTCACATCGACGTTGTATTTGCTGAAGAAAATGCGCTCGATAATCTGTGCATAACGATTCGGACTGAGCGGCACGTCGGACATAGCGTTCAGTGTCCTTTCCAACGCAAAATGACCACTTCTTCCCGCAACTGCGCTTTCGTCGCCGTTGCCAAGCGCGTGCGGAACAAATCGATGCGGACAACATCATAGCCCAAATGCGTCGCAATGTCCGCCAGCAGCGCGCCCGTATGGATCATGATCTGCAAATACGATGCTTGATCGCCCACAACATACGCCAACAGTGCGCCTGATTTCAACAGCGGACGCAGCGATGCCAGATGTCGCGCCATGCCGCCAAAATACAGCTTCGTCACTCGACCGTACAGCCGCTCGAAGCCGCTGGTTTTGCCGAGCGCGATCCGCCGCGCCTCGATGCTGTCCGCCAAATCGATGATATGCGGCAAATCGCGCACCCATTGATCATCGTCATCATGAACATAGACGTTGCGCGTGTTGGAGCGCAGCAGTCTGTGTTTGAGCGCGCGCAAACTAGCGCGATCCGTGATGAAGCCCATCAGCGCCGACTCAAGCCGCGTGGTGCGCGTATAATCTTTCTCGTTGGGGTAAGGCGGTGACGTGATTACCGCGTCAATCGATCCGGGGGCGATCCCGGTGAGCTGGCGCGCGTCCAAGCCGTACAGCGTGGTTGGGATGCTGTCCAAGTCGCCGTAGGACATCAGATCGAACGCCATCTGGCGCACATGATCGAGCCACACATCGACCACGCGCACATCAGGCTTGATCCGCCCGATCCCGACTTCGGGTGCGAAATGCAGATTGCTGAACGAGCGGACTGCCGCCGTGAGCAGCGCCAATTCTGCATGACGCCGAAATGGATTATCCAATTCGGATTGGATCGCGTGCAGCAGTGTCAACACTTTGTGCATTGGGATCGGGCTGATAGCATTCGTCAACAAGATGTTGTGCGTGTCGGGCGGCAACGCGCGCAAATCCGATGCTTGCGCGACGAACGCGGCTGCTTGATCCGCATCGAATAGCCGATCTTCGTCTAACCCATCGCGTTCAAGGTGTTGACGCACAGCCGATGCCAGCACCGTCGCGTGCTGAATCAGCCCCATAGGATCGGGACTCCAATCGAGCTTGACCGCGCTGACGAAAGATGCCAGCGGATTGGCTTCGACGCCGACGCTGGCAATCCCAAGTTTTTTGCATTCAACCATCGTCGTCCCCGTGCCACAAAATGGATCTAACACGATCTGACCCGGCTTGACCGCGAAATCAGTCAGATAATCGCGCACGAGATGGGGCGGAAAGGACAGTACGAAGCGATACCAATCATGGATCGGACGGTCGGCGGGGTTAAGCGCGTTGGATTGCAATTTTTGTTTCACGAGATCATGCTCACCTGCTTGAACGACAAGACACCCATTCAACCACCCGTCAAATCTACCAGATGATAGCAGTAAACGGGGTCGAGCTGTCCATGCACTTGCATCGGCAGCGGTGCCAGCGTCAGCCCATCATAAAAGCGCACAATGATATCCTATTGTTTCGGCGCGCGAAAGATATGCTGATAGTGTTATCGTATTTGGCAGCGTTATGCAAGGATTTGTCCGATTCATCATCGTGCGTTAAAGTATCTGCTCACTTCTGTTTCTGTGAGAGGCACATTCGATGAAACGCTTCTTCCTTCTTCTCGCCTTACTTGCCACCTTCGCCCTCGCTGGCGGCGTATTCGCGCAAGCTGATACGCTGGTCTTCGCCACGCTGCTCGATGATGTGATCACGCTCGATCCGGGTCGCGCCTACGAGACGACCAACCTGACCATCCACCACGCCACCTACGAGACGCTGCTCGAAATCCGCGCCGATGACCTGACCACCGTCGTTCCGCTGTTGGCGTCGAGCTACAGCGTGTCCGACGATGGGCTGACAGTCACATTCACGCTCGATCCGGCGGCGCGCTTCGCATCCGGTAATCCCATTACAGCGGAAGATGTCCGCTTCTCGTGGATGCGCTTGAAGAACATCAAGGGCAATCCGTCGTTCTATGCGGATGCCGTCGCCGCCATCGACACGCCCGACGCGCAGACCGTCGTCGTCACACTGTCCGCCCCGACGCCCGCATTCCCGACGATTGTCACTGCGCCCGCCATGAGCGTGCTGGAAAAAGCGGTCGTCGTCGCCAACGGTGGCACGGACGCCGCCGACGCCGATACGACCGACACGGCGAACGACTGGCTGTCGCAAAACAGCGCCGGATCGGGCCCCTTCATCCTGACCGGATGGACGCCGGAGACCGAAATCACGCTGGTGCGCAATGATAATTACTGGCGTGAACCCGCTTCACTGTCCGCCGTCACGCTGCGCAACGTCAACGATGCCAGCACTGCGCTGCAACTGTTGGAACGCGGCGATGTGGATATTTACGAAAATGTCGATAAAGACTTGGCGGAACAAATCCAAGCCAATCCCGATTTGCAGTTGGTGTTCGGGCAGACGCTCAATCTGACCTACTTGGCGCTCTCGCCGGACAGCACTACCTTCGCTACGCCCCTGTCCGATCCGTTCGTGCGCCAAGCCATCGCGCAAGCCATCGACTATGACGGCATCATCGACGGCTTGCTGTCCGGCTACGCAGATCGTCCCGCTTCGCCGCTGCCGATTGGCGTGCAGGGATCGAACCCGACGGAACGCTACGTCCGCAATCTCGACGCGGCGCGCGATCTGCTGGCACAGTCCGGCTTTGCCGACGGCATGAACTTGACACTGTACATCGGCACGGGCGCGCCCGGCGGCATCCCGGCAGAGACGCTGGCGGCGAAGATTCAAGCGGACTTGGCGGAAGTCGGCATCACGGTCGAGATCAATCAGCAGCCCACGTCGAATTTCTTGACGGCATTCCGCGCGCAAGAACTGCCCTTCCTGTTCTCGACCTGGACGCCGGATTATCTCGACGCCACGATGTGGTCGGACTACTTCTCGTATGCGGACAGCGGCTTGTCACGCCGCATCCGCATGGACTCGCCCACGATTGCCGACTTAGCCATGCGCGCCGCCAACGAGACCGATCCGGCGTTGCGCACGCAGCTCTACATCGAATATCAGACGGCGCACCTCAACGAAGCCGTGTTCCTGCCGCTGTTCCAACCGCAAGCGTTGTACGCGCTGCGTGCAAATGTGCAGGGGTACGTGTTTCATCCGGTGTACTTCACCGATTTCTACTCGTTGAGCAAGTCCTAAAACAGGACTGAGGGAAAAGGACTGAGGACTGAGATTGTCGTTTACTCAGTCCTCAGCATTCCCCCGCCTCAGCACTTCTTTATGTTAATCCGCTACGCCCTCCGCCGCTTGCTCCTCGCCATCCCCATGCTGTTTGGGATCACATTGGCGTTATTTTTGATCTACAACCTCGTGCAGGTCGATCCGCTCGTGATGATCGTCGGGGAGCGCGCAATGGACAACCCAACGATTGTGGCGGCGGCGGTCAGCAAGTGGGGGCTGGATCGCCCGATCTGGGAACAGTATGGGACGTATCTAGTGAACATGCTGCGCGGCGATTTTGGCGACTCATTCATCACCAAGCGCCCCGTCGCGGAAGATTTGGCACTGTTCTTGCCCGCTACCGTCGAACTCGCGCTCGGTTCGCTGTTGTTCGCCGTCGCTATCGGCATCCCGCTCGGCGTGTGGGCGGGCGTGCGCGCCGGGAAATTCGTGGATCGCGCGGCATGGTTCATCTCGCTGCTTAACGCCAGCTTGCCGCCGTTCTGGTCGGGTCTGATCTTCCTGACCGTGTTCTACTATTTTCTCGGCATTGCACCGGGACCCGGACGGCTCGATCTGCGCATGGCATTCCCGCCGCGCGTGACTGGACTGGTCACGATTGATGCGCTGCTCGTGGGCGATTGGGCGGTGTTCTGGAATGCGCTCCATCATCTAATGCTGCCCACCCTGATTCTCGGCGGCTTCACGCTGGCGTTGGTCTTGCGCGTCGTGCGCGCGTCGATTATCGAAGAAATGCGCCGCGAATACATCCGCACCGCGCGGAGCAAAGGCTTGTCGCTGCGCGCGGTCGTCGTTCGGCACGCGCTGCGGAACACGTTGATTCCACTGGTCACGATCTTAGGCTTGGCGTTCGCTGGCTTGCTCTCTGGCGCGGTCATGACCGAAACGGTGTTCGACTGGCCCGGTTTGGGACAGTACTTAGTGCGCGCCGCCAGCAACCTCGACTATCCCGCGATTCAGGGCGGCACACTGTTGATCGCCGTGATTTACATCGTGATCAATTTGATCGTCGATCTCCTCTATGGCATCCTCGACCCCCGGATTCGTGTCTCATGACCGCCATTTCGCTCCCACCCGCGCGCGTGCAAGCCGCGCCACTGTCCAGCCGCATTCGCAAGCACGCGCGCAAGTATCCATCGCTGTGGGTGGGCGCGGCGATCTTGGCGCTGTTCCTCGCGCTGATCATCTTCGCGGATATCATTGCTCCGACCGACCCCATCGCCCAGAATTTGCGCGAACGACTCGATCCGCCGAGCGCAACACATCCGTTCGGAACGGACGAACTGGGGCGCGATATCTTCAGCCGCGTGGTGCATGGCGCGCGTGTGTCGCTGCCAGCGTCGTTTTTCGTCGTGTTCGTATCCGTGATCATCGGATCGCTGTTGGGCGCGGCGGCGGGCTTCTTTGGCGGCGCAGTCGATAGCGTCGTGATGCGCGTCGCGGATGTGACGTTGGCGTTCCCCTCGGTCGTGCTGGCGCTGGCGATTTCGGCATTCTTGGGACCCAGCTTGACGAATGCGATCATCGCGGCATCGGTCGTGCTGTGGCCCGAATACGCGCGCCTGATGCGGTCACAAGTCTTGGTCGTGCGCGCCTACGAATATGTGACGGCGGCGCGCGCGTTGGGCGTGCCAGAGGGTCGAATTTTGCTCACACACGTCCTGCCGAACGCTTGGACGCCGCTGATCATCAAGGCGGCGCTGGACGTGGGCAGCATCATCCTGTTGGTTTCGGCATTGAGCTTCTTGGGCTTGGGAATCGCGCCGCCGACGCCGGAATGGGGATCGATGATCGCGCTCGGACGGACGAAGTTCCTGCAATGGTGGCTGGCGACGTTTCCGGGCGTGGCGATCATGCTGGTGATTTTGGGCTGCAATCTGATCGGGGAAGGCTTGCGCAACTGGCTCGATCCGAATTATTGAGGCGCTTGCAGAGGCATGGTGCGCCATGCCTCATTTCATGTCAATTATTCATATCGTAGATGATCCGCAGCCCCTCCAACGTCAATTCCGGCGCGATCAGGTCGATCAGCGGCGTGGATTGCTGGAACAGCGGCGCAAGTCCGCCCGTCGCAATCACCTTGATCGGGTCGCGTTCCTCCATCGCTGACTTGATGCGCGTGACCAAGCCTTCGACCAAGCCAACATAGCCCAAGAATACGCCCGACTGCATCGCGTGGATCGTGTTCGTGCCAATCGCGCTCGGCGGCGCTTTCAGGTCAATCTTGTGGAGCTGCGCGGCGCTGCGCACGAGCGCGTCATGGGCGAGGTTGATGCCCGGCGCGATTGCCCCACCGCGATAGGCGTTCGCGCTGGAAATCACGTCAAACGTCGTTGCCGTGCCGAAATCGATCACGATGGCGGGCGCGCGATACAGCGCCACGACCGCCGCCGCGTTGACGAGCCGATCTGCACCCGCTTGTTCCGGCTGATCGATCTCGATGCCGATGCCCATCTTGGTCTTGGACGTGATGAACAGCGGTTCGATGTGCATGTAGCGCGTCACGAGTTCGGCAAACGTGCGATTGAGCGCCGGGACGACGCTGCTGATCGCCACGCCGCCGATCTGTTTGATGCCCACGCGGTCGCTGCGCAAAAAGTTGCGCAGCAGCACGGCATATTCGTCCGCCATCTTGTCCGGCACGGTGCGCGCGCGCCAACTAACGCGCCAATGATTGTCCATCCACACGCCGAAATGGATGTTGGTGTTGCCAATGTCGATGCACAACAAGCCGCCTTTAGAGGTCATAGATCGCTCCAAATTTCGTCTGCAAATACGCCAGATAATCCGCCGAGTCGATCCCCTTGCCCGTCACGCGCCGCGCCAGTTCGTCCGCCGTAAATTTGCGCCCGTGCTGATAAATAGTGTCCGTCAGCCAGCCGCGCAGTGTATCGAACTGTCCGCGCGCGATTTGATCCGGGATCGTCGGATGCGCCGCCAATGCCTGCGCGTAAAACTGCGCTGCCAGCACGTTACCGAGCGCATAACCATGAAACGCGCCGATCCCGCCCATCGACCAGTGAATATCTTGCAGCACGCCCATTTTTGCGCTCGGCGGCGTGCTGCCAAACAACGCTTGAAATTTTGCATTCCACGCATCGGGCAAATCCGCGACCGACAAGCGCCCGTTGACCAATTCGTTTTCCAGTTCAAAGCGCAGCATGATGTGCAGATTGTAGGTCGCCTCGTCCGCCTCGACGCGGATGAACTGCCGCCGCGCCGTGTTGACCGCGCGGTACATGCCATCCGTGTCCATCCCGTCGAAACGCGGCGCGAACATCCGTTGGGCGTGCGGGAATGCCCATTCCCAGAACGCGCGGCTGCGCCCGACGAGATTTTCCCACGTCCGCGACTGGGACTCCGCGACGGCTTGCGAACTCAGCTCCATATCCGATAGGAATGTGCCGTCGATATCGCGTCCGAAACCCTGCGCGTGCATCCCATGTCCCGCCTCGTGCAGCGCGCCGAAAAATGCCGGATTGAAGAAGTTTTCAGCGTAGCGCGTCGTCAGCCGCACATCATCGCGCGCGATTTGCAGCGCGAACGGATGTGCCGAAATGTCCAACCGCCCACGCCGATAGTCGAAACCCATGCGTTCCGACACGAACAGCGCGAATTGGCGCTGCAACTCCATCGGGAACGACTGATGCAGTGCAGCATCAGCGATGGGCGGGCGTTCGGCAAGCGCCGCGATCAGCGCCGTCAACACGGGACGCTGGGCATCGAAGATCGCGCCGACGTGCGCCGCCGTCAAGCCCGGCTCCCATTTGCCCATCAGCGCATCGAACGGATTGGATTCGTAGCCGATATAGTCGGCTTCTTGACGTTTGATGTCCAACACGCCTTCGAGCGCGGGACGAAACTGCGCGAAATTGTCCGCTGCCTTCGCCCGTTCCCATACATCGCGCGCGAGGACGAGCGTCTGCGTCATTGCTCCGACAAACGCCGACGGGATGCGTACAGCAGCATCGCTGTCGCGGCGGGCGATGCGCACGAGACTGGCAGCGAACGAGTCGGTGGGCAGTTCCGCCGTCTCTGCTGCGGCGCGTTCGATCCATGTGCGCGTCTCATCGCGCGTCAGCAAGTCGTGACGCAGCCGCCGCAGCGTCCCCAAATGAGCAGCGCGCGCCGCTGCGCCTTCGGGTGGCATGTTGACGTTCTGATCCCACTCCGCCAGCCAGTACGCCACGTTCAGTTGATGCGCATCCGCCAGCCGCGCGGCGAGTAGATCGAAATTGTCCATGTCAGGTATCCTTCAAGGTCATGCTGATTCGCTTTGGCAAGTGGATTGTCTTGGTGTACGATCTAAATTGCAAATCGAATTGAGGATATGGATGATGGCTGCTCAAATCATGATCACACTTCCAGAGACATTGACGGACATGTATGAAAATGGTTCGGACGATGATAAGCGCCGCATTCAACACATTATCGAACTGATTCTCTGTAGCAAATTCAATACGCCACCCATAACGCTGACCGAAGCAATGGATCGAATGGGTCAAGAAGCAGCCGCACGCGGACTAACTCCAGAAATTCTTGAAAAAATCCTGAACAGTTACGACGATGAATAGACCTCTATTTGTCGTTGACACAAACGTCTTGATTAGTGCTGCACTGCGCGACGACTCGCCGCTGCGCAAGGCACTCCAGCGCGTTTTGGAGCGTGACACACTTATCCAATCCCTTAACACGTTTGAAACACTCGAGCGCGTCTTGTACAAGAAGAAATTTGAAAAATATTTATCTCCTCAACGCCGGAAAGATTTTCTTGGTTTAGTGACGGAAAAATCTGAGTTCGTTAACGTTAAAATGGTTATCACCGCCTGCTGCGATCCCAAAGATAACAAATTTCTGGAACTTGCCGTCACTGCCCACGCTGCCGCCATCATCAGCGGCGATCAAGATTTATTGATTCTGCATCCTTTTGAAAATATCCCGATTTTGACTTCCCAAGACTTTCTCGCAGAGGACGCCGCATGACCTATACAGTACGCGATGCTCAATTGGACGATACCCGCGCAATCATGGCGCTGCACACTGCCCGCATCGGCGTGTGGCAGCGATTGGATGTCGATGCTCGCGTCGAGACGGTCCCTTACGAGTCGCTCACCGTCCATCAACGCTGGCTGCACGGCGGCGCGTGGATGAGCATCGAGACGGCGGCGATCTGGCTCAATCATCTGCTGCTCGGTGGTGGGATGCCGTTGGTCGTTGCGCGTGATGGCGATCCGATTGCTTACGCCGAAGTCTATGCCGGAAGTGAACCCGACCCCTACGGCTTACATCTGTATCTCGGTGAAGTCGTAACGCCAGACGAAGAAGCGATCCCCGCCCTCTTGGATGCGCTGGCGGTACGCGCCAAGCAGCACAAAGTCCGTCACGTCTTGATCGCGCGAACCGGCGACGAGATGGTGCGCGCCGTCGAAGCACGCGCGCGTCCCCGCCCCATCGCGTGCTTGCGCCGCTTCACGCTGTCGGCGCGACAGGGACAGGTCTTTTATCGCGCGGTCGAGTCGCCGGACGCCGATCCCAAGCGGATCGCGGGCTGGTCAATGCCAGTCGGACGCTACACCAGCGCACGCGCCCAGTGGGAATCGCTGTGGTCGCACTTGTGGGATACGCTGCCGGATACGAAAACGCACCGCCGTCACCGCTTGCAGTTGAGCGCGGGCGGGCAAGAGGCGCTCGTCTGTGTACAGCAAGCGATGTACGATCCACGCGCAGCGGAGGTGTTCGTGTGGGCGCCCAAGCTGCTCACGTCGCAAGTCGTCGCGTCACTGCGCGATTGGGGACACCGCGAGGGCTACCGCACGCTGACGTTTGCGGTCGAGGAAGATGGCGCGTCGATCTTGGGCGCGGAAGCAGAAGGCGACGGATTCCGACAAGAGACCTGCGCGCTGGTGTTGACCTGACAACATTGAACTGAGGTGAAATCATGCCCATCTACGATCCCGGACGAGTCGAATACGCGACGATACATGGACGCATTGGTATTGTGACCGACGACGGCGGGGTCTTGCCCGCGTACTGGGCGCACCCCGACATGGGCGGCAAATTTCCGGCGGTGGCGATCCTGCATGATTGGTGGGGCATGACACAGATCGAACGGCGGCTGGCAAATTTGTTCGCGGGCATGGGCTATTACGCCATCGTCCCCGATTTATTCAATGGCAAGACCGCGCGCACGCCGCAAGAGGCGCTCGAACTGTTCAAGGCGCTGGGCGATCACGGCTATGGCTATGTCGATACGGCGTTGGGCGCGGTGGAACACCATCACCGCGTCAATAGCAACGTTGCCGCGATTGGCTTGGGCATGGGCGGCAGCCTCGCGTATGAGGCGGCGCTCAACCGCACCGATCTCGAAGCGGCGGTCGCCTGCTATGGCTTTCCGGGACGCTATGTCGGACGCTTCAAAGACGCGAAAGCGCCGATTTTGGCGATTTATGGCGCGAACGAACCCTACATTGCCGCCGCCGAGATCAACCGACTGCGCGCCGAACTCAAAGACTCGCCGTTGGCACATGAAGTCGTGATCTTGGACGGCGTGGGGCGCGAATTTTTTGAAGATCATACGCACGACGGCGCAATCACGGCGGGCAAGCAAGCCATCGACAAGATTTTGGCGTTTGTAGAGACGTATGTCGGGCGTCCGCGCCGGAACGCCGCGCGCAGAGATGCCACAACCTAAAATGCGATTTTGAAGCGCCAAGACCGCCATAACTTGGCAGTTCAATCTTCTTTTTCGTTTTCCTTTCGAGGATATTTCCCATGACGCCGATTGAAATTCGCCGTTTGGGGCGTGTGCCGTATGCCGACGCATGGTCACTGCAAAATCGCCTCGCGGATGAGCGCGCCGCGAACCCCGACTCGCCCGACATGCTGCTGCTGCTGGAGCATCCGCCCACCTATACGCTCGGATCGGCGGCGAAAGCGGAACACATTTTGCTAGCGCCGGACGAACTCGCAGCACGGGGAATTGAAGTCGTGCGCACGGATCGCGGCGGCGACGTAACCTATCACGGCGACGGGCAGCTCGTCGGCTACCCGATCATGCAGCTTGCGAAACCGGACGCGCCCGGCGGACTGCGCGCCGATGTCGTCGGCTATGTGCGCCAGTTGGAGCGCGTGATCATCGCTACGCTGGCAGACTATGATGTACGCGCGTATCCGATTGCGGGCTTAACGGGCGTCTGGGTGGACACGCCACAGGGTGAATGCAAAATCGCAGCGATTGGCGTCCGCGTGAACGTCAAACTGGTGACAAAACACGGCTTCGCGCTGAATGTGAACACCGATTTATCGTATTTCGATGGGATTGTGCCGTGCGGCATCCGGGATAAGGGGGTGACAAGTCTCGCGGCAGTGTTGGGGCGCGAGGTCGATATCGAGGACGTGACGGCACGACTGGTGGCATATTTTGGTGCAGTATTTAGGTCACCATTGTATTTCCCTACCTAACCTGAGTTTTGGATCGCTTCACCTCACCCCCAACCCCCTCAGCCATTGCATGGAGAGGGGGTTGGGGGGTGAGGTGAACGGTTGAGAGCCGATCCAAAACTCAGGTTACTTACGCGGTTGCTATAACGCTGTATTCAACTCGTCCGGTGTTTACGGCAGCGTCGCTGGCACACCGGACACCGTATCGGACGCATCGCCATTCGTTGGCATCGCGTGACCGTTGGTGGTGGACGCGCCATTTGCCACGCCGCTCAGCGTGCCGTTGCGCATCTGCCCCGCCAACACGATCCCCAACAGCGCATCAACCATGCTGCCACCCCCTGTCCCGTTCGCGCCGCCGCCGTTGACCATGATATCGGGGATGATGCGCACGCCGCGTTCTCCGACGATTTGCATCAACTGCACCGCCGTATACCCCTGCGAACCCATCGCTTCGGCGCCCGCGCGATATGCCAACGCGCGCGCTTCACCCGTCAGCCGGATGCCTTCCGCCTCACCGGATGCGCGCAGCTTGATCGATTCGGCTTCACCTTCCGCTTGCTTGACGCGCGCTTGCGCTTGCAGTTCCGCGATGCTCACGCCCTGCTCCGAGCGGACGACCTGCTGCTGAATGTCCGCGAGTTCCGTCTGGCGTACCAACTGCTGGCGCTGAATCTGCGCCTGTTCCTGCACCTGATACGTCTTTTCCTGCTCTTGGGCGATCTTACGCTCCGTCAGCGTGTGCATCAGTTCGGCGGGCGGGTTGATCTCGCCCAACAGCGTATCGATGGCTTCCACGTCATACGCCCGCAGCGCGACCTGCATGTGTTTCGCCGCTTCAACTTGGCGATCACTGCGCGCGATCAAGAAGTCGAGTACCGTGTACGCTTGCGCGGCGTTGCGGAAGTAATTGCCGACAATCGGCTGCAAGACGTGATCAACCAGATTTTGCATCGATCCGACGCGCGAAATAACTTTCGGCGCTTCGAGCGCGCCGACATGAATGACCTGCGCGATCTCCAACTCGAAGGCGAAACCGTCATACGAACGTACCGTAATCGACGACAGCCGCTTGTCGTAGGCGTGTTCCTCCGTGCGCTGCGCCCAGTTCAGGACGATGTTGGTGGTCGGCACGAACTCGGCGCGCATCACGCGCGTGTTGATCGGATGCTTGCCGGGATACAGCGGCGTCACCCAGACGCCTTTATGTCCGACGTTGACCAGATCGCCATGTTTGAAGTCCAGCCCACTGACATCCTGATGCGCCTTGCCGATGAACGAAATCACGACACCGACATAACCAATCGGGATGAACGTCATCGGAACTTGTTCGACGCGCGTGAACCACGGGTTCAAGTTCCACGAGCCGCTGAGTAGGACTTGCTCTTGCAAACCGCGCTGTCCGCCCGCGTCGATGAACGCTTGTCCGTTCTGGAAATTGTCGTGACCGGGCAGATACAGCCCGGCGATCTCGCCCTCCGAAATCGGCGCGCCGTCGAGCGTCGTGACGATGCCGACCATATCCGGTTCGATGCTGTAGACGAGCAAATCTTGCGGCGCCATCTCGTTCTGGGTGGCGGTCTTGCTGGTGATCACCGTGAACAGCGCCGTATTGATGCGGTACGTTCCAGCAGTGAGGATGCCGAGCTGACGCCCCTTTTCGCCGCCGTTGGTCAAGAATTTGCGCGCGTCTTGGAAGTTGTCGCACGCCACGATCTTGCCCAAGATGCGCTGTGGCGGCACGGAATCGCCGTCGGCGGCAACCAGCACGCCGATTTCGCCCTGCTGAATCATGACGACCGGAACTTTTTGGATGCTATACATCCATGAGAACTTCCAGAAATGCCAACCGGGCGCGAGCGTGTCCGCTTGATAGCCCGGTTCGCCGTAGAGGGCGACCAACCGCCCCGATGGCAGCTTCTTGCCGCCGAATGCGAAGCGCCGGACGACGACGCCGACCTGTCGTTCACCGATCACGACCAGACCGAGAACAATTCCCGGCAGCAGGAGCAGGATAACGATCACGACCACAACCACGATGCCGATGGGAATCAACGAATTAAGCATGAACGTATTCTCTCTCTATGCGCTCCCAACCATCGTGACGGACGAGCGTCGGTCATGCGATGGCATCACTCAACTTGCGAGTGCGCACATTCATGATCATGCGCCCGAATCGGGGTTGTGTACGCCCCCAATGTGTGGGGGGCGAGGGGGAAGAATTTACGGGGTTCACAAATCGATCCACTTATGGGACAGCCGGGACATCACTGCACGTTTCTTCACCACGCAAATACCCCGCCAGCGTCCACCCGCTCACGCCGTCCGCCGACTCGACGCGATACCAGGCGGAATCCTCGTTCCGCTCGATCACGCGCACAACATCGTACTTCGGCACGTAGCCGACAATCGGCGTCGTCACATCGGGCGACTCGTGCAGCGGCAGCGAGTGCAAACGCGCGTCGGGGAAGAAATCGACCATTTCCGCCGTGCATCCATCGCTCTCAATCGGCGGAACAAACGGGACGAGGCACACGCCCCCGCCTCCGAATACTAAACAGAGCAAGACTGTGATAAGCGTGATCATTGCGTCAACCTTCCGCGCGATGGATGGAAGGGCGTGCCAGCGGCGCGCCCGCGAACCGATAAATTATATGCCCAACAACCGTTTCACCGTGTCCGCCGCGTCCGCGCGCTCGACCGTCTCTTCGTATCCGTCCGCCAGTCGCTTGAACTTGACGACGCCGCGCGCCACCTCGTCCGCGCCCAACAGCGCCACTAACGGCACGCGCTTTTTGTCCGCATAGCCGATCTGCTTGCCAATCGCGCGATCCAGCATGAACACTTCTGTGCGCACGCCCGCCGCCCGCAGCGCCGCCGCCAGTTTGATCGACTCGGCGCGCGTCGTCGCGTCGAACACCGTCACGAGCGTCTGCACGACCGTCCCGCCGATGTCCGCCGGATACAAGTTCAGAAGATCCATCAAATCGATGATGCGCTCGATGCCAAGCGATGTTCCCACCGTCGGCACGCGCTCGCCTTTGAACAAGCCGACCAGATCATCGTAGCGCCCGCCGCCCGTCACGCTGCCCAAGTTCGGCTCGGTGATGATCGTCTCGAAGATCGGACCCGTGTAGTAGCCCAAACCGCGCACCATCGTGAAATCGAACTCGTAGTTCGCCGTCGGCACGCCGAGCCAATGCAGATTGGTTTCGAGATCGCGCAGTTCGCGGATCGCGGCTGCCCCGTCGGGGAACGCGCCCATGGTCGCTTCGATGTAATCGAGCGGCGATCCGGCGTCCGTGCGCGCGATGATCAAATCCATCACGCGCGCTACCACATCGTCCGCCAAGCCGCGCTGAATCAACTCGCCGCGCACACCGTCCGCGCCGATCTTGTCGAATTTGTCGATGCTCCGGTACAGTTCCGCGAGCGGCGCGCCCTCCACGCCCGCGAACTGTCCAATCGCCGTCAAGAGCTTGCGATTGTTGATCTTCACGCTGAACTGCGTGAAGCCCAAGCGTTTCAGCGCCGTCACAATCAAGCTGATGATCTCGGCGTCGGCATCCATGCCCGCCGCCCCCGCGATATCAGCATCGCACTGGTAAAACTCCCGATAGCGTCCCCGTTGGGGGCGTTCCGCGCGCCAAACGGGTGCCAATTGATAGCGGCGGAACGGCAGCGCGATCTCGTTGGGATACTGCGCGACGACGCGCGCCAGCGGCACGGTCAAATCGTAGCGCATGGCGACTTCCTCTTTGCCGCCCGGATGCTGTGCGTGATAGATCAGCTTTTCGGCATCTTCGCCGTACTTGCCCATCAACGTCTCGCGCAGTTCCAACACGGGGGTTTGCAGCGGCTCGAAGCCGTACAGATGGAACACGTCGCGCACGATGTTGAACACATACTCGCGCTTGATCATGTCCGACGGCAAAAAGTCGCGCATCCCTTTCGGCAAGCGGGGTTCGATCTTCCGTTTCGTCATGTCGATTCCTTTAGGGATGAGGTGAACGTGCTGAGGACTGAGTGAGAAGCCTCGTTCATTGAGTCACTACTGCTCATTATAATCGAAGCGCAACACCTGAATACGCTATCTTTTCTCAGTCCTCAGTCCGGTCTTTATCCCTTCGCCGCCCGCGCCTGATGCGCCGCGTCGTGGAACTGCGCATAATGCCCGGCTTCGTGCGACAAGCCGAACAGCACCGCCGCGATGGCGTTGATCTGCCCAAACCGCTCTGCAAAACGCGGCGCGACCTCGCGGAACACGTCCAGATGCGGCACATCCGGCATGGCGTCGATGTAACCCACGCGGATGTGGCGGCTTTCTTCGAGCCGCTGCAACGTGTGGGCGCGCGTGGTGATCGCTTTCCAATCAGTCTCATAGCGTAAGCGCGGTTCAGCGGGATAGACAATGCCGCGCGCCAAAATCGAGCCGTAAGCGACCCATTCTTCGCTGCTGGCAGTGACATGTGCGACCAGGTGCGCCAGACTCCAGCCGATATGCTTTTCTTCTTCCGGCGCGAACGGATCATCCGCTTTGGGATCGTGGGGGAGGAATGTCACCTGTGCGTCGTCGGCATCGCCAATGATGGCGCGCAAGTGGTCGATGCTGGCGTGGGTGCCGGCTTTCAAATCGGCAACGGAGTAGCGCGTCGAAAATTCGAGCATTTGCAGTTCGCCCTTGTCGATGGGCGCGAAATCAATCAACACGAGAGGGATGCTCCATATAAAGGCTGAAAATATCGTTGGTGAGCTGACGATTGTAACGTAAAGGCAAGATTGTTGAACCGCCAAGTCGCCAAATGCGCACGGCAAACGCACGAAAATACAATGTATCATTCACGCCACCCCCTGACCCCCTCCACTGCGTGGAGAGGGGGAGACCTCGTATCTTGATGCGTTTGCCCTAGTTTGCCCCATCCAAATGCGCCAAAATAGTTTGCTTGGCGCTCCCCACGTCTTGGCGCTTGGCTTTTTTAGTGCTTCTGCTCCGGGTTCGCCTTGAACCACGCCACTGACTCGCGGGCAGCATCTTGGATCGGCGTCGCGCGAATATTGAAACGCTTGGTGAATTTGCTGCTGTCCATCACGAACGGCTGCGTGAACTCGTACATCATCTCGACCATCTCACGTGCGCCGGGAATAAACAAGCCCGCCATGCGCATCATCATCTTATTGATCGAGCCGAACGATGGCTTCGTCTGGGCTTCGGCGGCGATAAATGTAAACAGATCGCGCTGTGTCAGTGGGGCGACACTTGGCGCGTGCCACACTTGACCATACGCATCATCGTGCGCGCCAACCGTTGCCAGCGCCGTGCCGAAATCGCTGATGTACGAGAACGTATGCGGGTGATCGATATTCCCGACGCCCGATACTTTTTTGCCCGCGATAATCGGATAGAAGTACTGCCCACCTGATACCATATCATGGGGTCCGAAGAAGTCGGACGCGCGCACTATCGCTACTTGCAATTTGCCCGCCTTGTGCGCATCCAATGCCGCGCGCGACATGGCGGCGCGCACAGCGCCTTTGCGCGTGATGGGCGCAGCGGGCGTCTGCTCGGTGAGCGGCTGCCCTTTCGGATCGCCGTACACATACAGATTATCGCCCAACACCAATTTCGCGCCGCTCGCCGCTGTGCCTTCAAGGATCGCGGCTTGCAGCGGCGGGAACTTTTCGGGCCATTCGTGGTATTCCGGCTGTGCGCATTGATAGACGACGGCTGCATCCGCCGTCACGGTTCGCACGCTGTCGAGGCTGTATAGATCCCCCGCACGCACTTCGACGCCCGCCGCAACGTCGCCTTTGCCGCTGCGATTGACCATCCGAACCTGCTCACCACGCGCCAACAAAGCGCGCATGACCGATTTGCCCAAGGGACCCGTTCCGAGAATGACGTGCATTTGACCAGCCATGAGATGTACTCCCTATTCGTCTAGACGCAGTTAAGAGACCCGGCGCGGCTGCGCACTCCGCAGCGGGGATGGTAATTCCACACTTGAGAACTGATTGCGTTGTCGAACGATGAGCCGGGTTTGCCCCGGCTCCCTACAGTCCGATGTCGTCTAAGAGATGGCGAATTTCGCCGTTGTAGTAGGCATCGGCATCCCCAACAATCGGGATCAGATGTCCCTGAAGTTCCAACATGATTGCGCCATGCGCCCGTGACCATGCCATCAGCCCGTAGTACAGCGATGCCGACGGGATGGCGACAGACAGTTCCAATGTGGTCAGCAGTTCGTCCAAGCGCCGCTGGATCGTCGGCGGCGGTGTGAGGTGCGTGGGTGGCACATGACCCGCCAACATCGCTTCGGCAATCGGGCGTGTGAACGGCGTTGATGCACGGATTGCGGCGGGGATGGTGATTTCGCCCGGCGCCTTGTAACCCGGGATCGGATTACCGAAGATCAGTTGAAAATCCATCCGATGCGACAGCGCCCACGTCCGATAAGCGCGCAAGATGCCCGTCAACCGCGCGGCATAGTGATCAGTTGGCTCGGCGGCGTCCGCCATGTCCATCGCATCCGCGACTGACAGATACGCATCGACAATCAACGCCGTGATCAGATCATCCAGACAGGCGAAGTAGTTGTAGATCGCGGGTGCGGTCACATCCAGCGTCCGTGCGATCCCGCGCAGCGTCAAGCCCGCTGTGCCAAGTTCATTCATTTGCTGGCGCGCGGTCGTCTTGATGTTGTCCGCGCTGATTTGTTGAGGTCGTGCCATCGAACTGCCTTTTTGAATATGAACGGTGTTTATTTACACCATAAATTTACGCCGTATATTTACATCTGTCAAGCCCCCAAAATAAGCCAATTTCGACGTGTGCGCCGCCGCCACAATGCCGATCTGATGAACAAAGCGGTTTGTACGCTTCATCTTGCAGTTTGAAGTAATCATGTTATAATTTTGACCATTCTTACCGACTGGGCTGCCTCGCACATTGAGACAAGCCTTGTTTGTTATCTATGCTTATGAGTAGGCGAGGGTTGCGACAATCAGTTCCCAAGACAATTTCCGCATCAATAATCAAATCCGCGCGCGTGAAGTGCGCCTGATCAGCGAAACGAACGAGAACATCGGCGTCGTATCGTTCAGTCACGCGATGGAATTGGCAGAAGCCAAAAATCTCGATTTGGTCGAGGTCGCGCCCGAAGCGAACCCGCCCGTCTGTCGAATCATGGACTTCGGCAAGTTCCGCTACGAAAAAGAGCGGCGCGAGCGCAAGGCACGCAAGCAGCAAAAAGTGATCGAGGTGAAGGAAATTCAGCTCCGTCCCAAGACGGGCGACCATCACTTATCATTCAAAATCCGCGATGCGCGCAAATGGATCGAAGACGGGATGAAAGTCCGCGTCCGCATTCGTTTTCGTGGGCGCGAGATCACGCACTCGGAAATCGGGCGCGAACACTTGGATCGCATTGCGACCGAACTGAAAGACATCGCCATCATCGAACAGATGCCCAACATGGAAGGCAACACGATGCTGATGGTGTTGGCACCGGCGGCAGAGAAAAAGAAATAACTGGAGAGGCATCGACGTGGGCAAAAAATATAAGATGAAGACGCACAAAGGCACCGCCAAGCGTTTTCGGACGACTGGCACGGGCAAGATTGTGCGTACCAAAGGCGGCAAGACGCATTTTCGCCGTCGGCGCTCGACGCGCGCCAAGCAGGCATTGGATAAAGTGGTCGTCGTGGGGAGCGCACGTTTGCGCCGTAACATCCTGCGCGCCGCGCCCTATTTGAAGTTGTACAAGGCAAATCCGCCCGCATAACGGCGGCAGTATTCTATATCGAAATTTTGTAGGGGCGTGCTGCTGGCACGCCCGTACTATGTACGGAGCAATCGAGCAATGGCAAGAGTAAAAACCGGGTTCACGCGCCGCCGCCGCCACAAAAAAATCTTGGCGATGACGGCGGGGCAATGGGGTACGCGCGGGCGTCTGTTCCGCCGCTCCAACGAAGCGATGTTGAAGAGTCTGTTCTATTCGTACCGCGACCGTCGCGCTCGGCGGGGCGAAATGCGCCGTCTGTGGATCGCGCGCGTCAACGCCGCCGCACGTCAAAACGGCTTGAGCTACAGCCGCTTCATCTTCGGCTTGAAGAAAGCCAACATCCACTTAGATCGCAAGGTCTTGGCGGATATCGCTGTACGCGATGCTGCAACGTTCACGAAGATCGCCGCCCTCAGCGCGCAGCATCTTCGGGCATAAAGTGCTGAGTCCTGAGTGCTGAGTCAAAGATTGCTCAGGACTCAGGACTCAACACCTTATGATTACCTCGCTCCAGAACGACAAAATCAAACTCGCCCACGCGCTCCAAACCAGCGCCAAATCCCGCCGCAAATCGGCGCGGATCGTGCTAGAAGGCGTGCGCCTGATCGCGGACGCGCTGGCACAGGGCTACGCGCCTGATTTCATCCTCCATGATGCCGATTTTCCGATTGCTGAACTCGAACGCCTTACACAAGCGCCGCTGACGCTGCTGCTCGCCGCGCCGGAAATCATGCGCCACATCTGCGACACTGAACAGCCGCAGGGCGCGCTCGGCGTGTTCCCAATGCCAGAACATATGCTCCCGTCCGCCCTGACGCGGCTGTTGATCCTCGACGGTGTGCGCGATCCCGGCAATCTGGGGACGATGCTGCGGACAGCAACGGCGGCGGGCGTGGATGGCGTGCTGTTGTCGCCCGATTGCGTCGATGCGTACAATCCGAAGGCGCTGCGGGCGGGGATGGGCGCGCACTTTCGCGTCCCGCTGGCAGAACAGGCTTGGGATGCGATCCGCGCGATGTGCGCGGGACTCACGGTGTATCTGGCGGACATGGACGGCGATATCGCCTACGACGCAGCCGACTGGACGCAACCACACGCGCTGATCATCGGCGGCGAGGCGCACGGCGCGAGTACAGATGCGCGCGACTTGGCGGCACAGCGCATTTACATTCCGATGTCGGGTGCAACGGAATCGCTCAACGCGGCGGCGGCGGCAGCGGTGCTTTTGTTCGAGGGCGCGCGGGCGCGGCGACAAGCGTAGGAGGCGGGCATGGCGCACCATGCCCGCTACGAATGATGACGACAACGGTGGGACGCGCCCGCTTTCTATTCCGTTTCCCAAGGGGTCATGAGCTGAATAAAGTTGCCATCGGGATCAGCCATGGTCGCAATCCATGCGCCCCCCATCTCATACGGCTCCTTAATGATTGTGGCGCTCATCATTTTCAGCCGCTCAAATTCCTCTTTTACATCTTTTGTTTCAAGGTTGAGGATAATTCTTGACGGCTCTTTTGCGTTACCATGTACTTCCGAATGCTCGCCTACGCTTAAAGCGCAACTGCCAACCTGCCACATATACCATTCGCCCTCACTTACCTCTGTGGGCTTGCCAAAGACCTGCTCATAAAACGCCCCAAGCAGCTTGGGTTGGGCGGTTCCAATCATGATTGAATTCAAGTTGAGCGCCGACGGCTGTTGTTGGCTCTGTGGATTTTCTTGATTTTCCATGATGATTTCTCCATTACGAAATAGTTTGATCAGATTACTATTTTATACCTTTTGTTCTATTTTGTCAAGGATTTGTGCGCCGACTTTTTCAAGTGGTGGATACGCGCACAAATAAAATACATGCCAGCGAAAAGGATGGAATCGGGATGATGGGCGGCTATTCGCGCACGCACGGAAGCGGCGACACCCGTAGAGACGCGCCGATGCGCACCAAGTTAAGCCATCAATGTGACAGAATGAGCCGCTTAGCCGCCGCTCAAAGCCACAGGCTGCCAAAGTCAAGCCAGCTTTAGCTGGTTTAAAGTCACTAGGAGTCCGTCAAGAAAGTAGATAAAAGCAACCTCGCCCCGTTTAACGCTCACTTCGACATTATCGATCAGCCGAACGCGATAGGCGTGTGTCCCGTCCGGCGGCTGTTTGACGATCTCGCCAACGCTGTTGCGAATATCGACGTCGAGAACGACCTGCGTCCCCAACGATATAATGAGATTGGGCAAATAATCAGTCATGCGATGTCCTCCATCACCAGAGTAATAAGTTTGAGACGGTCTGTAAAGGGTCATAGGTGGATTGAAAACAGTCATCGAAAAGCGCATTCCGTCAAGATCGGCTAGAATCGCCCTGAAATAGAATTTTAGGCTACAGGAGACTCCCACCGATGGCAGCCGTACCAGGCATCGATGTATCATCCAATCAGGGCGTGATCGACTGGGCGCAAGTCGCCGCCGCCGGACAAAAATATGCCTTCATCCGATCCAGTATGGGGCGCGGAGGCGTCGATAAGCGCTTTTCGACCAACTTTCGACAGGCACAGGAAGCCGGGCTGCTCGTCGGGCTGTACCATCTTGTGCGCCCAGAATGGCGCGGCGTCGAACAAATCGATCATCTGATGGCGACGGTGGCAGATCGCAAGCCCGATTTCCCACTGGTGTTAGATGTTGAACTCGACGGCACGGATTTAATCCCGCCGCAGCCCAAATCGGTCGAGGAAATCACGGCGTGCGTGCGCGAGTGCGTGAACGTATTAGAGACACGCGGCGCGCGCAAACCGATCATCTATACGGGCGGGTGGTTCTGGAACAAGAAAATTACGCCGTCGAGCGAATGGGACGCCTACGATCTGTGGGTCGCCCATTACGGCTCGACCGCGCCAAGCCTGCCCTTGGGCTGGACGGACTGGAAGTTCTGGCAGTACAGCGACAAGGGGCGCGTTCCGGGCTTGCGCGGTGATGTCGATATGAACTGGTTCGATGGCACGCTCGAAGACCTGATCCGTTACGCCAAAGGCGACGTTGTAGTCGATAAACCAGCGGTATTGCGCGCGCGCGTCACGGCGGCGGCGCTCAATATTCGCAAAGCGCCCGACTTGCGCGCCGAAGACATTGGCGATCTTAAGAGCGGCGACGTGATCGAGATCAAGAATGTCGGCGGCAAAGGCGCATGGATCGAGTTCAAGCCGGGACAATGGGCAGCAATCGCTTTCAACGGGACGCGCTTCATGGAGTGGATACCGGGAACACCGCCGCGCGCCCGCGTGACCGCCCCGCTGATTAATGTGCGTAACGGCGCAGACATGAAGTACACCGACATTGGCGACTTACTCGCCGCCGAAATGCTCGATGTGCTGAACCTCGATGGTGCGGACGTGTGGATCGAGCTTGCTCCCGGTCAGTGGGCAGCGTTCGCGGTCAACGGGCGGACGTTCATGGAATTGATACGGACGTAATATCGCAGCGGGCGAGGCGTGCCTCGCCCCGACACACCATCGTTTACAGACAATTTCGGATTTCCATCGCTATGATCAACAGCATCAAACGATACAGGTATCCTCGTGATTGAATCGCTGCACCACCAAGCCGAGACGTGGCTGCGGGAACGTCTCGGCGCGCAGGCGCAATTTCGTGACGGGCAGTGGGAAGCCATCGCGACACTGGTCGCGGATCGTCAGCGCCTGTTGGTGGTTCAGCGCACGGGTTGGGGCAAAAGTCTGGTCTACTTCATGGCGACGCGCTTGCTCCGCGCGCAAGGGGCAGGCGTCACGATCCTGATTAGCCCCCTGCTCTCGCTGATGCGCAACCAGATCGAATCGGCGGCGCAGTGGGGCTTGGTCGCAGAAACGGTCAACAGCGACAACGCCGACGATCATGCCGCCATCGAACGCGCGCTGTTGAACGGCAAGATCGATTTGCTGCTGATTTCCCCTGAGCGGCTTGCCAATGATCGGTTTCAGGCGAATGTCTGGTCAGAAGTTCGCCACCATGTCGGTTTGCTAGTCGTGGACGAGGTACACTGCATTTCGGACTGGGGACATGACTTTCGTCCAAATTACCGCCGCATCATGCACCTGCTGACAGAAATTCCGCCGCAAACGCCGGTCATTGGCACGACCGCCACCGCCAATGATCGCGTCGTGAGCGATGTCGCAGAAATTTTGGGCGCGGGCATCAATATTCAGCGCGGCGCGCTCACGCGCGACAGCCTGTCATTGTACGTCTACCCCGATCCGATGGATGCAGCCACGCGCTTGACGCTGTTGGCGCATCTACTGCGCCGCATTCCCGGCAGCGGGATCATCTACTGCACTACAACGCGCGACTGCCGTCTCGTCGCGGACTGGCTGCAAGCGGAAGGCTTGAATGTCAAACCCTACTTTGCCGATGTCGAAGCGGTTCAATCCGAAGACCGAGCCACGTTAGAGCGTCAGTTGATGCAAAATCAGGTGAAGGCGTTGGTTTCCAGCGTCGCGCTCGGCATGGGTTTTGACAAGAGCGATCTGCACTTTGTCATTCATTATCAATTGCCCGGCAACATCATCAGCTACTATCAGCAAATCGGGCGCGCCGGACGCGGCATCGACAAGGCGTATATCGTCCTCATGCACGGACACGGCGATGAAGATATTCAACGCTACTTCATCGATACCGCCTTCCCGACGCCCAAACAGGTGCGCGCCGTCATCGATGCGCTGCGCCAAGCCCCAAAAACGCGCCCTGATTTGCAACGCGATGTCAACGCGCGCCTGTCTGTGCTTGAGAAAATCTTGACGCATCTGGAAGTCGAGCGCATCATCGAAAAACGCGGCTCTGCCTACGCGCTGTTGAAATCCGATTCTGAGCCGGATTATGTGCGCTGGGGGTCGGTCACGCAGACGCGCTACGACGAACTCCACCACATGCAAGCCTATACGCGCGAACGTGGCTGCCTGATGCGTTTCATCGCGGCGGCGCTCGATGATCCTGATCCACCCGCACGCTGTGGACGCTGCAAAAATTGTACGGGCGTGGAGAGCAATTTTCAGCCGGATGCGGCGAGCATCGCGCGCGCACAGCAGTTTTTGCGGCACGGCAAAGCGTTGACCTTCGAGCCGCGCCGCCGTTGGGCGAGCGGACTGCCGGGATTTGCCAAGACGACCGATATGCGCGTCAATCAACTGGGCGTGGCGCTGTGCAGCTACTATGACGACGGTTGGGGCGCGCTCGTGCGCGCGGCGCGGACGCAGGGGGTTGGCTACGATGATGCGCTCGTGGATGCCGCGGCACAAGCGCTTCGCGCGCATTGGCAGACTCTCGACGCGCCACCCACGCTCGTCGCCGCGGTGCCATCGCTGCGCCGCCCTGCGCTCGTCGCCGATTTCGCCGCGCGCTTGGCGCTCAAACTTGGCGTGCGTTTGGTCAACGCGCTCCAACACACCAAGCAGCATCCGCCACAGTCCGAAATGCGCAACAGCTTTCAGCAGGCAGCCAACATCATCAATCATTTTGTCGTGAGCGCCCCGCTCCGGCACGAATCGATCTTGCTGGTCGATGACATCGCTGATTCCAAATGGACATTGACCGTTCTCGGTGATTTGCTTCAGCGTCACGACGCGGGAGCTGTCCACCCCTTCGCGCTGGCAGTCACGAATACCTCGGATTGAGCTGTCATGCGGATATAATGCTCAGTACGGTTGCAAGCGATCCACGGTTCCCGAAAGGCTAATTTTGCCCACACGCATCGCATGGCGTCCCCTCCCCGCGCAGATCGGTGTCGTCCTGGCGTTCGCGCTGCTCCCGCTGTGGCTGCGCGTGCCGCAAATCCCATTATTTGCGCCGCTGTATGTGACCCGCTTCGCGCTGTTCCTGCCCATGCTGCTAGCAATTGGTGGCTGGCTGATCGCTGGAATGCCCGGATTAGGGGCATTAAGGCGCGCGGATGGCGGCGGCGGACACTGGCGGCGCGGATCGGCGCTCTGCTTGTTGGTGCTGGCGGCATGGGCGGCGCTCTCGACACAGTGGGCTTTCATCCGCTTCCGCGAACCCGATGTTGCGGGGACAGCGGCGCTTGGGTTCTGCGTCGTGGCGTTGTTCGCGGTTGTGGTAGCGTGCGTCGCGTCGCCACGCGCAATCGTGGCGGCGTTGGCGTTCGGCGTGGTATGGAGCGCGCCCATCGTGATCGTACAAGCGTTACAACAATCGTGGATCGCACTGCGCGCGCTGGGCGAATTTCCCATCACGGCGGACATGCTGGGCGTAAGCCTGCTCCGCGCCGGCGACTTGACCTACGTCCGCCCCTACGGACTGATGCCCCATCCGAACACGGCGGCGGGTGTCTTGCTCGTCGGGACGCTGGCAGCGGCAGCAATGTTATTCGCACGCGGACACACATGGCGCGGTCGGTTGATCCGGCTTGGCGGCGCAGCCGTCGTCACGCTCGGCGTGAGCGCGCTCTTGCTCACCTTTTCGCGCGCGGCGTGGCTCGGATTGGCGGCGGGCGGAGTGACCGGGGCAATCTTGCTCTTGCGTCATCTTCGGCGGCGCGAAATTTGGCTGCCGCTGGCGCTGACCATCGGCTCGGTCATGGTCGTAGGCGTCGTATGGTTCGCAGCGTATCGCCCGTTTGTATCCGCGCGCACGTTAGGCGACTCGGCGGCGGACGGCGGACAAGAGTCGATTGAACTGCGTTCGGTATCAGATCGGCTGGTATTCATCGATTTCGCGCTGCGTTCGATCCGCGAACGCCCGTTGATCGGCGTCGGCATGGGCAATTTTCCGTGGCGCACAAGTTATTATCTGGCGGAGACGTTTTACGATTTGCGCGGCGACAATGTGCATCACATCTACCTGTCGGTGTGGGCGGAACTGGGGACAATCGGGCTGATCTTGTTCGGCAGCGCGCTCGTGTGTGGGAGCATCGCGGTGCTTCAGGCGCGCCCAATGACGCCCGCGCGTGCCGGATTATTCGCGGTGGTGGTCGCGCTGGCGGTCGTCGGCTGGTTCGATCATTATCCTTGGACGCTGCTGCATTTTCAGGTCGCGCTGTGGGGCTGTTTGGCGGCGGCGGGGAAAGATAGGACTGAGGGCAAGGGACTGAGAACTGAGCAAAAACAGGACGCGAAACAGAACCACCTTGACATGGTATAGGGGTTTGGCACGCCAAACTCGATAACCTGCGTGGCGCGTCATGCCGGTGCAGCGGCAGCCGTCCCATCGGGACGCGCCTACATTGTTTGACCTTGTTTTTCAGATTTCCATCAGTCCTAAGTGCGTCAAGAAAATAGATTAAAGCAACCTCACCCCCCAGCCCCCTCTCCGTACCAGAGAGGGGGAGTCGTTTGATGGGCTATCTCCCCTTCGCCGTACCAGAGCGGGAGAGGCGTTAGGGGGCGGGGGGTGAGGTCTCTATCACGAACTAAATTCTTTCACTCAGTCCTTTCCCCGCTCGTACAGCTCTAACAACACGCCGCCTGTGCTGCGCGGATGAACAAAGACATAGCGCGTGCCATCGGGGCGAATGCGCGGCTGTTCGGTGATCAATTCGACGTTGGCGGCGCGCAAACGAGCAAGCGCCGCATCCAAGTCGTCCACATCCAAACAAAGATGATGCAACCCCGCACCTTTCTTCGCTAGATAGGTAGCGATGCCGCTGTCGGTCGTGAACGGCGCGATCAGTTCGATCTCGCCCGCGTCGCCCGTCGGCAAGAATGCAATATCGACGGCTTCACCCGTGTTGTGTTCGACGTGCTGAAGCGGCAGTCCGAGCGTATCGCGCCAGAACGCCAGCGCCACGTGGATATTTTCGACGACCACGGCGATATGATTGATTTTGAAATAAGTCATTGTCTGTCCACCTGTGCAGCGGCTGATGTGCCATTCAAATGTAGGGGCATGGTGCCGTCCGTCCCGCTCACGTCGCCCGCGTCCAGCGCCAGCCCGCCGCGTGGGGTTCGCGCTGCCATTTTCCATGGCGCACATTGATATCCATCCCCCAATCGCGCCAGATGAACTTACGCACTGGGCGCAGTTCGTCGTGTCCGAGTCGCAGCGCCAATTTGTTGGAGGCATCGTTATCCGCATCCGCGATCCACTCGGATGCCACGCCGCGCGCGTGGCACGCCTCTAACCACGCATAACCCGTAATTGTCGCCAACCCGCGCCCGCGATAGCCCGCTGCCGTCTCGACTTCAGCGGCGGCAGCCGTGTCGCTGACGCCAAATGCCCAAAATGTGCTGACGACACGATTGTGCAGCAGCATTGCTACGCCGAACGATTTCTCAACGAACAATGCATAGCCACGTGCCGGATAGCGTTCATCGCTATTGCGATCATTCCACAGCGAACCGATCCACTGCTCATCCAGTTCCCGATCCACGCGCTCGGCGAGCCGAACATCCATCAAACGTACCGACGCGCCCGAAGGGAGCATCGCCCGCCAATCGGGGAGATCATGGAGTGGATTGGTGCCGTTGGTGCGCTCATTGGTGGAGTTGGGAGCATGCGCCATCTCACGTCGGAACGTGCGCCGCCACACGCTGCGCGTCCCAATGGGCGCGATCCGATTCAACGCAAGCTCCCAACCCTCGCGGATGGCATAAAAAGCATAGTATCCAGCGGCGAAAGCATTCGTTTCGGCGGGCGCATCGCTGATGAAGCGCAGCATTGACTCGGACGGTTCGCCGCCCATGTAATAATTGCCAACGTGCGCCACCAATGCGCTGGTCGGGTGTTCGGGGTCGTCAGTGTAGACAAAACAACGATCTGTCCGTCGGCGCGTCAGGGTATTCTCGACAGCGCTGCGCTCCCAAGCGTCGCGGTACAGCGGCGCGGCAACGCTGTAATGGTTGGGATCAAGTTCGTAAATCATCGTTTTACGCTACCTTAATCTGGCTTAATCTGGCTTAAACATCAACTCGTCATATGATGAGATGATAACCGCTTGTGGTTAGGAAAACATCCCATGTCCAATACACCGCCCCAACGTCCACCGATGCGCCGCGATCCGTCTGAGCGCCCGCCAGCCGACCGCCCCGCGAGTGGGCAGCCGACACGTCCCACTGCCAACGCCGCGCCCAGTGGACAACCCCCGCGCAGCGAATCGGTACAACGCCCGCCGGAGCGCGCACAAGACCGTCGCCCCCCCGCGCTACCGCCCGCACCCAAACGTGAACGCGGCGGATCGCGCATCGGCTTGGGCGTGATCGTGTTCATCGGCACGCTGCTCGGTTCGCTGTTGGGCATCGCGGCAGACGCGGGCGGCGCTGCGGACACGTTCGAGCGCATCCGCAGCGCGTTCTATCCTGAACTGTGCATTGCGGGCAGCAACACCATCTTGGGCGACGGAATCACGATGGCAGTGGACTGGGCAGGCGAGTTCGAGGCACAGCAGGACGTCCGCGTCAAAATCGAAGGCGTCGGCTCGGTGCGCGGCGTCGAAAAAGCCGTCAATGGTGACTGCGTTCATGTCCTTGCGATGTCCGAACCGATGACCGTGACGCAGTACAACGCCCTGCGCGGCGCAAACGTTGAAATTGACTGCGCTGCCGAAATTGGCTACGACGTCATCGCGTTCGTGACCGATATCGATAATCAACTCCCTGCACTGTTGTCGCGCAGTCTGTCTGGCATTTTGCGCGGTCAAATCACCGATTGGGGCTTGGTCAACGGGGCAGCGGGCGCGATCCGTATCTTGGCGCGTCCGGGCAGCGGTACCACCGAAGTGGTGCTGCGCAACGTTGCTGGCTGGGACGACGAGGACTTGAACGACAACCAATACTTCCCGCCCGGAACCAATTTCAGCCCATGCGAATCGAACGAAGATTGTCTGAATCAGACGCTCGCCACACCCGGATCACTCTACTGGGTCAGCACCGCATGGATGCGCACACAACCGGAACGCTTCTTGCGCGTGATGCCGATCTTGCGCGGTGACGAGCGCCCGATCAACCCATTGACGCAAGCCGTCAACCTCGATGACTACCCGTCGAGTCTGATCCGTCCGTTGTACCTGTACGTGCTGAAAAGCGCAACCATGTCCGACGAGATGGAGGCGATGGCGCGCGAGTTTTTGTACTATGCGCGCAGTGTTCCCGGTCAAGTGATCGTCGAGAGCCATTATTTCTATGCGTTCTTCAACCGTCCGCTGGAGGTTGATGTCGAACTACCACCCGGCTTCGAGCCAAGCCCCGATGGACTGCGCCCAGTGTGCTTAACGTGACGCTTTTAACTCGCCCTTTAGCCCCCTCTCGACTGTATGAAGAGGGGAGGACACTTTTTCAAGAACCTCACCCCCTGACCCTAGGGCTATCGCATCAAAATTGAGTGAGTAGCTGAAGCAAGAAAGCGTCGTCAAGAGCGGCACGGAAACGTTTACGCTTGAGACTTTGTTTGGACGGATGGCGTTTGAGCAGGTTAAGGGCAAT
>Ga0163144_10001561_pt1 | contig 53697 bp, 65 predicted proteins | sample OliLak19BULKMAT1_FD_123175 | JGI IMG/M metagenome (GOLD analysis project Ga0163144, IMG submission 123175) | Freshwater microbial mat bacterial communities from Lake Vanda, McMurdo Dry Valleys, Antarctica - Oligotrophic Lake LV.19.BULKMAT1 | ecosystem: Environmental > Aquatic > Freshwater >... | reverse complement strand
TTTATATAAAGACAAAATTAAACTTGTAGATTGCCCGCCTTGGCACTCTGATCAAGAGGGCAATTCTTTTCTACTATTTAATGTAGCTGAATATAGTAAAATAGTAGAGAAGATTAGAGGAATCGATCACTACATTGAAATGTCGCCTTGGGAGTTAGTTCCAGAGGTTTTAATTTCAGTTAGAAAGTTCAGCAAGGGCGATAAGACAGTCATACTACATGGGTATACTCCTAAGACAGAAGACGATGTTAAACTCTTTGTAGTATCTGCGTGTATAGACAACTTCCACGAGTTATACCAGTACCTGTCAAATGACCCTGGACTTTCCTCTATACCATTCAATAAGATTGTATATAGCCTCTATGAGATCGCTATAACTAATAATAACTTTCTAAATCTAAAACAGAAGGACTTTGACAAAGTAAATAAAAACTTTAAAGTCTTTAAAGAAGGCAAATCAGAGGGCGTCGATAAGGACCAGGAAAAGCAATTACGAAAAAGTTTGCAAGAAGTACCTAGAAGAGAAATTCTAGGACTAGAGACTTTCTTAAATAGAAGAATCTTTGGACAAGAGGAGGCTATTGCAGCTGTTTGCAAAACGGTTAAGCGAGCTTACTTAGGAATTAAAGATCAAAATACTCCCTTGGGAGCATTCTTTTTCTACGGTGGCACCTCAACAGGTAAAACAGAATTGGCTAAGGAAATAGCTAGGGCACTAACTAAGGCTAAGAGTGGTCTAGTTAAAATTGCTTGTAATACTTTAATCTCCTCTCATAATGTACACACCCTGATTGGTGCCCCACCAGGCTATATCGGGTACGATGATGAGAGTATACTAAAGAAAGCCCTTTCAAATAGCTCTTTCAAGGTAATTCTTTTCGATGAGATCGAAAAGGCACATCCTAAGTTAATGGACATGCTCTTGGATGTGTTAGAGGATGGAGAATTACTACTTGCCAATGGCGAGATGTTAGACCTGAGTAACTGTCTGTTCATATTTACCAGTAACATCGGACAGCAAGAGGCCGTACAGTCCACAAAGCAGACAGGTTTTGGTATAAAGACAGCTACCGAGGTAGCCAAAGTAGAGGCCCTTCAGTACCACAACAAGTTACAAGAAAAGTTAAAACCAGAATTCCTTGCACGGTTAAACGGTAAGTTCTATTTTAAAAACTTATCTGAGGATGATTTTGTTAAGTTAGCTCAATCTAAAATAGGTAAGTATCAGAAATCCTTAACATCTAAGAATATTTTTGCTAGCTTTAGTTCTGACTTACCTAGCTGGGTAGTAAAACAGTGTAAGACTGTTAATAAAAACTTCCATGCCCGAAATATTAGAAATTTTATTGAGAATGGAATCCTAGAAAAACTTGGGGACTTCATAGTAGGCACAGAGTTAAATCTAAAGCAAACCACTATCAAAGTATCACTAGAAAATGATATAATAAGGTTTCATGCAGAAAAAAAGAGACTTAAAAAACAATAAAAGAACTCTACTATTAGACATTGACGGTACGATAAACACTGAGTACCCTTCTATTACCTTATATAAAAATGCTGAGTTAGTATCTAAAGATCCCTATGGTCAAAGGATTTGGGACTTATTTGAAAAGTCTACAAAGAATATAAAAGCAAAACCTCAGTTTATTCCTTTTGCATACTTTAAAAAGATCCGAGAACACTTTGAGAACATCTATATTGTAACTGCTAGAATAGAGCCCTGGAGACCGCAAACAGAAGCTTGGCTAAAGAAGTGGGGCTTTGAATACGATAGCTTGTTTATGCGACCAGTAGAATACATGGAGTGGCCTAGCCATAAGCTTAAAGATTGGATAGTAAAGAAACACATCTTACCGAATCATTCTGCCGAAGATTGCTTTTCGTGTGACGACGAACTGTCTATATGTCAGATGTATCAGTCCCACGGAATTACTCCCTTCCAGGCCCCCATTGATTGGCCCCTTTTTATTAAGTCTTTTAGTCTAAAAGTTTCTAAGTTTGAAGAAAAACAGGAGGGACTTTTAAAGCACTACTTTCTCAAGGAATTTAAGAAAGGAAAAACTTTAGTAGATATAGCTCAAGAGCTAGGTTGTAGCTTTCAACTACTGACTAATATAAAAAGTCAAATCAAAAAAGTAGGAACACTTCCTACGCCCCGACCCCCATCAAAGATAGATATCGAGCCCTTTAAATATATGAACTCTGAACTAGCAGCCTATGTAGTAGGACTCTCTACCGCTGGAGCATCTATTGAACTTAACAGTAAAGCAGGTGCTATCTCCTGGTTTTCTAATGCAAACGATTTAGAGATAGTTCAGCAGATTAAAAAGAAACTAAAAATCAAAGATAAGATTAAAGTAACTGGACATTCAGCCGACCTTACAGTTAGTCAGAAGGCATTAGCAAACATAATGGTTTATAGGTGGGGGCTTACTAATAAAAGATTTGACGATTTCAAGTTACCCCAGAAAATTCCTAGTAATATGTTAAATCACTATTTAAGGGGAATATATGAATGTCATATTGGGTACTTCAATGTGCCGGAAAATATAAAACAGTTTAAATATGAACTACAATCTGCAAGTCCCGAATTTTTAATTGGTATAGAAAATGCCTTGCGGAATAGAGGAATCGAGTGTCTAATAACTACCGAGGGTAGTCCCCTCGTATTACGAGTATTACCAGAGAGTGAACGAGACATGCACAGATTCTTATATAATAAATCAACTATTTTTTCTTCAAAGTTAAAATATTCAAAATAAGGAATACAGTATGCCATATATTAAACAAGAACATAGAAAACTTTATAAGAATGTAGTATCTGACTTTGGCCACGCGGTGACAAAGTTTTTAGACTCCGGTGTAGACCCCGACACTAACGAAGCTCTAGGTGTGTACGAGACTTTAGCCAGCATAGTCGCTTTTGAGATAGAGAACTCTATGATGATCGATCCAAAGCTTAGGCCAGGCCATATGAATTACCTGATTACTTCGATCATCCATAGGCTATATGGATCCAAGATGCGCTACTTTGATTATAATCAGGTGGCGGGTGTGTTTGAAGTTGTTTTACATTTAGGAGAGGAGACTGCAGAGCTTTCAAATACAAAAGAAGAGCACCTACAGCAGATTATCAACCAACTAATGGTTGCTGTGTATGACAATGCAGCTAACAAAGATATGATCGAGGCACTAGGAATGTTAAGGTGCTGCGCTACAGAATTCTATAGACGCAGCACCAGTATTTACGAAGACCAATGTATCGAGCTTAACGGAGATGTTAAACCTGACCTAGAAATTCCTGAAAAATAAAAGTTTCTTCAACTTTGGTATTTAACTTTTGGAACCGTTTACCTTCGAGGATGTTTCTAACCTTAGTTTGGATAGAAGTCATATCTAATCCTACAATGTCACAAATTGACTGTAGGGAGGTAAACTCTAGTCTTAGAGAACCGTCAGTAGCTTCCTGCTGTTTTTCAACTAGAAACCACTCCATAGCTTCTTCTGACAGCCGATTATCGTTCCCTATGATATCGTGAAAGGCCCTTTCTACAACTGCACAAAGGAGCCTCCTAATAGCCATAGAAGGAGAAGACTGGGAGTTTGGATCGTAGTCCGTGTACTCTATATCAAATACACTGCCCGAATCTTCTGAATTATCCACTTGACCGATTGTCGTTTTCATATTTTTTTATTCCTCATTTAAAAGTGAAAAAACATCATTAACTAGTGTGCCATCGGGTGTTTGCTTGATCAAAATCACCTTGTCATCGTGAACAAAGATTTCCCAACCTTGTTTAAGCAAATCCTGAAATTCTTCAACTTTATTCTGCTTCTTAGCAAAATCTAATTTTTCCTCCGTTCGTGATTCTAAAACTCCTAGTATGGCCGAACAACTCGAAAGAGTTGAACAGATACTAAGCATCAAAAGTATCTTCTTTACTTTCTCCATATGTGCCCTCTTTTAGTGCATTTAAAATATCCCTTGCGTCATCTGCAATCAAACTAGACCTGGCGTTTATTAGTAGTACTAAAGTACCGATAGTTCCTAAGTCATTTGCCCTAACTGCAATTTCTAATTCTAGAATACTTTGCCTTTGAGCTTTGATTATATCATTGTAACTAAAAACCCTATCAATTATATTCTTAGGCAAGCCTGAGCCGCCCTTAATTCTGTCAATAGAACTTTTAATAGACTCTTCTAGGCTATCAATAGATAGCTTTAGTCTGTCAAGTATGTCTTCCATAGTTAGTTCATTCCTTTATCCTGACTCTTGCCAAAAACTACAGTGCTACAGGATGCATGTATGCCGTACCCTTCTGTTGTAGAAAAATCATCTGTCTGATTAACTACATCAATCGTAGCTACAAAAATACCAGGCTCAAATGCCCTGGCCCGTAAAAGTTCTAACTTTTCTGGACTTAACCCTGTCATCCTAAGGAGTGTATTAAAGTTTAGCTCGACCCTTAAGTCTTCTGGATCTTCTGAAATAAACTTAGTAATCATTCCGTACAGAGGGTAATTGGTCCCTATCTCTAGTTCTGAAGTGGGTTTGTGGCCAATGTCTAATCCAGCCTTTTGAAATTCGCTTTTAGTATCATTGTCGTTGTTGTCGTCGTTTGTCATATAATAGGTTCCTTAAATGTTACGGTATTTTTCAACCAAAGTAAAACTTCTCTACACATCTTACAGTCGTTCAGAGAATCATGCGCTTGCTCGGTTTTGATATTCAAAGACTTGCACACTTCCTCTAACCTCTTACTATCTATATCGGCAGGCAGGTCATAAAAACTTGAGTAAAAAATCATTAAATCGGCAATATCTATTTTTCTATAAGAAAGTGAGGCAATTGGGTAGTTACCCATGTCGGAGGCTCGTGCAATTATTGAGTTAATAAATTTTAAATCAAGGTCTAAATTGTATCCAGATAGGGTGTAATCTTTGGGTAGCCACTTACTAAACTCTTGTAGGGATTGCACTGGGTTACTAGCATATTTAATTTTATCCCTATTTTGTAAAAAAGAAGATCTGGAGATAGATACCGGATTTGCCGCCATCTCTAAACTTGACATTGTAAACTCAGGACCGACGAACTTATTGAATGTATCTAATACTTTGAGATTCTTTGGATCACATTTTAAGGCTGAAATTTGTATTATCTGGTGTTTCTCGGGGTCTAGTCCTGTCATCTCACAGTCAATGATGATAACAGGTTCTCTAAAATTTTGCATTAACTAAACCAGAAAACTAATCTGGTTACAAAAGTATCTTCCTTCTCTAGGGCTTCCATTGTACTGATGATAGATGACAATCCAAAAACTTTATTCCCGTTTAAATTACTATCTCCTAGCAACAATGTTAAACTACTCTTAGCTTGCACTTCCTTTAGCTCTACAAGAGTTAGCCAAGAATGACTGAAAGTTCCTTCTTTGTACATCAATTTTTCTTTTTGGTTGTATATAGTCAAAGAACCGTCCGTCTTTAAATCTAAACTATCGTCTTCTATCTCAGCCTGCTCGGTCTTAGTCTCAGGGGCTGTGTTGAGAACAGGAATCTGTTCAATACCAGTATAGGACTCGATAATAGAATATTTATTCAAAAAAGAAGTAGGTAACTTTTTAAAATCACTTGATTTAGCTTTCTGAACTAAGGCGTGGGCCTTAACTCCATAGGAGATATTTGCAGGTAGCCCTCTTACTGGAATTGCAGGATCTTCGCTTTGTCTAATTCCGGCTAAAAATCCGAAAAAAGTGCTATTTCTTCCAAGATTGAATTCGGCCAAAGAGTAGAACTCTAAGTTATCCAAGGAAGTAGTCTCCTTAGCTAACTCTGCGTATTCTACTATTGCTCTAATATCTGTTCCCAAAAAATGCTCCTTTTACACTGTGTTAAGTCTGGTATTGATTTTGAAGTCCCTGGTAGGGTAACTGATATACCTGAAACTATGATAGCGAGTTTAACGGCCTTCTGCAAGTCAAAATTATATTTGACTAGTCCTGCCGCAAATGCTCCATTAAAGGCATCTCCCGCACCAGTGGTATCGACTGCATCTACTTCTATCGGCAAGTGTAACTCAGATACAGAGTTTTCTACAAAAGAAATTATGCCCCGTTTACCACAAGTTACCAACACATTCTTGATAGGTAAACTTAGATAAAAGCTAGTACTACAATTAAAAGTAGTATTGGGATTGTAAATTGAATTTAATATCTCAGCTTCAGTTTCGTTGGGTGTAATATAATCAACTTCTACAGGTAGTTGCCTATCTTCGGGCCAGGGTGCGGGATTTAAAATTATCTTGGCGGCAGAATTCTGTTTGACCCATTTAATTATCTCGTCTTGTACATCTAAGTCAATCTCACCTTGAAATAAAATAATTTTGGCGGTCTGGATTATATCCTTGTGTATTGTTATATCTGTAAGTGCTAAGTCTAAATTAGCTCCTAGGGCCACAGACAGAAGGTTATCTCCTTTTTCATCTACTAATACAGAAGCTACTCCAGTAGGTTTGTCGCTAGTATTTTTTATAAATACATTTAGGTCGGGGCTCTGGCCTTTAAAGAATATCTCGTGATGTGAGAAGTCTTTTCCTACACTACTTATAAATAGAGTCTTGACTCCCATTCGGGCGCTTGCTACAGCCTGATTAAAGCCCTTTCCCCCAGCTCCTATCTCTAACTGGCTCGATACGGTTTGACCTAACTGAGGCAGTCGTGGGCTTTTAAAGACCATATCTATAACGGTACTTCCTATTACTATTACTTCATAGGGCAGATCTTTGGACTTAATCATTTATTTATTAAACCCTTTGCAACTTTACCATTGACAATCTCTTTAATATGAGATTCGGGTATATGAAAGTCTTCGCCTATTATCTTATTTAAATGCGTATAAAGAACTAGAGCTTCTTTTTTATTTAATACAGGTTTGACGCTCTGTACAGAATCTAGAGAGGTAATAATTTGCTGCGATAAATCGGCATAGAAATTTTCTGTAGAGAAAGTAGACGAAAAGTGCTTCTTATACAGTAACATGGAGTTAATTAAAAGGATGTTAGTTCTAGGATAAGAGCTGCACATGAGGTTCCAGGGATCTGAATCCTTAGCGTCACCTCCATTTCTTAAATCAGTTCTAAGCAATACACTGGGAATATCTAGCATTTTAGCGATCATAAACTCAACTACAGTACCTGAGTCTAAGTCTGTGCCATCAAAATTGAATAAGGCTAAGTCAGCCTCTAGAACCATTTTTATATCTTGATTTCTAATCTGAACAGATCGGCCAACTGTCTGCTCAAAGTCTTGAGGTAAGTTGCAGACATACTTTTCGTTAGACTGCTTATTGATCTGTTGGGCTAGTATTCTATTGCCGGTTAAATGCTTGTGGTCAAACAAGTCACCTGCAAAGTAAATAGAGTTGTGCATAGAATACAAGGATATTCTATTTATTTAGCAAAGGTCAAGTTAAATTATTAGTCTACCCTAACTCTAGGGTTATTAACCTTCCAGCAAAACTTTTGTTTACCTATGGTGGCTTGAATTACTACTCTTAACGGGTACTTAAGTGGAGTCTTTGTACTTCTCCATAAAGGTCTGTCAGAAGAGTCGTGTTCATAGAGTCCACTACTAATGTAGTTATCTACCTCTCTACCTTTACTGATAATTTTAACAGAGGAGTAGTTACCTTTAGCAAAGATGATTACTCCACCTCTTTCTCTAAATTCTGATTGTTTTAGTAAGTTACCGGCTTTTAATTTGTCATTGAACTTTTCATTTACAGAAGTACATGAGTTCAAACTACTGTCTTCTTCTGCAGACCACGGTATATTACCCTGATCAATTACACCCCTTCTATTAGCGTGGACAATCTCTTTAACCATCAGTCTGGTAGCAGGATTGACTGCATTTTTACAAGATCGTGCTCTAGGATCAATAAATCCACCGCTCCCATCATTTCTACAGTTCATTTCCTGTGTCCACAAGAAAACAACTTCGCACCTATTTGCATAGGTTTCTATATACTGTTGTAACGGGTTACCAGATTGTACATAATTTTTATTATCTTTTATCTTTCTATTTGGAGTAGGTCTAGAAGGAAAGTCTATGTCTGTTCCATCTAAATTTGCTATGCAAGGCCCGAAGATGTTCGGGGTAGATCCGTGCCCCTCTAGTAAATCAGAACCATTTCTTAATGATGAACTAGTTGACGAACTAGCAGCTAGTGGGTTCCAAACTATTCTACAGGCTGGAAATAGTTCTCTAGTTTTTTTAATTAAATTTTTAGCGGCAGCGTCATTTAGGTTACTCTCTAACCCAGGATTGATTAGACACTGTGTGTTTTCTTTTAGGTTAGTTTCTAAAATATCTTGTACTGGTTTAACATATGTAACAAACTTTCTAATTAGTGAGGGGTCATTATTACCCCAGAGCTTACTGTATTGGGCAGGACTTGAGACAGAAGCTAGAAACTCATACTTACCGCACTGGTTATTTCTATGGCAAGGCTCATTTATTAAATGAATTTGAATTGTCTTTAGTCTTGGATCGTCCAAAAGTCTTACAAGACATCTATTGTCATTGCCAAAAGTATTGAATAATACAGAGATGTGAAGTTCTTTAAGCGGCCTAAGTTCCTTAAAAAAAGAACGGCAGTTGAAATCTGACTTTGTTAGTGCAAATGGCCCCAAACCTACATTATTTAATTGGGCATGCACTGGTAGAACTATTGAGAGGTAAACAGTTAGACTAATTAGGAATATAAGAAATCTTTTCATCTATATTCCATAGTATAGATTCTGTACCATAGTTTATTTTTTTACTGCCCTTAATAATCGTGCAATATTAATAGCATCGTCTATTCCCCTGTGTGGAGTGCCTTCAAATTTTATTTTATTTTTATTTAATTCTTTTCCAAGGCCCTGCCCAAATTTACCAGTGTATTGTTGATACAACTCTTTACCATTTTTATGGTACTGTTTATCAAACATTTCTATACTAGACCATTTACAATCTTGAGTAAGTTGGTTGTAATCATAGTTACCCCAAGAGATAAACTCACACTTTGAAGAGCCTGCCCAGCTTAAAAATTTAGGAAAGGCAGCGGCAAAATCTTCAGCGCCCTCTACTTGCTCTTGTGTAATTGAAGTTAGCGTTTTACAGAAATCACTTAATATGGGATTTAACCAAGGCTTGACAAAACATTGGAAGGTGTCTAAAGGTTCAAAACTATCAGTAACTCTGACAGCACCAATTTCTATAGTTTGCATCTCTAGTTTTTGCAGTTGAGGACAGTTCAGCCAGCAACTAGCTTCTAAATCAAATACAATCTTATCTTTTAACATTATTGCTATCGTACAGGTATTATTCAATATTAGCAAACTGTTAAACTTTCTATGGGACAGATGAAATTTTTTCAAATAAAATTTTTTTCGATTTAAGGGGCTTTAGGGGGTTTGAGAACTTTTTTAAGTTAAGTAAAAGTTTGGATGGCCTTTTTATAGGCAGCAGTAAACTTATCTAGATGTAATACTGCGTTTCCATTTACTATTCTACGAAGTTCTCGGTAATTACTTGATATTATAGCTGGAACAATTCTATTGGCCCTATCAGCAAAGTACTGAGCGAATACAGCTGCGGAGATGTGAGGATCGAGTAGAGCCTTATAGCCGTGCTCTAAGAGTCCACCATCCAGATCCAGTTTCTTATCCATATCCTTGTAGTTGTCTTTTAAAGTTAACTGAATTATGCCGCCGCCCCTGTATTTATTGGCGTCCTCTATTGTTAGATTACCACCTTTACCAATGTAGTGAGAAAAAGAGTAAGGCAACTTGCCTCCCTTAGTACTCCATTTAGAGGCTGTTTCAGCGAGGGGCTTGAATTTATCATTCTCAACTACTACAGTTGCAATAGCATAACAAATCATTTCTGGAGTAGCTATTCCTCTTTTGTCAAGCTGTTTTATTATTAAGGGTAAGTTTTCTTGAATATTTACAAGAGGAGTAAAAGGAAATAAAGTTGCACGGACTAGACTAGGCTCAAATAAGTCTGTCATTTTTTCTAAATTCGATTTTTGAGTAGGTCGAGGATTCGAGGCTATAAGTATTTCTTCACTTACCTCTACAGCAGGGGTAGTATTTGCCCTAGCAGCAGAGCCTACAACTAAGTTTTTAAGTAAATTAAATATACCGATAGCTAGTCTGTTCATTGTTTAATACATAGTCCAAAGTCTATTCTGCTTCGGGTGTATTAATCTTAACTATGTAATAATCTTGCCAATTCTGGAATTTTTTGAATATTGATTTATCTAAAGACTCTAGTATCTGATTTTTAGCCTCTTCGTCGAATGGCTTATTTAGAAAGTCCTCCATTGATGAGATTAGATCTTGGGCGCTACCTACTACCCCAGAAATTGCGGGCCAGCCAAATTCTTTTTTCAGCTCGTATTCAATCCAAGAGTTGCATTTCTGACAACTTTCGTAGAAGTTAGATACAGTATAAGGTTCAACTGTCTCAAGGCAGCGGTCACCGGACTTAGTTTGAAAGTCTTCTAGTGCTGCGCCGCAACAGGGACACTTTGTTTTGAAGTTTACATAGTCAAACATACCCATGTTGTCAAAGATAGTACTTTAGGTTTACAATGTAAAGACCGATAATCACCCTATGCAATTAGATATCACCAAGCTAGCCCCCTCTCTACTACATTGTATTGAGCTTTTACATAACACCCTAGGCCCCGATGCAAAACTACATCTAGTGGGCGGGGTTGTTAGAGACCTTCTTCAAGATAAAACACCAGATGATTTAGATTTGTCTTCTGCCTTCAGTGCCTCTAAGATTTTAGAGCTAACTCAACAAGCTGGAATTATTGCTATTAGATACGGGTTTAGACGAGATACGGTTCTAGTAACTATAGAAGATGTAAAGATAGAAATTACAACTTTTAGAAATCCAGAAAATGAAACTCAAAATAGCGATTCCATACTAGAAGACCTATCTGCCAGAGATTTTACAATAAATGCAATGGCATACTGCTTAAATACTAAGCAATTGATAGACCCTTACAATGGACTGCAGGATTTGCAAAATAAATTAATCAAGTGTGTTGGAGACCCTCACATTAGATTTAAGCAAGACCCTCACAGGATAATTAGGATGGCTAGGTTTGGTCCTAGCTGTGACTTTACAATCGATCACGAGTGTTTGAAGGCAGTACCCACAAATTTAGAAGATTTAATTGTAGTGCCGAAAGAAAGACTTTATAAAGAATTTATAAAAATTTTAATTAGCGAACATCCCTCTAAGGGCTTAAGGTTTATGTGCCAGGTTGGAATAGTGCAACTGCTCTTACCAGAGCTATCAGACTGTATTGGAGTTACTCAAAATAAATATCACTTACATGATGTATTCGATCACATAATGAATGTTGTAGACGCCACCCCTCCAGACAAACTTATAAGGATGGCCGCATTATTTCACGATATGGCTAAGCCTGAGTCTAAAACCTTCACTCCACCGGATACTACTCACTTCTTGGGGCACGAGATTACGGGAGCAGAAAAAGCAGTTAAAATACTAAGAAGATTTAACGCACCCTCTAAAGACATTGAAGTAGTACACAAGCTAGTTCTCCTGCATATGAAGGATATTAGAATGTGTAGAAAAAAGATTAGAAGATTGAAGATCGAATTGAACGATCATTTCCCTTTGTGGATAGAGCTTAAAAAGGCTGATATTTTATTTGGTGGCAGGACCGCTAACAGTTTACTTAAAGAAGAGTGGGCAGATTTTGAGGAAAAGGTAGCAACGCTACTGCCAGAGATAGTCCCACATAAACTTTCTGATTTAGAGATAAGTGGAAAAGACTTGATTGAGCACTTTGGTTTAAAACCAAGCCCCAAGTTTAGTAAAATTCTATCTCACCTGTACGAGTTGGTTTTAGATGAGCCTGAAATGAATACTAAAGAAAATTTGCTTGCAGAGGTAGGTAGTATGATACTGTCAAAGCATTCAATCTTAGAAGAGTAGTTACTTCTGGCCTTGGTGCTTACCTTGGTATACACCAATCGGTGTAGCAGACATTTGCATAAACACTATCTGAGAAACCCTTTGGCCCTCTTCTAGAAAAATTGTTTTATTAGAACAGTTGTGGAATTCCAGAACTAGGTTACCTTCAAATCCTGGATTTATAAGATTGCTGTTCATATGGTTTAGAAATGTTCTAGCTAAAGAACTTTTCAGAGTTAAGAAACCTATTACATCGGTAGGCATCTTAAAATATTCCGCAGTCTTGGCAAGTACAGTCTCGTTTGGGCTCAGGGTTAGTCCCCCGCACTTATATTCACCTCCTGCAGAAGTCGTCCACAGATTGTTGAGAGTCACATCTAGACTTGCTGGATTAACACTCTGGTGTTTAAAGGGAGAGATCCCTCCCCTGGCCGCAAAATCAATTATCCAAGAGTCATTTAAAATCATTTTAAGGAGTCCCCTAATAGGTGGCCTTCTTCAACACATATGATCAGGTGCTTAGCGTGAAGTTCTTGTCTATCTTCAAATACTCTTTGACCTTCCTCTGAATCTAGCCAAGTCTTATATTCTCCGTACTCTTTAATTACATTGCTGGAATTTAATTCTATCGCGCTTGTCTTTACCCGCTCTTCAAAGAGCAAATCTGTAACCAGGTCCTTTAATCTGACTGTGACAGATGGGACCTTAGACAGTACATCCTTGATGTTAGCAGTATTACAGATTGCACTTACATCACTCAGGTGTATGCTGAAGCCTACTTCTGCAGGTGTCCAGGTGTCTTGAAAAATACCATCCCAAACATTGGCCCTATGCTGCCAGTCTTTTTCTGATACCTTTTCATCTTTATCAGTATGATCCCAGTAAGAGAAATCTTCTAAGAAGTCAGCGGATGTTAGCAGATTCTTAAATTCTTTTTGTTCAGTAAAGTAGAGTCCATATAGAGAGCCACTATGAGGTAGTACTACAACTTCAAAATCAAAATCTATTTCTGGGTCTCTGTGTCCCTTTTCTTTAACTTTTTTTATTCTCTCTATTAACTCCAGATAGCAGTCAACTAGAGGGGTCGGTGGCTTTTCAAACTTCTCTCTGTAAAAACAGAATCTATCTAAGAGAGTGGTGGAACGGACCGCCTGGTATTCTAAAGACTTTTCTTTGGAAATTTCAGCACACTTAGTTCTCAAAGAACTTAGGTTTTTATAAACCTCAAAGATATCGTTACTTTTAAATTTGAAACCATTTAATAGCTTTGTACTCATAATTAATTACATACTAAAATTTAACTACTTGAAGATTATAGTGCATATTGCCCGTTATAGCTAGTACCTTGCTTCTCCAAAATCCTATAGTTATTGCAGTGCCTTTACTAGTACCGTCCCAAAAAGCTACCAAGTAGTCGGCGACATTGACCATTTGTTTATTTCGTATTGCTCCCGCACTTTTACCATACTTATCCCAATCTGCGGGAAAAGTTCTGACTTCTATATTATTCTCTTTGGCATACTTCCAGGCCATCTCATCAGCACCCTTAGGTGATTTTGTTTTGGGATCGTACCCACAGACAATTACATCTTTTGGGCAGGTATACTTTTTTAATTGCTGACTGAATAGTGCATAGTCTGTTAGAGTTCTACTACCTGCGATTAAAATGTTCATTACAAATCCTTATCAAAAATGAACTTATCCAGCGCCGAGACAATCTTAGGTACTTCTGCAACCCTACCTTGGATACTGACTTGGTACTCTCTTTCTGATAGGAGCTTTTGTTGAATCGCTCTGGACTCTTTGTCTGAAGTTATTCTCTTGTAATTAGAGTAGACCTTGTTTCTAAGAATCAGAACATTGAAGGTTTCGTATTGGGACATCAAAGGAGTAAATAAATTCTTTAGTGGTTCGTGGACATGTGTATTCTCAACAAAACTTAGCTGGTATAAAATAGGAGAGTCTGTAATTAAATACTCGGTACCTAGTCTTTGTTGATCTTTTATTTTTTTAAACTGCAGGCTTATAACATAGGACTGATATTCTGGGTCTTTCAGCATGTAATCCTGGCCTGACTCTATAAGATCAGTAGCAGATTCAGAAATTAATGATACTTTTTCGCCCCTGTCTTTAAGAATTGAAAATAAACAAGCGGAGGTGGTACTTTTTCCAGCGCCTGGAGCACCATATAGATCAATAATAAGCATTAGAATGAATTTACCACAGAATGGTTAAGCTCTCAAGGGAGTTTGAAAATAAGATACAAGGTCGGTGTAGACACATCTTGGTCGATCAAAACCAGTCCCGCTACTCCGTTTCATGTTTTAGTTTATTTTATAGTTACTGATCGATAACAGTATAAATAAACTACCCCATCAGCTCTTCCCACTGAGCCCTGCTCCTGCCTTGTCTGGTTATTATATAGAAATTTGATTTTTAGGGCAATAGAAAAGAGTGTTTAGCCCGCGTCTCTAGAAGTATTATCTATTTCGGTAGCTAGTTTTAAAACCTGATCGCCTTCGTCAGTCTCAATTAGATAGGCGGGCGTTTCAGGAGAAGCGTTTCTAGTAACTTCAGTGCCTTTAATAGTCTTTGTAACCGGAGCCTCATACTTCTTTTTGATAGTGCCTTGGCCCTTGCCACCGCCATATCTCCAGCTAACTTTATCTCCAACCTTATAAAAGTATCCTACTTTGACAGATATTTCTTTTAAAAAGTCTGTAGTTTCCGCAGATAATGCAGCTAAAGCTTCTTTAGTTTGGGTGATTTTATCTGATACTTTCATATATTATCAAATAGTACAGACATGTAGTACCGAGATCTTATTGTTAAATATCGAATACTATAGGAGATTGAGAGGGTACATATTGTTCAGTACAAATAGAAGCATTTATATATGTAACCCCGTTATGTACCTCCATACCGTGTGAGCAGTGGATGTGACCACAGATATGGACCTTGAGCTGCTTTAGGTCTAGAATTCTATTCTTTAAGTCCTCACACCCTACATGAAAGCCTGGAGGATGTTCTACTATATCTAGAATACCTTCGACAGGGCCGTGAGTAATTAGTATTTGAACATCATCAGGGATAGCATTCCAGTACTTTTTTATGTCGGCCCCTCTTCGTCGATTAAACGCCCAGTCATGGAACCAGGGCTGCACGGGGCTACCGTAAACCTTTACTCCACTGATTGTTACTTCACTGTCTTCTAAGTAGGTCCAGTTAGTGAGAAGAGATTTTGCTTCTTTTTTTTGATGAGAATTTTCAAAGCTGAAGTCGTGGTTGCCCGCCACAAAAAGTTTATGTGGGTGAGCAAATTGCTTGGACCACTCGTTAAATCTTTGTACCTGGTGCAGTTCGCCTACATTTGTGGCATCGCCAGCAAAAATTAAAATATCTCCCTCTGGTACACTCTCAGTCATTTGACTTTCTTTTCCATGAGTATCTGAGATGCAAACTATTTTCATCTTTTTATTATGTCCACAAACTTCTGCGTATTTTCACTAGTCTAATTAAGTTGTCTTCCGTCTCTTTTTCCTGTCTTTCTTCTTCAGCCCAAACTGCACTTAGAATGGCGTTATACTCTTTTTCTTCGTTGTCATCGCCTAGGAACTTCATTGTACTACAGTTACTTCCATCGTTGAGCCTAACAAATTTATGTACGCCGCCGTAACTTTTTCTAATCTTTTTATGAAAGTCATAGTAAGTTTTCCAAGGCAGAGTCTCTTCGTACTTAGAGTATACATCTTTCCACCAGCGGTATAGATCTTCTACCTCGGTCCAGAACTTAATATGCTCTTCTCTATATTTAGCACTAGTCTCACTATCGCCGCCCACATCAAAATTGGAAGCCTCCAGCTTTCTTCTTTCTTGTATATGAAGCAGGCCCAACTCTCTACATTTAAAATCGGGGAAAAACATTCTTGAAATTGTTAGCGGGACCTTGAGTTCTAATTTTTGAATAAAGGAAAGTTTGTCTTTATGCAAATGAGCGGTATAGGAAGCACACTCACATTCAACAAAGTCTTCTAATAGAGAGAACACTACATGTAAAAATGTTTCGGGCTTGTCGTAATATCCTGGTTCTAAGTTAGTAGCTACCACATGGTACTTATCGTAAGTCCTGTATGCTAACCACCTCTCGGCATCTTCTATTAGAGTACAAGGTCGGAGACTGTAGTATTTGATTCTTCTAAATAATGACATGTGTGCAATATATCAAAGTTTAGTTTTAAAAGATAGTATATAAATAAGAAAATTGGTGGAGCTGGGGGTATTGAAACCCCGTCCAAGTAACATCAGCACTTCTCTACTACATGTTTAGTTAGGCTTTGATCGGGTATCAGCCAATCTACTATATTAATTATCTAAGTCTAACTAAAAAGATAATCATATAGAGTAATCAATTACTATTCCCACCCAATTTAAGCTTGAGTTACGGATGGTTATCCTCATAGCTTCCAGATTATAGTTATTCTTTTCAAGTTATTATCTGGTCTTTACCTGAAAAGAACTTATGCTGCTAGAGCGTAAGAAGAGTCGTTGTTGTTTGCGACTAATTGTTTGTGCGATTTTAGCGTAGCCAAGCACAATCTACGACATGCAAATAAGTGCCTCAAGATTCTTGTCGAAACCTTTCAGCCCCAAAATGAGTATAGTATGTGCTTAAGCTATAAGCAATAAAAATATTCAGTATTTAATTATACGGGTAGGTCTATCCCAACACCCACTGCTTCTGCAATTAGTGCGGTACTTTGATCGATCTTAGCAACAATGTCTAATCTCTGCTCGGTCTGCATTGTCGCATTTATTAGTGCCTGGGCATCGAATCTAGCTAGCAGGGCTTCGTGCGCCGCCTTGTTAGCCAGCAATTCGGTAATATCCATGGCCCTTTCTTGCGTTAAGATGGTAGTAATTTTTAGAGTAGATGTGCCTACTTTTTCGTATTGAGTTGTCATATTAGTTGCTCCCTTAATATTTAAAATGTCGGACCAGACTATTTAGTCCGATCCTATCTGTAAAGAGCCGTTCGCTCTATATATAAATATAAAGTACTTAGGCTTATAAGCTAAAAATTCGGTATTGGCCGACTGCCATTTGCGTAACCATGGTTTCTATTAGCATGAGGGCTAGGAGTAGGTACTATTAAAGTCTCTATAGAGAGGTTTTCGAATCTTCCATTATGTATAGTCCGGCCTACCAAGTAGAAACTGGCATTCTAACCCAAGAATCTGTAGATATACAATCGTATCTATAGTTACCATCTACTGCATAATCTCCTATAGCACCTATAGAGTTAGCATTAGGCGGGATAGCTACTCTTCTAGACCTTAATCCTAGTTCAATATCAATTCCCTCAAAATGAGCAGGTACAAATTCATTGGCTGCTGTGTAGTTAGTAGGTGCGTGGGTACCAGAGATATCAAAAGATCCAAGAGGATAGAATCTAAAGCCAGTAATGGTATCTCCAGTTGGGTCTCTTTGAGTCGTAGAAATCGCAATAGGACAGCTTCCTGTCTTGTTGATTGCTCCAAAAATTCCATCCTGTTGTACAGTAGAAGAGCTTCCTATGGATACTATTCCATCACCAATAGAAGTAGTTGAAATAACGCTATCACCAGCACTATCACTAGCTGTTCTAAGAGTTATTATGTTATTGAGAATAAGTGTGCCACCAGTATGGATGAAAGGTCCGGCAGCACGACTGTCTCTGTAAAAAACAAAGTTTCCACTGTTAAGACTTAATCGCCCTCCAAGGCATTCCATAAAGTTGAAAGTATTGTCTGAAGCTCCATTTATCTCTACATTAACAGTAGAAAGAGTGCAGTTAGTAAAGTTAGTCCCGCCCCCGTTCGTACCACTTAAAGTTTGATAGCCCAATTGATCTGGGAAAGAGCTAGTTAAAGTAATGTTATCAAAATTATTTACACCACTTGCACCAATATCTTTGATACAAGGTACTCCAGAAACTGTATTGTGTAAGTGAAGGTCTTTTAGTTGTAGTCTGTTTGCCCCTGAAAGAGTTAAACTGGCATTTACAGTAAAGGCGTAGGAGCTAGTAGTACCTATACCTTGTATGATTAGATCTGATTGGGTTATAACTAACTGTTCGATAGGCGCTGCGCTGTCAGCCGCAAGAATAAATATCTTTTGTAAAGATAGGTTACCTATACCACTTAGAGCTGCTCCTATGGTTTTATAAGGACTAGTAAAAGAACCAAAGGAAGAATTAACATCGCTGCCATTAATGCCGTCTACATACCAAGTATCGGCAGGTTTAAAATCTTCTAGGTCACTAACTGCTGCTTGTAAAGTCCCAGATAAGGCATTAACAAAAGAACTGTTTGCTTTAATGTTAATTTGACCTTGTAGACCCCCAGATACGGCAAGTACTAGAGCTGTCTCATCTGTACCAGATGCTGCTGGCAATATAGTAGACGAGCTTAGAGTGCCGCCTACTATAAAAGAGGTATCTCCAATCTGTCTTATATCATTATCTTTAGGTACTGATGGTCTCTTTTTAAAATTTGACATAGTTAATAGCCTACCCTGCCCATGAAATATTAATAAGGGCTGTTTGACTATTAAATAGTATACTTAAACTTTATCCCAGTCATCTAGGAGTAGCTTCATGCCTTCCCAGGTAAAAAACTTATAGTCTGCTTGAAAGTTAGAGCCTGTAGGCCCTAAAAGGTCTTTTTCAATCTCTTTATCTACGGTTGTATCGGTGCCTGGTACATAGACATTGGCAAGTACCTTGTCCTTTCTGGAGTCGTAGACCATTCTGAGTATGATTTTACTCTCCTTGACTACATACAAGGGCTTTCCTGGATTGTTTAGTATATAACTTTCTATGTTATTTCTATCTACTTCTTGACTATTCTCAATATTACTCATTATTTCTTCTTATACATACAATATAAAACTAATAGCCAACCTGTAATTATAACATTAAAGAAATAATTACAAAGAAGGGGCCATTTAAAGGCGGTATGGTAAATGTACACCATAGTAAATAGACAACCGAGATGCCAAGACAAGAGCATTGAGAATGACAGGCCGTCGATAGTCTTAGACCTGTAGGTTTTAACTAATTGGGGAAGTCCACAGACTGTAAGTAATATAGATCCGGCCCAGCCTAAGAGTTCAATCATAAATTAAGATTACTAGATAAGCCGAGACTTGTCTACGGGTCAGATTAATTGTATAGTGAGTCGTATGGTTTCATATTTTGTTAAAGTAGAGAAAAAGTTAGAGACAAGTCCAGGTTACTGGAGCCACTCATTAGTAGGGGTCTATAAAAAAGAAGATGAGATAGAAACGAAAGTTGGAGAGTTTACAAGAAACTACAGCGGCCCAGGACCTTTTGCTGCTTTTAAACTACACGAAGTTTGGTACGCATTATATTCCCCACAATATATGTATACCCGTGTAATGCTACTTCCAGAATGTAAAGACCTCGGAGGCGAAGACAAGAATAATACTCCCTATCAAAAGCACTTCTGTCCAAGAGAATACTTAGTGCCTAACCTTTGTATAAAAGACTTTAAACCTGGAGAAAATCAAGAGGGTCCTTATAACCCAAGGCACGATCCAGATAAATGGGCTCACAAAGAAGTAGAGGGCGGGTACCACTGCTATACCTGGCCAGGTGACAAAGAAAGTAAGCATACACCGGAAGAAGTAAAAGTCTACAGAGAAGCTGTAGAAAAATCTGACATCGAATATCTAATCTTTAGCGATGCTCATCCGTTTGTAATGAAGCATGGGGGCTTTGGGTTTGTATCTGGGTGTGCATGGGGAGACGACTCTTCTGATAAACTAGAATTTCTAGACCTCTCTGAAGTTGCAGATGGTATTATAAAAAGAGATCAAAGGTTTGGTTACTTTGTCTTACCTAAAAGTACAAGTCTAAAAGATGCAATTGATTTTGATTCCGTAGACAGTATTAAGTTTACCCCAGATGGCCGCATAGATTATAGCAACTTAACAATTGAATTAGCTAGACCAATGAGAATTGATTTAGATGGCATTCACAGATCTTGGTGGACTGATGCTTTGTTTAATAAGTTAGAAAAGAAATACAGCGGTAGTATATCAGAAAAAGAATTTATCAAGTTCAAGGAAATTATTAATAGCTTCTTCGCTATAGGCTTAGACGATGGTGGGGGCGCTACAGATGTTGATTCGAGAATACAAAACCTTGTTGAATTAATTGCTAACCATAAAACCTCTGATGGTTTATTTACTAGGGCCTTTAAAAAACTTTTAAGTCTTTTCGGTAAAGCCTAAAACTCATCTTCTGTGGCGCGTCTGAATTCATCAGTATGGCGCATGTATTCTATTTTACCATTATCTAGGTCTACTAAAAGGCAGTGGTGACTGTCTCTCATCTTACCGTCAAACATACTGTTTATAGCAGATAGGAATACGAACACTTTGACCTTATCTTGTCCGTAGCCTAAAGGTCCGTAGTATTTTATTCTTTGTTTTTCTGTTAGGCCATTTAGTAGATTAGAGTCTACACCTGGATCCCAAACAACTGCATCTCCAGGTTTAATCTTTAGCTTTTTGCTGGACTTTTTCATCTCTTACCTCCGAAATATTCTTTAGCTAAGTCTTGTTTGACCATCTCCGCATTAACATCCACGCCATCAATGTATACTCTAGCTAAGAGTCTGCCAAACTTCTCTACAGTACCGTCTTTGTAGGTTCTAACTGTAATCTTCTTCCCTTCAATTAGGGCTTTTAGCCAGGCTTTAGATTTTAGCCCCGCTGCCTTTTCTACTTTATCCCTAGTGCGGCTTTCTGGGGCATTAATTCCGTACATCCTCAACCTATTTTTGTGTTGAATATCAAAACCTAAGTCAATGTTTACATCAATTGTATCGCCATCAATTACTTCTACCACTGTAGCTCGGTATTCTAAAAAATCAATTGTTCCATCTAACCTAATTCCCATTCCTATTCCTTAACTTTAAATTTTATTAAAAGGGAGCGTAACCGCCCCGCTGCTAAACTTGACTTGGTATACTACAGAAGCTGAAGTTACATTAGAGTCCAATTCAATTGCCGTTAAAGCTCCCTTCTCATTTTTATATAGCCCCATAAAACAGCCGGTATCTATATTTATTTCATAGGGTAGATTAAATGTTGGCAGCTGCTCGGGCGTTATCGTGTGTCCGTGAACTACTGTAAAAGGAAACTTGTGTTCTAATCCTAAAAAACCTTCTCTAATCCAGAAGAGGTCCTCGCCATCCTGGTCTTCCAAAGTCTTCCAGTTATTTAGCCCAGCATGAACAAAAAAGAACTTGCCGTCTTGGTAATGCCTTTCAGTAGCTAAAATAAATTCTAAATGTTTGCTAGGTATCTTTGCTTTAAAGTCTTCCACTGAGATGGAAGGTTTAATTCGATCTACCATGTCACATCTTCTATCTCTGTAGGATTCGACATGTTCTTCAATGCCTAGCTCTTGAAAATATTTTAATCCGCCATTCTGCAAATAAAACTCACCATACATTCCTTTGAGTTTTATAAAAGAAAGGAACATATCCTCGTGATTACCCCGTAGGAAGATAGATTTTGGAAACTTTTCTCTAAACTCAATAAGAAGATCTAGAACCCCCGCTGAGTTTAGGCCGCGATCTACATAGTCCCCAACAAAGACAAATCTATCCTCTACAGTAGGCTTTAGATAGTCAAGCATAGTCTGTAGCTCAGCCAAGCATCCGTGTATATCTCCTACGGCAATTAACCTTGACATCTTAAACTTTGCCTGTAAATAGCCATTTTAGGCGGGCTAGGAACTTAGGAGAAACAGCCTCATAGTTATAGTGGTACTCAACCTTTTGGTGAGTTACCGTTGTGGTTAAAATACCTCTAACAACTAAGCTGCCGTGAACTACCAAGTTATTCTCAATAACCACATCTCTATTAACTTTGACCGAGCCTTTCACGATCAGGTCTTCTTTAACTACTAGGTTAGTATCTATGATACAATCTGTTTCAATTACTTTATCCATAGCCAAAGTATAGAATATTTAAACTTAAAATACAATAAAAAATAGAACTCTTTAATTAAGGTTTAAAATGTGTTATGTTATGGGGATGAGAATTGATCACATCGCGTACAGAACTAAAAATAGAAAAGAAACTGCTAAATTTTTCATGGATGCTTTTGGGTATAAGGTACAGCAGGAGTTTGATATAGACTTTCCTGATGGTACTAAAGCTCAATGTATAGCCCTACAACCTCCTGAAAAAAAAGAAGAGGGTATTCCCTGGATCGTTACAGGATTGGATCCTCTACAAAGTGAGTACCATCTAGCTCCAGAAATTTTTGTTTCTGATGGACCAGAGGGATCTATTGTAGGAGACTGGGTTAAAGCTAGAGGAGGTATTGGTGGTATACATCACATAGCTCTACTCACTGATGATGTCAGAGCTACCATGAAACTTTGGATAGATAGGGGGTTCGCTGAATTCACAACAACAGATGTACTTACTTGCCCAGAAGATGAGCTAGATCAAGTATTTACTAAACCAAATCCCCTTACTGGAGTTATCTACGAGTTTATTAAGAGAGGGGCTAAGGGCTTTTGCAATAAAAATGTAGAGAGATTGATGACGAGTACAAAAGGGCTCTGAGATAAATGGCGGGATTGGAAGGACTCGAACCTTCAGTAACAAATTTAGAAGATTTGTGCTTTATCCAGTTAAGCTACAACCCCATATAAGGTTATTATCTTAATCTATTTTTTGCTTGGTCTAAAATAAAGGACAGTTTTGCTATCAAGAGGTAGCCTAGAAAAATAATCGTGGGTACAGCGGGTGTGATTAAAAGTACAAAAATCGTTGCGAACATAAGCTTCATATAGTACTACTCATCTTTCTCTAGGACGAACTTTATACCACTCCAACAACCGCAGCCCGCTAATCTTTTACAGTCCATGTCTTTCAGCTTAAAATATTGATCAGTCTCTTCACAATAAAAAGATATAGAGCTTTTAAAATTATGAGACGCTATTTTGCTGCCATCACAACCAATTTCGTCGTTCATTGCAACACATTTTTCTATAAATTCTTTTACTGTTACTTCTTTCATTACTTAAATGGAATTTTAAAACCCATTCCTTTCAGAGATCCTATCACAGCTTTTCTTCCTAGTACAGGATTAGTCGCCGAAACTTCTATTTGGTAACCCTCAGATCCGTAGGGATCTAGCAGACCTAGCCTGTGACAGGTATCAGATTCGTAGGTCATAAGTTTGCCTTCTGATATTGTCTTGATCGTTATATCATTTAGTTTAATGATATACTTGTAAACCTTTGACGCCATCTATCTCCTACAATGAGGGGGCATTGAGCTATTGGGAAATCTCTTATCGAAGTTACAACGGGGCTGTCTATTGTTATGGGCCGCGCCACCTATACTAGCTGAACAAGAGCTTAATGTAAGGGCTAAAATAAGGACTAGTGCAAGTTTGTTTACCATAGTATCTACATATACTCTCGTATATAACAATTGTCAACGCTGTTTTTCGTTTAAATAAGAGTAACAGTATCCGCATATCTCTAACTCTTCGGAGCACTTCTTACAAATTTTCGGATGGCAAGAGTTTTGGTGCTGGCATTCTTGCTTACATCTTTTGCAGTCGTAAGTCCAGAAGGCTTGCATTGCTAGTCTATCTGAGAAGTAATAATAACAATTTCTACATTGATAGATAGCTATCCTGTGCTTTTTGTCTTTATCGTCCTGGATATTCTTTGCTTTTGTAATAGCGGACTCCACTTTATAACTAGACATTCTAGTAGCAAAATTAAGATCCTCTTGATTAAAAGTGTGTTCTTTTTCCCCTGGCACTTCCTTGGTTTTCATAGCCCTATAATATTAAACCTATTTTAAGGTCTTTGCAAGTTAGACTTCAACAGCTCTCTCATGTATAATGTGAAGACTGGATATTAATAGGACTAAGAATACTAACTTAATGAAAACCTTAATATTAGAAGAATGCAAACAGGTCTTTTCAAATGTTACCTGTCCCTTTTTAAATTCTGTTTTTAAAGAGCAGTTAAAGGAATTAGAAAATAAATTAGAAGAAACAGACTTAGACATTGAACTAGCTAAGTTAGGAAATGAAGGGTCCAAGTTTAGAAAGGATGTTAGAACTCCCGAAAAATATTTAACAGATCTCTATAAAGGCTGGTTTGTTGAAGATTGTGTATTCAAGTTACTTGAAGCCTCAATGGAAAGGCACTCAAACTTCGAGCAGCTCTCGATAGAAAAAGCGGGAGTAGATGCCGATAGGGTAGTCAGGGAGGGTAAGATTACTGCCGAACCAGATTTGAAGTTAAGTATTGGAGCTTACATAGCTTCCGTAGATATCAAGGGATCCTTTACTAATCTAAATTTTTTAAACATCAAGCCTTATAAAACGGCAGATAAGAACTCTAGAATTACATTATATTTTCTAGCCAACTCTGGGAAATTCTTTGCTTGCAATCCAGTTAAATCTGGAAAAGAGTTAACGCCTTGCTTTAGATGGGGCGGGAAAATGACTTATGAATATACAAAGCAAGAGTTTATCAATGATCTAGTAGAGCCTTCTCAGCTACTAGAAGAGCTAATAAAGATTGTTTAAACTTACTTTACCGAGTAAAAATATTCAGGCTCTTCCTTAATAATAGTGTATCCACACTTAAGACACCTACATATTTTTTGAGGCTCGGGCCCTAATCCATACTCAAATATGGTTTCATCAATCCAAATATGTTCGGGGGCAGTAGTTACACCTGCAGGGCAGAGAGAGGGCTCTACCTTTATATACTTCTTTGTTAGATCCATTTAGTCACACTTACTCTCGACTACACCCGTGTCTAAGTTTACCACAGTAATACAGCCATCTTCCACTTTAACTTGTACATTGTCGCCGTGAGTCTGTTTATATCTCTTTTGTAAGTCCTCTAACTTAATGTATTTCTTAAGTATTCTACATATAGCAGACTCAAATCCGGTTATTGAAGAGCTAGTTTTATGTAGCTGCTCAATTATTAATTCTAGTGGAGTACCGTGTCTCAGTGACATTGAAAGTAGTCTAGTGACACAAGCATAATTTTCATTATTGAAATACTTGTTAATATCTATTTCTGCTGGTTTATTACCGGCGTCTGTATACATTAACAGATACTTGCCCTTGGCGCTTTTGCTTACAATGCCCGAAAATTGTTTTGTCGGTATATGGTTGTTGTGTTTACCAAAGAACATCTCATAGACTGATCCGTTCATAAGTCCAACTATAACTACATACTCCTCGCCCTTTACTTTTGTAATGTGAACTTCACATGGTAGTGCTTCAGGTCTAATAGGAGAGTGATTTCTTTCTATAGACTGTGGCCTGTCTTGTTTGGGATCTTCTTTTGTATTACTTATTAGTACTCCCGATCTGCAACCATCTCTATAAACGGTAATTCCTTTAAGACCTTTCTCCCAGGACAATTCATATAAAGCTTCTACGGTCTCTTGAGTTACATCTGCTGGTAGATTTACAGTTGAACTTATAGAGTGATCTAACTTAGATTGAGCCACCCCTTGAATTTCAATTCTACGCTTCCAGTCAATCTTGTCACTTGTAACAAAGAAGTCTGGGATGTATTGCATCAATTCCGAGTCTTCTCTGACAGACGGTGGGATAACAATATTGAACTTATCGAGATACTCTCTCAAAGCTCCGTGAAAAATTTGATGGTTCTGCCATTTATCACCAACCTCATCTACAAAATCAACTCTAGAGTCTATGTCAGTTGGATTTACCTTCCTTCTTCTGAGGTACATCAGTCTAAAAATCGGTTCAATTCCGCTAGAACACCTTGATAATATTGATAAAGTTCCCGTAGGAGCACAAGTAAGTATCGAAACATTTCTTCTTCCAAACTTTGCAATTTTATCCTGCAAATCTTGAGGAAGTCGTTTTATAAATAGACAGTTTTTTTCTAGTTCCCAATTAAACAGAGGAAACGATCCATATTCTTTTGCCATTTCTACGGACTCATCGTATGCAGATACCATCAGGGTATGGTAGATTTTCTCTATTAGCTTTAGTCCACCATCTGAGTCATACGCCAAGTTCATTTTAAGAATAGCATCTCCTAGACCATGTGTACCAAGACCAGTTCTACGGCCATCCTTAGCTGCCTGCCGTACTTTAACCCAGAGATCATTCTCAAGGTCGTTAACTTTAGTTTCGCTGTTTATCTTGTGTATGATTGCATCAATAGCTTTAATTTCTGCCGTAACTGTTCCATCCATTAATCTCATACCTATTCGTACATCTTTTTCAAACTCCTTAAAGTCAAAAAAACAATTCACATCGAATGGATTTTTTACATACTTAGTTAGACAAATTGTTGCGAGACGGCAAGCGTCAAAATTTGATAAAATTATTTCTGAACAATTACTTACATTTACTCCTCCGGTCCAGTATGTATGGGAGGAGTTGTCTACAGTAAGATCAAAAACTTCTTCTGTAGAAATATATTCAACACTACGAATGTCATAAGATACCTTTTCTTTTTTTGCTATTTTAATGCTTTCTGTGTGGGATTGTATCTTTATATTCTTATAGTCCTGCAAAAATCCAATAAGCTTCACAAACTTTGCCTTATCCCTGCTAATATTTAAATCGTAGGATTCCTTAGAAGTATAAGTTCCATTTTTAAATAAAACATCTTTAGACTTATTAGTAGTAAAATAAGAACAAATGCCTAAAGAAGATAGTAATACCTGGACTTGTTCAATTATTTTACTAGACGAAGCTTTTAAAGTTACTCTGCCAGCTACTACGCTTCCATTAGCAGAGTAAAGTCCTCTTAAAAAAGAACATACTTCTTGCCTAGTGCCGTAAATAAACCTATCTGGTACTGTACGATTAAAAGTTTTAGTAAGCTCTTCTTGAGAGATCGTAGATTTAATATCCCAGTTAAATCGGTCGCTTTTACTCTTTTTGATAATTAGATGGGCTATTTCTGAGGTATGATAGTCCTGATCTTTGACACCTATACAAAGAAATCCTCTATTAGAGGCTTTATGCCAAGTACCGTCTCCTAACATAAGACCGTCCATGACATGTTGGGGAATATGCTCTACAATATTGTCTAGGTAGTCCCCCCGTAAGAAGTCAATCGACTCACATAGCCGTGCCTCTACTTTTTGACCATTAGACAATAGTTTGTGATTTTCGGTGCCATCGAAAACTCCGGTACTAGTTCTATATCTAAAGACATCTTTAATGCCTGTTGACCACTTATTGACTACTTTAGTCCAGCCTTCGGAAGACCAAATCTTATCTCCAATTTTTATGTCTTTTAATTGTCTTACTCCTAAATGAGTTAGAATAGGTGCCCAACCAGGCTGACATGGATTTGTCGAAGTACTTTTAAATTCAGGGTAGCAATGCGCTGGTAAATTATTGATAGCGTTATCCCAGAATATTAAACCTGGCTCAGCCATAGACCAAGCACAGTTATTTATAACTTTCCAAAGATCTCGTGCTTTGATAGTTTTAATAACTTTAGGGTTTGCAGAGTCTATAGGCCACTGTTGAGTAAAGTCTGTATCATTTTTAACTGCATTCATAAACTCATCAGAGATCTTTAAAGATATGTTTGCTCCTGTACAATATTTTAAATCTAATTTGGCTTTAGCAAATAACTCTGCATCTGGATGTTTAATATCCAGAGTAATCATGAGTGCCCCGCGCCTCCCAGAGTTATGGACATACAGACCATTTGCTGAGAAAAAGTGAGTGTGTGGTAGTGAAATATCAAAGACTTTCTGCTGTTTTTTATACTTTACTACGGAGACTACTTCATCCTCTAATAGATTGAATTTATGGATGTCTATATCTAAATCTTTAGCTAACCTCTCTAAAGTTGAATATGTTATTTTCTGTTCATTATCAATTATATAACTATGCCTGCTAGAATTAGAACCCAGATCTAAGATGTTAAATACAGTTCTATTAAAGTCTCTAACTTTAGGGATCCAGTCTTTAGAGTTTTGGACTTTGACGCTTTCCTTCATTAAACTTTTAAATATACCCTGACTTTTATTACCATTTACAGACAGGGTATATAGATCATTCCATTTTAAATGGGACCTATCTTCTCTAAAAACTTTAGAAATAACTCCATGCGCCAGTAATACTGATTGAATACTTAAAATGAATTGTTTATTTATCGAAGCTATCTTATAAGTCTTCTTACTTAGTTGAGTACACCCGTCAGCATCAAAGAACCCAGATATAAAAGACATTACTACCGAAGTGGGTGACTTTAATAATATTTCTGGAAATACTATGTCTTTAGTTTTTTGCTTTAGCAAGTTATTATACTTTAAGTATTCTACAACTACTCTAGAATTTAGTACAATCGTTTCACAACTGCCGCAGCCCTTATTTACTTTAGGAGCGAAGTTAAAGACATTTACTATGGTATTTATTACTTTATCTTTTACTTGGGAGTGACTGTCAGAGGAGGCAATTTCTACTCCGCATGGAATTTTTCCCTTGACTATGACATGCCCATCTCCGTAGGTCTGCCCTAAAAAATAAGCCAAGTTTTCATCTAAGACTTTTGGTAATGTAACATCCGTATTTAATCTGTTACTGCCGTTATAAGAAGATTTTTTATAGACTTCTTCCTTCAATATTTGATACTTTCCTGACCACCCTTGTCCATATATGGCAGTAATTTTATCGCCAATTTTAAAATCTTTAAGTTTTATTTCTTTTCCGTCCGAGTGAAAAACATGTTCAGCACTGGCAATAACTTCTCTTCCATATTTAGTTGTTACTTTATAAGTATCTTTTTTATTTTCAATTTTATTTAATACTTTAGTCCATCCATTTTGGGTCCAAACTTTACTACCAATTTCAAGGTTAGATATTCTTTCTAATCCATTTTCAGTTAAAACTAGAGTATCGGGGTGTAAACACTGGCCAATTGTTCTACATACATTGGAGAAGTAGTCCATCCAGCCTACTGCCCCAGAAGAAGTGCGAGCTGCGTTTTTTACGATATATCCAAAGGGTCTAATTTTTGAAATGTCTAAACCAACTCCGCCTCTTTTCTTCATTAGCTGCGCCTCTTGCTCACCAGCTCTAAAGATATCTGCTATAGAATCCTCTGGTCCATCAATAACAAAACAGTTACTAAAGCTCTGAGGAAACTCAGTATTGCCAGCAGCACTAAGAATGCTTCCTTGTGGACATACACCTTGAAATAAAGCACAAGCTTCGATGAATAACTCTTTCCAAGTAGGAGGGTTACCTGTAACAATTGAATTTTTTTCTAACCATTCTTTACTAGGTGTCTCTGTTGGCATTGCGCCTCCTAGTACACCCATTACTCTTTCAATTGTTTCTGAAACAGAATGTTCTAAATAATTTCCATCTACATCTCTAAGCACATATTTATTGATGAAGGTGCTAGCTGCAAACTCGTCTCCTTTAAATTCTTCGTAAATTTTTGGAAACTGGGCTTTGAGATCTGTCATAATAATATGAGTCCTTGTTAGTAGTAGTTTAAATTTTATTTTTGAAGAGAATCAGATATGTGATTAACTAAAAGATATAAGAAGATTATAGTATGGCAGGGGTTAAAATGGAATGTGTTAAATAACGATTTTAGAAAATAAATTATTTAAAACTTCCAGCGGCCACTTGATAAAATTTCGTACTTAGGTAGTATCTTTTGTAAAGAGTAAGTAGTTGCCTTTAGAGTTTCTGAATCGAAATCAAAAGGTATTGTAGCATCTACTTCTATCTTCTCTGTTAATGTATCTTTACCAACACATTGTTCAAATAAATCAAACTCTTTTTCATTCTCTAATTTCCATAGTTGCCCAAAAACTTTTGTGTGTCCTATTAAAGTAAAGCCAGCCTCGTCTATGTCGGTTAAATTCCACAATGTACCCATCGTATATGCCTCCCAACTGAGAAGCTCGAATCCAGGAAAAGGAGTAGGATACAGTTCGGGGGCCATACCTTTAATGGTTTGACCGCCTATAAAAGGATGTACTTTTAAATTTGAATAGATGAAGAATAAGTTGGTCATTATATTGAGTGCCCTTTACATTTTATATATAGTGTACTATAGTTGCTACAGAGGATACAAACTTTCAAATGTTCATTCAGTTCTCAAACCCTTGCTTCACATTCACACCGCCCACGGCGGTATAAAGTTCTCTCGCCTTCGGGCAAATCACACAACAATATAATTTTTAGAATCTCGATGCGGGATGGAGCAACAGTAGCTTATCAGGCTCATAACCTGAAGATAGTCGTGCAATTCGGCTTCCCGCTCCCACTTTTTCTAATATCTCTAGGTGTAGCGCAGGGGTTGTCGCACTAGTTTTGGGAACTAGGACACGAAAGTTCGAATCTTTTCACCTAGACCACAAGCTGACATAACTCAATGGTAGAGTAAATGCTTTGTAAGCATTAGGTTGGGAGTTCGAGTCTCTCTGTCAGCTCCAAATTTACTTAAACTTATATAAGTTACTTAGGTCTAGTCTCCAAGTAACATTATTTCTCTCGCGCCATAGGTCGTAAGCGCTATCTATATGATTCTCTAGTTCCAGGTTGTTCCATTTATTTAAAGTAAGCAACTGTTGAGTGGCCTCCTGCTCTTTGCCGCTGATTCTGGCATAGCCAAAATGTTTGACTAGATGGCAAGTTTCACATATACAAATAATATCCTGCAGTTTTTGAACTTTAGTTTGTAAGTCAAAGCTCCAAACTTCGTGGGCGTGAACGGATCCAGAGGCTTGACAAATAGAACAAAGCCACTTTGCTTTATTTTTAACCTTAGTTCTTATCTTATTCCATTCGTATGCGCTTACGGCACTTCTAACATTCTTACCCCAAGAGCTTCTAGGTATTAATTCAATAGCTATTTTAGTCATAACAGTCTGCCGCTACCTCTAGTCTTTAAGAATTCAACCACCTTCTTTACATCCTGTGCTTTTTCTTTATCGGCGATTAGTAAAGCGTCTTCTGTTTCAATTACAATTATATTACTTAACCCTAAGATAGCTGTAAACTTCGTGGTTGAGATAATTGAATTTTCCACGCCGTCCAAAAAAGAGTATGCATGTACTGTGTTATTTTTTGCATCTTTCGGAAAGTGGTCTGCCCAAACATCCCAAGATCCTACATCACTCCATCCTACTTCCTGGGGTACTGGAACAACAGCACATTGGGTTGAAAATTCCAAAACTCCTACATCAATTGATAAGGTTTGTAAAGTGTTAAATTCTGTAGATATAGCATCAAACTCTCGATTAGTATCAAGGTGAGGTTTAATGGCTTCTAGGGCTTTGTATAACTCGGGCATCCACTTCCCTATCTCAGTCAAGATTGTAGAAGCCTTCCAGACAAACATTCCACTATTCCAAGAATAATTTCCAGACTCTAAGTAAGTTATGGCCTTTTGAAGGAAGGGCTTCTCCACAAACTTAGCAACTTTAAAGGAGTGCTGGTCTATCTCTTCGCCTCTTTTAATGTAGCCATAGCCCGTGTGCGGCGATGTAGGCTGTATTCCTAGGGTTACTAGAAGGTCTTTGTCTTTAGCCAGGTTGATGGCCTGTTGCCAGGACTTATGCAGCACTTCTATATTCTGAATATAATGGTCTGCAGGTAAGACTAGCATTATAGCTTTAGGATCTTTTTTCAAAACCTTTATTGCCGCCAATCCTATAGCTGCTGCCGTATTTCTAGCTAAAGGCTCTACCATAATATTACATTTTGGTAGGTGCTTAAATACTAGATTTTTATGTAGTGCGTTGGTAACTACTGAAACTTGCTCTGGTTTACACAGCTCTAGTAATCTTTTTTCGGTGGCCTGAATTAAACTTTCGCCCGTTTCTGAAATTGAAAGAAACTGCTTTGGTTTGGACTCTCTACTTACAGGCCAAAACCTAGAGCCGTGGCCTCCAGCTAAAATAATAGGAAATAAAGTCATACTAAAGTGTAATAGGTTACTTAAAGTTAGTCTAGGGTAAGGGCTAGAAAGAGTTATTGAAAAACTTTTCTTTCTTTGTATTTACAAAGAACTTGTGGGAAAGTTTAATAGGGTGCGAGTGCCCAAGAAACTTAGAGGCTTCAGTCCGAGTGCGAAATCTAAATACTCTTCCTGTAGTTTCATTGACTAAAACTACTCTACGGTCTACTGTTGCTTTCTTAACATTATTTGAAAGGGTTAGAAATTGCATATTACCTAGCGTGTACCCACGATTGATATTGATTCGATCAATAGAAGGGGCCTTAGCTCTATTGCCTTGTGAACGCTTGTAATTCTTCCACAAGCGGCTAAAAGTAGGATCACTTGATGCCCAGTCCATAAAAGCTTTTCGGGCAACAATTGGGAGACCAAAGTAATTACGGCCTTCATTAGACCTAGCCTTATCAGTAACTCTTTGAGACATATACTTATACTTTGCTGCTAGATACTGTATCTTTGTTAATTCCCAATTTTTCATGTTAGTTCCCTAAAAATTAAACTTATATAAAGTATAGATATAGATTATATTTATGTCAACTAGGTGTCCAAAAGATATAGGACTTAAAATCTCTGGGACCAGGGGTATTTAAAACCTTGTTTACCTTCTTTAAGTAGTAGCTATATTCAACTAAATTGTAAGAGTATATAGGATTAGGAATTATAAAATAGACAAATCTTTTTGGCTTTAAGGAGAGTAACTTTCTCTTGTAGTCTATAAGCTGCTGAACCGTAGCTGCTCTTCTATATACTTTGACAACAGCTTGACTTGGCATTCCATCATAGCTTTTTAAGTTAAGACTGACCGTAACTATTTCGGTAGTTTTAAATTGTTCGTCTAAGTCTAAGATATCTAAAAACATATTTAATCTTTTCTAGTGTTACTTTCTACCATATAAGAAGAAGTTACTTCTCTGAACTCCGCCTTAGTTTGGTATTCTTTTAAAGTCTTAGAGCCAAGATAGGTCATAGAACTCCTCAGGCCCCCCAAAAGATCCTGTATAACCTGTTCTGCTGGCCCAGATGCTGGGCATAAAAAGGACTCACCCTCCGCAGTTGTACCTTCCTTTAAACTTCCGTAGTTATCCAATTGGTATTTGAGAGAGGCTTGTCCTCTATAATTAATTTGAATGGGTTGTGGGCGTACCTCAGCGGGCCATACAACATCGTATTGATCTGTCAACTTATCAATTTCTTTCTCGTCATTCGTATTATAAATGTCTGCTATGCGGTAGTATTCTTCTCTAGATACTTCTATATTATTAGTTCCTATTAAATAATTTTTTGGTGCCGCGCTTTCAAAAGTTTTAGCTAGGAGTTTACCGACCATAACAGCAGAAGCTCCACCAGCTAAGGCCAGGCATATTTCTTTAGATCCTTTAATGCCGCCGTCAGCTACTAGAGGTATTTTATATTTTTTAGCCATTTCAGCACACTCTAAAGTCGCAGAGAATTGAGGCACACCTACTGCAGTTTTTATTCTAGTGGTACACGCACTTCCTCCGCCAATGCCAGCGCGGATACTGTCAGCCCCGAAATTTATCAAATCTACGCAAGCCAACGCAGTGCAAACATTTCCAGCCATCACTTGTACTTTAGGATTGAAAGTTTTTACTCCTTCAATAAAATTCATCATTGTACGAGTATGTCCGTTCGCGGTATCCAGCAATAGTTTATCGAATCCTAAGTCTAAAACCTTCTTAGTAAAGTCTAGATTCTGTACTCCAGTAGATACAAAAACTTTATTGCCGAACTTCTCTTGTAATTTTATGTAGTCTTCAAAATTTTTAAATCTATTAAAGATAGGAATAGTGCCTAGTTTTAAAAGTATCTCGGCTAGTTCGTTTCCAATGACGGTATCCATTGGTGCATTGACAATTGGAATGCTAATCTTTATATCTTTTGTCAGCCAGGTACTTAGATCGGGGTCTAATCTACTTTCAACATTGGAGTAAGCAGGTACCAAGCAAACATCATCAAAGGTGTAGGCTTTTTTAAACATTGACATATTCCAGTATAAAATTAGAAGTCGCTAATAAACTCTTTCATTAGGTACTCTTCGCTAATAGCTTTAAGTACTACTCTACCTAAATTCTTAGAAGACCTAGGAGTCGTTGGTTTAATAACAATACCTTCTCTAACATGAGTTTTTCCAATTGGGTCTGGCCCGCTTCTCAACTTAAGGACTTCTTCATTGAAAGACCCCTGATATAGGGTAGGAACTTTTTTCAAGGAAGTAACTAACATGTTGATTACTAAATCATCTGGAGAAATATACTTAGAGTCCTCAAACTCCTTAGACCGGATCGTCATGTCATAGACATAGAAATCTAATTCGCCGGATTTAAGCCCATAATGTAGACCCTTCTGTACGCCCACAATCTCACCGTATATAACTACATCTGCTCCGTTATTTAAGTCTGACACAGTAGTTAAAGCTTCCTTTAAGGCAAACTGTTCAAATACCCTATTCCAGGTATTATCTGGAGGGCCTTCTATCTTAGAGGTAGAGAGTATCTTACTTATACCAAGTTTTCTAAAAACAAAGTCTACATACTTATTACTAAATTTTCTTGGAATTTTTATAGCCCTGGGCTCATTTCTGATGACGAGATTTCTAGAGCCTACATAAAACTTACCATCAATGAATCCAAACCTTGCACTGGTTCCATGAAGCTTGAGGCTAACTTCTACAGCTTCACCTTCTGCAATCTCAGTTTTAAAGTTCTTGATGTTTTCCACATCTGTATATTTTGTAAAATACGGGTGACTTTTTACTTGCTGACCTCCGACCGTATTTCCGTCACTATCTTTACCAGACATTTTAAGTGGGTTAATAGGTTCTTCCCATTTCTTTACTTTTAAGATGGAGGTAAGGTCGTCTCCTTCTGTTGGAAACTTTTTAAGTAAATACGCATCTATAACTTTCTCTAGGGGGAGAAGAACACCTTGAGAGTAGACGCCTCTGAGTCTCCTCGTCTTCACTCTCTTGCCTTCTAGAAAAGAGAGTAGGGGGTGATCAACAGAAGCAACGGCATCGAGAGGAATGTATACTCCTAGGCCCGTTTGTACCTCGAAGTCAGAGGTTTTAACAACAACCTCCCACCCTTTGACTTCAGCTATACTGAGAGTCTCGGCATTACTATGAGGCTTCAGCTGGTACCTGACTACTTCTGCTTTAAAGGTGGACATGTGTTTACTTCTTTTTAGTTTTTACTTTGGCTATCTTTTTCTTAGATACAGCTTTCTTAACTGCTGGCTTTTTAGTAACCTTGCTGTTCTTTTTGCCTGGTCGTTTACTCAGGTCTAAGAGGAAAGGACCTTCTCCAGCTAGTTCTCGGCGAAAGATATCTCTAATGAGTTCTTCTACAGAAATAAAGCCCCCTCTCAATACCATTTCCTTTAATTGATCTAGCTCAGTATCGCTCAGGTCTAGGTCTATACTAACTAAGTCTTCCCTATCACCAGCTGTTGGCACATCTTTTCCGTGTTTAATACTCTTTGTTGTCATACTCTATTTATTCCTTAATTCTTTCTCTATTGCCTTTGTAGTCTAAGCCTACCATAGTAAATGTTAAATCGCAAAACTTTTCCTACAATCTTTAGAAACGAAAAGGTATTCAAATAGTTCGCTACTACAGTATTGCCTGGTAGAGTCTGCCTTATATCTCTTATAAGGCATTTCAGTCACACTACATACTGTATCTGGCCTAGACTCTTGTAGTATTTGTAACATCTCGTCTTTAGTTAGTAACCCATCTGAGCTGTAACTCACAAAAATAAATTTTGATTGCGCCGCAGAAAAAATATCTTTAAAGAACTGTCTAGCTATTTTTTCTCTACAAAAAGAACTATCAGCCTCTTCCTGCCAGTCTCTTAACCCTGTTTTACCGTGAATATCGGGGGAGTCGTTCTTTACTAAAGTTTCATATAAATGGTAGTTAGGGGCATATTGCCTGGATGTATATGGGGGGTCTAAATAAAGAATATCCAACTTAGAGGGGGTCTTCTGTAAAAGGTGTAATAGATCATCTCTAGAAGTCTGTATTAGGTGCTTGCCCGCTCGGGCAGGCTCACACCTTAGGAGTATGCTTTCTAGTGCCCTCTGCTTGATTTGTTTTAAGAAAGCACCGTGGGTACCTGCTGTATTAGAGACTCTAGAAACTGCCTCTAGCAGACAAGCTAGTGCGTAATTCCTAAGCTCAAGTTCTTCTATGCTATCTATAGACTCTCTAATACCGTCTATCTTCTTAGCATTATAGTCTGTAAAGTACGGTCTACCTGAATTCTCTGAGTAGTTTTTATAAAAAAAGCCTTCCTTGTCAAGGGACTTGTTTAAGTTGTTAATGAGGTTTTCTTTAGCAGTCAAAGTGTTTGCTATATTTGAATATCCTGCAATATAGATAGGAGAAAAGAACATAATATCGTTAGAGTACACCTTAGCGCCCAGCTCTTTAGCCTTAAAGGAAACGGCACCCGTGCCTGCACAACCATCCATAAAAGTTTTATCTTCGATAGGACCACAGTGTTGTTGAAACTGATCAAATAGCCAATCAATTAACTTAGCTTTTGACCCTATATAGTCAATCATTAAATACTTTTTAAAACCTTTTCTAGAATCAAGTTGACCTGATCTACTTCTTTAGCAGAGAAGGTTAAGCTAGGTCTAAATCTAATAGACCTGTCTCCACATCCCAAGAGTAGAAGCTCATTTTTTAATGCGGCCTGTACAAACTTATTCCTCAACTCAGTAGTGGGTAAATCAAAGGCGCACATTAAGCCTTTACCTCTTGGATTAGATACTAGTTTTGGATATTGTAGATGTAGGCCGCCCAGTATCTCTAGTAGGTAAGCTCCTACTTTGGCTGCATTTTCTACTAACTTATCTTCTTTAATAATTTCAAGGTATCTTTCACATCTAACAAAATCTACTAGGTTGCCTCCGAAGGTACTATTAATTCTTGAACTAGTGTTGAATACATTACTGTAAACTTCGTCAACCCTGTCAGTACTCATTATTCCACAGACTTGTGTTTTTTTACCGAAAGAAACTACATCTGGTACAATACCGAAATGTTCGTATGCCCACATCTTTCCGGTCAATCCAATACCAGTTTGGACCTCATCATAGATAAGCATAATATCATTTTTTAAAGTAATCTCTCTTAAGAACTGGTGGAATTCTATTGGAAAATGCCTGTCGCCCCCTTCTCCAAAAATAGGTTCCAAAACTAAAGAGGCAATAGTATCCTTCTTTCTATGGATATAAGTTTCAAGGGCAGCTTTAGTCTTCTTTAATTCTTTTTCCACATTAGGCCCTTCAGTTGGAGCATAGAACCTAGGCCAATTAAATTTAGGAAAATCTTTATACTTTATAGGATCGGTATTTGTTAGACCTAAGGATCCAGTTGTCCTACCGTGAAAAGCACTATAGAAGTGAATTACTTCTAGCTTATTGGCCTCGGGCTCAATGCCCCTTGCTCTGAGCTTACCACACTTCCAATCAAAGGCAGTCTTTAAGGCATTCTCCACTGCTACTGATCCACCGGCCACAAAAAACAAGTGTTTAAATTCTTTTGGCTTTGCTATCCTTGCAAAAGTCTCTATAGCTTCTCCATACTCCAAGCTTAGTATATCGGAGTTACTTGGATTTGTTTTAGCACATCTTAACAATTTCTTTTCAAATGTTTTATCATTTAGCTTAGGGTGATTGTGCCCTATAGGGTTGGATGCAATGAAGCTAAAGCAGTCTAGTAGCTTTCTTTTATTCTTGGAATCGTATATATAATTGCCTTGGCTTTTTTCCAGGTCTAGAACAATATCAAAATGATCGACTAGAATATTTTTAGAGAGGATCTTATGAATATTTTTTGGAGTTATACTTACCATGACTACTTACCAGTTGAACCAAACCCTTTCTCGCCTCTTTCAGTGTCCTCAAACTCCGCTGCCTCTTCCACCATATGAAATTCGGCATTAAAGTCTCTAGTGATAATAGCCTGTGCTATCTTATCTCCTTTCTTGACATGGGCCCCTGCTTTTATTCCTAGAGGGGTACCGTCTATCTTGTCGCAGTCTCTATTGGTATGGCAAAACATTCTAACCATAATCTCCCCTGTGTACGAGTTATCAATAACTCCAGCCATTACATGTAGGTGCTTTGAAACAGAGGACCTGTCTTTAATAATTAAGGCAAAATGTTTCGGTAACTGAAATTTAGCTCCAGTCTTTACCAGTCTAGCCTCCCCATCTGGGATTTGAATATCTTCGTTACTGAATAGATCAATACCAATATCTCCTTCTCTAGGCATTGCTATTTTAGTAGCACCTGGGAGGTATTTAACTTTTATCTGTTTGTCCGCGATTGCCATTATTTAAAGATCCTCCGATAGAATTAAAGTTGAATACTTACTAATTTTATTGGCTACACAAAAATCTTTTCTAAGTTCTAAAGCTATTCTATAGAACCCCTTAGAAGCTACTGCCCTTGAGTCATTAGCTGCTAAGTTATTTAGCTCCTCTACTATACCACACTTAGTAAATGCATAGAAGTAGAGTACTGTTAAATCTTGATATACTGCTGAATTTTCCATTACTATATTTATGGATTTTTTAAAATCAAATAAATAGCCTTCTTCATAGCTTAAATGGCCCCCGCCAATTCTAGCACCTTCTCTATACTCATCTAGAGATTCCGTTACATTAAGGTTTACACCTACGCCGTTTATAGTAGCTTTTATTTTACGCATATTATTTAATTAGTTTTTGAGCTAAAGTTTCTAGGCCAGTTAGAAGTTCTAAAGTTTCTGTGCAATAAGAATCAAATTTTGTTTTTGTTTGGTCAACTTGAGTCTTAAGGGCAAGGTCTTTCACTGCTTGGTTAGCAGTAAAGTTAGAATAGTTTATAGCAATATGGGCGGCTTTATTTAAAGCCTCTGAGATCAATTGTAGGTCACCATAGGATAAGGCAATAGCCTTAAAGTCATTTTGTTTTGATACACTTAAAGCTTTAGTAGCTAAAACAAAAGCGGCATTAAACAAGTCCATGCCCGTGGGAGGCTCAGGAGGAGCTACTTTAGTCTGGTGCTTTTCAAGTAAGCTGGTGGGCATTGGAGGAGGTTCAGCGTTTGATGACGGAACGAAGGTACCTTTGGACTCATTGAGAGTAGGTTTAGATTCTTGAGTCTCTTTATTTTTCTTCCTGCCTATCATAGTTTAATCTCATCCTTAAGCTTTAACTTTAAAATAGGGGATAGGAGTCTAGCAAAGAGCCTACTATCTATAAAAGAACCGTTAGCTTCTATCGAGCTGTCCTCTTTATCTTCTGAGAAATGAAACTGCATCTGGTCTTTTAATTTCTTAGGGCCGCAGCATTGACAGCTCATATACATTGACTTACTGAAACTACCGTCAGACTGTAAATATCTTTTTACAGTCACTTCTACACCTAGACCAAAATAGTGTTCTGATACATAAATCATCTTGAACTTCTTAGACCAAGCTTTGTTCATAGCTTTCAAATCGGGATCGTTTTGATAGATTTCAGATACAATCTTGTACTTATTTGTACTAAGTAGTTTGGGTTTATTTTTTCTCATCAGAGGGTCCGCAAGTAGCTGTAATCAACTACCAACCAAGTAAGGATTGCTAGCAAGATAGACGCAAATATAAGAGCAGTACTACTCTCTGTATTTAGTAAAAAAATTGACACACATATAAGGATTATGAATATTAAAAAAGCTATATTTAGTATGAAAAACATATTGTTAGCTGAATGAGCTGCCACATCCGCATGTACGCTTAGAGTTGGGATTGTTAAATACAAAACCAGTTTCATTTAATCCTGATTTGTAGTCAATTGTAGTACCCTTTAAGAAGCCTGCGCTTAAGGGATCTATTAGAACTCTCAACTCTCCAAATACAAGTACTTCATCCCCCATTCTTTCTCCTTCAGTATCAAAGTCTAGTTGGTATTGGTACCCAGAGCATCCTCCGCCAGCAACCGAGACTCTAAGAGGAGTTGTGTCTGCTCCAGCCTCTAGCATAGACTTCTTGATAGCCTCTATTGCTTTTTCTGTAATTGTTAATGTAGGTTTGTTGTCTTCTTCTGTCATACTTTACCCCCAAAGTGAATAGTTACTATTTAAAGTCGAGTCGTATACTTGCATTCTTGAAGTACATTCATATTTTCTTGAATATGCATGGACACTATCCAAGATGAACACTTCGCCAAGTGTCTTTATAAGGTTACTACTGTTAGCTTTAAATTGCAATAATAGGCTAAATACTGTTAGGTTTTTTAACTTCGAGGATACCGATTCGGGAACCGATACTACAGGTCTCCTACTGGAATATGAGGGGTTTATAAATAAAGTCAAAGTCTGTAAGGATTTGAGATTAGTAATTTCTAGAAAGCCGTGCCCTAGACATTTAACTTCCAGATTATAAATCTTCTTAGATAGTTGTGATTCAATGAAAGAACAAAACACATCTTTATTTGTTAAGTCTATTTTACCATTCTTCAGTCTAAAGAGGTCTTTGAAATAATCCTGCCGTAAGTCAATTGACTTTACTACTTGATTGATTACTTTGGCAACTAACTCTTCTATAAATAGAGATGAGCTTTCTGGTAAGGCCCCTAAATTTTCTATAATACTATCGTGAGAATCTGTAACAGTAAAGCATTCTTTAATAGTTAATTTCTTCAATTTAGTTTTTAAGGCTATAGACTCTTGCCTCATTGCATTGATTAGGGAAGTCTGGCTAGATTGTGAGCTAGTATGTAACTCTATTTGCTCGTATAAATCGTTTAGATTAAAGGAGCTTGTAACATCCCCTTTCAAATCCGAGATCTTTTGGAATAGCTTCTTGGCCCAGATCTTTAATATAGGCTTACTCAGAGGCTTAAGCCACTGTTTGGATCCACTAATGTCAAGTCCTATGGTTTTACAGTCGTATCTATCAAATACAATTAAGTTCTGGCCCTGGCCAAAAGCTATAAGTTTCTTTCTTACTCTTTGATCTAGATTGTTATAATCTTCTGGTACAATAAATACATATATTGCTTTTCCATCTACCTCTATATCTAGTAACCTTGCTGTAGGTTTGTACCAAATAGCATCATGTAGTAGTATTTCTTGGTCTTGCACACTAAATGTGCCGGAAGGCATCTTTAACTTTTCTCCTTCTATAAAAGGAATCCCAGCGAGCATAAAGAACTTAAACAAGGAGTCCCTAGTTTCTTTGAAGGTGATAGAGGGTTTGGCCTCTTGCCTAAATAAGTCCGGCCTTTCTACTAAAATCATGTTTACTTCTTTGAAAAGATGAAGACTTCTTCTACACTGTCAGCTACAAGACGGTAATCCAGAGTCACGCCATTAAAGACAGTAATTTGGGACTGTAGTATGTGAATATTAATACCGTCAATTTCCAATGTAAAGTTATCTGGCAAGGTCGCAAGCTCTTCTGCTTCTAAATCCATTACTTCATAGACGGTTTCCCCGCTGTTATTGGAGGATTGTACGAGTATGTGTTTGTCCTGGGTGGCTACATCGTAGGCATCGTTTATGGCTTTAATGGCCGCGTCAGTCAGTGTGAAAGATATTTGCATAGTTTTTCCTTTTTAAATTACTTTTTCCAGCATTCAGATATATGGCCTTCTACTTCTGCTGGTACATTTGGACAAAAGAGGTTTAGGGCCTTTTTCATATTTCTATCCATTATGTCATAACATACCTGTGCATCCTCTGTCTTGCATTCGGTAATAATTTCATCATGAATTAGTCCTACTATTTTTGCGTCAATATTCTTTTTCAAGTACTCGTTCCTAATATAGACACTAGCAAGTTTTACCATATCAGCTGCTGCCCCCTGTATTCCCATGTTACCGGCCTGTCTAGCAATCTGACCTTTTAATTTATTTATCAAGGCAAACTTAGCTTGTTTAATATTTTCAAAGCTTACTTTGCCGTGCTTTTCTATAAACCAAAATATTTTATTACTTACGATCAAAGCTTGTAAAGCTTCGGGTCCTTGAGCTAATTCTACATGTCTAATCTTCTGTAGAATATCTGTATAATACCTTCTTCTTCCTAGTACGGTATTACTATACCCATATTTGTAAGCCAAGTCACCATACCTGGTCATTGCATGTTTTAGTCCAGGGTACGCCCCCCAGAATTTTTCAAGAATGTCCTTAGCTTCTTCAAGTGATATATTTAAGGTTTTAGCTAGGTTAGGCGGACCCGATCCATAAAGAGACCCGAAGGATACTACCTTGGCTATATTTCTCTGCTGCTTGGCTACCTTGTCTCCCTCTTTATATTTTTTATAGAACTCATCGTAATTAACATTAAACATTAGTGTAGCAGAGACACAGTGTAAATCTTTGCCATCTATAAAAGCATTTAGCATTGTGTTCTCAAGGGCTATTGAAGCGGCTATTCTAAGCTCCTGGGCGCTGTAATCGAAGATTACTAGTCTGTTGCCTGGCCTAGCTTGAAAACAATCCCTGAGGCCGCTCCTGGCGTCTATGACAGCATCTTGAATTGCATCTCCGGTTTTACGCCATTCCATCCTTCCAGGAATTTGCTGAATGTTGGGCGTAGAAGTACTTACTCTACCAGTATCAATTACTTGTTGAACACTACAATGTATTCTGCCAGTTATTAGGTGTATATGTTCAGCTAAACTTTCTCCGTAAGAGCTTACCAACTTAGCGGATGCTCTATAGTTTAATAAGCAAGATAGTACCCTACCTTCTAGAGAGTCTTTATCTATTTCGCTTAGCTTCACTTCTAGATTTTTTGAGTTGGTATCTGGCAGGTCTAACCCCAGGTTATTTAATTCCTCTAAGACCTGTAGATTAGAATCTGGATTAATACCTGCCGTACCAAATAAGGTTTTCTGCACTGTCTTGTTTGATAATAACGCTAAAAAATCTTTTCTGAATCCACTATAATCTTCTACGATATTTTTTAAAACTTCCTGATGGATTACTTTAGAAAAGCCCATGCCCTCAAGCTCCAAATCTACCAGGACCTCTATAAACTTAAATTCTAAGCAAGCAGTGGGCCAGAGACTCTTATACTTGGGAAATATCTCTTCGTACTCATCTCGTATTCTTTGATCGGATACTCTAGAGACTCCTTCGTCATAGAGACTGTTAGGACCATCTTCACACAGGGTAGCTACTTGTTGTTGAGCTAGGGCAAAAATTGTACCACTGGAGACATCTTGTGCAGCATATGCAAGTTGCGCCAAGCTAAAGGGCTTACCTTTAGGCCAAGATATAAAAGACATTTGCATTGTCTTTTTGACTCTATCTGTTTTGCTACTACTTTCTGAATGATCCGCTGCGTCCAGTCTAAGTTCCAGGCCCAATCTTCTTTTTAAAACCTGGTCTAATCCATAACCTTCTCCTCCTGCATAGGAGCCTCCTCTTATTACTTTTTCTGCGATAAAAGTGTCGTAGAGGTTGGTCATACTGACTCCTAGTTTATGCTTAATAAACTTGGCGTCGAATTTTATATTGTGTCCTAGTTTTCTAGCACTGCCCGATAAGACAGGTTTAAGTAAGTCTGGAGTTATAGATCTGTAATCAAATATATATTGGGTGTTATCTGCTGTACCTATTTGTAGTAGTACAATATCACAAGTATATGGATCAAACCCAGTGGTCTCTAAATCCACGGCTATCGCTGGGTCTTTTACTTCTAACTTAGACAGTATTTCTGTAACTGCCTCCTGTACATCCTCGTCATTAATTATATAGATATAATTAACTTCGCATGGCAAGATGAGGGTATCACCATCTTCTGTTAAGGCTCTGTCAATAGTAACCCTACTTGCTCTCATTAGCGTCCTTAAGTTCTTTCTTAGAAAGTTTTCTAGGCTTAGGATTTACTTTTAAGACGGCTACTTCTTTCTCACCTTCTATATCCAAGTTGTGTCTATAAAACTCTTCCTGGTCTTGGGCTTTTAGCTCTAGGGATGCTTTTAAATCTCTCTCATACTCTTCACCTAAAAGAACTTGTGATCTCTCTTGAATGCAGCCTACTTTTATTTCAAAGAATTTAGGTCCTGCTATTTCCTTTATTTTTTTATACTCAAGCTCTCTCTTAGTCATCCTATGTTTATAGGCATCCTTCGCTTTGAGGGCGGCCATATCTAAAGTAACAGGCTCTCTTAGAGCTACTTCAATTGCCATCTGCTTACCGATTTCAAACTGTCTGATTGGGATATAAGACTTGATAAAGCCGTCTAAATCATATTTGGAGGCTTCGTATGGAACTAAAGCTTTTATTTTATCCGAAGATACTAAGGTATTTGAGACTTTAACGGTCTTTATTTTATGAAGGGCAATTGGTTCTGTTCCTGTATACTTATCTGCTATTTTTTCTACAAGCTCAATAATGCTGATAGGCTCTTCTGAAGTAATATTGTATATACCTTCGAGTTGGCTTTTAATGCACTCCACAACTACTTTAGTAAAATAGTTTATATTGACCAAATCTAGTTTAGTAGCTGGAGAGGCTACTTGGATGATGGGGTCCTTCTTGACTATTCTTTCGACGAAGTAGTTTAAGTATCCTGGCCAAAAAGAGGAATTGCTTAGCTCGTTGTGGTGTCGCCGTCCGTAGACTTCTGAGGGCCGTAGGATACAAAACTTAGAGCCGAACTTTGTACACATTTTTTGAACCAAGTCTTCCGCCAATAACTTGTTCATTCCCGAATGATTTGTTGGAGCCTCGAAGGTAGACTCGTCAATGAGTTTGTTTTTGTGATCTCCGTAAACAGATGTAGAGGAGATATACATAAAGTAGGGCTTTCTATCCTCTTCAGATAAATCCATATAAGGTAAGGAGGCTAGAGTCCTGTTTAAAGCTAGTAGGGCTTTAGTGTCGTCCAATACAGAGTCGCTCAATCCTGCGGTGGGGTGCTCGTATCCCGCGCAAAATAGAATTACATCCACTGGAGTAGAGGAGAGCCAAGAAGATATGGCCCCTTCATTACCTACATCAATAGATATCTGTTGAACTATTGCACTGATACCCTCTGTATTAATAGGAACATTGTGCTGCCTTTTATCTAGAGAAAATATTCTTAGATTTTGATAGTTAGAAAGTCTCTTGACAATAGCGCGTCCAAGGAACCCATTTCCACCGACAATTGCAATTTGAATCTGATTTCTAAGAGTGTGTTTACGCATTACGGTAATGTATGGCCATCACTAAAACTAAATATCTTATACTTAGGTAGCCTGAGGGGGTCCGAGGTATAATGAATTTTAAAGTGAATTGGATTGTACAACCAATCACACGGCTTCGATAGTTCAATACTTTGAATAATACAAACTAGCCCGTGGTATAACTCCGAAGTAACATCTGATTGGAGTAGGTCCTTCAATGGGAATTTAATTAGCATTTTATAAGGTTTATTTGCCATACCTAAAGCAAAAAGCCTGTCACCACAAGGGAGGTCTGGCTTTTGTACTAGTGTAAAATCTGCTGTATCCTCCAGAAGAGCTAATGTTTTCAAATCTTCTATGCACTTCTTAAGATCAGGGATGCTTAATGTAATAGCAGGATTTATAAAAGAAGATGGAAAAAGTAAACTACTGTCAGATCCAAAACGCTTAGATAGTTTTTTATCTAATATAGCCTTACACTCCGCCTTGGTCACATAAGATTTAGTTCTAAATGTAAGAAGAACTTCGGCCAATTCTTCAATCAAAAGGCTATCTGGAATCACTGAAAAAAGAAGACACAGTTGGTTTACTGCTTCTTCTATAGGCTTAGCTCTATATCGTACTTCCTCAAGGAGGCTGTTAACTTGTTCCATATTACTACTTCAACCTAATATAAACTTTAACATGCTGATTACATTCTAAAAGCCAAGTGCCTGATGGAGGAACTTTCTTGAATAAAAATTCCCGTGTAGAAACTTTCCTTGCTTTTAAAACATTGTCAGGCATTAAATCGCTTCTTAGAAATAAGTCACTCTTAATGTCTTCAGTTAATAAAACAATAACATCCTTGGGTTCGTTTGTCGATACCTCCAATCTTATAAGACCTGCTTGATCAACGATAGTGATTTTTCCTATGTCTGCATACCAAGCGAGTATGGTGCCCACTACTACCAATGATAGGATGGATTTATACATATTCTAGAACAAAATCCGTATGATAAGAGAAAGCCAGGCCCACTGCTGTATCTTTAGTTATAATAACTCTATAATCTTTTCCAGAATAATTCATAGTAAGTCCGTCAATTAAATAAGGAAAGTAATCTCTAAGGCAATTAAAGTTATCTAAACTTAGTAGTACTACATTAGGCGTTGTTTTAGACCCCTCAAACTCTTTTAAAAATTCACTTAGAGCTTTTAAAATAGCTGTTGCTAGTTTCTTATTTGTCAGATCTGCCATAACACTACCCTTTGGGAAAAGATTGTAAGCTAGTTCTAGTTTTAAATCCTGATTCTACTTCTAGTACAAACATTATATCAACTTTACAACAAGAAGGCACTATTGTCGCTAGCCACCTTCTTTTACAGTTTTGACAGTCTACTAAGTTTTTACCTGGCTTTGACATGTCGTACATATCAAATGCGGTAAAGGCTCCGCATCCTGCTAGGTTACATTTAAATTGTCTAGGAGATTGCATGGCTGCATACTCCACTATCAATAGCCCCTAGAGTATAAGACTTACCGATATCGATCATTCTTGTTCTAGTCACCGTATTGCTTTTGAAAGCTAAGGGAGATATAAAGCCGACATCTGGCTCTATAATACAAATTGGTTTATTTGCTATTCGTTTCTTTAGGCCCCTGAGTCTATTAATCTGAAAGACTTCAAAGATTCGGTATAAGGTATTGATGGGCTTGTTGAAGCTTTTAAAGATGTAGGTATGAGAATTTTGTACATGTATAACAAATGTGGGTAGCTTACTGTCTTCGTAGAAGTGCACTGGAGCTGAACTCCACAAGGCACCGTCTACATAGAACTCGCCTTCAAACTCTATAGGCTTAAATACTAATGGAATACAACAGGTGGCTTCTATAGCAATAGAGAAGGTGGGCTTATCCGTTACATTACTAAAGATTCTTTTTATACCTGTACTTAATGAGCAAGTGGCTATATGTAAATCACACCTTGTTTTATTACCGGCACCAAAAGAGTTGTCGTGGACCCATTTACCTAGGCCATTGAAAACAAATATACCTTCATTCAGTTTAGGAAAATTTACTTTCTTAAATTGGGCAAAGTCAGTATGGATAGCTAAGTCTCGCATCTTAGAGAGGGGGCATCCTGAGGCATAAAAACTGGCTACTATAGCTCCTGCCGATATACCACAGATACTTTTAACTGTCCAACCTCTCTCTTCCAGGGCCTCTAAAGCGCCTATCTGAGCTAAGGCCCTAATACCTCCTGCGCTTAGAATTACATTACATTCTTTTTTACGGACTTTTCTAAAAAACATTATAATTCAATCCCCCTGTCTAAAAATTGCTGTAGTTTAAGTTTTTGGTCAGTAAAAGGATCTAATAGTTCTGGAAAATTATCGTTAAACCTACGGAGTAAGTTGTGCTTGTGTTCCTCCAGAGCAGGCTTGGTTGACATAATAAACTTGACTACTGCGTATAATCTATTTCTATTATTGCTATCAATAGTACCTGGTAAAAACTTTATCAGCATTTCATTGAAGTACTCTGAACTAAAGTTTTGCTTAGAGTTTAGATGCCCTGTTGCGACATCTCCGAATACTTCCTTATGATCTTCGTATACTTTAAATTTTAAAATGTCGTTTAACTGAGCCAACCTGTCGTCTAAATTGCTAGATAGAAAAAATGCGGTCCTGCCGCAAAGCATATGGAACAGGGCTTGCTCAAAGGAGATTGGAGATACTATATCCATTTGGCTTAAACTAGCCCCTTCAGTGGAGGATATATTGTTATAGGTGAAGAATACTTTCTTATCTTTTAAAGTAAAAAGACCTCCAGTTAAGTATGGATCACTTTGGCCTGTCTTAACCTCTTTGTTTATATAATCTACGATAGAGTGGCCTACTATAAACGCCTGCGCCTTACTATCTGGATACAGTTTTTTATATTCTTGAGCTTGATATTGAGACCAGAAACATATGTAATCAAATGCTAAATCCAGCTCTAGGTCGTAATCAAATAGGGGGGAGGCTGACTCGAAGATACATAGGGTAGGTACCCCTACCTTCTTGGCGTCTTTTAAGATTGCTCTATTCCAAGAAGCTTTATTGTGTGAAACAATAATAGCAGATACCTTGCAGTCATGGGTTTGCTCCAGGGACGCCACTGAAATTTTATAAACCGAATAGATAGAGTTTATAAAGAGATTTTTACTTGCACTATCGTTATCGAGAGCAATCAGACTATGGAGGGTATGAGACCCTCCATAAAAATCTGTATCAATGTCTATATATGCTTTATAAGTATTACCCATTTACTTCGTAGTAACTCTCCTAATTAACTTCCCAGAAGCTTTGCAGGACCTATCGGCATCTTATTTTGCATTTGAGCCCATCTATCTTTTTTTACTTTCTTGGCAAAAGAAAATACTTCGTGAAACTGAGGTGCGACATGCTTATCCCACAATATATTTTCTTGGACCCAGTTATAAGCATTGTCTGTCATATTTTTAACAAACTCTGGATTCGAGTGAAGAAATAGCATCTGCTGAACCATGTCATCCAAGTCTGGTAGAGGTCTAATAACTTCGTTGTCACTGGGGAAGATCGTATACTGAGTTAGATTAGAGCCGGATCTGTAAAGTTTTCCTCGCATTTTAGTGAAGTCATCTTGAGGCCCGCAAAGATCTACATGTGAAGTATTTGCAGGCGCTAATACTGCCGTCCTAGTAGCAAAGGCTTGACTTAATGCAAGTTCCCATCCACCTCCTACAGCGGTAGTGGTTAGTAGGTCTGCTGCATTGAAGACTTTATTCAAGTCTTCAATTGATAGTCCCTTTTGTACTGAGAACTCTGGAGGAAATACTACATCTTTTCCTATTTCTAGGCCAAGACTATTGCAACACTCTATAAGGTTCCACCCTACATCGACAGGTCTCATATTCATGTACATGAAAGAATCAGGTACTTGCTGCTGAAACTGTTTAAAAGCTATTAGGTTTGAAGGTAACAATTTCCTAAGTTGATTTCTATTAACATTTAATACCATGTACTTGTTAGCTAGACGCTCGCCAAACATAGCTCTCTTGAACATTAGGGACTCGTCTTTAGGAATATGGAAAAATTCTTTTGTATTAACTCCGTGAGGTATGATGTGCATTCTTCCATTTAAACTTGGGCAGGCGTTTACACAATGCTGTGCTCCGAAGTTTAGATAGGTAATCGGTACATCTACCTTTGCAATGTTTTGGATCCACTGGGGCTTTGGAATACCGTCAATAGGAAAATAAGCTACGATAGGTACATGTGGGCGTCCTATAGACTGTAAGACTTGCTTAATCTGATCTACAAAGGGGGCGGGGTTAGTACTACCAGGAATACCGCCACCTATCCAGAAAGGGTCTTCAAATAAAAAGACCGCATCGTAGTCTGCATTGGCATTGCTCCTCAACACATCGAGCAGCTTAGGCTGACCATATAGGTTCATTCCAGTCTGCATATGTACTGCAGCAGGCCATTGGATAAATCTACCATTCTGAAGCCCGCCCGTTATTTGAAACTCGTCTGCATAGTCTCCGTGGAAGTTAATCCCAACCATATGAATTTCATATACGCCTGGGTTTTGTCTAAACAAATTTTCAAGAAGTTCTTTTACTACGCAACCGAATCCAGTAATAACAAAAGGAGTTGCTGCCCACATTAGAATTTTAATCTTTTCTCCAGAGTTAGACGAAGTAATGTTTGGCATAGCTGTGGTTCCTTTTGAATCTTGGAAAGACTTCTTAATTTGATCTCGCTTTTCTATTAACTTTTTATTACTTCGATTCATTTACTTTTTGCTCCCTTAAGTCTAACCTGTGGTGCTCCAATTCTAACATAACAAGCTGCATCAGCTTTTTGGGTTAGCTTCCTATCACCCTTAATTCTTAAATAATCTTCGAACTTCTTCTTATTTATTTTAACTAGAGACTCTCCTGTAAGGGATCCTAACAGTTCATCTAGAGGAACCATCTTTCCTATTTTAACAACATCATATTCTTTTGTGGTGGCAGAAATAGAGTAAATCTCTTTTTCACCATCCGTAATGGTAGTCTCAGGATCATTATTCATCCTCTCTACAGCCCAAAATTTAAGTGAGTCTTTCCAGGACTCAGCGGCTTTGATAATGCTGTTAACTCTCTGCCAGGTTTCTAAGAAACTAGCATCTGTTAGATCGTGCGTAGCGGGGGCCTCGGGAAGAATAGTGTTTACTCTATCTACATACGCCTTGCAGTTCTGTTTGTAAGGACACCAACTGCAGAACTCATTTATCCCACCTTCTGGTGCGACTGCGGCTGTTTCTTCTACAACCTTCATGTAATCTTTTATCTGCAAATCGACATTTTTAAGTAACTGTCTAAACTCATACTGGTCGTCTACAGATTTTGTAACTGTGACTGAAACTCCTGTTCTTAAATACCTCAGTTCTAATTCTCTATTAGTATACTGGGGAAACTTCAACGACATTGCTAAGTCGTACATAGATAGCTGCTGATCGTTCTTAGCCTCCGCCCAAGACATTGGAGTTTTAGAAGTCTTGTAGTCAATGATTCTGATAGTATCGGCATTTACTTCTACGATCTTATCTATAAAGCCATAGATTCTAACCCCCTCTGGAGTTACAATATTAAATTCTTCTTCTATACCAATAATTTTTTCAGTAGCCACTTCGGGTCTACTTAGCTCGTCCTTGACCATTATAGCGCCGGAAGAGAACAAGATCGGGTCTACTACAAAACTACCTGCCGCAATCTGTAAAAAGAGATTCTTAAAAGAATCAATCTCCATTGCATTAAGTTCTCTGAGATCTTTCTGTAGAGACTTGTTAGCCATCTCCAGGGCGTAATGTACTGAGGTCCCTAGGGTAAAATTTTCTTGTGGGGGTTGAGGAGCCCGATCAATGTAATGCTGGTGAAACTTCCTTTTACATAGAAACCAAACTTTCATCATGGAGACAGAAAGCTTTTCGTATTTGAATTTTTTATTAGGATCTCTCTTAGTTCGAGTCTCTTCTATCGCAACATCTTCGTCTAGCTCAACTTCTACTGCTTCTGCTTCTGTATCGGTCATAGGGGTACTGTCCTTAAATAATAGATTTAAGTTTACAGTAATGAGTAACTATTTGTCAAAGGATAGGAGGCCAAATTCTGCCAATAGTATAGCATCGGTCTCATCATTGTTTTTCTTAAAGATAAAGTCAGTCAGATTGTACTTCTTTGACATAGTTTCAAAGACCTCTTCTTTGGGATGAGTTTTACCTTGACCTAGCACATTCTTTCGTGCTGTAGCTGCGCCCACTACAACTACTTCAGTAGAACTAGAGAAACTTACTACCACTGCCCCATGAAGTCTATTTAGAATAGCTGTGGTTTTAGGATTCACTCCATGATAAACATCTTCTATGACTACCTTAGATGGAGAGTGTTGCTTAACAATCTTATCAAGTTCTTGCATTATGTATACTAATCTAACTGGTATATCAGTTGTTTTTAGTTTTTTCGTTTGAATTTTTCCACAGGCGATTAAATTGCCTGAATCAATTACAGCCCAACCTGCGCTGGATATACTTAAGTCTAATCCCAGTACCTTCACCTTTAAACATATAGTACTTATGTCCCATAGTTTATATTTTATCGAGTATACTAGCTAACTTAGCTTTGTCTGCTGCACTTAGAGTAGAATAATCTGGAATTTTTAATATGGGGTTGATAATTAAATCTGAGGCAGGTGCGTTCCATCCTTCTCTGCCTCCATTGGGTAGCCTTAAACTTCCGCTTTTATACTCTTTTGGAAAAGTAACACTAAGAATCTTTTCTTTAAAGTATATTAACTTACCCTTGCAAGTTTTGCAGTTTTTTGCATATACCCATCCTGTGCCTTTACAAACAGTACAGTCGTGCTGTTGCCTTATATTACCAACCGCGATTCTTATAACTCTAGATATAACTCCTGTTTGACTACAGTTTTGGCAAACACTCCAGCCAGCCTCATCACTTAGACAGTCTGTGCAGGCGCAATCAGCCGATATTCTTACTTCAATTGGAGATCTAAGCAGTACATTTAGTATATCTACTGGCACTGCTATTTCTGCATTGTGCATTCTAATAACAGACTTAGGAGGGCTTTTTTTCTTTACTGGCTCTGGGGGTCCTCTGAATCCAAAGTTAAAAAAGGAATCATTAAATGTATCATTAAAGCCTGGCGGAACCTGTCTCTCGGGTTGAGGTTTAGTTATAGACTCGTAAGCTTCTGATATTTTTTTGAATTTGTCCTCTGAATCCTTACTGCCCTGATTTTTATCGGGGTGGTGTAGTGCTGCAAGCCTCCTATACGCCTTCTTAACTTCTTCGGCACTTGCGCCAATTTTCAATTCTAAGGTCTTATATGCTTCGTTTAAATCCATTATTTAGTTATGTTATCCAGAGTAAGTGTTAACTTTTTTGTCATATATATATATTTATCGTCACTAGATCAAAGAAACTTTAGCTTTTGCTACCCAGAAATCCAAGTAGTATCAGAAACCTGGTCCTCGCCGAGAAGCCAAGCAGTACCAGAAACCCGAGCCTCACCAGAAACCCGAGCATTACCAGAAACCCGAGCATTACCAGAAACCCGAGCCTCACCAGAAACCCGAGCATTATCAGAAACCTTGGCCTCGCCAGAAATCATAGTCCAATCAGAAATCTGGGCCTTCCCGAAAACCCGAGCCTCGCCAGAAATCAGAGCCTCGCCGGAAACCTGAGCATTATCATAAACCCAAGCCCTATCATAAACCTGGGCATCACCGAAAACCAGAGCCTCGCCAGAAACCTCAGCTTCGCCGAAAACCTGAGCCTCGCCAGAAACCTCGGCCTTATCAGAAACCCGAGCATTATCGGAAATCCAAGCACCATCATAGACCTGGGCCTCGCCAGCAACCTTGGCCTCGCCAGAAACCCGAGCATTATCAAAAACCTGGGCCTTGCCGAAAACCCAAGCCTTACCAGAAACCTTGGCCTCGCCAGAAATCCGAGCCCTGCCAGAAACCTGAGCATTATCGTAAACCCAAGTCTTACCAGAAACCCAAGCCTTATCGGAAACCCGAGCATTACCAGAAACCTTGGCCTCGTCAAAAACCAAAGTCTTACCAGAAATCCAAGCATCACCAGAAACCTGGGACTTGTCAAAAACCTTAGCATCGCCAGAAACCTGGGCGTTGTTGGAAACCCGAGCACCACCGAAAACCTGAGCATTTTCAGAAATCCAAGAGCTACCCACTTGACTCAAGTTGGAGTACTTTTGCACATACCCTCCCAGATCTCCTTCTATTTCCTACCCAAATGATCGTAGGGCTTTAATTTGGAATAGGGTTTTTCCCTCGGACACTGTTCTAGTTAAAGTCATTTCGTACTTATTCATGATTTTAATTTTTTAATAAATACCTTCCGGCTTATACTT
>Ga0163144_10001558_pt1 | contig 53741 bp, 52 predicted proteins | sample OliLak19BULKMAT1_FD_123175 | JGI IMG/M metagenome (GOLD analysis project Ga0163144, IMG submission 123175) | Freshwater microbial mat bacterial communities from Lake Vanda, McMurdo Dry Valleys, Antarctica - Oligotrophic Lake LV.19.BULKMAT1 | ecosystem: Environmental > Aquatic > Freshwater >... | reverse complement strand
TCCAGCGGTGGGTCTGGTGACCGAAGTGAACGCCAGCTTCAAGCAACTGACGCATCGAGAAGTCAGGTAGGGCCATAGATTTTCTCCATCCGGTTGGCCGTCGCAGGGTGGAACTACGGGTTTTACCCCGTCGCACCGGATGCACCCGCGACATGGTTTCGAAGAGCGCTCCTATACATCTTCCGGTGGCCGGAGCAAGCGCAAACCGCTGTGGTTACCGACCTATGCGGCGCGGCGGGGAATGACCCTTTCAACGCCCGGGATTTCCTTCAGGGCCCGCTGGGCCTGGAGGCTTATCGTATAAGTCTGGGGCAGCTTCACCGTGACCATTCGGCCGTCCTCAAGCGGCATTTCCAGCAGGATCGAGCCGCGGTCGGGGTCGGACAGGCCCTCAAGGCGGTGCACGACCCCCGCCAGCTCCGAGGGATTTGCCCCTGCTGACAGCCGCACGACCAGCTGGCCTGAGGGTTTGGAAAGCCTCGCCGATTCTAGTTCGATGACCCGTTCGACGATCAGGCGCGTTTCTTCCCCGTTCTGCTTGACGGATACCGTCAGGGCGATCGCCTGTCCAGGCCGCAGCAGATCGCCATACTGCATCAATGCTTCACTGTAGACGGTCACTTCGCGCTCTCCGGTCGGGTCCGAAACCGTCAGGAAGGTGAATTTCGAACCGCTTTTGCTGGTCCGGTCATTGCGGGCCCGGACGATGCCGATCATCTCGAGCGGGCGGCCCTCGCCGGCTCGCTCGTCGATTTCCATCATCAGCGTGATGCGGTCGCGGTCCAGCGAAACGAGCACGTCGTCCAAAGGGTGGCCCGAAAAGTAAAAGCCGATGGACCGGAATTCCTCGTCGAGCTTCATCTGGGCTGTCCAGGGCTTCGTTGCAGGCAACGGCGGCCTCAAAGCGGGCTCCGCGTCCGCAAACAGCCCCCCCTGCCCGCCTTGCCGGTCCCCCGCGGAACTGGTCGCATGCTGCGAAAGGACGACCGAGGATTCGAGCACTTTCGAACGATTGGGCTCAAGCCCGTCAAGCGCGCCCGCCCGGGCGAGTGACTCAAAGGCCTTCTTGTTCACCTGCCTTGGGTCGATCCGCTCGGCAAAATCATAAAGATCCCGGAACGGTCCCGTTTCCGTGCGGACGGCTGCCACATGCCGCATGGCTTCCACGCCAACGCCTTTCAGGGCGCCGAGCGCGTAGACAATGGACCCGTCACGCACATCAAAGTCCGCGCCCGATATGTTGATGTCGGGTGCGAGGACGGGAATGCGCAGGCGCCTGGCCTCCAGGAAAAACGCGGCCAGCTTGTCTGTATTTCCAATATCGAGGCTCATCGACGCGGCCAGGAACTCGACCGGGAAGTGGCACTTCAGATAGCCGGTCTGGTAGCCGACCAGCGCATAGGCGGCGGCGTGGGACTTGTTGAACCCGTAGCCGGCAAACTTCTCCATCGTGTCGAAGATTTCGTTGGCGAGGTTCTCCGCCATGTCCTTGGTCTGGGCCGCGCCTTCCACGAAACGCTTGCGCTGCGCGACCATCTCTTCGAGCTTCTTCTTGCCCATCGCGCGGCGGAGAAGGTCAGCCTCGCCGAGCGAATAGCCGGCTACTTCCTGCGCCATACGCATGACTTGTTCCTGATAGACCGGAACTCCGTAAGTTGCTTCAAGCACGGGCCTCAGATCCGGGTGCTGATACCTGACGGAGCTCGGATCCTCCTTGCCCTGAACATAAACCGGAATGTTCTCCATAGGTCCGGGACGATAAAGCGAGATGATGGCGATCACATCCTCGATATTGTTCGGCCGGACACGCCGCAGAGTGTCCCGCATGCCAGAACCTTCGAGTTGGAACACACCGAGCGTCTCACCGCTCGCCATCAGGTCATACGTTGCCGCATCATCGAGACTGCGCCAGCCGTGGCCAACTTCCTTGCCGCACGCCGCAATGAACTTCATCGCCCGGTCAATAACGGTCAGGGTTTTCAGGCCGAGGAAATCGAACTTAACGAGCCCGGCCATCTCGGCATATTTCATGTTGAACTGCGACGCGGGCAGTTCGGCGCGCGGATCGTTGTATAGCGGCACAAGATTGACGAGCGGCCGGTCGGCGATCACCACGCCGGCGGCGTGCGTTCCAGCGTTCCGGTAAAGCCCTTCGAGGGCGCGCGCGATTTCGATCAGTTCGCCGACGCGCGCATCCGCTGCGATCTCGTCATCAAACTTAGGTTCGCCAGCGATCGCCTCGTCCAGCGTAGGAGGCTTAGCAGGATTGAAGGGGATCAGCTTCGCGAGCCGGTCCACCTGATGATAAGGCATCTGCATGACGCGGCCGACATCGCGCACCACAGCCTTTGCCTGGAGGGTGCCGAACGTGATGATCATGGCTACGCTGTCGGCGCCGTACTTGTCACGGACATAGCGGATGACTTCACCGCGCCGCTCCTGGCAGAAGTCCACGTCGAAGTCCGGCATCGAGACGCGTTCCGGATTCAGGAATCGTTCGAACAGAAGATCGAATCGGATCGGATCAAGATCGGTGATGAGCAAGGCCCAAGCCACCAGAGACCCCGCGCCAGATCCCCGGCCCGGCCCCACCGGAATGCCGTTTGACTTCGCCCATTTGATAAAATCAGAAACGATCAGGAAGTAGCCAGGAAAGCCCATCCTCTCGATGACGCCAAGCTCGAAATCGAGCCGCTCCAGATACACGCTCCGGTCCGCATACAGACGATCCGCCTCGGCGAGGCGAAGCTCCAACCCCTCCTGCGCCTGCAGGCGCAGCTCGTCCGGCTCGGAGCGTCCACCCTTGGTGAAGCCGGGCAGAATGGGACTGCGGGTTTCCGCGCGAACCGCGCAACGCCGTGCAATCTCCACCGTCGACGTGATCGCTTCAGGCAGGTCCGCGAAAAGCTCGCACATTCCCGCCGGAGACTTGAGAAACTGTGTCTTCTCGACGCGCTTGCGATCATCCTGTCCGAGATATTCACCGTTGGCGATGCACATGAGTGCATCGTGCGCGACGGCATCATCCGGCTTCATGAACCGGGCGTCATGCGTGCCGGCAATGCGCAGGCCAAGCTCGTAGGCCAGTTCCAACAGTCCGGCTTCACTCTTCATCTCAGCCTGCGTCCCGTGACGGGTGATCTCGACATAGCAGCGGCCGGGATAAGCGGCGGCGAGTGTCGAGAGTTCCGTCCGGGCATCCCCCATCCGGCCCTTCTGGATGTGGCGCGCGACTTCGCCTTCGGCGCCGCCCGTCAGCATGATCAATCCGGCCGTTTCTTCAAGGAGCAGGCGCCGGTGAAGCTTTGGCACACCGTCGGGCGCATCGAGGAAAGCCCGCGACGACAGGAACATCAGGCGCTGGTAGCCCGCGTCATTCTGGGCATACAGCGACACCCGCGAAGGCTCGGACCGCGGCGTTCCGTCCGTCACATCGAAACAGCACGCCATGATCGGCTGCACGCCGTACTCGGCGAGTTTGACTGACAGCTCCAGCGCGCCGAACATATTGTTGCGGTCCGTGACCGCCGCGGCGGGTACACCGTTGCTCTTGCACCACTTGGCGATGTCCGACGGCGTGATCATGCTCTCGAGCAGCGAATAGCTCGACCGGATCGCCAGCGGGATGAATAGCGGAGTGTCCATGATGCCTACCTCTCGGACGACAGGCTCTCACCGAATCACCTGAAACGCCAAGGCCCTTTGGCGCCGTTCCACAGGCTTAGCCCGTATAGTCGACCAGTTTGCCATCTTTCAGGGTCAGCACGCGGTCCATGTGCCGCGTCAGGGCGAGGTTGTGGGTGGCAACGAGCACGCCCGCTCCCTCTTCCCGGACCATCTTGATCAAGGTCACGAATACCCGTTCCGTCGTCTCCGGATCGAGGTTGCCGGTCGGTTCGTCCGCGATCACGAGGCGGGGATCGTTGGCCAGCGCCCGGGCGATCGCCACGCGTTGCTGCTCGCCGCCGGAGAGCTGCCCCGGCTGGTGATAGAGGCGCTCGGCAAGGCCCATCTCGTCCAGGAGTGCGGCGGCTTTCTTGCGCGCTTCCTTGCGGCCCTTGCCTGCAATCATCAGCGGCATGGCGACATTATCCACCGCGTTGAATTCCGGGAGCAGGTGGTGAAACTGGTAGACGAAGCCGATTTTCTTCCGCCGGATCGCCGTGCGGCCATCTTCGTTGAGCTTCAGGCAGTCTGCCCCGTCGAGCAGCACATCGCCCGCCTCGGGGCGTTCCAGCAAACCAGCCGTGTGAAGCAATGTCGACTTGCCGGAACCCGAAGGGCCGACAAGGCCCACTAGTTCGCCCGGTGCAATCCGCAGGTCTGTGCTGCGCAACACCGGGAGGTCGCCTGCGCTCGTCCTGTACGTGCGGTCGATGGCCTTGAGTTCGAGGACGGGCGTCGCAGCTGTCATTCAAACCTCAGGGCTTTTACGGGATCCTGAGACGATGCCCAGATGGCCGGGATCATCGACACGAACATCGACATGAAGAGCGCATAGGCACCGGTGCTGAATACCTCGTTCCAGTCCAGGATCGCCGGGAGATGATCGAGGCCGTACTGCTCGGCCGGGAAGACCTCGCCGTCGATGGCAAGATTGATCAGCGACTCGATGGGGCCGATATTGAGGATGAACAGCACACCGACGGCCATGCCCAGCAGGGCGCCCGCTGACCCGAGCGCTGTGCCGACCATCAGAAACACGCGAAGCACGCCCGCCCGGCTGAGGCCGATGGTACGCAGGATCGCGATGTCGCGCGTCTTGTTCTTCACCAGCATGACGACACCGACGATTATGTTGAGCGTCGCGATCATCATGATGATCGTCACAAGCAGACGCACCATAACCCGCTCGGTGCGCAACGCGCCGAGATAGGTCCGGTTCTTGGTTTTCCAGTCTCGCAGCAGGAAGCTATAGCCGGTTGCATCCGAGATCGCCTGCATGGCGTCTTCAGTGGCATCGGGATCTTTCACCCGGATATCCAGATACTGGTAGCGCCCCTTCGACTGGAACAGGATCTGTGCCTGCTCCATCGGCATGAAGAGATAGACATTATCGAGTTGGGCGCTGCCGGTGCGGAAAATGTCGCCCACGACATAGGATTTGCTGATCGGCGTCTGGCCAACAGGACCAGATCGCATCTGGGAGGTCACGACCTCGACCTTGTCCCCGATGCCAAGCCCAAGATTGGCTGCAAGGTACTGGCCGATCATGATGATGTTGCCGCCATTGCGGCCTTCACCGAAGCCGCCCGCGATCGCAGCTTCACCGCCATCCTTGAAGATTGGCATGGTCGGCAGGTCCGCCGGCGGGATGGCCCGGACAACGCCGCCGGTGCGCACACCGTTGGCCGAGAGTAGTACAAACTGTTCAATATACGGAGATACGCTGATCACATCCGGCGTGGCCTTGATGATGTTGGCGATCTCGGTCGCCTCTTCCTGCAGGTAGCCGTCAACAGCAGCCGCTATGTGCGGCTCGCCGCCGAGGAGCGCATCCAGCAGCGTCGCGCGGAAGCCGCTCATGATCGACATAGTGATGATCAGGGCGGCCACGGCAAAGAAGATGCCGACAAAGGAAATGATGGCGATCAGGCTCGCGCCGCCATGCTCCCGGCGGGCGAGCAGGTAGCGCCAGGCAAGTGTACGTTCGAGGCGGCCGAACGGCACGGCCACCTTGGCGCCGCCTTTGCTCACCCGGCGACCCTCCGCACAGCTTCCCCGGCGGATAACTCGATCTTCTCGCCGGTCTTGCGGCGCTTCAGTTCGATCACGCCCTTCTCCAGCCCTTTGGGTCCGACAACGATCTGCCAGGGCAGGCCGATAAGGTCCATGCGCGCGAACTTGGCGCCGGCCCGGTCGTCCGTATCGTCGTAGAGCGCCTCCATCCCGGCTTTCGCAAACTGTGCGTAGAGGGACGCGCAGGCCTCTTCGCATGCTGCATCACCGGCGCGCATGTTGATGATGCCGACCGGGAACGGCGCCACGTCGTCCGGCCAGACGATGCCGTTCTCGTCATGGCTCGCTTCAATGATACCGCCGACCAGACGCGAGACGCCGATACCGTAGCTGCCCATCTGCACCGGCACCATCTGACCGTCCGGGCCCTGAACAACCGCGTTCATCGGCGCGGAATACTTGGTGCCGAAATAGAAGATGTGGCCAACCTCGATCCCCCGTGCGGAAACGCGCCGTTCTGCGGGCAACGCTTCGAACGCCGCCGCATCGTGCATTTCTTCCGTGGCCGCGTAGAAGCGGGTGCGCTGCTCGACCACCGGCACGAGGTCGCCGTCGAAGTCGAGATCAAGACCCGGCGCCGGCATGTTCAGGAGTTCACGGTCGCAGAATACTGCGCTCTCGCCCGTATCCGCGAGGATGATGAATTCATGACTGAGGTCGCCGCCGATGGGGCCGGTATCGGCACGCATCGGGATCGCGGTCAGGCCCATCCGGTCAAAGGCATTGAGGTAGGCGCAGAACATCTTCCGGTAGGCTGCGCGCGCGCCGTCTTCGGTGAGGTCGAACGAATAGGCGTCCTTCATCAGGAACTCGCGGCCGCGCATGACTCCGAAGCGGGGTCGGACTTCGTCGCGGAACTTCCATTGCTGGTGGTAGAGGTTCAGCGGAAGCTGCTTGTAGCTTTTGACATAAGCCCGGAAGACATCCGTGATGAGCTCTTCGTTGGTAGGGCCGAACAGCATCTCGCGGTCATACCGGTCCTTGATGCGCAGCATTTCCTTGCCATACGCCTCGTACCGGCCGGACTCGCGCCATAGGTCCGCCTGTTGCAGCGTCGGCATCAGCATTTCGATGGCGCCGGAACGGTCCATTTCCTCACGCACGATCTGCTCGATACGTTTCAGGACGCGCAGGCCGAGCGGCAGCCAGGAATAGATGCCCGCGCCGTTCTGGCGGATCATGCCTGTCCGCAGCATCAGCTGGTGCGAGACGATCGAAGCGTCCGCCGGCGCTTCCTTGGAAACGGGCAAGAAATAATTCGACAGACGCATCCAAGGTTCTCTTTCGGGCTTTCCTGCACCGGCTCACTAGCCGGTCAGGGGCCTATTGCGCAAGCAGGAGGGGAATGAGCAAGGCCGCGAGCGCCGTCACCACAACGGCGGCCCCGGTCGCCCAGATCACCTTCTTAAGCAGCATGGGATTCTTCGGGGCCGCCTCTTCCGTGCCGGGAATCGTCGAGCCGTCTTCCCACTGGCCTTTGACCCCGATGGGGAGGAACGCAAAAAAGCTGATCCACCAAGACAGGACAAAAACGATCGTTCCGCCAGCCAGGGTCATCAATGATGCCCTTTCGGAGTTTCCATCAGTTCGACGAGGACACCATTGGAGTTCTTCGGATGAATGAAAATGATCATCGTGCCATGGGCGCCGATCCGGGGCTTGCCCAGCACGGTCGCCCCGCGCTTTTCCATTTCGGTCACCGCTTGGTTGATGTCCGCCACTTCGAAGCAAACATGATGCTGGCCACCGGCCGGATTCTTCTTGATGAAGTTTGCAATCGGCGACGCGTCGTTCAGCGGTTCGATGAGCTCGATCTGGCTGTTCGGCAGGTTTACGAAACACACCTTAACGCCCTGCTCGGGCATGTCGAACGGCATGGTGATGTCCGTTGCGCCGTAAAGCGTCCGGTAGGTCTCGCACGCCTGCTCAATGTTGGGGACGGCCACGCCGACATGGTTCAGCGGTCCAATCTTGAAGTCAGTCACCTTGCTTCAGCTCCTCAGTACTACAACTTCAATCAGCGGACGGACGCCAAACTCGGCTTCACAGGCCTTCCGCAACGCCCTGCCGACAATCTTCTCGACAATCTCATCGTCCATCCGTTCCCGCTTCTTGATGCCGTCGAGCGCGCGCGCCGCGGCGACATCTAGCGGCTCAAGACTTTCATCCGCGATGCGGCCATCGGCTTCCGAGAGCCCTTTTACGGCGATCACCGGACCGTCGATCAGGTTCCCGGAATCGTCGAGGCAGAGGGTGGCGAATATCAGACCGCTGACGGACAGGCGGCGGCGTTCAATCAGTCCTTCCGCCGCTTCAGGCACTAGCCGTGCCCCATCCAGCATCAAGCGGCCGGCAGGCACTTCATCGACAATCTCCGGTTCGCCCGGCGCCAGCCGGATGAGGCTGCCATTGCGCGGCGTCAGGGCTGACGGGACCTGCAGTGTTTTGGCATAGGCGGCATGTTCGACGATATGCCGCCGCTCGCCGTGCACGGGGATCGAAACGCGGGGGCGTACCCATTGGTACATCCGCCGCAACTCATCCCGGCACGGATGGCCGGACACATGGATCGGCTCAGGCACCATGCGGGGCGTGATGATCCTTATCCCCTGCTCCGCCAGCATGTTCTGCATCGCGTAAACCGAGCTTTCGTTGCCCGGTATCAGTCGTGACGAGAAGATGACGGTATCGTTAGGCCGCAACGAAACATGGCGATGATCGCCGCGTGCAATGCGAGAAAGAGCCGCATTCGCCTCGCCCTGGCTGCCGGTGCAGAGATACAGAATGTTCTCCGGCGGCAAATAGCCCGCCTCCGACTCGTCCACAAACTCAAGCTTCGGCGGCAGGATACCGACAGCTTTCGCGGCGCCGGTAATCTTGTGCATGCTCCGTCCCACGAGGCACACATCCCGGCCAGCGAGATTGGCTGCCTGAATGATGGATTTCACGCGCGCCACGTTCGACGCGAACGTTGTTACTGCAACGGCGCCGGTCTGCTGCGCGATCAGGTCGATCAGGCCCTTGCGCACGGTATCTTCCGAGCCTGCCTCGCCGCTCTCGAAGACATTGGTGGAGTCGCATACCATCGCGAGGACGCCCTGGTCGCCCAGCGCCGTGAGGCCTTCAATATCCGTCCGCGCACCAATTAGCGGCTCGGGGTCGATCTTCCAGTCTCCGGTATGCAGGATCATGCCTGCCGGCGTCTGAATTGCGAGTGCATTTGGCTCCGGGATCGAGTGGGTCAGCGTCATGTAGCGAACGACAAACGGTCCTGCCGTTACAGAGGCTTCAAGAGAAATCGTCTTCAGGAGGCGCGTATCCACGCCGCGTTCCTGCATTTTTCCGCGCACGAGTTCAGCGGTGAACGGTGTCGCGTAGATCGGCGCCTTGGTTCTGAGAAGCGGGTAGAGAAGCCCAATAGCCCCGATATGGTCTTCGTGCGCGTGGGTCAGAAAAACCGCATCAATATGCTCTCCGACCAGATAGGCAGGGTCTGCGCAGATGAGGTCGATCCCAGGCGTCGCCGCGTTGCCGAAAGTGACGCCGACATCGACGATGATCCAGCGGCGCGCGTGCGCCGGCCCGTAGCCATAGGCATTCAGGTTCATGCCGATCTCGCCGCATCCTCCAAGTGGGAGGAATACGAGTTCGTCCGTCGTCGCAGCGCTATCGGGCATCAGGTCTCAACGGTTCCGTTTCCAGACTTCCAGCAATCCGCGGATGAGGACGTCCTGGTCATAATGGTCGATGGTTTCGCTCGCGCCTTCGAAAAGGGAGGCTACCCCCCCTGTGGCGACAACGGTCATGGGCAGACCATACTCGGCTTTGATCCGCCGCACGAGCCCATCAATCAGTTCAATATATCCAAGAAAAACACCGGACTGCATTGCAGACACTGTATCCTTGCCAATCACCTGGGTCGGCTTCTGGATGGCGATCCTCGGAAGCTGTGCGGCTGCCTCATGCAGCGCACGCATCGAAAGATAGATGCCCGGCGAGATGATGCCACCTTCAAAAGCACCATCTGCCGCTACGACATCCAGCGTCGTCGCCGTCCCGCTGTCGATGACGATCAGGGGCCCCGGATACTTCACATGCGCGCCCAAGGCCGATGCAATGCGGTCTGCGCCCACCTGCTCCGGGTGGCGAACCCGGAGCTCGACGCCCGTTTTGAGGCCGGGCTCGCCGATGAACATCGGTTCGACGTTCAGGTATCGCCGCGCAAGCGTGCGGAAGTTGAACTGCGCCTGGGGCACAACCGTCGATATGACGCACCCTCGCGTGCCCGACAGGTTCACACCGTGCATGTCGGCCAGACGCCACAGCCAGGAGGCATGGTCATCGGCTGTCTTGGTCGAGTCCGTTGCACTTCTCCAGCTATGGACCCAGTCATCCCCGTCGTGGAGGGCGAAAACGGTGTTGGTGTTCCCAACGTCAATTGCGAGCAACATGGCCCCTCAGCTCCTGCGTATCTCGACTTCGCCGGCCCTTATGGAGCGGCGGGTTCCGTCCGGCAATCGAAGCAGGAGCGCGCCGTCATCCTCCAGATCCTCGAAAATCCCTTCGGTCATCGTATCTCCGGTCCGCACCTGGACGGTCTGGCCGAGGGCTTCTGCCCGTTCCAGCCAGTCCTTGCGAGTCTCTTTGAAGCCTTCCCGCGCCTGCCGGACGCGCTTTCCAAAGGCGTGACGAAGGCTGGAGACCACTGCATCCACGGGTGTTGCGGCACGCATCCCGAGGTCCAGAAAGCTCGTGGCAGGCTGGGTCACATTTGCGGGAGGCGGCATGAGATTGATGCCGATTCCGGCCGCGACCCAGAAATCCATGCTCGTTCCGCCCGTTTCCACAAGGATTCCGGACACTTTCCGGCGATCAATACGAACGTCATTCGGCCACTTCAAGCGGACATCCGTTCCGGGGACATGCTCCAGCACCACATCGGTAACCGCAAGGGCGGCGGCAAACGGCAGGCGGAGCGCAACCGGCAACCCACCTGGCTCGCGGAACAGGGCCGTCGCATAGACATTCCCTGCAGGTGATATCCATTCCCGGTCCTGCCGGCCACGCCCGGATGTCTGCTGATCCGCCACGATCCACTGGTCATGGAAACCGGATGCCACGCGCCGCTTAGCCTCGGTGTTCGTGCTATCGATGATGCCAAGGTGCTGTACGGGCCAAGCCTCGCTCAACGCAGGAGCCCCGAAGCTGCAAAGGTTGCCCAACCGCCAGTGCCCAGCTCGCTGATGAACACCATGAACACCACGCCGGCGACAACCGAGCACAGCACCACTGTGCCCATCACCGAAATGTCCACCCGCTCAAACCGCTCGGTCGGCTCATCGAACCACATGATCTTGATCAGCTTCAGATAGTATCCGAGCGAAATCACCGACGAAATCACTACGAGAATGGCGAGCGGGACAAGCCCGGCTTCGAGGCCTGCCCTCAGAACCTCGAACTTGCCGAAGAACCCGCCGAACGGTGGCAGGCCGGCGATCGAGAAGATGAGCACGGAAAGCGTAACCGCCAGCACCGGCTTGTTGCGGGCAAGTCCTCCAAGCTCTGAAATGCCTTCGACCATGCCCCCGCGGCGGCGCATGGCTAGCACACCCGCGAACAAGCCTAGAGACGTGACTGCATAGATCGTCGTGAAGGTCAGCAGCGCAGCAGCACCAAACTCCTGCCCGGCCGCGACCGCGACCAGCGCGTAGCCGACATTTGCAATCGACGAGTAGCCGAGAAGCCGCTTGATGTTGGTCTGGACCAGCGCACCGAGCGAACCGATGATCATCGACAAACCTGCGATGATCGAAACGATGATCTGCCACTGGTCGATGACCGATCCAAAGACGGTGTACAGAACGTTTGCGAATACGACGGTCGATGCCATCTTCGGCGCAGAGGCGAAGAACGCAACAACTGGAGTCGGCGCGCCTTCATAGACGTCAGGTGTCCAGACATGCATCGGCGCTGCAGAAATCTTGAACGCAAGGCCAACGATCATCAAAACCATGCCGAACAGGGCGCCTGTGGACAGGTCGGTTTCGGCTAAGCCGGCAAACGAGGTTGTGCCCGTGAAGCCATAGACCAGCGATGCGCCATAAAGGAACATGCCGGATGCGAGAGCACCGAGCACGAAATACTTCAGACCCGCTTCCGAAGACCGCGCCGAATCCCGGTGGAAGGCGGCGAGGACATAAGAAGAAAGGCTCAGCGTCTCGATGCCCATATACAGGGTCATCAGATCCCCCGCTGACAGGATGATACCCATCCCGAGGCTCGCGAAGATCACCAGCAGCGCGTACTCGTACCGGCTGGTTTCATGGCGTTTGAGGAAGCCCTCGGATATGACGAGTGCGACCCCCGCAAGCACGAACGTTATGACCTTGGCGAAATTCACGAAAGTATTCGTGCGGGCAAGGCCGCCGAATGCCTCGCCGCCCTCAAAGTGAAGCGCGGCAAGCGCAGCCGCTCCAAACAGCGCAAGCGCCCCGAACTTGAATGACGGGGAGTTGAACCGGTCACCGAACGTAGCGCCCAGCAAGACACCAGCGAGGCCCGCAAAGGCGAGCCAGAGTTCCGGTGCAATCGTCATGAGGATGGAGGTGATGTCCAGCATATCCTACTGGACCCCAGCCATGAGCGACAGGATCCGCATAGTGGAGCTGTCGGTGAGATTGAAAATCAGGTTGGGCGCAACTCCGAAAAGGATCGTGAGCGCGGCGAGTGGCGCGATGCAGACCCACTCGACCAGGTTCATGTCCTTGATGTCTTTGAGCTCCGGATTGGTGATCTCGCCGAACACCGTCCGGCGATAGAGCGTGAGCATGTAGACTGCCGAAAAGATCACGCCGAGCCCAGCGCCTGCCGCGGCCCAGGTGGCCGCCTGGAAGGCGCCGACCATGGTCAGAATTTCGCCAACAAACCCGCTGGTGCCCGGAAGGCCAACGTTGGCCATCGTGAAAAGCATGAAGAATGATGCGTAGATCGGCATCCGGGTAACGAGCCCTCCATAGGCTGCGATCTCGCGGGTATGCATCCGGTCGTAGACAACCCCGACGATCAGGAAGAGTGCGCCCGAAATCAGGCCGTGGCTGAGCATCTGGAAGATCGCGCCCTGCACGCCGATGTCGTTGAAGGCAAAGATGCCGAGAGTGACAAAGCCCATGTGCGCGACGGACGAATAGGCGATCAGCTTCTTCATGTCGGTCTGCCGCCAGGCAACGAGCGACGTGTAGATGATCGCGATCACCGCCAGCGCAAACATGAATGGCTGGAACATCGCGCTCGCATCCGGGAACATCGGCAGCGAGAAGCGCAGCATGCCGTAGCCGCCCATCTTCAGCAGTACGCCGGCAAGAATGACCGAACCTGCTGTCGGCGCCTGAACGTGTGCATCCGGCAACCATGTGTGTACCGGCCACATCGGCAGCTTGACCGCAAACGAGGCAATGAAGGCCAGCCAGAGCCAAGTCTGGATTTCCGGCGCGAACGCGAATTTCTCAAGCACTTCAAAGTCGGCCGAACCCGCCGCGAGGATCATGTAGACCATCGCGACCAGCATCAGCAACGAACCGATGAGCGTATAGAGGAAGAACTTGAACGCGGCGTAGACCCGGTCCTTACCGCCCCAGATGCCGACGATCAGGAACATCGGGATCAGACCTGCTTCGAAGAAAATGTAGAACAGCACCAGGTCGAGCGCGACAAACACGCCGATCATGAACGTCTCAAGCACGAGAAAGGCGATCACGTATTCCGTGACGCGCTTGTCTATCGAGTTCCAGCTCGCCAGAAGGCTGATCGGCGTCAGGAATGTCGTGAGCAGCACGAGTGACAGCGACAAGCCATCCACGCCGAGCTTGTAGCTGATTGGTCCATACCAGGCATGCTGCTCGACGAGTTGGTAGCCAGCCGCCGAGGGATCAAAAGCAAAGAACGCTGCAACCGAAGCCGCAAACGTCGCCGCCGAGATGATGACCCCTGCCAGCAGAACGGCCTTGCGCGACTGCGCGCTGGTTTCGCCCTTGCTGCTGCCGGCAGTCGCTGCCCGCACCAGCAGCACGAGGAGCGCGCCTGCCAGCGGCAGGAACGTCATGACAGAAAGGATCGGAAAGCCGCCCATCAGCTTGCTCCTCCTGACCGCAGCCACATGATCGCACCGAAGACGATCGCCGCCCCGATGATTACGAAGGCATAGTGGTAGAGATAACCCGAATGCATGCGCGACAGGGCGCGTGAACTCACGCTGGCGAGCCTGGCCATGCCATCAGGACCTGCCCCGTCGATGATCTTCTTGTCAGCTTTCCAGAAGATGTTTCCGAGGAACGCAGATCCACGGACGAGAGTCGCCTGGTAGATTTCGTCGAAGTACCATTTGTTGGAGAACAGGGCGTGCAGCGGGCCACCGCTGGCCGCGACCCGCGCGCCGATTCCGCGATTGAAGAAGTAAGTGAACGTCGCAACCAGGAAACCGGCCACCGTCACGGCGAGCGGTGCCCAGAGCACCCATTCCGGGACATTGTGACGTTCATGTAGAACGTGGTTTTCAGCCGCCCGGTAGATCGAACCGGCCCAGAACATCTCATTCTTGGCGTCGACGAACGCGTCATAGAAGTAGACACCCGCAAACATCGCGCCGAGGCTGAGCAGCGCCAGCGGAATGAGCATAACGGCCGGGCTTTCATGCGGCGTATGCGCATGTGCGACATCACCTGCGTCATGCGCATGGTCTTCAGCCGGGTGATGATCATGCGCTGCATGCGGCGCTGGGCCGTGGAATGTCATGTAGATGAGACGCCAGGAATAGAAGCTGGTGAGGAAAGCCGCGATCAGGCCGAACCAGAAGGCAAGCTGTGCGAACGACACGCTCGCCATTACTCCGGCATAGCTGCTCTCGAGGATCGCATCTTTCGAGAAGAAGCCGGAGAAGCCGAACTTCGTGTGCGGAATGCCGAGACCGATAATCGCAATCGTTCCGATCATCATCGCGGCATAGGTCAGCGGCATGAACTTCGCGAGCCCGCCCATGCGGCGCATGTCCTGCTCGTGGTGCATTCCATGGATAACCGAACCCGCGCCGAGGAACAGGAGCGCCTTGAAGAAGGCATGGGTGAAGAGATGGAACATCGCCGCCTCGTAGGCTCCGACGCCCGCAGCGAAGAACATGTAGCCGAGTTGCGAACAGGTCGAATAAGCGATCACGCGTTTGATGTCGTTCTGCGCCATGCCGACAGTCGCGGCATAGAGCGCCGTCACCGCACCGACGAGCGCGACCATGCCGGACGCATAAAACGTGTACTCGTAGATCGGAGACAGCAGGCAGACGAGATATACACCCGCCGTCACCATTGTCGCCGCATGGATCAGCGCTGAGACGGGAGTCGGCCCTTCCATGGCGTCCGGGAGCCAGACATGCAGGAAGAACTGCGCCGATTTTCCCATAGCCCCGATGAACAGAAGGATGCCGATGAGTTCGAGCGCATAGACACGCTGGCCAAAGAACACGATTACGGATTCGCGCGCCGGCAGTGCCTCCGCAAACGCATAGGGCGTGATGACCGCGTTTGTTCGGATGGCCTCAAGCACGGGCCCGAACTCGACCGAGCGGAACATGAAGAAGACCGCCATGATGCCCAGAGCAAGGCCGAAGTCGCCCACGCGATTGGTAACGAAGGCCTTGATCGAAGCATCGTTCGGCGCCTTCTTCGTGTACCAGAAACCGATGAGCAGGTAGGATGCGAGCCCGACGCCTTCCCAGCCAAAGAACAGCTGGATGAAGTTGTCCGCCACGACCAGCATCAGCATCATGAAGGTGAAGAGAGACAGGTAGGCGAAGAAGCGGGACCTGTGCGGGTCGTCACTCATGTAGCCCCAGGAGTAGAGGTGCACGAGACCCGAGACCCCGGTAATCACCGCCATCATGACGATCGATAATGTATCTACACGGATCGCCCAGTTGGCGTGGAAATCACCGACATGGATCCAGGGCATCAGGGTGATGATGCGCTGCTTCAGTTCAAACGTGGCCACCTCTGTACCCGCCGTGAGATAGGCGTCGAGCCCGGCATGGTGAGCTGTATCCGCAGCGCCGCTGAGACCAGCTACATATGCAAACAGCTGGTAGATCGACAGCGCTCCGCACGACAGCACGACACCAGTGGTGATTGCCATCACGGCCCGGTCGCCGATCCATTTGTGGAAAATGCCTGCCAGCGCGGCAAAGCCGGGCGCCAGGACGATGTAGATGAGCAGGCTATCCGGAAGCATACTGGGGTCAGCCTTTCATCAGATCGACATTTTCAACCGAGATGTCGCGGCGATTCCGGAAATAGACGACGAGGATGGCAAGCCCGACAGCCGCTTCCGCAGCCGCAACGGTAAGCACGAGCATTGCGAAGATCTGCCCTTCAATCGTGCCGGTGAATACCGAGAAGGCGACCAGGTTGATGTTTACGGACAGGAGGATCAACTCGAGCGCCATGAGGATGACAATGACGTTCTTGCGGTTCACGAAGATGCCGACCACGCCAATCGTGAACAGTGCCGCCGAGACGATCAGGAAATGCAGGATGCCGAGATCGGTCATGTCAGATCCCCTGCCCCGGCTTCGGGTCCTTCAAGTCGATGGCGTCTGCGCGGCGGCGGCCGGTCTGGGCGCTGACACTCTGGCGCTTGACGTTCGGGCGATGGCGCAAGGTGAGAACGATGGCTCCGATCATGGCAACCAGGAGGATCACACCCGCCAGCTGGAACAACAGCAGGTACTGCGTGTACATGACGGCGCCGATGGCTTCCGCGTTGGTTTCGGCTCCGGGTGACGGGTCAAACCCGTCGAAATTCAGAGACCCGCTCGCACCCCAGACGAGCGCGAGTTCGGCCAGGAGGATGACGCCGATAAGGAGCGCAAATGGCCAATAGCCTAGGCTGCCCTGCTTCAGCTCGACGAAGTCCACATCCAGCATCATCACGACGAACAGGAACAGCACCGCGACCGCGCCGACGTAGACGACTATCAGCAGCATCGCGAGGAATTCGGCCCCGATCAGAACCATGAGGCCTGCCGAGGAGAAAAAGGCGAGGATCAGCCAAAGCACAGAGTGCACGGGATTGCGCGCCGCAATCACGAACAGTGCCGACAGGATCGCGACGGACGCGATCAATCCAAATGCGATCAGTGCCAATGCCTTCTCGCCCCTTTTTTTGTTTTCCGGTGGCGCCCCTCGCCGTCCGGTATGCGTTTCAGATCGGTGCGCGCTACCGGTACGGCGCGTCCAGCTCAAGATTCTTCGCAATCAACCGTTCCCAGCGATCACCGTTCGCGAGAAGACGTTCCTTGTCATAGAACAATTCTTCGCGCGTTTCGGTGGCGAATTCGAAATTCGGCCCTTGGACAATCGCGTCGACCGGGCAGGCCTCCTGGCAGAAGCCGCAATAGATGCACTTCACCATGTCGATGTCGTAGCGTGTCGTCCGGCGCGCCCCGTCTTCGCGTGGTTCCGCTTCGATGGTGATCGCCTGCGCCGGACAAATAGCTTCGCACAGCTTGCAGGCGATGCATCTTTCTTCGCCGCTTGGATACCGCCGCAGCGCAAGCTCTCCGCGAAACCGCGGCGACAGGGGGTTCTTCTCGAACGGATAATTCACCGTCGGCTTCCGCCGAAACATCTCCAGCATCGCCACCCAGAAGGCACCGAGGAAATCCGTCAGAAGCGCGCCGCGAAGCGTTTGTGCGAGGCTCATGACTGAACTCCGAAATACGTCACGTAGCCGGCGACCACGATCACGGCTGCGAGCGAAGTTGGCAGGAAGATCTTCCAGCCGAGCCGCATCAGCTGATCATACCGGTAACGGGGCACGATCGCCTTCACCATGGCAAAGAGGAAGAACAGGAAGAGGATCTTCAGCATGAACCAGAACAGCCCTGCGAGGCTGATCAGAAGCGGCGGCATTGATCCTGCGATGTTGGATCCGATGGCGACCGGACCGTGCCACCCGCCAAGGAACAGGATTGTCATCATCGCGCACATCAGGACGATGTTGAGGTACTCGCCCAGCATGAACAGAAGGTACGGCGTTGAGCCATACTCGACCTGATAACCCGCCACGAGTTCAGACTCAGCTTCCGGAAGGTCGAACGGAGGCCGGTTGGTCTCGGCCAGCGCTGAAATGAAGAAGATGACGAACATCGGGAACATCACGATGATCAGCGGGAAGTTCTGGAAGCTGAATGCATGCCAGTTCTGCAGGCCGCCGGCCTGGTTGTTGACGATGTCACTGAGGTTCATCGAACCTACCATGAGGATCACGGTGATGATCACGAAACCTATCGAAACCTCATACGACACCATCTGCGCAGCCGAGCGCAGCGCGCCAAGGAACGGGTATTTCGAGTTCGAAGCCCATCCGCCCATGATGATGCCGTAGACACCCAGCGAGCTGATGGCGAAGAGGTAGAGTATCCCGACATTCAGGTCGGAGATCACCCAGCTTGTGCCACTCTCGGTGCCGGGAGCAACCGGGATGGCGGCCCAGGCGGCAAAGGCGAGCGTACAGGTCAGGATCGGCGCAAAGATGAAGACGAACTTGTTGGCGCCGGCCGGTATGACGATTTCCTTCAGCAGGAACTTGCCGAAATCCGCGAACGACTGCAGCAGGCCGAACGGGCCAACGACGTTCGGGCCCTTGCGCATCATCACGCCAGCCCAGATCTTCCGGTCCAGCAGCAGCAGGAACGCAATCGACAGGAGCAGCACGAGCGTGAAAAGCCCGATCTGGCCGAGCACCAGAAGCGGCCCCCACAGGCTCCCCAAAGACTCGATTGCACTACTCATGGCGCCGCACTACTCCGCTGCTACTGCGGTGTCTAGGCTGGTCGCCAGCGCAGAACACTCAGCCATTGTGCGCGATGCGCGGGCGATGGGATTGGTCAGGTAGAAGTCGGCAACAGCCCTGGAAAACGGCTCGCTGCCGAGCGATCCCACAACAGCCGGGACCGCAGCCGAAAGCGCCGCGACGCCCTTGGCTCCCGGAGCATATCCGCGCCCGGAGAACGCCGTGTTTTGCCCTGCCTTGCCTCGCAGGACGCCGCGCAGTTCATCGGATGTGTCATACGGAAGCACCGTGCCTACGACGCCCGAAAGCGCCCGGAAGATCGCCCAGCCCTCGCGGGCCTCGCCTTTCGGCTGAACCGCCCGCGTGGTCATCTGCACCCGGCCTTCAGTATTCACATAGGTCGCCGTAATTTCGCTATACGCCGCGCTCGGCAGGACGATGTCCGCCCGGGCGGCGCCGGCATCGCCGTGCGACCCGACATAGATGACCTGCGCCGCGCCGATCAGCGACAGATCGACTTCATCTGCGCCCAGCAGAACAACCGTCTTCAGCCCGCCGCCAAGGATGTCCTTCGTCGCCTTGCCGCCTTCGCCCGGGACAAAGCCGGCGTCCAGCGCGCCGACGCGGCCCGCAGCCGTATGCAGCATGCCGAAACCCGCCCAGCCGTGTGCCACGGCGCCGACGTCCTGCGCCATCGCCCGCGCTGCCGAAAGGATCATCCCACCATCGCTGCGACAAGCGGCAGCTTCGCCAACCACGATCATTGGTTTTTCGGCGCCCTTGAAGAACTCGCGCACCGCCGGGCCGTTCAAGGCGTCAGCGGATGTCCCCAGGTGCTCGTAGGGATAGGACAGGTCAGCGCCTTCACCGATCACCGCGACTTTAAGCTTGCCCCAGAGCCAGGACTTACGGATGCGGGCGTTCCAGACCGCTGCTTCCAAACGAGGATTGGCGCCGATCAGCAGCAGCGCATCAGACTCTTCCACCCCCATAAGTGTCGGGTTGAGAATGTAATGCTCGCGCACGCCGCTGGTGCCATAGTGCGCTCCGGCAGGACGGCAGTCCGTGTTCTTGATGCCAAGGCCCCGGAAGAAATCTAGCGCGGCTTTGGCCTGTTCCACTTCGATCAGGTCACCTGCAACGACGCCGATCTGGTCCGCGCCTACCGAAAGCGCAGCCCTCACCGCGTCCAGCGCTTCAGGCCAGGCCACCGGATGCAGCTTGCCGTTCCGGCGCACAAAGGGCCGGTCCAGCCGTTGGCGCGCGAGCCCGTCCCAGACGAAGCGGGACTTGTCCGACAGCCACTCCTCGTTGATCTCTTCATTTGTCTCCGGAAGGATACGCATCACGGCGTCGCCTTTTGCGTCGATCCGGATCGCCGCGCCCATCGCATCCATCACGTCGATGGACGACGTCTTGCGCAGCTCCCAGGGGCGCGCATTGAAGGCGTAGGGCTTGGACGTCAGCGCGCCCACCGGGCACAGGTCGATCACGTTGCCGGAGAGTTCCGACGTCAGCGACTTTTCAAGATAGGTCGTGATTTCCGCTGTCTCGCCCCGCGAGATCATGCCGATTTCTTCGACGCCGGCGACTTCCGCGATGAAGCGTACGCAGCGCGTGCACTGAATGCAACGCGTCATGATCGTCTTGACCAGCGGGCCCATATACTTGTCTTCGACCGCGCGCTTGTTCTCGGCATAGCGGCTGTCGGAACGGCCATACGCCACCGCCTGGTCTTGCAGGTCGCACTCGCCGCCCTGATCACAGATCGGGCAATCCAGCGGGTGGTTGATCAGCAGGAATTCCATGACGCCCTTGCGCGCCTTCTCGACATAGGGACCCTGGGTGCGGATCACCGGCGGCGAACCGTCCCGGTTCGGACGAAGGTCGCCCACGATCTGCGCGCAGGAGGCCAGCGGCTTCGGCGCGCCTTCCCACTCGACGAGGCACATTCGGCAATTACCCGCCACCGACAGTCGCTCGTGATAGCAGAAACGCGGAATCTCGGCGCCCACTTCCTCACACGCCTGCATCAGCGTGTAGGCCTTCGGAACCTCGACTTCCTGTCCGTCGATGTTGAGTTTGAATGTGTCGGACATGGCTCTACTCCGCCGCGATCACGGCGCCCTGCACGAGGGCGCGCGGCTGCCTGTAGCGATTGATGCGTTCTTCGATCTCGTGGCGGAAATGGCGGATGAGACCCTGGATCGGCCAGGCCGCGGCGTCGCCCAAGGCGCAGATCGTGTGGCCTTCGACCTGCTTGGTCACGTCCAGCAGCGTGTCGATCTCGTCATGCGTGGCTTCGCCGCGCACCATGCGTTCCATCACGCGCCACATCCAGCCGGTGCCTTCGCGGCACGGTGTGCATTGGCCGCAGCTCTCGTGCTTATAGAAATAAGAAAGCCGCGCGATCGCCTTGATCAGGTCGGTCTGCTTGTCCATCACAATGATCGCCGCCGTGCCGAGACCGGACTTGAGGTCGCGCAGCGTGTCGAAGTCCATGTAGGCGTCCATGATCTGCTCGGCCGGCACCATCGGCACCGACGAGCCACCCGGGATCACGGCCTTGAGGTTTTCCCAGCCGCCGCGAATGCCGCCGCAATGCGTTTCGATCAGTTCACGGAACGTGATCGACATTTCTTCTTCCACGTTGCACGGCTTGTTCACGTGCCCGGAAATGCAGAACAGCTTGGTGCCCGAATTGTTCGGACGCCCGAAGCCCGCGAACCATCGCGCCCCGCGCCGAAGGATCGTCGGCACAACCGCAATCGACTCGACATTGTTCACCGTCGTCGGGCAGCCATAGAGACCGGCATTCGCCGGGAAAGGCGGCTTCAGGCGCGGCTGGCCCTTCTTGCCTTCTAGGCTTTCCAGCAACGCAGTTTCCTCGCCGCAGATATAGGCACCCGCGCCGTGGTGCACGTAGAGGTCAAAGTCCCAACCATTAAGGTTATTCTGGCCGATCAGGCGCGCCTCGTAGGCTTCCTTCACCGCCTTCTCGAGCGCATGCCGCTCCGCGATGTATTCGCCGCGAATGTAGACATAGCATTTGTGTGCACGCATCGCACGGCTCGCCACCATGCAGCCTTCGATCAGCAGGTGCGGATCATGCCGCATGATCTCGCGGTCCTTGCACGTGCCGGGTTCGGATTCGTCCGCGTTGACCACGAGGTAATGCGGACGGTCGCGTACTTCCTTCGGCATGAACGTCCACTTCAGGCCCGTCGGAAACCCTGCTCCGCCGCGTCCGCGCAAGCCGGAGGCCTTGATCTGGTCGCACAGCCAGTCGGGACCGAGGTCGAGCATCTCTTTTGTAAGGTGCCACGCGCCACGCTTCTTCGCGGCTTCGAGGTCAGGCGAGTGGAGGCCGTAGAGGTTCGTGAAGATGCGGTCCTTGTCCTGCAGCATGGCTTAGCTCTTGATGTCCTTGCTGGAAGGCTCTTCGCGCTTCGTGTTGGTCGGCCCGTCGGCCTCGGGTTTTCCAGTCGCTTCAGGCGTCGGCTCGGGCAGTTTTGGCAGGTTGGGCAGCGCGGAAATCCTGCTCCGGCTGCCGTCGAACAGGGCGGGGTCGGTCAGCACGGCAGTGCTACCTTCCGGCGCGCTGTTGATCCGGTCGGTTTGCGGACCCGGGGTGACGTCGGCGCCGTGTCGCAGGCGGCTGAGGATCGAGGCCAGCGACTCCGGCGTTAGATCCTCGAAATAGTCATCGTTGATCTGCACCACCGGCGCATTCACGCAGGCGCCAAGGCATTCGACTTCCTCCCACGACAGGCGCTTGTCGTCGGTGACGTACATCGCCTTGCCGATTTCTTTGGTGCAGACCTCTTTCAGCCCCTCAGCGCCGCGCAACTGGCACGGCGTGGTGCCGCAAAGCTGCACGTGGAATTTCCCGACCGGCTGCAGGCGGAACATCGTGTAGAATGTCGCCACTTCGTAGACGCGGATGTAGGGCATCTCGAGCCGGTCTGCGACTTCGCGCATTGCAGGCTCCGACAGCCAGCCATTGTTGTCCTTCTGGGCAAGCCAGAGCAGCGGAATCACCGCCGAGCGTTGCTTGTCGGCAGGATATTTCCCGCGCCAGAACGCAATCTTCTCTTCTGTCTCGGACTTGAAGGCAAAGCTGTCGCCGCCCGCTTCAAGGTCAAACCGGCGCAAGGCCATCTATCGCTCCTTTGGCGCGGGCACAGTCACGCGCCCCGCCTCATCCATTGGCCAGAAGGGGTTGTACGCCACCTCCCAGGCATTGCCTTCGGGATCTGCAAAGTAGCCCGAATAGCCGCCCCAGTAAGTCCTGTGCGGCGCCTTGGGAATGCGCACACCGGCCTTGCCGAGACGGTCAAAGATCGCGTCAACTTCCTCGATAGAGCGCGCGTTGAACGCCATGGCAAAGCCCTTGAACTCGCCCGCCCGGTCGGGCGCCAAGCCGGCATCCTTCGCCAGCTTGGTCTCGTCCCAAAGCCCGAGCGCCATCCCGCCTGCATTGAAGAATGCAACCTCGCCCTTCACGCCACGGTCTTCAAAACCCAGAACGTCCGTATAGAAACGAACCATTCCGGCAAGGTCCTTGACCCCGACGGTAATGATCGAGAGGCGCTGCTCCGGCAACACGGCCATCAGACGGCCCCTGCGCGGGCAAAATCTACCCGGATGATCTTCCCGCCCTTCAGGGTGTAGATCGCCGCCACCTCAAACCTGTCACCGCCGGGTGACCGCTCAACCACTTCATGGTCGATCACGGTCTTACCCAGATCAATCCGGTTGGCCAGCTTCGCGTGGTTCTTCGGAAACTCGTAGAACAGGTCCTCGTGACGCTTCCGGATGGCTGCCATTCCCCGGTGAGTGATCTCGCCGTTGAGACCGGCCAGCACGGCGTCTTCCGCGTAGCACGCGAGGAAGGCCTCGATATTTTGGTTGTTGTAGGCGTCCAGCTGTTTCTGCACGAGTTCTGCAGACGCGCTCACCGGTCCACCTCCCCGAATACAATATCAAGCGACCCAAGGATCGCGGAGACGTCCGCCAGCATGTGACCCTTCGAGAGATGGTTCATCGCCTGCAGGTGCGGATATCCCGGCGCGCGGATCTTGGCGCGGTATGGACGGTTCGTGCCGTCTGCAACGAGATAGACCCCGAACTCGCCTTTTGGCGCTTCGATCGCGGCGTAGCACTCGCCCGCCGGAACGTGGAAACCCTCCGTGTACAGCTTAAAATGGTGGATCAGCGCTTCCATCGAGTTCTTCATTTCGGCGCGGCGCGGCGGCGCAAGCTTGCTGCCTGCCAGCAGGACGGGCCCCGGCCCTTCCTTCACCAGCAGCGCGATGCACTGCTGGATGATCTTGGTGGACTCTTTCATCTCTTCCATGCGGCAAACGTAGCGGTCGTAATTGTCGCCGTGCCTGCCGACCGGAACCTTGAAATCGAGTTCCGAGTAGCACTCATAGGGCTGCGAGCGGCGCAGGTCCCACGCGAGACCGGTGCCGCGCACCATCACGCCCGAGAAGCCCCAGTCCATAATCGTGCGCTGGTCCACAACGCCGATATCGACATTTCGCTGCTTGAAGATGCGGTTCTCGGTGATCAGGTCCTCGATGCGGGCCATCTTTTCCGGAAACTGTTCGCACCAAGCGGCAATATCATCGATCAGCTTCTGCGGCAGGTCCTGGTGCACGCCACCGGGACGGAAATAGGCCGCATGCATCCGGCTTCCGGAGGCGCGCTCGTAGAACACGCAAAGCTTCTCGCGTTCTTCAAACCCCCAGGTGATCGGCGTCAGCGCGCCGCAGTCCATCGCCTGCGTCGTCACGTTGAGGATGTGCGACATGATCCGGCCGATTTCGGAGAACATCACGCGGATCAGACTGGCGCGCCGCGGAACCTCGACGCCCAGCATCTTCTCGATCGCGAGGCACCAGGCATGTTCCTGGTTCATCGGTGAGCAGTAATCGAGCCGGTCGAAGTAAGGCAGGCCCTGCAGGTAGGTCTTGTACTCAAGCAGCTTCTCGGTGCCGCGGTGCAGGAGGCCGATATGGCTGTCGATCCGGGTCACGACTTCGCCGTCAAGATCCATGATCATCCGCAGCACGCCGTGCGCGGCCGGGTGCTGGGGCCCGAAGTTCAGCGTGAACTTGCGATCGTCTTCTTCGATGAGGTGAGCTGTGTCGGCCATGGTTCTAGATGCCACTGCCAGCTTTTTCATCGCCGGGAATTTCGGACGTCATACCCTCCCAGGGCGAGAGGAAATCGAAGTTCCGGTATTCCTGAACCAGCTTCACCGGTTCGTAGATCACGCGCTTCTCGAGATCATCGTAGCGGACCTCGTAATGCCCGGTCAGCGGGAAATCCTTGCGAAGCGGGAATCCCTCAAAGCCATAATCCGTCAGGATACGGCGCAAGTCCGGATGGTCCGAGAACTGGATGCCGTACATATCAAAGGCTTCACGCTCGAACCAGTTGGCCGCCGGCCAGATCGGGACGCTACTCGCCACGGCGGTTTCCTCGTCGGCGCGGATACGCACGCGGAGGCGGTGGTTCATTCGCATCGACAGGAGATGGTAGACCACCTCGAACCGCTCGTTGCGCTCCGGATAGTCCACGCCGCAGATGTCGATCAGCGTTTCGAAATTGCACTGCTGGTCGTCGCGCAGGAAGCGCAGAAGCGGCAGGATATGGTCCCGCTCCGCCAGGACGGTCAGCTCGCCGACCACAATCTGCGTCGAGCGCACGGCGTCCGGCATCCGGGATTCGATGTGGGCCGCAAGGTCGATCAGGTTTTCGGTGTTCATGTTGGCCATCTCAACGCTCGATCGAGCCTTCGCGGCGGATCTTCTTCTGCAGTTGCAGGAAGCCATACACGAGCGCTTCAGCAGTGGGAGGGCAGCCGGGAATATAGATGTCGACCGGCACGATCCGGTCACAGCCGCGCACGACGCTGTAGCTGTAATGGTAATAGCCGCCGCCATTGGCGCACGAGCCCATGGAGATCACGTAGCGCGGCTCCGGCATCTGGTCGTAAACCTTGCGTAGCGCCGGAGCCATCTTGTTGGTCAGCGTGCCGGCTACGATCATCACGTCCGATTGCCGAGGCGACCCGCGCGGCGCCATGCCGAAGCGTTCAAGATCGTAACGCGGATTGCCCGCATGCATCATCTCGATCGCACAGCACGCGAGGCCGAACGTCATCCACATCAGCGAACCGGTCCGCGCCCAAGTGATCAGGTCGTCGGCGGCGGCGGTGAAGTAACCCTTGTCGGCGAGTTCGTCCGACAGTCCCTTGTAAAAGGGATCGTCGCTGCCTGGCTTGTAACCTTCGGCCGCCGTGCGAGCACCACTCAGGGCATAGGGTTTGTGGGAAGAATCGGACATCATTCCCACTCCAGCGCGCCGCGGCGCCACTCATAGATGAAACCGATGGTCAGCACCCCAAGGAAGCCGACCATCGACCAGAACCCCAGCACGCCGATCTCGCCGAGGCTGACGGCCCATGGAAACAGGAACGCGACCTCGAGGTCGAAAATGATGAACAGGATGGCGACCAGGTAGAACCGCACATCAAACTTCATGCGCGCGTCATCGAACGCGTTGAACCCGCATTCGTAAGCGGAATTTTTCTCCGGATCCGGTTTGGACGGGGCGAGCAGCGCCGATCCCAACACGAAGAGGCCGGAAATCACCGCGCCAATGACGAGGAAAAAGATGACCGGCAGATAATCAAGGGCCAGACGCTCGACTTCGGACATGCTTGGTACCTCCTGGTACAGAGCCAATGGTCGCCCGATTAGGACGGTTTTCGCATGTGCGCAACACGAACCGGCGCACCGACTCCGGACTTTTGCAGTATATCTGCCCGGGCCACCAGTTCACAGGCTGTCGCCTGCGACGGTGCGTCACGCATGGCCAGCTATATTCCATGCAACAGGATATTCGCGGCGCCGGAAAAGTGTTCGAAACCAGGGGTGTTTTCAGGCCGGGACAAGGTCTGCGAACGCCTCGCAACCGGGACGGCAAATCTTGAGCGGTTGCGGGTTGCTGCGGCCCCGGATCAGCCCCGCCGTATCTGCGCAAAATAAGCCGCCGCGCCGATCAGCGGCGCTGCCGCTTCGTGCAGCAGTCTTACCGGACAATCGGCAAGATAGCCGCTCATTGGCCCCCGGGACATGAATCGCTCGTGCGCTTCGGGGCTCCTGAGCAAATCCGCAATCCGCTCGGACACCCCGCCTGCCAGTACGACACCGCCCAGAGTTCCGTTCGCCAGGGCAAGATCCCCGGCTGCCCCCATGACAGCCATCGCGCGCAACTGGATGAGCGCCCTGTACATCTCGTCGCCGGCGTCGGCCTTCAGTTGCATGCCGGCCGGCGGCATTTCCAGATAAGGCCGGCCATAAATCTCGCAGAACGCAGCATGAACCTCTTCGAGCCCGCTGCCCGAAGCCACTAGCTCGTTCGAGACATAGCCGTGGTCGCGCGCAAGTAAACCAGCCAGTTCGCGCTCCAGTTCGGTCCGGGGCGCATAGGCGATATGCCCGCCTTCCCCCTCCAGCACCGCCCAACCATCTGCCGAGGGGATGAGCGTCGAGACGCCGAACCCCGTCCCCGGACCCGCGACGAGGATCGGTGCATCGGGAACCGGTGTGCCTTTGAACACGACACTGAAAGCCTCCGGCTCCAGCTCGGGCACGGATCGCGCCATGGCGACGAAATCATTGACCACCAGCACGTCCGCAATACCGAACCGTTCGGACACTTCCGCTTCGCTAATGCGCCAGTCCCGGTTTGTCAGATGCGCCCTGCCGCCGCGGACGGGCCCGGCCACTGCAATGCAAGCCGCGCGCGGCTGCAATCCGGCTCGGCCAAGATAGCCTTCAAGAACCTCGTTGAAACCCGGAAAGTCCGCGCCCTCAAAGCGTTCGAAACGCTCGATACGGATCCAGTCGCCACGCCGGAAAGCAGTCGCGAACCGTGCGTTGGTACCGCCAACGTCGCCAACGAGTATGGCTTCCTCCACGCTCAGCTCCGGAGGCCCAGGAAATTGAACGGGCTGGCCCCCGTTGCGGCGCTGCTGACATTCATGCGGAACAGGTCAAACAATTCGCGCCCAAGCCCCATCGGGGCCCGGTTGGGACGAAATTCGGCCACCGGGCGGGCGCGGAACTCGGCCGCTTCCACCTTGATGTCCAGCCTGCCGTTCTCGGCATCCAGCCGGATCACGTCTCCGTCGCGGACCTTTGCAAGCGGCCCCCCATGCGCCGCTTCCGGGCTGATGTGGATTGCCGAGGGGATTTTCCCGCTCGCCCCGGACATCCGCCCATCCGTCACCAGCGCAACCTTGTGCCCCCGGTCCTGCAACACGCCCAGCACCGGGGTCAGGCCATGCAGCTCCGGCATGCCGTTGGCCGCAGCGCCCTGGAACCGAACAACAGCCACGAAGTCCCGGTTGAGCAGCCCGGCGTCGAATGCCGCCTTGAGCGCATCCTGCGAGTCGAACACCAGGGCCGGCGCTTCGACGATCCTCTGCGACGCCTTGACGGCCGATACCTTGCTCACACCTTCGCCAAGCAAGCCGCTGATCAGGCGCAAGCCGCCATCTTCCGAGAACGGATTATTTGCCGGCCTCAGAACGTCGAGGTCCCCGCTCTCGCCCGGCGCCGGCCGCCAGATGAGGCTGCCGTCCGCCAGAACAGGCTCATTCGCATAGCCGGAAATCGGCCCGGTCACGCCCTGTGCCTCGCCGTGCATTAGCCCGGCCTTGAGCAGCTCCGCGATCAGGAAACCCATACCGCCCGCCGCATGGAAATGGTTCACATCTGCCGGACCGTTGGGATAGATTCGGGCAAGCAAGGGTGTGACCGCTGACAGTTCAGCAAAGTCTTCCAGTGTTACCGCCAGTCCCGCAGCTGCCGCCATGGCGGGTATGTGCAGCGCGTGGTTGGTCGAGCCGCCGGTCGCCATCAGGCCCACGATGCCGTTCACGATCGAGCGCGCATCAATCATCTCGCCGGCGGGAAGGTAATCCTTGCCCTGCGCCGTTATCGCTGCGGCCCGGTGGGCAGCGGCGCGTGTCAGCGCCATCCTGAGGGCGGTTCCGGGATTTGCAAAGGCAGCGCCCGGCAGATGCAGGCCCATCACTTCCATCAGCATCTGGTTCGAGTTGGCCGTGCCGTAAAACGTGCAGGTCCCCTGGCTGTGGTAGCTTTCGGCCTCAGCCTTCAGCAGCGCTTCCCGTCCGGCTTTGCCTTCGGCAAAAAGCTGCCGCACCCGGACCTTCTCGGGATTCGAAAGGCCTGACGGCATCGGTCCCGCCGGAACGAAGATCGACGGCAGCCAGCCAAACCGCAGCGCCGCAATGACCAGTCCGGGAACAATCTTGTCGCAAACGCCAAGATGCAGGGCGGCGTCGAATGTGTCGTGCGACAGGCTGACCGCTGACGCCATGGCGATCACGTCCCGCGAGAACAGTGACAGTTCCATGCCTTCCTGGCCTTGCGTGACACCGTCGCACATTGCCGGCACCCCGCCCGCGACCTGCGCGACGGCATGTACCTCACGCGCGGCTTCCCTTAGAATCTGGGGATAGGATTCAAAGGGTGCATGCGCCGACAACATGTCGTTGTACGCGGTGACGATCCCGATCACGGGCCAGCCTGCACCCAGTATCTGTGCTTTCTCGATGACCGCACACCCGGCGGACTGGTGCGCGAGGTTGCCTTCCGTCAGCCGGGCCCGCGCATAGGTGCCGGGCCGCCGGGAACGGACCATCTCGAGATACGCGGCCCGCGACTCCCGCGAACGCGCATCAATTCGCGCAGTCACCGCTTCGACAACCGGATTTAGTTTGCTTGCCATCAGGGAGCCCAGAAAATTGAGAGGCGGTCGCCCAAGCCATCGATTGCAAAGCGGACCGGGCAATTCATCGGGTCCGCTTCAGCCATGTTTTCCAGCAGACTGCGCTTTTCCGCGCCAAACACAAGCAGCAGCGCCCGGTTTGCGTGGATCACGGCCGAACCGGTCAAGGTCATCCTTTGGGCAACCACAGCCATCGGCGCTTCAACCGCCGCCACACACCGAGCCGCTTCAGGGGAAAGTATGTCCGCCAGGTTCGCTGCGTGCGGAAACCAGCTCGCTGTATGTCCATCAGCGCCCATGCCGAGCAGCAGGAAGCTGATCGAGGCGCAATGCGGCGCGTAGGCAGCGTTCCGGTCCGCAACCGCCTCGGCAGGGGTCGGGTGCGCCGTTTTCATCGGCAGAAAGGCTGCCTTTTCCGCTGCGTCGGCAAGCAAGCTTGTCCGGACGAGCCGCTCATTCGAATTGGGATCCTGCGGCGCGACCCAACGCTCATCGACCAATCCTACCGTGACCTTGGTCCAGTCCAGCGTTTCGCGGGAAAGCAGCTCAAACAGGCGAGCGGGCGATGAGCCACCAGACACCATTAGGCTCGCAGTGCTGCGCTGGGCGATGGCCGCCGCCAAGGTATCCGCCGCCAGCCGGGCGGCCGCTCTCGACGCTGCCTCCCCGTCCGGGAACTCGCTAAGATGCAGCGCGCCGGCGCTCACGATTCTTTCCACCAGTTGCGGCCGTCCCGGTCCATCATCATCGCTGCGGACAGCGGACCGTCGGTTCCGGCCGGATAGGGCTCCGGCTGGTAACGGCTGAGGTCCCAGGCCTCGATCAGGCTATCTACCCAGCGCCAGGCTGCCTCAACTTCGTCGCGGCGCATGAACAGGGAAAGATTCCCCCGCACGATGTCCATCAGGAGGCGTTCGTACGCGTCCGGATACCGCAGCATGAAACTCTCGGCATAGGACAGGTTGAGCGGCAGGGATTTCACCCGCAGGCCGCCCGGTCCCGGTTCCTTGATCTGGACGAAAAGGCGCACGGCTTCATCCGGCTGCAGACGGATCACCAGACGGTTCACACTTTCCACGCCCTGGCCAAATATATTGTGCGGCACAGGCTTGAACTGGATCACGATATCGGAGTGGCGCGCGGACATACGCTTGCCGGTGCGCAGGTAGAATGGAACTCCGGCCCAGCGCCAGTTCTTCACTTCCGCCTTGACGGCAACGAACGTCTCGGCCTTGCTGCCTGCGGCTGACGAAAGTTCCTCAAGATAGCCCTTGGCAGGCATTCCGTCCTGCAGGCCCGATGTGTACTGTCCGCGTACGGTCTGCTTTTTCACCTTATCGGGAGAGATCGGTCCCAGCGCGTTCAGCACCTTGATCTTCTCTGTGCGGATGTCGTCGCCACCCATGTCGTTGGGCGGCTCCATCGCGGTCAGACAGAGGAGCTGCAGCAAATGGTTTTGTACCATGTCGCGAAGTGCGCCGGAACGGTCGTAATAATCCGCGCGGCCCTCAAGGCCGAGGTTCTCCGCCACGGTAATCTGCACATGGTCGATGTAATTGTGTGACCAGAGCGGCTCGAACAGCGTGTTCGCAAACCGCAAAACCATAAGATTCTGCACCGTCTCCTTTCCGAGATAATGATCGATCCTGAACACCTGACGCTCAGAGAACACCTCCCCCACCCCGTCATTGATCGCCCGCGCCGATTCAAGATCAGTCCCGATCGGCTTCTCGAGTACGACACGCGCAGGTTCCCCCGCCAGGCCTGCCAGTCCGATCGAGCGGCAGATATCGACGTAAAGGTGCGGTGACGTCGCCAAATAGAAAACGCGCGGACGCTTGGCATCTATCGTCAGCAAGGCCTTCAGGGCGGGCCAGTCAGCATCGGGCCGGGTTGCGTCGATCGTGACATAGTGGACGATCTTCTCGAACTTCTCCCACTCCGCCGCGTCCCAGTTTTCCCCGGAAGCCGCCTCGCATGCCCCGCGCGCAACCTGCCGGTAGGCCTCGGTTGCCATTTCGGAGCGGGCGGTCCCGATAATGGTGCTGGTCGGCGGTATCTGACCGTCGAGCCAACGATGGAACAGGGCCGGCAGAAGCTTGCGGCGCGAGAGATCCCCCGTCCCGCCGAATATCACAATGTCAAAGGGCTCGACCGGAACAAACTTCGCCATTTTATGCTTTCCCTCCAGCAACGCCGGGCATCCACCAGGCAGCCGTGCGCCGGGCCGATCCAGCCGCCGCTGTCAGATCCATGTTTTGATTGGCTTCTTCAGGGGTCTTATGCGTTGCCCCTGTCTGCGCAAATACGTTTTGCAAATAATTACACCAGCTATAATGGACCTGCGTGCCGGAACCGGACAGCAAATGACAACGTTGTTTCGAATATGCGGGAATTTGCCGGAAATGTCCAGCCGAACGCGCCTTGAAGACCTTGCCGCGATCGCGGGCGTATCGATCGCGACGGTCTCGCGAGCGCTCAACAACAGTCCCGCCGTCAATGACGAGACGAAGCGCCGCGTGTGGAAGATTGCGAGGGAACACAACTATCATTTCCGGCCGTCGATGCCGGCCCTGCTCTCCGGCGCAGCCGCCACAATCGCAGTCGTCATTCCCAGTCCCCATGCGCGCCAGAGCGAGGCGCTGCATCCTTTCGTGCAGGACTTCATTGGCGGCATAGCCGAAGCTGCACGCGTGTCCGGGTGCGACCTCCTGATCTCCCATCTCGCGCCCGGGAATATCGGCGACTTGCAGGAACTGATCGCGTCCAACCATGCCGACGGGATCATTTTCCTCGGCCAGAGGCTCTTGCACGACCGCCTGAACGAACTTGCCGGCTCCGAGAACCGGTTCATCGTCTGGGGCGCAGACCTGCCAGGACAGAAATATTGCTCAGTCGGATCGGACAACTTGCGCGGCGGCGCCCGCGCAACCTCGCATCTGATCAATCTCGGACGAAAGCGGATTGCCTTTCTCGGCGACACGGCTGCACCCGAAGTGCAGCACCGGTATGAAGGTTATGTCGAGGCCCATCGGCGCGCAGAGATCGCGGTAGACCCCTCCCTGATCGTTCCGGCGCAGTTCGAGATCAGCTATGCTGAAGCGGCCGTCGATGGTTTGATGGCACGCGGCGTCTCGTTCGACGGCATCTTCGCCGCCAGCGACCTGATCGCCCTGGGCGCACTGCGCAGCCTCCAGAAGGCCGGACGGGTCGTACCGGGGGACGTGGCCATCGTCGGCTACGACAATATCCAGGTTGCCGCCTACTCGCAGCCGTCCCTGACAACGATCGATCAGGACATGAGCAAGGCGGGACGCCTGATGGTGTCCAAGCTGCTCGCCGCCAGCGAACGCGCGCCCCTGCGGTCCGAACGCTTGCCGGCCGACCTGATCGTCCGGGAATCCTGCGGTCTGGGCTGACTGCGCGGGCCTAAAGCTGCCCGATCCAGACGCCATGCGGCGCGAGCGTCTTGACCGGTGCCGCGGATGAAAGCAGCGGCCTGAAACCGGCCACCAGGTCTTCGGGCACCGGCACTTGGTCTGCACCCAGATTGAACAGGCAGATCACCGTTTCATCGCCGAGGACACGCCGGATCACCAGCAGCGGGTCTGCCGCCTCCGGGAAGTTGACATCGCCAAGCCGCAAGGCAGGTGTTTTGCCGCGGATCTTCAACATCGCCCGGGTGAAGTTCAGCACAGAGTCCGGGTCGCTTTCCTGCTCCGCCGCAGCAAGCTCTGCGTGCCCCTGCCCGACCGGCAGCCACGGCTTGGCTTGCGAGAAGCCTGCGAATGCGCCTCCTTTGGTCCACGGCATCGGTGTCCGGGCGCCGTCGCGCCCGAGGGTGCGCGGCCAGTTGGCAATGGCTTCGGGATCCTGCAGGTCGTCGAAGGCGACCTCCGCCTGCGGCAGGCCCAGTTCCTCTCCCTGATAGAGGATGGGGTTGCCGCGCAGGCAGAGCAGCAGCGCGTTGGTCAGCCTGGCGAATTGCTGCATGTCAGCGCCCGGCGGGCACCAGCGGCTGACGCAGCGCGGCGCATCATGGTTCGAGAACGCCCATGAGGGCCAGCCTTCGCTGAACGGCCCGGCCCAGTTCATCTGCGAGGCTTTCACCCGGCGCGGCGACAATCGGCTCGCATACAGGAAATCGAAGCTGTAGGCGGAGCTGAGCCGCGTTTCTCCAGCCATAAAGGCGCGCATTTCCGGCAGTGGATCGGGACCCGGCACCTCGGCGACCGTGAAGATCGCGCCATACCTGTTTGCGAGTGCGCGGATGCGCTCCATGAAAACCGGAATGTCCGGGTGCGACTGGTTGTGGATGTGATGCTGCAGGTCGAACGGCCGCGTGATCGTGCGCCCTTGCGCCGGCCAGGGCGGATTGTCCCGGAACTCCGGATCGAACATCGCGAAGTTGATCGCGTCGAGCCGGAAACCGTCGACGCCCTTGTCCAGCCAGAACCTTGCGGCCGCCACAAGCGCGTCTTGCACCACCCGGTTGTGGACATTCAGCTGCGGCTGCGCCGAAAGGAAATTGTGCATGTAGTATTGTTGGCGACGCGCATCCCAGGTCCATGCTGCGCTGCCGAACACGGACTGCCAGTTGTTGGGCGGGGTACCGTCTGCCTTGGGGTCTTTCCAGACGTACCAGTCAGCATACGGATTGTCGCGGGACTCGCGGCTCTGGGCAAACCAGTCATGTGCGTCGGAAGTGTGCGCATAGACCTGGTCGATGATCACCTTCAGGCCCAGCCTATGCGCCTCCGCCAGAAGCGCGTCAAAGTCGGCAAGCGTGCCGAAAATCGGATCTACGTCGCAATAGTCAGAGACGTCGTAGCCGAAATCACTCATCGGAGACTTGAAGAACGGGGAGATCCAGATCGCGCCCACCCCTAGACCGACAATATACTCGAGCTTCTGCGTAATCCCGCGCAGGTCGCCGATGCCATCCCCGTTCGTATCGAGATAAGACCGCGGATAGATCTGGTAAACGACCGCGCCGCGCCACCAGGGCTGAGCGGCGGGCATCGGGATGCGGGTTTCCAGCGGCCGATCTCCTGCAGAAGTCTCTTTGCAGGTTTTCTAGGCGCCGGACGCCCCGCGGCACAAGGGCTCGATTGCGGACCTGGCAGGGGCAGAGGGACTCGAACCCACGACCTGCGGTTTTGGAGACCGCCACTCTACCAACTGAGCTATACCCCTTTAGGTCTGTGCGGGGTTTGCCTCATCTCCCCGCTGCCTGCAAGACGGGGGGTGAAAAGACTTGCCTGCCGCAGGCCAAAGTCTGGAAGCCCCGGCCAGCGGCTCAACGGCAGTGCGCACGGATGCTCCGGCCGACCGGCTCATCGCAGGCCGGGGCGGTCTCCACCGTGTCGCCGGAAGCATTGAAAGCAGCGCGGACGTCATCCGAGGTTTCGCTGATGGCAGAGCCGGCGGCCTGAAGGTCCTGCCCCACGCCGGCGACCGTGTTGCAGCCCGTGACCAGAATCAGCGCCAGGACGCAGCCCGCAGCGTGTTTCATCTGCTTCATCTCGGCGTCTCCTTCCTGTGTTGACCTCACCGGAGTATTCCTCCGGAAACTAGGGCTCAATTTGCCCGCTTGCTACCCCACCGCCTGCTGTTTCACCGAAGCCAATTCATGCCCCACATATTCTGCCCATAGTCCTGCTGTCGGTTTCGCACCAGTTCATGACCCTCGCCTCGTACGACCACCTGAAGTTCAAGACAGCGCCTTTGCTGCTGGTGATCTTCGCGAGCCGGGGGATCGCTTTCTTCGAGTATTGCCTCGCTGTGCCCGCCAACCGGTGGGGCCACAGCGTCTACTCGGCAACGGAGCTGAAAACGATCCAGGAGGTAATCACACTGGTCGTATTTTCAGGCTTTTCTGTTTGCGTCCTCAAGGGACCGCTCGGCTGGAACCACGCAATCGTGTTCGGCTTCATCGCGCTGGGCGCTTGGTTCATTTTTGAGGGCAAAAGCTAGCCCTGCGGTGGCAGCGGCCGACGAAGCCCGGTTGGCTACGCCGGCCGCAATCGGCTTACTCGGTGATTTCTTTCTGGACTTCGGTGGCAACTTCTTCGACGGCTTCACCGCCTGCCTGAACATCCTTGCCTACGCCCTTGATCGTGTTGCAGGCGGCGAGCGAAGGGATCATCGCGACAGCGAGCAGAACGGCTGCGAATTTTTTCATTTTTCAATCTCCTGATTTTGATCTTTGGTTGAGAATGGCCTTGCCGATGGAACAGGGCAAGTGACCCCTCATGGATTCGAGCTGTGCCTGTTGCCAAAATGTCTCAGTGCGTTTCGGGGTTGCAGGAGCCGTTTTCAAGGCCCGCGACTCCCTGCTAAGGAGCGGTTCATGAAAACAGCTGTGATCGTCTTTCCGGGCTCGAACTGCGACCGCGATGCCCATGATGCATTGGCGAAACTCACCGGCAACGCGCCGGCGATGGTCTGGCACAAGGACGGGATGATCCCCGAACGTACCGACCTGGTCATGGTCCCCGGCGGCTTTTCCTACGGCGACTACCTGCGCTGCGGCGCAATGGCCGGCAATTCACCGGTCATCGCGCAGCTCAAGGCGCATGCGGCGCGGGGCGGTTACGTCCTCGGCGTCTGCAACGGCTTCCAGATCCTCACGGAGACGGGCCTGCTGCCGGGCGCGCTGGTACGCAATGCGTCGCTCCATTTCATCTGCCGGCCGCAGCGGCTGAAAGTCGAAAGCGGAAACAACGCCTTCACCAGCGCTTATACCGTCGGCAGCGAGATCGTGATCCCGATTGCCCATGCCGAAGGCAATTTCTTTGCCGACACTGCGACGCTCGACCGGCTTGAAGGCGAAGGCCGCGTGGCGTTCCGCTACGCAGCAGGCGAGAACCCGAACGGCGCCGCGCGCGACATCGCGGGCATATTGTCCGCGAATGGCCGCGTCCTCGGCATGATGCCGCATCCGGAGCGCGCGATCGGCGGCACTGAAAGCGGCGCGGATGGGACCGGCGTGTTCGAGAGCCTGCTGGCGGCGGCAAGATGAGAACAGGTCCGGCCTTTCTCTCCTTCCTGGTTGCGCTTGCCCTTTCAGCTTGCACCAGAACCCGAGACAAGCCCCCTGCAGTTCCCGCCTCCTCCGTCGCGGGAGCAACCCTTCCTCCGGCGCAGCAGGAACTTGTCGGCCGGGATGAAGCCGTTGCCGAACTCGCGTGCGCCAGCTGCCATGCCATAGGCGCGGCGGGCGACAGCCTTCATGCCGAAGCCCCCCCGTTTCGCTTTTTGAGCCAGTCCGTCGAGATCAGCACACTTGGAAAAGCCTTTGCCGAGGGCACGGTGACCTATCATCCCGAGATACCCGACTGGGGGTTTGACCGCCTCGATCTGGACGGGCTCATCGCTTACCTCGAGACAATCCAGGTGCGCGCAACGCAGTGAGGTCTTTCCGGACGCCCCGAAAACCATTGGATACCTTTGTACTCATGACCCAATCACAGCTGATCCAGCGCTTGCCAAAGGCCGAACTCCACCTGCATATAGAAGGCAGCTTCGAGCCTGAGCTGATGATGGCGCTCGCGGCCCGCAACAAGATCGACCTGCAGTTCAAGACGCTGGACGAGGCCAAGGCCGCCTACAACTTCTCGAACCTGCAGGAGTTCCTGGACCTCTATTATGAAGGCATGCAGGTGCTGCGCACCGAGGAAGACTTCCACGACCTGACCTGGGCCTACCTGCAACGCGCGGCAGCCGACAATGTGCGTCATGTCGAAATGTTCTTCGACCCTCAGGCGCACACCGCGCGCGGTGTACCTTTCGGCACGGTCACGGAGGGCATCCTCGCAGCGCTGGCCCGCGGGGAAAAGGAAATGGGGATCTCCGGCTATCTGATTATGAGCTTCCTCCGCCACCTGACAGAGGAGGAGGGTTTTGATCTGCTGAAGGTGTCCGAACCGTGGCACGGCAAGTTCGTCGGCGTAGGTCTCGACTCCTCCGAGATGGGCCACCCACCGCTGAAGTTCGAGAGACTTTACAAACGCTGCCGGGAGTTGGGCTTCAAGCTGTGCATGCACGCTGGCGAAGAAGGTCCGCCGGAGTATGTACGTGAAGCTCTGATCGAAATCGGCGTCGACCGGATCGACCATGGCAACCGGTCGATGGAAGACCCGGCCCTGATCCAGATCCTGAGGGATACCCAGACGCCGCTCACAAATTGCCCCCTTTCGAACCTGTCGCTCTGCGTCATCGAGGACCTGAAAGACAGTCCGGTCAAAGCGCAGCTGGAGGCCGGCCTTTTGGTGACCGTAAACTCCGACGACCCGGCCTATTTTGGCGGCTATATCGGCCGCAATTACGAGCGCGCGGCAGACGCCTTGGGGCTGACTGACGCTCAGGTCACCCAATTGGCCCGCAACAGCTTCTCCGCAAGTTTCCTGCCGGAGGCGGCCAAGAAGAAGCACCTTGCCGACGTGAACGCGGCGGCGGGCTGACCTCGACGAAGATTGAGGCTGGAAGGCGGGTCACCGGCAGGCTAGACGCCGGAAATGACAGATGCTCGCCAACAACACCTCCTAAACACCGCCTCCCGCTTGAGGGAGCTTGGACGCGTGCCGGAAGCCATTATCGCTTATCGGGAACTGCTGTCCGCCTATCCGGACCTGCCTGACAGCTGGTATAATCTTGGTTGGCTCTGCAGGCACGCAGGTCAGGGCAAGGATGCAATTGCAGCCTACGACGAAGCATTGAAGCGTGGCATCAAGGACGCCGAAGAAGTCTACCTGAACCGGGCCGCGCTGTACTCGGACGCTATGGCACGACCTGAAGATGCAAAAGCGGATCTCGAAAAAGCAATTGCGCTAAACCCGTTATATCTGCCTGCTTTGCTGAACCTGGGCAATCTGTACGAAGATCTCGGAGACCGTGACGCCGCCAGATCCTCCTATGCACGGGCGCTTGAGCTGAAACCAAACAATGCCACTGCCCTTTCCCGCATGGCAGGACTTGGACGCGCCAAGTCGTCTGCCGACCCGATGATCGGCAGGATCAAGGCTGTACTGGTTTCCGGCAGCCTTTTGACCGGCGATAAGGCACTGCTGCTGTTCGCGCTCGGGCGCCTCCAGGATAGCTGCGGGGCATATGACGAGGCAGCCAAAAGCTTTTCCGAAGCAAATGCCGGGGCGCGAGTTGCAGCCGCAGCTTCTGTGATCGACTATGACGGCGCCGGGGAGCTGCGTCGCGCTGATGCAATCCTTGCGGCTTTTTCGAATCCGTTGGCGCGCACAGGCGGCATTTCGAAGGCCTCCCCGCAGCCGGTTTTCATCCTGGGCATGTTTCGCTCAGGATCGACCTTGCTCGAGCAGATTCTCGGTGCCCACTCACGGATTACGCCGGGCGGCGAACTTGACATGATGCCGCGGATTGCCCGCGGCCTGGGATGGGAGCCGGAGGCCATCGCGTCTGCGCCGCTCGCCATTGTGCGGGAGTTTGCAGAGGCCTATTTGACCCGTTTGCTGTCGCTATATCCTGCCGCACAGATGGTGACGGACAAACGGCCGGACAATTTCTGGCATGTGGGGCTGATCAAGCGCATGTTTCCAGGCGCGAAGATCCTCAATACGGTTCGCGACCCCAAGGACACGCTGGTTTCCGTCTGGACCCAATATCTGGATTCATCCCTGAACTATGGCTACCTGCCGCAGGACATTGCTGCTCATATCCAAACCGAACGGCGCATGATGGCGCATTGGGAGAAGCTCTACCCTGGCGACATCCAGACAGTTGCCTATGAGCAAATGATCCGGAACCCGGAGGAACAGATACGCCGAGTGCTAGGCTTCCTCGACCTTCCCTTTGAAGCGGCCTGCCTTGAGTTCCATGCTTCAAGCCGGGCGGTGAAAACAGCGAGTGTCTGGCAGGTTCGCGAGCCATTGCATGATCGGTCAATCGGCCGTTGGAAGAATTATGAGGGGTTTTTCCGTGCGTTGCCTGCCAATCCGGCGTTGAGCGCATTGCTTGATGTCTGATCCTGGTATGGGAATGAAGGCATCGCTGGATCGGCGAGATCAGCGCGCTGCATCGCTCTCCCCCTTTCGACTCGCGGAAAGAGCAGCTAAAGCGCAGCGATGACCCATAAACAGAGCATTCTCGCCCATCTGACCGCTGAACAGGACGCTGCGTCCGGTGTCGAACACGGCATCAAGGCCGATGAGTGGGAGCGGCTCGTCTCACGCCTCGGTCGCAAGCCGAATCTCGTCGAACTCGGCATCTACTCCGTGATGTGGTCCGAGCATTGTTCCTACAAGTCCTCCCGGCGCCACCTCGCGAAGTTCCCGACCAAGGGTCCGCGCGTGATCCAGGGACCGGGCGAGAACGCGGGCGTAATCGACATCGGTGATGGCCAGGCCGCCATCTTCAAGATGGAGAGCCATAACCACCCCTCCTATATCGAGCCCTATCAGGGCGCAGCGACCGGCGTCGGCGGCATCCTGCGTGATGTGTTCACGATGGGCGCCCGCCCGGTCGCCCTCGTCAACGCCCTGCGCTTTGGCGACCCCAGCCACCCGAAAACCCGCCAACTCGTCTCCGGCGTTGTCGCGGGCATCGGCGGCTATGGCAACTGCGTCGGTGTGCCGACGGTGGCCGGCGAAACACAGTTCGACGAAGGCTATAACGGCAACATCCTCGTCAACGCGATGGCCGTCGGCCTCGCCGATCAGGACAAGATATTCTATGCGCGCGGCGCCCTGCCCGACCTGCCGATTCTCTATGTCGGCTCGAAAACGGGCCGCGACGGAATTCACGGCGCCACGATGGCGTCGGCGGAGTTCACCGAGGGCGAAGAGGACAACCGTCCGACCGTGCAGGTTGGTGATCCGTTCACGGAGAAGCTTCTGATCGAGGCCTGTCTCGAACTGATGGCGACGGATGCAATCCAGTCGATCCAGGACATGGGCGCGGCGGGCCTGACCTCCTCCTCCGTCGAGATGGCCGACAAGGGCGGCGTCGGCATCGAGATGAACCTCGACGATGTGCCGCAGCGCGAGACCGGCATGACGGCCTACGAGATCATGCTGTCCGAGAGCCAGGAACGGATGCTGATGATCCTGAAACCCGGCAAGGAGGCGCAGGCAAAGGCGATCTTCGACAAGTGGGACCTTGACGCAGAAGTGATCGGTATCACGACGACCACCGGCCGCCTCGTGCTGAAACAGTTCGGCGCGGTCGTATGCGACATTCCGGTCGCGCCCCTCGGCGAGGATGCGCCCAACTATGACCGTCCCTGGACGGAGCCGAAGAAACGCCCGGCATTTGACATATCGAAATATCCCGAGCCGAAGGATTACGGCGCGGTGCTGGTCAAGCTGATGTCGACCCCGGATATGTCGTCGAAGCGTTGGGTCTGGGAACAGTATGACCGGCACGTGATGGGCGACACGCTCGACTCGTCGCAGTCCGGCGGCGACGCCGCCATCGTGCGCGTGCACGGCACCAACAAGGCGCTGGCGGTCTGCTCCGACTGCAATCCGCACTATGTGGCCGCAGACCCCTACGAAGGCGGCAAGCAGGTCGTGGCGGAAGCCTACCGCAACCTCTCGGCTGTCGGCGCGCTCCCCATTGCAATCACCGACAACCTGAACTTCGGCAATCCCGAAAAGCCCGCGACGATGGGCTATATCGTGAAGTCCATCGAAGGCATGGCCGAGGCCTGCCGCGTGCTCGATTTCCCCGTCGTTTCCGGCAACGTGTCTCTCTATAACGAGACCAACGGCAAGGCGATCCCGCCGACCCCCGTGGTCGGCGGCGTTGGCCTGATTGAGGACCTGTCGAAGACCGCCACGCTGAAAGGCGCGCAGGACGGCGACGCCCTGATCCTGATCGGCGAAGCGCCAGGCCATCTCGGCGCCTCGCTATACGCGCGGGTCTGGCTTGGCCTCAAGGGCGATGACCTCGGCCCGCCGCCTCCCGTCAATCTCGAAACCGAGAAGCAGAACGGAGGCTTCATCCGCGGTTTGATCAACGCCGGACTTGTGAACGCCGTGCATGACGTCAGCGACGGCGGGATCGCCTGCGCGGCTGCCGAAATGGCCCTTGCTTCCGGCATCGGCGTGCGCTTTGTCGGCAACCGTGAACCGGAAGACAAGCGCGACGAAGCCTGCCTGTTCGGGGAAGCCTCCGCGCTCTATCTGGTCGCGGTCAACAAGGCCCAGCTGACGAAATGGGACTCGCGCGGTTTCATGCCGGGCCGACTGGGTGTGTTTGGCGGCGACGCCGTCGTGCTTGAAACGGGCTGGGGCAAGGATGCCCCGGAGTTTGCTGTCAAGCTGGCCGCCCTGCGCGCCGCCCACGAAGGCTGGATGCCGGCGTACATGAACGCCGCAGGATGACAAACGCCCTCCCCCGGCAAATGGGAGAGGGCGCCTTCGCCGGCTAAAGGTTCCGGGTACGGATCAGAACTTCCAGCCGACACCCAGCATTGCACCGCTGGTATCGGTATTGTCGAACGAGTAGTAGGTGTAGTCACCCTTGAGGTAGAGATTGTCGGTGAGGCCATACTGCATTCCAGCGCCAAAGGCCGGGCCGTCGGCCGAGTCTTCCACGTTGATGACCTGACCACCCGGCGTCGCGAGTGAGGCGTCAAGATCGACATAGGCATAACCCGCACGGGCGTAAGCGCCGAGCCGTTCCGTAAGCGGAAGTTCTGCCTTACCGTAGATGCCAACCAGATAGTTGAGCCCGAGATCACCCGAGGCGGAGATCACATCGGCAAGGTCGCCGTCATTGTTGTCGTCGAAATTGAACTCGTCTTCGTCGGTATTGAAGTCGAAATCACCGTCCTGGATACCGGTGGCCAGTTCGCCTTCGATGCTGAAGTAGGGGTTGAGCTTTACCCCCGCGCGCGCGGCGATGCCGTTGGTATCCACGCCGCTATCAGCGCCGTCCGGCTGGATATCGAGGTATTGGTATCCACCCTCGACATAGAGGCCGGTATCCTGCGCTTGGGCAGCTGCCGCAATGGCAGCCGCCGCCGTTGCAATAAGAAATGTTCGGAACATGGGTTCTCCTTTGAGGAACGCAACAGAAATTCAGTGCCTGCCATTCGGGCAAGACATGCCATTAACGGGCGCGCAGACGCGTTAGTTCCGGTTTGAATGTGCGTGCACGGAGCCTGTTGCCGAGAAGCCACAGTTGATGAAAAACCTGCGTTAGCTCAAACCGCGAAAACCCTTTGACTACGAACGAAGGCGGCGAGCCTTCCAGCTCGCCGCCACGCATGATTTAATCGTTGCCGGATTATTGCACCAGGTTCATCAGGCCGGAACGAGGAAATCCCGCTTGCCAATCTGGACGCCCTGCATTCGCAGGAGGCCGTACACCATCGCCGCATGGAAATGCAGGTTGGTCAGGATGAATCCAGAGAGATATTGCTCACCCGTCATCGGCATGGTCGCCTGCCCCATCGGGATCTGCAGCGTCGTCTTGGCCGTTGCGTCAATCGCCGCATCGTCGATCGCGTTAACGAAGTCGATCGCCGTCTGGCAACGCGTGATCAGTTCGGCGAACGTCTGCTCGGTGTCCGGAAAGCTTGGCATCTCTTTCCCCGCGAGACGGGCCGCGCCGCGGGTGACTGTGTCACACGCAATCTGCACCTGCCGCGGCAGGGCAAACATGTCCGGATAGAAGCGCTGGGAAAGCAGCGCGCTCTCCTCGCACTTCAGCGCGCCGGCATAGGCTTCTCCCTTGGCGAGGATGCCCTTCAGAGCGCCGAGGGTCTGGTTGGTGGCGGATTTGAGCTGGTAAGAGACCGAGGTCATTCAGGCGTTCCTTTTGGTTGATCGGGTTCTGCCGGGGTCCGGCGCAGGGCGTGTATCTGGGGCAGCAGGGCGTCGGCCGCCAGGGCGACAGAAACGAGCGTATCGGCGGCGCGGACGTAAAAGTCCGGCGTGATGGCGGCGAAGTCGTCGGAGGGCTGGTGGTAGCCCGGATGGTCCTCCACGCCGAAATACAGATGGGGTATTCCGGCGGCATGAAAAACCGCGTGGTCCGACTGCGTCGTCCAGTCCTTCGGGCCGTCCTCCGGCCGGTCATGGCCCATCAGAAGCTTGACCGGAGCGGTCGCTGCAACGCCGGTGATCAGGCTTGCGAGCTCAGGGGTGTGGAAGGTGCCCGAGGCGTAGAGTTCGCCCGCAACGGAGCGGCTTACCATGTCGAAGTTGAGGTTCAGGGCCACCCGGGAAAGGTCGATCTGCGGGTCGCGCATGAAGGCCCGGGCGCCCAGGAAGCCGACCTCCTCGGCGTCCAGAGCAACAAACAGAATGTCGTGCCTCGGCGGATTGCGCACGAAATAGTCCGCCATCGCGGCAAGCGCAGCCGAGCCGGACGCATTGTCGTCGGCGCCGTTATAGATTTCGCCCTCCCGGATGCCGAGATGGTCGTAGTGCGCGGTCACAACGATCATCGGGCCTGCGCCGGGCGTCTCGCCGGGCACCCAGCCAAGAAGGTTTGCGCCCGGACTTGGATTATCGAGCCCTTCGCGCGGGATGATCGCCACAGCCTGTTCCCAGCCGCTGCGCAAGTAGGGGGTCAGGCCGATATCCTCGAACCGCTTGCGGATGAAGGCGCGCGCGGCTTCGTTGCCCGGCGTGCCGGCAGCGCGGCCCTCGAGCGCGTCTGAGGCCAGCACATCGACTAGGTGGAGCATCGGCCCGGCATCGACATGAACCGCTCGGTAGGCAACGCCGGGCAGCGGGTCCCCCTCCCGGCCCTGGGACAGCAGGAACCAGCCTAGCAGGATCGCCGCGAAGCCGATGAGGGCCGCGCGGGCAATAGTACGTTTGGAATTCAAGGAAGGCTCCGGCGCTCGAGTCGCGATGCTTGACCCTAGCCCGTCAGGACGCCATCTGCCTAGCGGCCGCCTTGAAAGGAAACGTCGCATGGGCATGAGCGAAGACACGCTGATGAAATTCCTCAGGGCGGGGTTCCCCGATGCTGAGATCACGTTGACCGATCTGGCCGGGGACAATAACCACTGGCAGGCTGAAATCGTCAGCGCGCAGTTCGCGGGCGTCCCCCGCGTGCGCCAGCACCAGATGGTCTACGATGCCTTGCAGGGGCACATGGGCGGCGTTCTGCATGCGCTGGCTTTGAAAACGCGCGCGCCCTAGGCTGCGCCCACATTGACGCAGGGGCCGGTTCACTGTCTGGTGCGGCAAACTCCAAGGGAGGGTTCCTTGCCATGTCGAATCTGATGAAAACGGTCAACGCCGCCGGGCTCGGCCTCCTGCTCGCCTCTTGCACGCCCTACCAGGAACGGGTCGATCCGGCAGCTGTGGCCGCAGAAGAGATGGCGATCGAAGCGCGCAGCTCCCTTGCGCGGGCAGAGTCGGAACTCGCCGCCATGAACAAGGGCGCCGCGCTGGCCTACTGGAACCAGGCGACCAACATCACCCCGGAAACCAACGCCGCCGCCGCAGATGCCGGCGCGCGGGCCACGAAGCTGGCCGTGTCGCTCGCTAATGAGTCCAAACAGTTTGACGTCACCGTCCTGCCCCCGGACCTGGCCCGCAAGATCCGCATCCTGCGCGGCGGCATCACCATCCCCGCCCCATCTCGTGAGGGCGCCGCCGAGGAACTCGCTGTCCTGACAACCAATCTGGACGCCGCCTACGGAACCGGAAAGTTCGATTATCAGGGCAAAATGATCACCCTCGATGAGGCTTCGACGATCATCGAGACCTCGCGTGATCCAAACGTGACGAAAGCCGTCTGGGAAGGCTGGCACACGATCTCGCCGCCGATGAAGGACAACTACGCCGCGATGGTGTCGCTGGCCAATGAAGGCGCACGGGAGCTCGGCTATCCCAGCCTCGACCAGATGTGGCTGTCGGGATACGACATGCCGCCCGAGCAGATGGAAGCCGAAGTTGCCCGCCTCTGGGGCCAAGTGGAGCCTTTGTACAAGGAGCTGCACTGCTACACGCGCAACAAGCTGAACCAGAAGTATGGCGACGCCGTGCAGCCGGCCACCGGCCCGATCCGGGCCGATCTTCTGGGCAACATGTGGGCGCAGCAATGGGCGAACATCTATGACGTCGTCCAGCCGCCCACGGCGCCGCTGAAGTATGACGTGACCGAGCGCCTCGTGCAGCAGGGCTATACCCCGATCAAGATGGTGGAGACGGCAGAAGCCTTCTTCGTGTCACTCGGCCTCGATCCGCTGCCGCAGACGTTCTGGGAACGCTCGATGATCGTGCGCCCGGAAGGCAAGGAAGTTCAGTGCCACGCCTCGGCCTGGAACCTTGATGACGAAGAAGATGTGCGCATCAAAATGTGCACCGAGGTGAACTCGGAAGACTTCTACACCGTCCACCACGAACTCGGTCACAACTACTATCAGCGCGCCTACAAGGATCAGGATTTCCTGTTCAGGAACGGCGCGCATGATGGCTTCCACGAAGCGATCGGCGACTTCATCTCGCTGTCGATCACACCGGAATACTTCAAGCAGATCGGCCTGATCACTGCCGAGGAAATGCCGGCGCCGGAATCCGATACAGCCTTGCTGATGCAGACCGCGCTCGACAAGATTGCCTTCCTTCCCTTCGCCATATCGGTCGATAGCTGGCGATGGGGTGTGCTGGCAGACGAGACCCCGCCGGAGAACTATAACCAGTCCTGGACCGACATCCGCCTGAAGAACCAGGGCATCATTCCCCCCGGCCCGCGCCCGGCAGACGCGTTTGACCCCGGCGCCAAGTATCATATACCCGGCAACACGCCGTACCTGCGTTACTTCCTGAGCTTCATCATGCAGTTCCAGTTCCACAAGGCCGCTTGCGAGCAGGCCGGTTGGGAAGGTCCGCTGCACCGCTGTTCGATCTACGGGAACAAGGAAGTCGGCCGCCGCTTCAACGAGATGCTGGTCGCGGGCAATTCGCAGCCCTGGCCGGACACGCTGGAGAAGTTCACCGGCACCCGCGAGATGGATGGCAGCGCCATCATCGAGTATTTCGACCCGCTGATCGTCTACCTGAAAAAAGAAAACCAGGGCCAGACCTGCGGTTGGTGAAATATGCGCCGGGAGGTTTCAGAACCTTGACGCCGCCCGGCGGCAACCTCACATGTCACGCAAATCCGGAGCAAGACCATGACCGACCAAACTACGCTCGATGCCATCGACAAAGCCGTGAAGCAAAACGATGTTGTCCTCTTCATGAAGGGCACGCCGACATTCCCGCAATGCGGATTCTCGTCCACTGTGGTGCAGATCCTCGACTTTCTCGGCGTCGAGTACGTCTCGACCAACGTGCTCGAAAGCACCGCCATCCGCGATGGTATCAAGCAATACACCAATTGGGCGACCATTCCGCAACTTTACGTAAAGGGCGAGTTCATCGGCGGCTGCGACATCATCAAGGAGATGTTCGAGAACGGCGAGCTGAAAGACCTGATGTCGGAAAAGGGCATCGAGATCGCCGCGAACTGAACGGGGCGACTTGCGCGTCCGGTGACAGGACCGCTTTCCCGCGCCGGGGTTTCGGGCTAGCAGGACGCGCATGACGATGACGCCTGCCGCCCCCGCCCCTATCAAACCCTCCCGGACGCCGAAAGTCGGCATCGTTTCGCTCGGCTGCCCGAAAGCGCTGGTCGATTCCGAACGCATTATCACGCGCCTGCGCGCCGAGGGTTACCAGATCGCGCCGGACTATGCGGGCGCCGATCTTGTGCTGGTCAACACCTGCGGCTTCCTCGACTCTGCGCGCGACGAAAGCCTTGCGGCGATCGGCGAAGCCATCGAGGCCAACGGCAAGGTAATCGTCACCGGATGCCTCGGTGCCGAGCCCGAAATGATCCAGCGCGCCCACCCCAAGGTGCTCGCCGTGACCGGGCCGCACCAATATGAAGCGGTGATGGACGCGGTGCACACGCACCTCACCCCGCCGCACAATCCACACCTCGACCTTGTGCCGGAGAGCGGCCTGCGCCTGACCCCGCGCCACTACGCCTACCTGAAGATTTCCGAGGGCTGCAACAACCGCTGCTCCTTCTGCATCATCCCGAAGCTGCGGGGCGATCTTGCCTCACGCCCGATCCATCACGTGCTGATGGAGGCCGAGAAGCTGGTCGCCGCCGGCGTCAAGGAACTGCTGGTGATCAGCCAGGATACATCCGCCTATGGACTGGACATCAGGTACAAGCCCGAAACCTGGCGCGGCACCGAGTACGAAACCCGCTTCCTTGATCTGGCCAAGGGCCTCGGCAGTCTCGGCGTCTGGACACGGATGCATTATGTCTATCCTTACCCACACGTTGACAACATCATCCCGTTGATGGCCGAAGGCCTGATCACGCCTTATCTCGACATTCCTTTCCAGCACGCCTCGGCCTCGGTTCTGAAAGCGATGAAACGGCCGGGCAACCAGGACAAAGTGCTGGCCCGCATCGCAAAATGGCGCAGCGACGTGCCGGACCTCGCGATCCGCTCCACCTTCATCGCCGGCTTCCCCGGCGAGACCGAAGAAGACTTCCAGATCCTGCTGGACTTCATCCGCGAAGCGAAGATCGACCGCGCTGGCTGCTTCAAGTACGAGAACGTCGCGCATGCCGAGAGCGGAAAGCTCGGCAATCACGTATCCGAAGAGGCGAAGGAAGAACGCTGGCACCGGTTCATGCAAGTGCAGGGCGAAGTGTCCGCCGCGCGCGCCGCTGCGCAGGTGGGCAGGAAACTCGACGTCATCATCGACAGCGCAGATGACCAGTCGCCCGGCGGCTGGATCGGACGGTCGAAGGCAGATGCGCCGGAAGTGGACGCCGTGGTCTATGTTACGGCCAAGCGCCCACTCCAGTCCGGCGATATCGTCCGGGCAAAGATCACCGGTGCCGACGACTACGACCTCTACGGCGAGACCGCGTAGCGGCTCAGCCGCGCACCCGCTTCCTGCGCCTCGGCGACCCGCTGGGCCATCGCCTTGTCCATGTTTCCTGAAACCCGCTTCAGCGTCTCGCCGTCGGCAAGCTCCGGCCGCTCGCACGCATAGGGCGGCGCCAGCGCATATTCGAGGCCGAGCGTCAGCGCCTTGGCGTATCCCTCTCCAGCGATTTTGGCGAGCATCGTGAAGGCAAAGTCGATCCCGGCGGTCACGCCGCCGCTCGTGAAGATGTTCCCGTCACGGACGACCCGGCCATCATCGGCAATAGCGCCGAACTCACCGAGAAGGCTGCGCCATGCCCAGTGTCTGGTGGCGCGCTTACCTTGCAGCAGTCCGGCGGCCCCGAGGATCAGCGATCCGGTGCAGACGGACGTGATGTACTTCGCGCCGAGCGCAAGGCGGCGGATCCCGCCCACAAAGGCCTCATCCAGGGCCACTTCTGTGGCTGTCATCCCGCCAGGCACGCAGATGAGGTCGCAGCGTTCGATCTCCGACAGCTTCTGTGTCCGGCCAATCACCAATCCGCCCTCAGCCTCTAACTCGCCGCCATCGTGGCTGGCGACAATCGTCGTCGCGCCCGGCAAGCGGCAGAGAACCTGGTGGGGACCGGTAAAATCGAGCTTAGTGAGGTTCGGATAGATGGCGAATACGGTGGTGAAAGACGGCTGGCTCATGACGGGCTCCCTGCTGGCCTGTTCTTTGTCGCCTAGAAACGATTTGGCGGAAAAGACGTTGTTCCCATGGTTTCCGCCATACCCGGCGTGCGCGATATCGGCCTTCTGGTATTCGATGGCTTCCAGCTGCTCGGCGCAGCAGGGCCGATCGCTGCGTTCGAAATGCCGACGCGCGGGCTCTCTCCGCTGCCCTACCGGCTGAAACTGTATAAGCTGCGGGGCGGCCCTGTGCGCGCCTCCTGCGGCCTCTCGATGATGACCGAGGCGCTGCCCGCGAACCTGACGCTCGACACGCTCGTCGTGTCCGGCGGCGACGGAACGCGAGAAGCCGTTTCGGATGAAGCGCTGCTTGAAGCGATCCGTGATCTCTCCGGGCGTACCCGGCGGACCTGCTCCGTCTGTTCCGGCTCTTTCGTCCTCACCGCAGCCGGATTGCTGAAGGGCCGAAATGCAACGACCCGCTGGCGCCGCTCTGAAACCTTCCGGCGCGCTTTCCCTGACACAAACCTGCAGGTCGACCGCATCTATGTGCGTGACGGCAAGTTCTGGACCTCCGCCGGCATCACGGCCGGAATCGATCTGGCGCTGTCGTTGATCGAGGATGATCTCGGCGAGGACGTCGCGCGCCGTGCGGCGCGGGAACTCGTGGTGCACCAGCGGCGCGCCGGCGGGCAATCGCAGTTTTCCGTGATGCAGGATGTCCGCCTCGCCTCGGGCCGGCTCGACGAACTGACTGGCTGGGTACGGACGAATCTCGCAGCGTCGCTGGACGTCGATACGATTGCGGCGCGGGCCGCCATGAGCCCGCGCAACTTCGCCCGCGTCTTCCGCGCCGAGACCGGCGCAACCCCGGCGCGTTTCGTAGAGAAGCTGCGCCTCGAAGCCGCGGGCCGCAGTGTCGAGACGAGCACCCTGCCTCTGCAAGCCATCGCTGCGGAAACCGGATTCGGCGATCAAGAACGGATGCGCGTCGCCTTCGTGCGCGCCTATGGCCAGCCGCCGATGGTGCTGCGGCGTCAGAGGCGGACCAACAACCTGTTTGATAAAGATTTCAAGTATTATCGAAAAACAATGATTGACATATCGTATTTCGATAACCCATAGAGATCTTACCGCACACGGGAGGACCCCAAATGAAAATGACGCTCACCGCCCTCGCCGCGATTTCCCTGCTGCTGGCGCCCGCCGCGCTGGCCGAAGGCAAGTCCTTTTCCGCCTCTGACTTCTCGCGCATCCAGGTCGAAGGCGCGATGAACGTAGTCTACAAGACCGCGCCGCAGACCAGCGTGAAGGTCGAGTCCAGCAATGGCGACTATTCCGACGCCAAGATCACGAACGATGGCGACACGCTCGTCGTCACCCGCGTAAGCGTCGACAAGAAGCGCGGCTTCTTTTCCTGGGGCGGCAGCTCGCTCGACATTTCGGATGACGGCAAGACCGTGAAGGTCAACGGCAAGAAGATGCCGGTCTACACCGTCTACGTTACCGGCCCCGAGCTCGAAGGCGTCAAGGCTTCGCAGTCATCCCGCTTTGAATCGGCAACGATCAAGGCAGGCATATTTGAAGCCAGCGCCTCCTCCAGCGCGGCGATCAAGCTTGCCGGCACCGCGAACTCGGCGTCGCTGTCGGCTTCGTCTTCAGGCGAATTGAAAGCTGCGGAATTTGCGGTTGGCACAGTGAATGTTTCGGCATCCTCGAGCGGAGACGCGGACGTGCTCGTGACAGCCACCGGCGAAAACTCCATCAGCGCCTCGTCTTCGGGCGATATCAATCTCAACTCGGCCGCCGCCGCGAGTTTCGATGTCAGCGCGTCTTCCGGCGCCAACGTCGAGATCTCAGGCAGCTGCAATGCCATGACGGTCTCGGCTTCGTCCGGCGCGGATGTCGAAGCGAACGAACTGCGCTGCGCCACTTTGACGGTCAGTGCGTCAAGCGGCGCCAATGTCGATGCTTTCGCATCGGGCGGCGCAGCAGCCAGGGCCTCCAGCGGGGCGAATGTGTCCATCGCCGGCAAGCCCGGCCGTCAGGACGGATCGAAATCCAGCGGCGGGTCAGTCAGCTTCAGCGACTAAGCTTTTATCGCTAGCCGAAATCAAAGGACTCGGGCCTCAGGCCCGGGTCCTTCCATTTCAGGTCCATACCTTCCAGCGCGCCGCGAACAATCCGCGCAATCACGGCATTGCGCCGGGTTCGGCTGTCGGAGGGAACGATGTACCAGGGCGCATGCCGGGTGGAACAGCGCTGAGCCGCCAGCTGGTAAGCCGTCATGAATTCCGGCCAGCGAGAGCGGTCATCGAGATCGACCGGATTGAACTTCCAGAGCTTGTGGGTCTCCTGAAGCCTCTCCTTCAGGCGGATGCCCTGTTCCTCATACCCGACGTTCAGCATGAACTTCAGGACAGTCGTGCCGTTCTCGCTGAGGTGTTTCTCGAACGCATTGATCTGGTCGTAGCGCTTCTCGACATCCTCAAGCGGGGCATATTCGCGGACCCGCACCACGAGGACGTCCTCATAGTGCGACCGGTCGAAGATGCCAACATTCCCCCGGCGGGGGACGCTGTTGTGAACACGCCAGAGATAGTCGCGCGCGAGTTCCTCGCTGCTGGGCGCCTTGAACGCTCTCACTTCCATGCCAAGCGGGGTGGTTTCGGAGAAGACCGACTTGATGGTGCCGGACTTGCCGGACGTGTCCATGCCCTGGAGGATCACGAGGAGGGAGCGTTGCCCTTCCGCATAGAGCATGTCCTTCAACACGTTGATGACGGCGGCATCCTTCTTGAGGCTCGCCTCGGCCTCCGCCTTGTCCGGGAAGACCGGCCGGCCGGTTGTCTCTCGCTGGCTGAGGTCAAACGGCTTTCCCGGCGTTGCAATGAGCGCTTTGCGGACGGCAGCAATCGACGGAATGGTCATGGGTCAGGTTCCAAAATGAAAAGGCCGCACCAGTCTGGCGCGGCCTTCCCGAAACTTCAAGAAATTCAGGAGTCTTACGAGGAGTAGAATTCGACCACCTGGGCCGGTTCCATCTTCACCGGGTAGGGCACATCCGTCAGGACCGGGATGCGTTTGAACTCAGCCGTCATTGCTTTCGGGTCGACTTCCACATAGTCCGGGATGTCACGCTCGGCGCTGCCGAGGGCTTCGAGGACGAGGGCGAGGTTGCGCGACTTCTCGCGAACCTGGACGATGTCACCCGGCTTCAGGCGGGCGGAGCCGATATTGCAGCGCTTGCCGTTGACGGTGACATGGCCGTGGTTGACAAACTGGCGGGCTGCGAAGATCGTCGGGACGAACTTGGCACGGTAAACGATGGTGTCGAGACGCGACTCGAGGATGCCGATCAGGTTTTCGGCCGAGTTGCCCTTCATCTTGGCGGCGTCTTCATAGATCTTCGAGAACTGCTTCTCGGTGATGTCGCCGTAATAGCCCTTCAGCTTCTGCTTCGCCATCAGCTGCATACCAAAGTCGGAGACCTTGTTGCGGCGGTTCTGGCCGTGCTGGCCCGGCTTGTAGGCGCGCTTGTTGAAGGGAGACTTGGGGCGGCCCCAGATGTTTTCACCGACACGGCGGTCGATCTTGTACTTCGCGCTATGGCGACGTGACATGGCAGTACCTCAATTTTCAGCGCGGGCCGGTGGGGTCAGCTCGTTCGAGCCCACGATTACAACGGCGGCTCCGCACCACCCCGTCATGAAGTCGCGGGTCAAACACCAATATTCGGCTCGCGTCAAGCGCGCCGGCCGCTAGTGTGGGCCGCAGAAACAGGAGGAAAACATGGGTCAGGTTAACGGCAAGATTGCGATTGTTACAGGCGCCGCCAGCGGAATCGGCCGTTCGGCAGCGGTCGCGCTCGCCCGGGAGGGCGCCAGGGTCATGGCGACGGACGTGGACGAGGCGGGCCTCAAGCATACCCAGGCCCTCCTTTCCAAGGCCGGCTGGACGGCCGCCATCGCGCAGCAGGACGTGACGGACGAGGCGCGCTGGGACGCGATCATCGCCGAGACGGAGAGCCTGTTCGGAGCGCCCAACGTGCTGGTCAACAATGCCGGGATCGCGATTGCCGGGGCGATCATGGAATACTCGCTGGCCGACTGGAAGCGACAGATGGCCGTGAATACCGACAGCGTGTTCCTCGGTACCCGCGCCGGGATGCGAGCCATGAAGAATGAGGGCGGGTCGATCATCAACATTTCCTCGGTCGCGGGCCTCAGGGGAGCGGCGGGGGCGAGTGCCTACTGTGCATCCAAGGGTGCCGTTCGATTGTTCACCAAGGCGGCGGCGGTCGAGTGCGCCGCCCTGGGCCTCAAGATCCGCGTCAATTCGGTTCATCCCGGGATCATCGACACGCCGATCTGGCAGAAGGAGATCACGCGGTTGACCGAAACGATGAATGCCGAACAGTCCGCAGCATTGACAGCGCATACCGGCGGGAACGCGATTGACCCGAACGTCATTGCGCTCGGGGGCACGCCGATGGGCCGGTCGGGCAAGCCCGAGGAAGTGGCGGAACTGATCGTGTACCTCGCCTCGGACGCGTCAAGCTTCACGACGGGACAGGAACATGTCATTGATGGCGGGCTGACGGCGCGCTAGCGCCAGCACGAAGGACCGGACGCAGCGAGGGCTGGCCGGTTCTTTTTAGACACCATCCATTCTGGTCGTCCCTGCGAACACGAACGCCGGGACCCAGACTCGAAGCCAAACTTGAAGCCAAACTTGAAGCCAAACTTGAAGCCAAACTTGAAGCCAAACTTGAAGC